>Ga0265340_10001670_pt1 | contig 12768 bp, 9 predicted proteins | sample 4CB225metaG_FD_202082 | JGI IMG/M metagenome (GOLD analysis project Ga0265340, IMG submission 202082) | Rhizosphere microbial communities from Carex aquatilis grown in University of Washington, Seatle, WA, United States - 4-CB2-25 metaG | ecosystem: Host-associated > Plants > Roots > Rhizosphere...
CGTCCTGATGCCGGGGCGATTTCGTTGTGGCGTTGTCGTTGTGGCCGATATTGGAATTGCTGACAGCGCAATTGACGCGATCAAACCGAAGTTGTCGGAAAACGATCCATCGCTCTGGCAATTTCCATGGCCCGATCCGCTGAAACACAAATATGCGCGCGGTCACTGCGTGGTGGTCAGCGGCCCCGCGCATCAGACCGGCGCGGTCCGATTGGCAGCTCGCGCCGCGTTGCGCGTTGGCGCGGGCCTGGTGAGCGTCGCAAGTCCGCCGGATGCCGTGCCGGTCAACTCCGCATCGCTCACCGCGATCATGGTCAAGCCCTTCGATGGCGCGAAGGAATTATCACAGTTGTTGAGCGACATGCGCTTGAACGCCGTCGTCATTGGTCCCGGCTGCGGTGTTGGCAAAGAAACGCGCGATCTCGTGAAAGCCGTTCTGGCAACAAAGGCCGCGGTTGTTCTGGATGCCGACGCGCTGACATCTTTCAAGGACGACCCATCCTCGTTGTTCAAACAACTTCGCGAGCCTTGCCTGCTGACGCCGCATGAAGGCGAGTTTGAGCGCGTCTTTCCGGGCCTGTTGAAGAAATCATCGTCGCGCATCGAAGTTGCGCGCGCGGCCGCAGCCACCGCGGAATGCACTGTACTGCTCAAAGGCCCGGACACAGTGATCGCGTCGCCGGATGGCCGCGCCATCGTCAACAGCCATGCACCCGCGACATTGGCGACCGCTGGTTCGGGCGATGTCCTTTCCGGATTGATCGGTGGTTTGATGGCGCAGGGAGTCGATTCCTTCAAAGCGGCAGCGATGGCCGCATGGCTCCATGGGGATGCAGCGTTCCGGTTCGGGCCCGGATTGATCGCGGAGGATCTGCCGGAGCAAATGCCGGCGGTTCTCACCGCCTTGAAGGACGCGGAGAATGGCCAACTTGAAAATTCGTCACGTTGAGCCGAAAGATCTGCCTGCGCTTTTGGCGATCTACAATCACTATGTCATCCACACGCCGGTCAATTTCGACATTGAACCGCGCACGCTCGAGCAACGCCGCGAATGGCTCACGCAATTCTCGCCGAACGGGCGCTATCAATGCTTTGTTGCGATCGAGAAGGACGAGCCCGTCGGTTACACGTGCTCGATGAAGTTCAAGGAAAAAGCCGCGTATGAAACGACGATTGAGACCAGCATTTACTGCGCACCGAGCAAGGGCGGGCAGGGCATCGGACGCCGTCTCTATGAAACGCTGTTTGACGCCATAAAAAGCGAAGACGTTCATCGCGCCTTCGGTGGCATCACGCTTCCCAATGAAGCATCCGTCCGCGTGCATGAGCGCATGGGCTTTCGCCACATCGGCACCTATGGCGAAGTCGGACGGAAATTCGGCAAATATTGGGATGTTGGCTTATTTCTCAAGGACTTGGGATGAACCCCTAGCCCCGCCGGGAATCCCCTGCTATACGGCCCGCCTTTCCGGCGCGCACTGATAATAAGGTGAACGCCGGAAAGCCTCCGGGCGGACGTGGCGGAACTGGTAGACGCACTGGATTTAGGTTCCAGCGACGCAAGTCGTGGGGGTTCAAGTCCCTTCGTCCGCACCATCGTGCGCAAGCGCGGCGAGCTAGAATTTTGAATCGGGAATGGTGCCATGCAGATCACAGAGACGGTTAATCAGGATCTTCGCCGCGAGTACAAAATCGTCATCCCGGCGAACGATCTCGAGAAGCGCCTCGCCGGCAAGATCGAAGAGATCAAGCCGCGCATGAATCTGAAAGGTTTTCGTCCGGGCAAGGCGCCCGTCGGGCATCTGAAGAAGACCTTCGGCAAGCAGATGATGAGCGAGATCGTCGAAGCGGCGGTCAATGAATTCAGCCAGCAGGCCGTGAAGGACAACAACCTGAAGCCCGCATTCCCGCCGCGCATCGAGCCGGTTGGTGATGTGCAGCAGGTTATCGAAGGAGGTGCCGATCTCGAATTCACCGTGAAGGTGGATCTGATGCCGGATTTCGACGTTGCCGACGTTTCAAAAATCAATGTCGAGAAGCTCGTCGCGGACGTGACGGACGCCGATATCGATCAAGCCGTCGCCAAGCTCGCCGATCAGACGCGCAGCTATACCGATCGCGGCGAAGGCGAAGCCGCGCAGGATAAGGACCAGGTCGTCATCGATTTCGTCGGCCGCGTGGATGGGGAAGAATTTCCGGGCGGCAAGGCAGAGGAGTTCAACCTCGTTCTCGGCTCGAACCAGCTCATTTCCGGTTTCGAAAGCCAGATCGTCGGCATGAAGGCCGGCGAAACGCGCGATATCAACGTGACGTTCCCGGCAGATTATCCGGAAGCCAAGCTCGCTGGAAAGCCATGCGTGTTTGAAGTCACTGTGAAGGCTGTCAAGAAACCGAATGAAGTGATCATCGACGACGAGCTCGCGAAGAAGCTCGGTCTTGATTCACTCGCGACACTGAAGGATCGGGTGCGCGACCAGATCAAGTCGGACTACGCCCGTGCCAGCCGTCTGCATCTCAAGCGCCGCATTCTCGATGAGCTGGATGCGGAGCATTCTTTCTCGCTTCCGACGACGATGGTCGAAGGCGAATTCGATTCGATCTGGAAGGCTGTGCTCGCCGAACTTGAGCGCGAAGGCAAAACCTTCGCCGACGAGGGCAAGACCGAGGAAGAGCTCAAGAAGGAATATCACGACATCGCCGAGCGTCGCGTTCGCCTCGGCCTCGTGCTGGCGCGTCTGGGCGAGCAGAACGGCATCACCATTGCGCCCGACGAAATCAGCCGCGCGGTCGCCATGCGCGCGCGCCAGTTCCCCGGCCAGGAACAACAGGTGTTCCAGTTCTATTCGACCAATCCGCAAGCGATGGCAGAAATCCGTGCGCCCATCTTCGAAGAGAAGGTCGTCGATTTCATTGCCGAGCTCGCAACCGTGACGGAGAAGCAAGTCGATCCCGAAACGCTGTTCATGGATCCGGACGAAGCGGCAGAGAAGCTGGGCGAAAAGCCCGACGCCACGGCGGAAAAGAAATCCAAGAAAGTGAAGAAGGACGAATAGTCCTCGCTTCATCTAGAAAAATGGCCCGGTCGATCCGGGCCATTTTCGTTTCAGACAGTATGCTCAGGCGCCAATGCGCAGTCTGCATCATTGGTGATTTCCACCTGAATCGTCGCATGTGGAATACCAAAGCGATCTTTCAGCTCATCGGCGATCTTGTGCAGCGCCGCGTCGCCAGGATGTCCATCCAAAATCACCATGTGACAGGTCAACGCTGTCTCCGTCGTGCTCATCGGCCACACATGCAGATCGTGGATCGCGCAGACGCCGGGACACTTCTCCAGAAAGCTGCGCACGGCAACGATGTCGATGCCCGCGGGAACGCCTTGCAGCGTCATGCTGATGGAGTCGCGCAAAAGCGACCATGTTCCGGCGACGATCACGACGGAGATGCCAAGGCTCACCACCGGATCGACCCATTGCCAGTGTGTCAGCACGATCACCAATCCGGCGAGCACCACGCCCAGCGAGATCGCGGCATCGCCGGCCATGTGCAGGAACGCGCCGCGGATGTTGAGATCGTCTTTGCGTCCGCGCAGGAACATCAGCGCGGTCGCCGAGTTGATGACGATGCCGATGGCGGCAACAATCATGACGATGTTTCCGGCGGGATTTTGCGGATGGAACAGGCGCTGGATCGCTTCGAGTGCGATGGCGCCTGTCGCTACCAGCAACAGCACGCCGTTCGCGAGCGCGGCGAGGATCGACGAGCTGCCCATGCCGTATGTAAAGCGCTGCGAGGGCGCGCGCTTGGCCAGCACGCTTGCAAACCACGCCATGGCGAGGCCGAGAACGTCGCTGAGATTGTGTCCGGCATCGGCGATCAGCGCGACCGAATGGCCGATGATACCGAACGCAACGCCGACGAAAACGAACGCGATGTTGAGCGTGATCCCCACGGCGAAGGCAACGCCGAATTCGGATGGCGTGTGGCTATGGCCGTGACGGTGCGCATGCCCATGACCGTCATGACCATGATGATCGTGGCCGTGATGCTCGTGGGCGTGGTCGTGATGCGTGTGCGTGGACACTGGCTTCAGCCCTCCGCGAACACGATAACAATGGCGAGCAGGCAAAGCACCAGCCCCAAAATGCCGCTCTCGTATTTTTCGACCGCTTCGAGGCGCACGCGATTGAGCCCAGTCAGCGTCAATGCCGTGAACAAGATCATGCCGGCGGTTGTGGCAATCGCTAGAACCAGGCTGGATAAAAGAAAACCGCTCCATCCTAACCTTACGGCCGAGACATAAATCGGAACGAATCCCTCGCAAGGCGAAAAGGTGAGGAGAGCAAGCAGGCTCACAATCGCCGCGCGGTCCGAAACCTTGTGCGCGGGAATTGTCGTGGCATCGGATTCCACGAAAAGCTCGCTGACATGATGGTGATGGTCGCCGTGATCATGGACGTGATGCTCATGCGCATGTCCATGATCGTGCGAATGATCATGCCGATGCAGAAAATGCGCATGTCCGTGGCCCGTCGCCTGACGCACAAGAAAGAACACGCCGACAGCAAATAGAATCCCGCCCGCAATCCAAGGAAAAATGTGGCCCGTCCAGTGATCCACCGTCATGCCAGCAAGTGCCACCAGAACACCGAGGAATGTCGTGAAGGCCGTGTGTCCCAACGCCGCGAAGCCCGTGATCGTCAAGGTCTTACCGTGGCTCCAGCCTTGCGCGCGCCCGGTCAGGGCAAATGGAAGCCAATGCGTCGGGATCGCGGTGTGGAAAAATGCGACCATGAACCCTGCGGCCAAAATCGTAAGGATCATCGGTTCGTTCATGGGCCAGTCCTAGCGCCACATGCGTCGTCCGCGCAAACGCTTATGTCCCGACGATTTCGCAGAACTTTTTCATATCGATATTGCCGCCGGAAACCACGGCCACGATGGGGCCATTGCCTGCTTTACCCGTCAGCGCCGCGGCCAACGGCAACGCACCCGCGCCTTCCGATATGACTCGCGCTTTTTCGGCCATCAGGCGCATGGCGTTTTTCGTTTCTTCCAGCGTGACAACAATGTAGCCGTCCACCAGCGGCTTCATGCGCTCCCACATGCGTGGGAACACGCTCTTGCCGCCCGCGCCGTCCACGAATGACGGCTGCCACGCATCGAATGCCTGCAGCGATCCGATCTTGTGCGAGAGCGCGGCCGGTGCTGCCGTCTCCGGTTCCACACCGAAAATCTTTACGTTCGCGCTGTTCGCCTTGACGGCGCTGCCCAGTCCCGTGACCAGCCCGCCGCCACCGATCCCGCCGATAATTGCGGCGACATCGGGAGCGTCCTCGAGAATCTCCAAACCCATTGTCGCGTTACCCGCGATGAAATTGTGGTCGTCGAAGGGATGGATAAATGTACCGTCGATTCCGGAAAAGGACCGCGCTTCCATCGCGTTCCACGCAACATCGAACGGCACCAACACCAGCTTCGCGCCCAGCGCTTGCATCCGCTCCTTTTTCGATTCCGGCGCGGTGTCGATTACGACCACAGAGCAGGGCACACCAGCTTGCCGCGCGGCGTAAGCGACGCCTTGTCCCGCATTGCCTGCACTTATTGTCCAGACGCCGTGCTTGCGATCCGACTCTGAAAGCATGGCCACCGCATTGGCCGCTCCGCGCAATTTGTAGGCGTTTATCGGCTGCAAGTTTTCCAGCTTAAGGCGGATGTCGGGAAACTTCGGCCCCATCTGCAATCGAACGAGCGGCGTACGCTCAATGGTGGACGCGATGCGCTTCCGGGCGTCGTGTATTTCGTCCAGAGTGATAGGGCGGACAGCTTCAAGAACGGCTGGCATTTTTGCAGTATCCTCAGCAGGGCGCTTGTGGGCATCGCAAGATGCCCGAACGTGACGCGAATGTCCCCTCGCACCCAAGGGTCGAATTAACGCGCGTTTCATCCTATATACGTCACGTTGACAGCGCGCTTTGCTGCATCCCAACCTCTTAGCTCGAATCAGGAGGTCCCATGAAGGACCCACGCGATGTTTATATGAATACGCTTGTGCCGATGGTGGTCGAACAGACCGCGCGCGGCGAGCGGGCCTACGACATTTATTCCCGCTTGTTGAAGGAGCGCATCGTCTTCATCACCGGGCCGGTCGAGGACTACGGCGCGAGCCTGATCACTGCTCAACTGCTCTTTCTTGAGGCCGAAAATCCCAAGAAAGAGATTGCGATGTATATCAATTCGCCCGGTGGTTACGTCACCGCTGGCATGGCGATCTACGACACCATGCAATACATCCGCCCCAAGGTTCAGACGCTTTGCGTCGGCCAGGCTGCGTCCGCGGCTTCTCTTTTGTTATGCTCGGGCAACAAGGGCGAAAGGTATTGCCTTCCGAACTCGCGAATTCTCGTTCATCAGCCGAGCGCATCCTATTACGGTCAGGCGGCGGACATCGCACGTCACGCGCAGGAAATCGTAAAGCTAAAGCGCCGCTTGAACGAGATTTACGCGAAGCACACCGGCCAAACCGTTGAGGCGGTTGAAAAGATGCTGGATCGGGATACTTATCTGACCGCCGAGGAAGCAAAGGCCTTTGGGTTAATCGATGAAGTCCTCGCTCGGCGTCCGGATCAACCTGAATCAGGTTCCTGAACAGCTAATCCCGGCGATTCGCGGGATTTTGTGTCGGTTTAAAGAATTCTTGATCGGGCTGGCGCTAACGTGGTCGAATGATCGGGGGTGATCCGATTTGGGTTGGCGTGGGTTGTGCAAGGCGTTGTCTCGAAAGGACAATGCAGTCTTTGAGGGCGGGTTCGCCCAGGAGCGTCAATGAGTAAGGCTGGCGGCGGCGAGTCCAAGAACACTCTCTACTGTTCCTTTTGCGGCAAGAGCCAGCATGAGGTCCGCAAGCTGATCGCGGGTCCGACGGTGTTCATCTGCGATGAATGCGTCGAACTTTGCATGGAAATCATCCGGGAAGAGAACAAGACCTCGTTCCTGAAGTCGCGCGACGGCGTCCCGTCTCCGCAGGAAATCTTCAAGGTCCTCGACGATTACGTGGTCGGCCAGTCCCACGCGAAGAAAGTTCTGAGCGTCGCAGTCCACAACCACTACAAACGCATCAATTCGTCCGGCAAGAACGGCGACGTCGAGCTGGCGAAATCCAACATCATGCTGATCGGCCCCACGGGCTGCGGCAAGACGCTGCTCGCGCAGACGCTGGCGCGCATTCTCGATGTGCCGTTCACGATGGCGGACGCGACGACACTGACCGAAGCCGGTTACGTCGGCGAAGACGTCGAGAACATCATTCTCAAGCTGCTCCAATCCGCCGACTACAATGTCGAGCGCGCGCAACGCGGCATCGTCTATATCGACGAAGTCGACAAGATCAGCCGCAAGTCCGACAACCCGTCGATCACGCGCGACGTGTCGGGCGAGGGCGTGCAACAGGCGCTGCTCAAGATTATGGAAGGCACCGTTGCCAGCGTTCCGCCGCAAGGCGGCCGCAAGCATCCGCAGCAGGAATTCCTGCAGGTCGATACCACGAACATCCTGTTCATCGTAGGCGGCGCGTTTGCCGGTCTCGACAAGATCATCTCGGCACGCACCAGCGGGACGTCGATGGGCTTCGGCGCGAATGTGCGCAGCGCCGACGAGCGCGGCACCGGCGAAATCCTGCGCGAAGTCGAGCCGGAAGATCTGTTGAAGTTCGGCCTGATCCCAGAATTCATCGGTCGTTTGCCGATCCTGGCGACGCTGGGCGATCTGACCGAGCCGGCGCTGATCGAAATTCTCACGCGTCCGAAGAATGCGCTGGCAAAACAGTATCAACGCATGTTCGAGATGGAAGGCGTCAAGCTGCGCTTCCAGGAAGAAGCGCTGCACGCCATCGCCAAGAAGGCCATCGCACGCCGCACGGGCGCACGCGGCCTTCGCTCGATCATGGAAGCTTTCCTGCTCGAGACGATGTTTGAACTCCCGACACTCAACGGCGTGCAGGAAGTCGTCGTCACCGGCGATGTGGTGGAGGGCAAATCACGCCCGCTCTACACCTATTCTGACAAGGCGGAGCCGCAGCAGAAGAGCGCGGGTTAAAAGCCTCAGATTTCTTGCGCTATTGCATTTTGCGGCGCTCAGCGATGCGCGCCGTTCGCTTTTCGTAAGCGCGCAAAGCCGCTAGGTCTGATAGATGACTGAAGCGCGCTGGAGCGATCTTTTCACCTGGGCTTTGCTGCCGCGTGTGATCCTTGTCTGCTTCGGCATCTGGCTGAACGCAGCGGACTCGCTCGTCACCACAACGATCATGCCGAGCGTCGTGCGCGCCATCGGCGGCTACCAGTATTTTGCATGGCCCGTCGCAGCATATCTGCTGGGTTCGATTTTGGGTGGCGCAACCGCGGGATATTTCGCGCATGCGCGCGGACTGCGCGCGGCACTGATCGCCGCGTCGGTGCCTTATGTTGTCGGCTGCGCGATGACGGCGCTCGCGCATTCCATGGCGGTGTTTCTCATCGGCCGTCTGCTGCAGGGATTGGCCGCCGGCGCGATCGTCGGGCTCTGCTATGTTGCAATCAATGTGCTGTTTCCCCCGACGCATTATCGCCGCGTGCTGGCGCTGCTCGCGGGTGTGTGGGGTATCGCGACGTTGTTCGGCCCGCTTCTCGGCGGATTGTTCGCGCGCGGCAGCGATTGGCAGATCCTGTTCTGGGCTTTTGTGGTTCAAGGCTTCGTTTTCGCCGGCGCGATTGCGATACTGGTCCCCGATCGCGCCGATGCATCGGAGGATTCGGGCATCCCAGTACGGACGCTGGCGCTGCTGACATTTGCCGTTATGGCCAATCTCGTTGCGGGTGTGGCGGGCAATCTCGCGCTGTCGGTGGCGCTGCTCGCCACGACAATTACATTCCTGTTTCTGGCATTGCGCGCGGATGCGAGCGGGAGGGCACATCTTTTTCCGCGTGGCGTCGCCGATCCGCGCGATCCGGCCGGTCAGGGATACATAGCGATCTTTCTTCTGAGCGCGAGCACCATCGCTTACGGTCTCTACGGCGCGGCGATCCTGCAAACAGCGTATGGCCTTTCGCCGCTCTACGCCGGCTATGTCGTGGGCGTCGAAGCGATGGGCTGGACGGTCACAGCGCTCATCGTTGCGGAACGTCCGCACGCGACGGAGGGTTTTTGGATCAGAGCGGGAGCATCGGTCGCCGTGGCCGGTGTTGTTTCGATGATCTTCACGCTCTCCAGCGGGTCGCTGATTGCGGTGATTGTTTCCGCTGCTTTTCTCGGTGGCGGGTTCGGGATGTTCTGGGCATTCCTCACGCGCCGCGTTCAGGAACTCTTGCCAGCCGACGAAAAGACGCACGGCGCGAGCGCGATTCCGTCCGTGCAGATGCTGGGAACCGCCGTCGGCGCCGCGCTCTGCGGATTGGAAGCGAACGCGCTCGGCGTCGGTCATGGTTTCACCCGCGCGAATGTTCTCTCTGCTGCTGTGTGGCTATTTGTCTGTGCAGTTCCGGCGACGTTGGTGGGGTGGTTTTTTGCGTGGCGCATTGGCGGCACGGAAATGCCGGTAAACGCTGCGGTGTCATCCCGATAGTGACGTTATCTCAGGTTTCACCGCACGTTTCCGTGCACGATTTTTCCACTTCTTGAAAGGTTCCGATGGTGTGCCCATCTTAACTTTCTGGAATCGGCCCAATGCGGGCGATTTTTAACAGCTTCCGTAAGCCCAGTTGGGGTACGGTGAGCATAGAATCCCGGCAAGCACAGCAGCTTCTCCGGGCAGGAGATGAGTATGTCAGATAAAGAGGTCGTGAATACGCCGAAGGAAACAGGTGGCCAGTTGGCGCCGGTTCTGCCTTTGCGCGACATCGTTGTGTTTCCCCATATGATCGTTCCGCTTTTTGTCGGCCGCGAGAAGTCCGTTCGCGCGCTGGAAGAAGTGATGAACGACGAGAAACAGATTTTGCTGCTGACGCAGAAGAACGCCTCGGAGGACGATCCGTCCGCCGACGGCCTTCACACCATCGGCACGATGGCGACGGTGTTGCAGCTCTTGAAGCTGCCCGACCAGACGGTTCGCGTGCTGGTCGAAGGCAAGTCCCGCGCGCGCGTGACCGGCTTTGTGCCGCGCACCGATTTCTTCCAGGCGACGATCGAGAAGATCGGCGACGAGACGGGCGAGGGCAAGGAAACCGAAGCGCTGATGCGCACGGTCAAGACCAACTTCGAGCAGTACATCAAGCTGAACAAGAAAGTGCCGTCGGAGACGCTGGCGGCTGTGGCGCAGATCGAAGACCCCGCGAAGCTCGCCGACACGGTTGCCTCGCATCTGTCGGTGAAGATTTCCGACCGTCAGGCATTGCTCGAGACGCTGAACACAACACAGCGGCTGGAGAAGGTTCTGTCGCTGATCGAATCCGAAGTCGGCGTGCTGCAGGTGGAGCGGAAGATCCGCTCCCGCGTGAAGCGCCAGATGGAGAAGACGCAGCGCGAGTATTATCTCAACGAACAGCTCAAGGCGATCCAGAAAGAACTCGGCGAGACCGACGAGGGCCGCGACGAGATGAACGAGCTGGAAGATCGCATCCGCAAGACAAAGCTGTCGAAGGAAGCGCGCGAGAAAGCCAACGCCGAAGCCAAGAAGCTGCGTTCGATGTCGCCGATGTCGGCGGAAGCCACGGTCGTGCGCAACTATCTCGACTGGCTGTTGTCTCTTCCGTGGGGCAAGAAGTCCAAGGTCAAGAAGGACATCAAGCTCGCCGAAGACATTTTGCACGAGGACCATTACGGCCTCGACAAGGTCAAAGAGCGCATCCTGGAATACCTCGCGGTGCAGCAGCGTGCCGGCAAGATCAAGGGGCCGATCCTGTGCCTCGTGGGTCCACCGGGCGTGGGCAAGACGTCGCTGGCGAAGTCGATCGCGAAAGCCACGGGCCGCGAATACATCCGCATGTCGCTCGGCGGCGTGCGCGATGAAGCGGAGATCCGCGGCCATCGCCGCACGTACATCGGCTCGATGCCCGGCAAGGTCATCCAGTCGCTCAAGAAGGTGAAGACCTCCAATCCGCTCTTCTTGTTGGACGAGATCGAAAAGCTGGGCGCCGACTGGCGCGGCGATCCTTCGAGCGCGTTGCTCGAAGTTCTCGACCCCGAGCAGAACCACACCTTCAACGATCACTATCTCGAAGTGGATTTCGATCTCTCGGATGTGATGTTCGTGACGACGGCCAATTCGCTCAACATGCCCGGCCCGCTGATGGACCGCATGGAGATCATCCGCATCCCCGGTTACACCGAGGATGAGAAGGTGGAGATCGCCAAGCGCCATCTCATCGCCAAACAGCTCGAAGCCAATGGCCTGAAAGACGGCGAGTGGAAGATCACGGACGCGGCGCTGTATGACCTGGTGCGCTACTACACCCGCGAAGCGGGCGTGCGTAATCTGGAGCGCGAGATCGCCGGTCTTGCCCGCAAGGCGGTGAAGGAAATCGTCTCGGGCACGAAGACAGCTGTGGAAGTGACGCCGGAGAACCTCGGCGATTACGCCGGCGTGCGGAAATTCCGCTTCGGCGAAATCGAAGGCGAGGATCAGGTCGGCGTGGTCACGGGCCTGGCATGGACCGAAGTCGGCGGCGACACGCTGCAGATCGAATCCGTGATGCTGCCCGGCAAGGGCCGCATGCAGACGACCGGCAAGCTGGGCGATGTGATGAAGGAATCCATCGACGCGGCGCGCAGCTTCGTGCGCTCCAAGGCGACGAGCTTCGGCATCAAGCCACCGACCTTCGACACCAAGGACATCCATGTCCACGTGCCGGAAGGCGCGACGCCGAAGGACGGACCGTCCGCGGGCCTGGCGATGGCGACATCCATCATCTCGGTCATCACCGGCATTCCGGTGCGCCGCGATGTGGCGATGACAGGCGAGGTCACCTTGCGCGGCCGCGCGCTGCCGATCGGCGGCTTGAAGGAGAAGCTGCTTGCGGCTTTGCGCGCAGGCATCAAGACGGTGATCATCCCGGCCGACAACGAGAAGGATCTGGCCGATATTCCGGACAATGTGAAAAACGGAATGAAGATCGTGCCGGTGAAGACGGTGGAAGATGTGCTGAAAGTGGCGCTGGTGCGCATGCCCGAAGCGATCGACTGGGTAGAGCCGGAAACGGTTGTGCCGCGGGTTCTTCCCGACGCAGATGCCGACGCGGTGGTGACGCACTAAGCCGAACCGTCATCACCCGGCCGCGAGCTTGCTCGCGAAGTGTCCGGGTGACCCATCGGTAAAAAGACAAAAGCCTGGAAGGAAACTTCCGGGCTTTTTGTTTCGGCGCAAGATCGGCAATCCTCAGCGCTGTTTCGGCGGCCACTGAACTCTCCGCGGTTAATTTTTTGCTGATAGCGCCGCCAGAAGTTGTTTCCCCGCTAGCTTCGCATAAAGAGGAGGGACTGCGTTGCCAATCATATCGCAAGCTGCATCCATTCTATCGGTGATGAAACGAAACGATGTAGGAAATGACTGTAGGAGTGCGGCCTCCCGAACAGAGATTGTGTAGCGCCGCTTGTCGGGATGACCAAAACGACCTTTGCAGGGTGTTGTGCACCCTCCGGTTATGGTCGGAGAAATAGCCTCCCACTCCATTCTTCCATAAACGTTTGTGAACCCGCTGTAGCTACCACGATGGCAAAAAGGGCGGACCGTTTCTTTTATCGCAAGCCAAGTCTTTCCTGGTTCGGACGCCTTCAATCTCGCTTTGGTTTGACTCTGCAAAT
>Ga0265340_10001671_pt1 | contig 12760 bp, 11 predicted proteins | sample 4CB225metaG_FD_202082 | JGI IMG/M metagenome (GOLD analysis project Ga0265340, IMG submission 202082) | Rhizosphere microbial communities from Carex aquatilis grown in University of Washington, Seatle, WA, United States - 4-CB2-25 metaG | ecosystem: Host-associated > Plants > Roots >...
CAACGTCCGCAACGTCGGGAACATCCGCGACCCCCGGAGCCTCCGCGACGTCGGGAACGTCCGCGACCCCCGAGACCTCCAGAACGTCCGGAGCCTCCACAACGTCCGCTACTTCCAGCTCCGCCGGAACGTCCGCGACCTCCGTGACCTCCGGGGCCCCCGAGACGTCCGCTACTTCCAGCTCCTCAACGACCTCCGGAACGTCCACAACTCCCGCAACGTCCACGACCTCGGCAACCTCCACGACTTCGGCAACGTTCGAGACCGCAGAAGTATCCGGATCCTCCAAGTCCTCCACAACGTCCGAGGCGTCAGTCGCTCTCGGCTCCTCAACGAGCTCCTGCTCGTCAACGAGCTCCTGCTCGTCAATGAGCTCCTGCTCCTCAACATCCTCCGGTTCGTCGCGATCAACACGCACGCGCTCGACGATCGTCTCGTCCAGGATGTGCGCCGGCAGCGGCTCCGGCGCGGGCAACTCGAGATCGGTTTCGCTGTGCGCTCCGCACCCGAAATCAGTAGTGACCACGGTCCCGTCGGCCGGGGACCACTCGTTCGTGCAGGCGCCGAAGTGCTGCCGCAAGAATCCCGAGATGGGCACAAAATAGGCGCAGGTCACGCAGGAGGCCGACGACTGGATCGCGATCTCGGACGTCGGTCCGTGGGGGCCGTGCTGCCAGCGTTCGGCGGCGGCCCGCAGGCCCTCCAGGCCGACCACCCGTTCGCGGCCGAGGCCTAACTCCCAGAACAAGTGCTGGTCGGCGTCATCCTGGTCGGTGACCGTATAGCCCGGGACAAGATTGGGGTCATCAGCCCGATACGGGAGATCATCTCCAGCGCCCAAGTCACCTGGAGCAAGCCGGTCCGACCACGGCACCCAGGTGGGCGCCAGGATCGAGTCCGCACCGGGGAGCAGCACAACATCACAGACCGTCACCCGGTCGAAACCCGGCACGTGGGCCAGGGTGACAGACCAGCTCCAGCCGCGGTACCCACGAGCGGTACAGCGGAAGGAATGCATGGTCAACCCACCGCTGTCGACGGTGACCCCGAGATGCTCCCCGACCGTATTCGGCTCAGCGGTCTCCTCTGCTGCCGCGCGAGCCAGCTCGACGGCCGCCGCCGCCAGCTCGTCCAGCGGCGCGGGCTGCGACGGTCCGGACCCGGCGTCACCGGCCGCCGACCCGTCGGACTGAGCGCCGACGGAATCCACCCCAGCCCGATCCTGACCGGAAGCGGTCTGGGAGTCAGGCGCCGGCGCCTGGCTCGCGACCGACTCATGAGATGGCGAACCGGTGGACGACGACGCATCGGCGGCAGCCGACGGTTCCTGCGTCAGGGGCGGGTTCGAGGAAGACACGCCCGCCAGTCTCCCCCATCTACGCAAGAGAGCGAACAGGCTAGGTCGGCGCGTCGGGCGCTCACTCATGCCGGGCCCACCGCTCGCTCCCCAGGCGTCGCCAAGACGACCCCTTCGCTCGGCCCTCACCAGCGACTTCACCGGTGTGCGGCCGTGGTCCAGGTACGCTCGCTCCGCGGTCCCCGCTCACGCCTCAAGGTCGTCGGCAACGGCACGCAGCACCGTGGCAACTTTCCCGGCCGAGGAACGGTCCGGATACCGGCCCCGGCGCAAGCTGTTGGAGACACCGTCCAGCAACTTGATCACGTCTTCGAGGATGACCGTCATGTCTTCGGCGGGCTTGCGGGTGGCGCGAGACACGGACGGCAACGGATCGACCAACCGGACCGACAGGGCTTGGAGGCCCCGGCGTCCCTCGGCCACCCCGAACTCGATCTTGGCGCCCGGCTTCAGGGTCGTCGTTCCGGCGGGCAGCGCCGAGGCATGAACGAAGACCTCGCCCCCGTCATCATTCGCCGCGAAGCCGAAACCACGCTCGGCGTCGAACCACTTGACCTTGCCAGTCGGCACGTCTGTCCCCTGTCATGTGACCGGCATCGCTGGGTTGACCCACGACGTCCGATCGTCGCTCACGATCTTTCTCTAGCTCTCAGGTTAGCCGTCAGCGGCCGACACGCGAACGACTAAACTCGGGCAAATCGGTAGACAACCAACTTGGGAATCGACCAAGGTCCGCGAGGATGACATCCGCACCCGCTGCGACCAGCATCTCAGCCGATTGTGGGCCAGTCGTCACGGCTACCGAAATCGCACCGGCCACTCTCGCCGCCTCCATATCACCGGAGTGATCTCCGACATACACCCCGGCCCCGTGCTGCCGGAGGCAACTTCCCTTGGCCGCCGCAAACAGTCCACCGACGACCAGATCGGGCCGAAGGTCGTCGTGATCGAGCCCAACCGCGGTGAGAACCTGATGCACCCCGGCCTCAGCCTTGGCGGAGACCACCAAGACTTGCCCGCCGACCGCGTGCACCGCCCGGAAGGCATCCTCGGCCCCCGGCAACAACGTGGTCAGCGGCACCCCGATCGTGGCGTACCGCTCCCGGTAAGCCTGGGCCACCTGCTCGGGGTCGGTCTTCGGCGCCAGCGCCGAGACAGTCATCTCCAGCGGTACGCCGATATAGGGCCACACGTCGTCCCGCTCGATCTGCACCTGTTCGCCGCCCGGGCAGGCCCGGACTGCGGCCGCCAGCGTCATGTAGATCCCTTCGCTGGAATCGACAAGGGTCATATCGAGGTCGAATCCAACGACCAACGTGGCGGTGAGCACCGCCACAGAGTAAGGCGTGCCCAAGCCCGTCAAGCCCACCCGGCCTGGTTGGGCTCCACCCCGCCGCCCGAAACCCACTCGAACAGATGATTGGGGAAGATTCGGTCGAACCTAGCGACCGGATCTTCCCCAATCAGCGACGCGATGACTCACTCAGGTGAGGGTGGAGTGCAGATCGCGCAGGCGCCGGAACGCGATCCGCAGGTCTTCGGTGGAACCGGTGTCGATCCGGTTACGCAATTCGGACAGCGCCTTCTCGACCCGATCGCCGGCCTCCCGCACCGCCTCCGCCGGGTCGTCCACAAATCGGCCCTGCAGTTCACGCCAGTCCGAATCCGTGGTCGTGCTCGTACCGGCTGCCGTGGTCGTACCGGCCACCGGCGCGACCGGCGCCGAACCGTCAACCGGGGACAGCGGACCGGACCCGGCGTCGGTGCTGGAGTCTGAGGCCAGGCTCGGCTCGGATACCGGGTCTGCGACCGGCGCCGGGTGCTCGGCACTGGATCCGTCGAGATCGGTGACCTCGCCGCCTACCAGCTCGTCGTCGGCCAACTCCGGCTCGGTGCTCTCCTTCGGCGTACCCAGAGCCGTGGCAACATCGGTATCTGTATCGGTATCTGCCCCGGCGCTGACACCGTCCACCGGGAGCAGTACCGGTTCCCGGTCCGGGTCGGCGAAATCAGTACCTGGCTCCCCGGCGATCTGCTGACCGGGATCGGCTTCACGCTCAGTGGATTCGTGCTCAGTGGATTCGCGCTCGGTGAAGGAGTCGGATCGAGCGTCCTGGTAGGTCATCGGGTCTCCTGTCGGTAACTGGGCTGGGCAGCATTCGGCTCGGTGCCGACGTCGGTAGCTTCGGGGACGGCGTCGGTAGCTTCGGGGACGGCGGCTTCGGGGTCGGCGGCGGAAGCTGGAGTGACCTCGGGGGCGCGGACCGCGGCCGGTTCGTCGATGGCCTCCGGCGCCACAACTGGAGCGGAGGCAGCGGGGTCGGGGGACTCGTTCGACACCAGAACCTCGAACAAGGCCCGGTAATGAACGAAGGACTGGCGCAGGTCCTCGGTGTCGACGCCACCGGCCGAGTGATGCCGCTCCAGCGCGGCGTGCGCCTCGCGGTAGTGCTGCACCACCTCGGGATGATCGGCGGCGACCAGGTCGGCCTGGGCCTCGAAGTTGTCGACCGGGTAGCCCCGCTCGCGCATCACGGTCGAGATCAGTTTCTCGGCGTCGTCAACCGCTCGCCCGGGCACGTCGACGAACCGGGCCTGGACGACGTCCCACTCCGCGTTGTAGTGCGACCGCTCGGTCGGATCGAGGTCGCGGACATCAAGTTTGTCCCGGCGGTGCGCGACCTCGGCGAGGTGGTGCTCGGCCTCACGCCGGGTGGAGGCTCCCTCGACCGCACGGTCGTACTCGGGTCCGAAGCGTTGCTGCAACTGGGCCCGGCGTTGCTGTTGCGACACCAGGAAGGCGGCTGCCAGCAGAGCGGCCACCACCAGCACCACGATGATCACTGTGATGGTTGTCATGCGTTCTCCTTCGACGCAGGCGCGACCGGAACACCTGAATGGGCCCGGTCCGCAGCCACGCCGTGATAATGGTCATGGATCGGGCATAGCGCCTTTCGAGATGATCCGGCGGCGGTCCAGCGGCCCCGGACGCAGCGCCGGCCCGGTCAAGCCGATTACCGTGGGGGGCGTGTCCCCGACTCCCTCGCGCAGCCTCGCCGACGAATTACGGCGGTGGGACGACGAGGCCCTGGTGGCGCTGCTCGAGCAGCGCCCCGACCTGACCGCGCCTGTTCCCACCGATCTGAGCAGCCTGGCGGTCGCCGCCGCCAGCCGGCTCAGCGTTCAGCGCGCGGTCGACGGACTGGACACCGCGGCTCTACAGGTTCTCGAGGTGCTGGCGATCTCCCCCGAACCGGTTTCGGCCGCGGAGGTGGCCCGGCGCTGGGGTGCTCCGGTCGCCGCGCCCCTGGCCGTGCTGCGCGGGCTGGCCCTGGTCTGGGGCGGTGCCCGGTCGCTCCGGCTGGTCCGGGCCGCCCGGGACAGCCTCGGGCCTTACCCCGCCGGTCTCGGCCCGCCGCTGGCCGAAGCCCTGGGACGGCGCTCGCCGCAGCGACTGGCCGATGTGGTCGAAGATCTCGGTCTGCCGCCGGCCGGCGATCCCGAGACGGCCCTGCGCCGGCTGTCGGAATATCTCAGTGACCCGAAAACCGTGCAGTCCCTGCTGGCCCGAGCCCCCGGACAAGCCCGCCAGGCCCTCGACCAACTGGTCTGGGGTCCGCCGTTCGGGGCCGTCGGGGATGCGGACCGGCCGGTCCGGGCCGGAAGCGCCGGGTCACCGGTGGAATGGCTGCTGGCCCACGGCCTGCTCGCGGTCGCCGACGCCGGGCGGGTGCTGTTGCCCCGCGAGATCGGGCTGGCGCTGCGCGGGGGGAAGGTGCACCGCAAACCCGAGCAGGCCCCACCCCGGCTCAACCTGCGCGAACGTCCGGCCCGGCAAGTTGAGGGGACGGCGGCCCAGGCGGCCGCGGAAGCGGTCCGGCTGGTCGACGAACTCTGCGAGCAGTGGGGGGTGAGCCCGCTGCCGGTGCTGCGGTCCGGCGGCGTGGGCGTGCGGGACCTGCGCCGGCTGGCGTCAGCCCTCGACATCGACGAATCCGCAGCGGCCCTGGTGGCCGAGATCGCCCTGGCCGCGAGTCTGGTAGCGGACGACAGCGAGGCCGATCCGAGCTGGCTGCCGACCCCGCAGTACGACCTCTGGCGGGCCGGCAGCACCGGCGAGCGCTGGGCCCAACTGGCCACCGGCTGGCTGACCAGCCCCCGGGCCGCCGGGCTGGTCGGTACCCGGGGTCCCAAGGAAGGTTTGATCGCCGCCCTCGGACCGGAGGTCGAGCGGCCCCAGGCCCGGGTCGTCCGGCAGCGGGCCCTGACCGAACTCGCCGCGGCCAGCGCGCCGGGCGGTGCGAGCGGCGTCAGCTCGGCGATGGCCGACAGCGATGGCGCCGGGCTGCTGGCCCGGCTGGACTGGTCCACTCCTCGGCGCAGTGGAGCCGCCCGCGCCGAACTGTTGCGTGGAGCCCTTCAGGAAGCGGCATGGCTGGGGATCATCGGGCTCGGCGCATTGTCCAGTTTCGGCCGCTTGCTGGTCACTGGGCCGGCCGAACCGGCGGCGGCCCTGCTGGACGCGACCTTGCCGGAGCCGGTGGATCACGTGTTGCTGCAGGCCGACCTGACCGCGGTCGCGCCGGGTCGGCTCCGGCCCGATCTGGAACGCGAACTGTCCCTGATGGCCGAGATCGAGAGCCGGGGCGGGGCCGGCGTCTTCCGGTTCACCACCACCTCGATCCGTCGCGCCCTGGATGCCGGGCGTACCGGCGACGAACTGCTCACCTGGCTGACCACCGCTTCGCGGACCCCGGTGCCGCAACCTCTCAGTTACCTGATCGCCGACAGCGCCCGGCGCTACGGCCGGCTGCGGGTCGGAGCGGCCGGCGCGTATCTGCGCGCGGACGACGAGGCGGTGCTGGCGGAGGTGCTGGCCGACCGGAGGGCGGCCTCGCTGCGGTTGCGCCGGCTGGCCCCGACCGTGCTCGCGGCCCAGGCACCCCCCGACACGGTGCTGGCCGTGTTGCGCGGTATCGGTCTCGCCCCGGCCGCCGAATCGGCCGACGGTGAGCTCTTGATCCGCAAGATCCCGGTCCGGCGGGCGACCGCGCCCCGGGCGACCGGCCCCCGGCGGTTGCCGCCTCCGACCGCCTCCCGGCAGGGCCTGCTGACCGCGGTCCAGGAGATGCGGGCGATCGAGGCCAACGCCCGGCGTCCGATCCCGGCGATCGACGGCACCGCTCCGGCTCTGGTTCCGATGGATCCGGCCGGTGCCCTCGCTACGCTCCGGGATGCTCTGGCCGCCCGGAAGGATGTCTGGATCAGCTATCTGGAGGACGCCGGCCGGCCGGTTCAGCAGGTCATCGAGCCTTTGGCGGTGGAGGCCGGGCGGATCCGGGCGCTGGAACGGCGCAGCAGCCGGATCCGTAGTTACTCGGTGCATCGGGTGATCGCGATCGCTCCGGTGGACAGCCCCCCGGGGGGCGATGCGATCGTGGATGGTGTCGCCATGGATGGTGCGGCCGGATGAAAGCCGGGCCCGCGATCGTTTGACTTGCAGTTACCGGGATTCGCAATGAACGGATGTACTGAGTGAACGACGGACCATTGATCGTCCAGAGCGACAAGACGCTGCTGCTGGAAGTCGACCACGAGCAGGCGGCCGCGTGCCGCCGGGCGATCGCCCCGTTCGCGGAGCTGGAGCGCGCGCCCGAGCATGTGCACACCTACCGGCTGACGCCGCTGGGGCTGTGGAACGCGCGGGCCGCCGGTCACGATGCCGAGCAGGTGGTCGACGTCCTGCTGGAGTATTCCCGGTACCCGGTCCCGCATGCCCTGCTGGTCGACGTGGCCGAGACGATGGCCCGCTACGGCCGGCTGCAGTTGATCAAGGATCCGGCCGACGGGCTGGTCCTGCACGCAATCGACGTCCCGGTGCTGGAAGAGGTGCTGCGCAGCAAGAAGGTGGCCCCGCTGGTCGGCACCCGGCTGGACGACGCGAACGTGCTGGTTCATGCCAGCGAGCGCGGCAATCTCAAGCAGGTATTGCTGAAGCTGGGCTGGCCGGCCGAGGACCTGGCCGGGTATGTGAACGGCGAGAAACACGCGATCTCGCTGAACACGGAGGGCTGGAGCCTGCGCCCGTACCAGAACGAAGCGGTCGAGGGGTTCTGGCACGGCGGTTCAGGGGTCGTCGTGCTGCCCTGCGGCGCGGGCAAGACGCTGGTCGGAGCGGCCGCGATGGCCCGCTCGGGCACGACCACCTTGATCCTGGTGACGAACACGGTGTCGGCCCGGCAGTGGCGCGACGAACTGCTGGCCCGGACCAGCCTCACCGAGGAAGAGATCGGCGAGTACTCCGGTTCGCGCAAGGAGATCCGCCCGGTCACGATCGCCACCTACCAGGTGATGACGACGAAACGGAAGGGCGCCTACGCCCACCTGGACCTGTTCGACGCCCGGGACTGGGGGCTGATCGTGTACGACGAGGTGCACCTGCTGCCGGCCCCGGTGTTCCGGATGACGGCGAGCCTGCAGGCCCGGCGGCGGCTGGGACTGACCGCCACGCTGGTGCGCGAGGACGGCCGGGAGGGCGACGTCTTCAGCCTGATCGGGCCGAAGCGGTACGACGCTCCGTGGAAGGACATCGAAGCTCAGGGGTACATCGCCCCGGCCGATTGTGTCGAGGTGCGGGTCACCCTGCCCGAGCGCGAGCGACTGGCCTATGCGACCGCCGAGCCGGAGGAGCGGTACCGGCTCTGCGCCACCAGCGACTCCAAGTCCCGGGTGGTCGAGCAGTTGGTCCGCCGGCACGCGGGCGAGCAGTTGCTGGTCATCGGCCAGTACCTGGATCAGCTCGACGACCTGGGTGAGCGGCTGAACGCGCCGGTGCTCAAGGGCGAGACCACGGTGGCCGAACGGCAGCGGCTGTTCCAGGCGTTCCGGACCGGGGAGATCTCCACGCTCGTGGTCAGCAAGGTGGCCAACTTCTCGATCGACCTGCCTGAGGCCAGCGTGGCCATCCAGGTCTCCGGGTCGTTCGGCTCCCGGCAGGAGGAGGCCCAGCGGCTGGGCCGGCTGTTGCGGCCCAAGCACGACGGGAAGACCGCCCGCTTCTACGCGGTGATCTCCCGCGACACCCTGGATCAGGATTTCGCCGCCCACCGGCAGCGCTTCCTGGCCGAGCAGGGCTACGCCTACCGGATCGTGGACGCCGAGGACCTGAGCACCGAGGACGCCCCCGAACCCACCGACTGACCACCCGATTTCCTGCGTGATTTCGCCGGCGTCGATCAGGCCGGGCGGTATCCCCAGGCACGATCCCGCGGCCTCATCACGCAGGAGATCGGTGGCTGACTATAGCGATCCCCGGGGGGCCACCCACTCGACCGGTTGACCGGTAACCGCAGCGATCCGGTCGAAGTCGTCGTCGTAATGCAGCACCGTGGCTCCGTGTTCTTCCGCGGTCGCCGCGATGATCAGATCTGGAAGCGAAAAATTGCGGTGCTGGCTGGAGGTCCCGAAACGATGGTGGACGTCCAGCGCCCGATCCATCGCCCCCGAAGTCACGTCAAACCACCGATGGATCTGCAGGGCGGATCGGATCTTCTCGTAACTGCGCGGATCGGGCGCGTTGTTGAGAAATTCCAGAGCCACCATCTGGCAGATGCCCAATCGCCCCTCGACGAGAAGTCGCTCGTAGCGATCGAGAACACTCTCCTGGCGCCCTTGCTGAACCAAGACTGACGTGTCGGCCAGGTAGATCACCCCGGCCATCAGGCGGATTCCCGGTGGGACGCCTCCTCCGCCAACCGCGCCTTCTCCTCCAGCCGACCGAGATCCCTCCCGCCGCCGTACCTGAAGGCGTTCTCCGAGCCGGAGTAGTCCATTTCTACGCTGTTCATCAGCGCAATGGCATCGGCTACCTGCTTACGTCGAGCGACCTGCCGCAACGCCGCAGTGATCGTGGCGACCTTGGTTCCGGTGCCAAGTACCTGACGAGCGGCGGCCAGCAACTCGTCGTCAATCTCCACCGTGATGCGCGTCATGCCTATCAGGGTACGCCGATTTCACCGCCACACAACCGCCCTTTCAGAATGAGTGCTGATGCTTTTTGAGCACGGCGTGATGCGCCTTGTACCGGAAGCGGAAGCCGCCTCAGCAGGACGGGATTCTGGGCCAGGACGGTCATGGCTCGACGCTACTCAGGTCGCTGCGTGCCCCAGCCGGCAGACGGTCAACTCCCAGCGAGTTTTCAGCTTGGCTGCCGATACTTGGCCCGTGGCTGAGAAGAGCTTTGAGGCGAAGCTGCTCGTCGTGGACGACGAGCCAAATATTCGGGAACTGCTGACCACGAGCCTTAGGTTCGCCGGGTTCGAGGTCATCCCGGCAGCGGACGGCGCCGAGGCGCTCAAGCTGGCCGAGCAGCACCGACCCGATCTGGTCGTCCTGGATGTGATGATGCCGGACATGGACGGGTTCACGGTCACCCGGAAGCTGCGCGAACGCGGCCGGGACATCCCGGTGCTGTTCCTCACCGCCCGTGACGAGACCGGCGACAAGATCACCGGTCTGACCGTCGGCGGGGACGACTATGTCACCAAGCCCTTCAGCCTGGAGGAGGTCGTGGCCCGGATCCGCGCCGTACTACGCCGGACCGGAGTCGCCGCGGACAGCGAGAGCGGCCGGATGGTTTTCCACGACCTGGAACTGGATGAGGACTCGCACGAGATCCGTCGCGCCGGCCGTCTGGTCGAGCTTTCCCCGACCGAGTTCAAGTTGCTGCGCTACCTGATGCTGAACCCGAACCGGGTGCTGTCCAAGGCGCAGATCCTCGACCATGTCTGGGCCTACGACTTCAACGGCGAGGCCGGAATCGTGGAGTCGTACATCTCGTACCTGAGGCGCAAGATCGACGACGTCAAGCCGCCGCTGATCCACACCAAGCGCGGCGTCGGCTACGTGCTGCGCCTGCCCCCCCAGGGCTGAGCGCCGGTGACCACCTCCACCATGTTCTCCCCACCGCCCCCGCCGCCGGAATCGCCCGAGCCCGCGATCAATCTTGATCACCCGGCCGCTTCGGTGCCATCCCGAAGAAGCGGATTCGGGCGGGCCCGGATCTGGTGGGACGGCGTTCCGATGCGGGCACGGCTGGTCGGCATCCTGGTGGTGCTGCTGATTGCGGCACTCACCTCCACCGGCTGGGCGACCCAGCACGTGCTGCACACGTACCTGGTCAACCAGGTGGACGATCAGCTCAAGGACACCGCCCAGCAACTGACCATGCCGAACCAGAACGGGTACAACCAGAGCAGCAGCAACGATGGCCGGGTCCCGACGGACTACGAGGTGCAGTACTCCTTCGACGACGGCACGCCCCCCTATCGGCCACCTTCGCCGTATCACAACGTCAAGGCGAAATTCCCTGTCCTCACCTTCGCCCAGGCCCAGAAACTTCGCCGCCGGCCCTTCACCGTCGGATCCACCGGTGGAGAAACAAGCTGGCGGGTGGTCGTGGTACCGGCCGCGATCGAGAACTTCCAGACCAACCAGGTCCAGTCCGGAAGCGTGGCCCTGGCGCTGCCGCTATCCGGGGCCACGAACGCGGTCAGGCAGGTTCGCCAGCTCATCGTCCTGTTCGCTCTGCTGGTCACCGCGGTCTGTGCGATCCTCGGCTGGCTGGCGATCCGGCGCGCGTTCCTGCCGCTGACCGAGGTGGAGGAGACGGCGGCGGCGATCGCCGCCGGCGATCTGTCCCGGCGAGTGCCGGAGCATCCCTCGACCACCGAGGTCGGCCGCCTGACATCGTCGCTGAACGGAATGCTGGCGCAGATCGAGAGTGCGTTCCGGGCCCGGGAAGCCTCCGAGCAACGGACCCGGCGGTTCGCCGCGGACGCCTCGCACGAGTTGCGCACCCCACTCGCCTCGATCCGCGGCTTCGCCGAGCTGTACCGGCAGGGGGCGGTGAGTGAACCGGCCGACGTGGCCCGGACGATGAGCCGCATCGAGGACGAGTCCCGCCGGATGGGGGCCCTGGTCGAGGATCTGCTGCTACTGGCCCGGCTGGACGAGCAGCGCCCGGCCCGGACCGAACCCGTCGATCTGGCCGTACTGGCCGGTGACGCCACTCATGACGCGCGGGGTCTGGCCCCGGACCGGCGGGTCCGGCTGGTCGGGCTCAGCCCGGACCGGGGCCCCGAGACGGCCGTCGTGATCGGCGACGACAACCGGCTCCGTCAGGTGGTGGCGAATCTGGTGGCCAATGCCTGCCGGCACACGCCGGCCGGGAGCCCTATCGAGGTGGCGGTGGGCCCCCATGGTGATCGCGCGATCCTGGAGATCCGCGATCACGGCTCCGGACTGTCGCCCGAGCACGCGGTCAAGGTTTTCGAGCGGTTCTACCGGGTCGACGCCTCCCGGGCCCGGCATCAGGGCGGTGGTTCCGGGCTGGGTCTGTCGATCGTCACCGCGGTGGTGACCTCGCACGGAGGCCGGGTCGGAGTGGCTCAGACCGCCGGCGGCGGCGCCACTTTCCGGGTAGAACTGCCCTTGGCCAAGATCACGGTGGCCGAGGACGTCTCCGACCTGGACGGTGATGCCGACATTGATGGTGAGGACGAGGCTGGTACGACCGGTGCGACCGCCGAGACCGGCCATTCCCAACCGGGTGTGACGCCGGCCACATAACTCGCCCGGTCTTGGCCATGCACCATCTGGCCTGCACAGATACCCTTGGAGCAGGCCAGCCCGACGGCGCCTTGCGTTTCTGCCAGCCAAGATCAATCGTTCTTTCCGGCAGCTCAGGAGCTACCCGGGAAGAAAGCTTCGGCCTGATCGCTTAAGCCTGAACGATGCTCACCGAGGAGGACAGATGAATCACACGTCATCAGCACCGGACAGTGACGGCAACGAGGTCACCACCATTGCCCCCCTCGCCAACCCGCGACGGACCAGGATCGGCGCCGATGGGCGCCCGATCACCGGGCCGGTCACCACCAGCGGCAACTGATCGGCCAGACTTCTCGGCCCGACTCGGAAACGATCGGCCCGCCGGTAGCGGGATACCACCGCACCCGGCACGACGGTGCCCCGGCCAGACCTGGCCGGGGCACCGCTGGTTTGGCCCGCAAGCCCTCGATGCTTCCCAGGCGTTTCACAGATCGGGCGCAGGCAACGTAGAGGCTGCCGGGGTCAACTAGTAGCTGTCAGCAGGCGGGCCACGAGGGTGAGAACGATGACGCAGACCACGAACAACGACAACGACAACGAATTCACCTGGGCGCGGAACCCCGGTAGGTCGTCCGAGTCTTCTGAGGCCGCGGCCACCCCGGAGCCCCCCACTTCCATCCCGGCGCCCGTCGCGGACACCGACACGAACACCGTGGCGCGCAGTCGCAGCGCCTTCACCCCACCCGGGGACCCCGGCTGGGTTTCGAACCCGGAGACGACACCAGGGGACAC
>Ga0265340_10001672_pt1 | contig 12757 bp, 14 predicted proteins | sample 4CB225metaG_FD_202082 | JGI IMG/M metagenome (GOLD analysis project Ga0265340, IMG submission 202082) | Rhizosphere microbial communities from Carex aquatilis grown in University of Washington, Seatle, WA, United States - 4-CB2-25 metaG | ecosystem: Host-associated > Plants > Roots >...
CGTCACGGTGGTGGATCCGCGCACCGCCTTTGCCAGCCCGGAGCGGTTTCCCGACGTGCCGCTGATCGCGGAATGGCCCGACGTGGCGCTGCCGCCGCTCAATATCGATCACTACACGGCGTTCGTCGCGCTGACGCATGATCCGAAAATCGACGACCCGGCGCTGCTGCACGCCTTCGAGCGCGACTGCTTCTATATCGGCGCGCTGGGCTCGCGAAAAACCCACGCCAAGCGCGGCGAGCGCCTGAGGGCGCAGGGCGCGAAGGACAGCGACATCGCCCGCATTCACGCCCCGATCGGCCTGCCGATCGGCGCGGTGTCGCCGTCGGAGATCGCGGTCGCCATCATGGCCGAGATCACCGCGCAGCTGCGGCTGCCGAAAGAGGCCAAAGAGGCCGCGGCATGAGGTTCGGTCCCGCCAGTCCGATGGAAGCGCTCGGCGGGGTCACCGTCCACACCCTGCGTCAGGGATCACTGGTGCTCAAGAAAGGCACCACCATCGGTCACGCCGAGGTCGAGGCGCTGACCCGCGCCGGGGTCAGGGAGATCGTGGTGGTGCGGCTGGAGCCCGGCGACGTCTCCGAGGATGTCGCCGCCGCCAGCATCGCACAGGCCGTCGCCGGGGACGGCGTCAATGTCGAACGCGCCTTTACCGGCCGCGCCAATCTGTTCGCAGGCAAAGCCGGCGTGCTGGTTGTGGACCGCGCCAAGGTCGACCGCATCAACGGCGTCGACGAAGCCATCACCTTTGCCACGCTCGCCGCCTATAAGCCGGTGGTCGAAGGCGAGATGATCGCGACCGTGAAACTGATCCCGTTCGGGGTCGAGGCAAAACTGCGCGACGCGGCGGTCGAGGCTGCCAGAGGTGGCGCGCTGCGGATCGCACCTTATGTCATCAAGCGGGTCGGAATCGTCTCGACCCTGCTGCCTGGGCTGGCGCCGAAGGTGGTGGAAAAGACCCTGCGGGTCACGGCGGAGCGGCTGGCGCCTGCCGGCGCCACCATCCTGGCCGAGCGCCGCGTGCCGCATGACGAGGCGGCGCTCAAGGCGGCGATGAAGGAATTGCTCGAACTTGGTGCGGAACTGGTGATCGTGTTCGGGGCGTCCGCGATCGCGGACCGGCGCGACGTGATTCCGGCGGCGATCTCCGGCATCGGCGGCGCGATCGAGCATTTCGGCATGCCGGTCGATCCCGGCAATCTCCTGCTGATCGGCAGCGCCGGCGGCGTGCCGGTGCTGGGTGCGCCGGGCTGTGCGCGCTCGCCGGTCGAAAACGGATTCGACTGGGTGCTGATGCGGCTGCTGGCCGGATTAAAGGTGACGCGCGCGGAACTGACCGGCATGGGCGTCGGCGGCCTGCTGATGGAAATCGTCACGCGGCCGCAGCCGCGCGAGAGCCTTGCCGCCGACGATAGCCGCAATGTCGCCGCGGTGATTCTCGCCGCGGGCCGTTCGACCCGGATGGGCGGCCCCAACAAGCTGCTCGCCGAACTCGGCGGCAAGCCGCTGGTGCGGATCGTGACCGAGCAGGCGCTGGCCTCGAAGGCGCAGGGCGTGATCGTCGTCACCGGTCACCAGGCCGACGAGGTCAGGAAGGCGCTGGACGGACTTGAAGTGACCTTCGTGCACAATCCGGATTTCACCGAGGGCCTCGCCGGTTCGGTCAAGGCCGGCATCGCGGCGGTGCCTCAAACTGCCGACGGCGCGGTCATTTGCCTTGGCGACATGCCGCTGATCTCAGCGCATCTGATCGACCGGCTGGTCGAAAGCTTCGCGCCCGATCGCGGCAACCTCATCGTGGTGCCTGTCAGCGATGGCAGGCGCGGCAATCCGGTCCTGTGGTCGCGCCGCTTCTTCAACGAATTGATGACGCTCGACGGTGACGTCGGCGCACGCCATCTGATCGCCAGGCACAGCGAGGCGGTCGCGGAAGTCCCGGTCGAGGGCCACGGCGCGTTTCTCGACATCGATACCCCGCAGGCGCTGGAGGCGGCGCGGCGGGCGTAGATCCTCTCTGCTCAATTTCAATCTTCCGTTCACCAAGTTGAAACGTCCTCTCGCTTAAGTTCGCGCCCGCTTGGCCTCGGGGGAGGGGATTGTGATCGTTTCGACTGGTGTCGCGCAACGCCGCGCGCTGTTTATATTTGCACTGACATTGGCGATCGCCGGCACGCGATTCGTGACTCAGACCTGGGCGGCGGGTGCCTTTGCGGTGGGCAAATGCGGCGCCTATGGCCAGGCCTTTGACTATCCGGCCGAGAACGCGGCGCGCGAGGCGGCGCTTCGGCAGTGCAAGGGCGGCGGCTGCACCGCGGTGACCATGAAACGGGCCTGCGCGGCGCTTGCGATCGACATGGCCAACCCCTGCGGCGCCCATGGCTATGCGGTCAAGCCGCATATTTCGAGCACCCTCAACGAAGCCACGAAGAAATGCTACGAATTCGGCGGCAAGGAATGCGTGATCCGCGCCTGGGCCTGCGACGCCAAGGGGTAGATTTTGTCTCCACCCCGGTCTTATCGTCATTCCGGGGCGATGCGAAGCATCGAACCCGGAATCTCGAGATTCCGGGTCTGGTCCTTCGGACCATCCCGGAATGACGGGAAACACAACCCATGCAATTCGACACCAAGATCGCGGTCGTGATTCGGACCGACCTCGAAGCGTGGCAGAAGCTCAACGTCGCTTCCTTCCTGACCTCGGGCATATCAGCGGCATTCCCCGAATGCATCGGCGAGCCCTACGAAGACCGCTCGGGTACAAAATATTTGTCGCTGATCGGCCAGCCGATCCTGATCTACGGCGCCGACCGGCCGGCGCTGTCCCGCGCTTTGGAACGGGCGCTGGCGCGCAACGTCACGCCCGCGGTCTACACCGAGGACATGTTCAAGACCACGCATGACGCCGCGAACCGCGAGGCGGTGAGGGCGGTCGCCCGCGCCGATCTCAATCTGGTGGGGCTAGCCATGCGCGCCGAGCGCAAGGTGATCGACAAGATCATCGATGGGCTGAAGTTTCACGCTTGACCGTTCAGAGTTTTAGGTTCTCCGGCAGATGGATCCGCGATAGACTGTCGGGGCAGATGATCTAGCGAAGCAGGATGCCATGACGAGTTTTGCTCCGGTCTCGGGCCTGGTCGGAGGGGCCCTCATTGGCCTCGCGGCGGTTGTTCTGATGCTCACCATCGGCCGCATCGCCGGCGTATGCGGTATCGCCCTGAACGCCATGACCGCGAGCGACGCGGCGGGCCGGTCGTGGCGTTTGGCCTTCATCCTGGGATTGCCGCTGGGCGCGTTGCTGGTCACCGCGATCGGCCTGAAAGACTGGAGTGGCGTGAGCTTTCCGGCGACCATGCCGATGACGGTCATCGCAGGTTTCATCGTCGGCTTTGGATCGATCGTCGGGTCCGGCTGTACCAGCGGTCACGGCATTTGCGGCCTTGCCCGGTTTTCGATGCGTTCAGTGGTTGCGACGGTAACTTTCATGGCGACCGCGGCTGCAACCGTTTTCATTATCCGCCACGTGGTCTAGGGATCCGACATGCCGTTGATTTACTCGCTCTTGGCCGGGGTCATATTCGGTGCCGGGCTCACCCTCTCCGACATGGTGAATCCGGCGCGGGTTTTGAATTTCCTGGATGTCGCCGGCACCTGGGACCCGACCCTGATGTTCGTGATGGCCGGAGGTCTCGCCGTTACGACACTCGGGTACAAATGGATCTTTCGCCGCAACTCGCCGGTGGCCGACGACAGGTTCCACCTGCCGACCGGGCGACAGATCGACCTGCCGCTTGTCGGCGGCGCCGCGCTGTTTGGCGTCGGGTGGGGCCTCGCAGGCATCTGCCCAGGCCCGGCCCTTGCCGATCTTGTGACCTTGCAACCCAAGGTCCTGCTGTTCGTCGCGGCGATGCTGGTCGGGATGATTGCGGCGAGCATTCTGCGGAGCAGGATCTTTGCGTTGAAGGATCTGCCGCAATCCTAGGACTCCGGACTTCCTGCACCTCAGCCTTCACAATCGTCCGCCTTGCACCGGTTCGGACGCCTCGTATTGGGGCTGGCCGTCTGCCTCCTGATTCTGATTCCGCCGGGCTGGCTGATCTGGAGATCGTGCCTCCACCTTCTCCCCGGGCCGCCCGACGTGGAAGGGTCGGGACTGAGGAGGATCAATGCGCATCCCCCTTAGAATGAAATAATGGCGGTGTGAAGTACGAGCCGGCCTCTGTCTGTTGACAGTGACTGACCGGTCAGTCATATATTGCCGATGCCCAATTCCCGACCTACGCCAGCGAAAGACAGCCCAGCGAAACCGGCCAATCGCCGGCGCGGGGAGAAGTCTGCCTCGGCGGAGCTAGGTTTGCCGCCGTCCCCGCCGCCTCCCGGCCGCGCCGCGCGCGCAGCGGAGCGGCGCCAGGCCATCGTCGACGCGGCGCTGGAGGAGTTCATTTCGCGTGGCTTCACTGCGACGCGGCTCGACGACATCGCCAAGCGGGCCGGGGTCGCCAAGGGCACCATCTACCTGCACTTCAAGGACAAGGAATCGATGTTCGAGGAACTGATCCGCACCGCCCTGGTGCCGCTGATCGGCCGGCTGCACGCCCCGCCGCCGATCGGCGGATCGGTGCGCGATGCGGTCGAGGGCTTTGCCCGGACCTTTATCCAGGAGGTCGCGTCCACGAAGCGGGGTGAAATCGTGCGGCTGATCGTGGCGGAAGGGCCGCGGTTTCCTGCCATCGCCGACTTCTATTATCGCGAGGTGGTGTCGCGGGGGCTGGCCGGCATGCGCGCGCTGATCGAACTCGGCGTCGCGCGCGGTGAAATTGCGCACAAGGAACTGGCGCGCTTTCCGCAGATCCTGGTGGCGCCGGCGCTGATCGCGGTGATCTGGCAAAGCCTGTTCAGCAAACATGCGCCGCTGGACGTGACCGAGATGCTGCGCGTCCATCTCGACCTGATTTTCGGCGAACGGAGGACGACATGACGTCGTCGCGAACCCCATCGAAAATTCTGGCGGCGCTTGCGCTGGCGGCACTGCTCGCCGGCTGCAACGACCACCGCAACCCCGGCTATCAGGGCTGGATCGAAGCCGACATGATCTTCGTCAGCCCCGATGAATCCGGACGCGTCACCAAACTGAATGTCCGCGAGGGCGACGAGGTCAAGGCCGGTGCGCAACTCTATTCCGTGGACGACGATCTGCAGCAGGCCGACCTCAACCAGAACAAGGCGACGCTCGCCAATGCGCAGCAGAGCTATGACCGCGCCGCTTCCTTAAGCAAGACCGGCTCCGGCACCCAGGCCACCCTCGACTCCGCGGTGTCCGCGCTGCGCGTCGCGGAAGCGCGCGTCAACACCTCGCAGACCCGGCTGGCGCGGCGGATCGGCTTTGCGCCGGTCGACGGCTCCGTCCAGCAGATCTATTTCCGCGAGGGCGAGACCGTGCCGGCGCAGCGGCCGGTGCTGTCGATCATGCCGCCCGGCAACATGAAAATACGATTTTACGTGCCGGAGACGGAATTGCCGAAGCTTGCGATCGGCGACGAGGTGCGGGTGACTTGTGACAATTGCGCCGCCGATCTCACCGCGAAAATCTATTTCATCTCGACCTCGGCCGAATACACCCCGCCGGTAATCTACTCGCTCGATGAACGCAACAAGCTCGTCTATCTGATCCAGGCGCGGCCCGCGCGGCCGGACTCCTTGCGCGTCGGCCAGCCGATCAGCGTCTATCTCAGCCCCAGGACGCCGGTGGCGGACAAGCGATGAGCGGGCTGCCCGATTCCGCCTCCGACATCGCGATCGACGTGCGGGGCCTGACCAAATCGTTCGACGGCCGCGAGGTGGTGCATGACCTCTCGATGCAGGTAAAGCGCGGCACCATCTACGGCTTCCTCGGCCCCAACGGCAGCGGCAAGACCACCACCATCCGCATGCTCTGCGGCCTCTTGACGCCCGACAGCGGCGAGGGGTCTTGCCTCGGCTACGACATCCGCCGCGACTCCGACAAGATCAAGCGCCAGGTCGGCTACATGACGCAGCGCTTTTCGCTGTACCAGGACCTGTCGGTGCGCGAGAATCTCGAATTCGTCGCCCGGCTCTACGGCATGCGCGACGCGCGAGGCGCCGCGCGCGACATGATCAAGCGGCTCGGCCTCAACGGGCGCGAGGAACAGCTCGCCGGCGAACTGTCGGGCGGCTGGAAGCAACGGCTGGCGCTCGGTGCCTGCACGCTGCCCGATCCGCAATTGCTGCTGCTGGACGAGCCGACCGCCGGCGTCGACCCCAAGGCGCGGCGCGATTTCTGGAACGAGATCCATGCGCTGGCCGCCGATGGGCTGACGGTTCTGGTCTCGACCCACTACATGGACGAGGCGGAGCGCTGTCACGAGATCGCTTACATCGCCTACGGCCATCTGCTGGCGCACGGCACCGTGGAACAGGTGATCGCGAACTCGGCGCTGTCGACCTGGACCGTCACCGGCAACGACCTCCATAAGCTGCAGGACGAGCTGACGGGCAAGCCGGGAATCGACATGGTGGCGCCGTTCGGCGCCAGTCTGCACGTGTCGGGCCGCGACCGGACTTCGCTGGAGGCCAGCATTGCCCCTTACCGCGAACACCATGAACGGCAATGGCGGCATAGCGAGCCGTCGCTGGAGGACGTGTTCATCGATCTGATGACCCGCTCAAAGGATAATTTCCAATGAGCGTAACCGGCGCGCCCAACCATCGCAGCGAGATCCCGGAGCGGCCGTTCGGTTTCTGGCGGCGCAGCTATGCGATGGTAGTCAAGGAATTCATCCAGCTCCGGCGCGACCGGGTGTCGTTCGCGATGATCATCATGCTGCCGGTGATGCAGCTTCTCTTGTTCGGCTACGCCATCAATACCACGCCGCATAATTTGCCGACCGCGGTGCTGCTGCAGGAGGACAGCGATCTCGGGCGCTCGGTTCTGAAAGCGCTGGAGAACAGTGCCTATTTCCGCTTCACGTATGAGGTGCACGATGTCACGGAGTTCGACGATCTCCTGCAGTCGGGCAAGGTTCTGTTCGGCGTCGAAATCCCGCGTGGCTTCGAGCGCGCGGTTCGCCGCGGCGACCGCCCGGCGCTGCTGGTCGCCGCCGACGCGACCGATCCCGTCGCCGCGGGCGCGGGGCTCGGTGCGCTCGGCACCCTGGTGCAGACCGCGCTCGCGCACGATCTCTTCACCGGCGATCCGCCGGCGATGCCGTTCGAGATCCGGGCCCATGCGCGCTACAACCCGGCGGCGTCGTCACGGCTCAACATCGTGCCCGGGCTGGTCGGCACCATCCTGACCATGACCATGCTGATCTTCACGGCGCTGTCGGTGACGCGCGAGACCGAGCGCGGCACCATGGAAAGCCTGCTCTCGATGCCGATCAAGCCGGTGGAGGTGATGTTCGGCAAGATCATGCCGTACGTGCTGGTCGGATTCCTCCAGGGCACGCTCATCATCGGCATCGGCGTGCTGCTGTTCGGGGTACCGGTTCTCGGCAGCCTGCCTTTGCTGGCGCTGCTCTCGACCCTGTTCATCACCACCAACCTCTCGATCGGCTACACCTTCTCGACCATCGTGCAGAACCAGCTGCAGGCGATGCAGCTGTCGATGATGTTCTTTCTGCCGAGCATCCTGTTGTCCGGCTTCATGTTTCCGTTCATGGGCATGCCGGTCTGGGCGCAATATGTCGGCGAGGGCCTGCCACTGACGCATTACATCCGCATCGTTCGCGCCATCATGCTGAAGGGCGCGACGCTGCATAATCTGGAATACGACACCCTGGCGCTGTTCGCCCTGATGCTGTTCGCCATGACCATCGCCGTGACCCGCTTCCGCCGCACGCTCGATTGAGGCAGAATGATTTCCGTCATTCCGGGATGGTCCGAAGGACCAGACCTCAGATGTGCTGTTGCACATTGGGGAATCTCGAGATTCCCCGATGCGCAATTGCGCATCTGAGGTTCGATGCTTCGCATCGCCCCGGAATGACAGGGAAACGCGATGCTGGGGTTGAAGGGCAAGCAAGGCGAAAAACGCGCGCCGGTACCGGCCGACTTCAGCCATGCCCTGATGCAGCAGGTGCTTCGCACCGAGCTGATCCGCATCAAGGCGCTGATTGCGACGACGGCGGTTTTAGGGTTCTCGATTTCGGCCCTCTACGTGCTCGACCCCTACGCGGTCAGTCATCTCTGGCATGGCCATCTGACGCCGGCGTATCTCTACGCGGTCCTGATCCCGTTCATCCTGTTCGAGCTGTGGGTGCATCGCGTTATCAGTCGCTTCCTGCGGCTCGACCGCGACGTGCCGGTACTCCGGCGATACCTTGGTGCGCTGATCGAGACCTCGATGCCGACGATTGCGCTGGCGCTGCATATCGACAGCATGGGGCGGGTGGAGGCGCTGGGCTTCGTGGTGCCCTTCACCTATTTCATTTTCATCATTCTCTCGACGCTGCGGCTGGACTTCTGGCTGTCGACCTTTACCGGCTTCGTCGCGGCGGCCGAGCTGTTTTGCATGGCGATGTTCTATCAGGCCGCCGGCAGTATCGAACCGCCGCCGGATCTCTATTATCACTCGGTGCGCAGCGCCGTGATCCTGATCTGTGGCATGCTGGCGGGCGCGGTCGGGGTTCAGCTGCGCCGGCAGTTCGAGGCCAGCATTCTGGCGGCGACCGCGCGCGACCGCGTCACCAGCCTGTTCGGCCAGCACGTGTCGCCGCAGGTGGTCGAACGGCTGATGGCGGAGGGCGCCGCGGCGGGAAGCGAAATCCGCCGGGTTGCGGTGATGTTCGTCGATTTCCGCAGTTTTACCGCGGGCGCGAGCACGCGTTCACCGCGTGAGGTCGTCGATCGTCTCGACGGGGCCTTCGCGGTGCTGGTCGATATCCTCGACCGCCATGGCGGCATCGTGAACAAGTTTCTCGGAGACGGATTCCTGGCGCTGTTCGGCGCGCCGCTGGAGGCGCCGGACGCCGCGCACCACGCCGTCGCCGCCGCGCGCGAAATGCTGGCAGCGAACGAACGCGCCAACCTCAAGACCACCTGGCCGCTGCGGATCGGCATCGGCATCCATTTGGGTGAAGTGGTCGCCGGCAATATCGGCTCGCCCCGGCGCAAGGAATATACCGTGATCGGCGACACCGTGAACTTTGCCAGCCGCTTGGAAGCGCTCAACAAGGAATTTGGTTCGCAGCTTCTGGTCTCGGCCGCGGTCCGCGACGCGCTCGGCGAAGCCTGCGCCGACGCAAAGCCGCTCGGCGGGGTCACGATCCGGGGCTATGACACCCCGGTGACGGTGTGGCAGTTGGGATAGAAATCTTCGGCGCGTGCCGCGCTTGACGAACCGATCGGCGTCATGGTTTGGCTGATCGGAAAACCGGAGGCTTCAGATGCAACGCCGCTATATCACCGTGGATGTTTTCACCGACCGCGCGTTCGGCGGCAATCCGCTGGCTGTGGTGCTGGACGCCGGCGGGCTGTCGACGGCACAGATGCAGGCCATCGCAGTCGAGTTCAATTATTCCGAAACGACCTTCGTGCTGCCGCCGCAGCATGCAACCAACGACGCGCAGGTGCGCATCTTTACCGTGACCCGGGAAATCCCCTTCGCGGGCCATCCCAATGTCGGCACCGCCTTCGTGCTGGCGGCGCAGGCCAAGAAACCGCCTGCGCGATTTCTATTTGAGGAGGGCGCCGGCCTCGTTCCGGTTGAAATTCTGCAGGAGGCAAGCAGGGTCGTCGGCGCCGAACTCACGGCGCCTCAGGCCTTCAGCAAGCTGACACGATTGAGCGCCGAGCAGGCCGCGGGCTGTGGATCGCTGTCGGCGGCCGACATCAGGAGCGACCGGCATCCGCCGCAAATCGTTTCGGTCGGAATGCCGTTCCTGGTGGCGGAACTGAACTCGCGGGACGCGTTGCGGCGCGCCAGCCCCGACGCCGCGGCGTTTGCGCGGACTTTGCCGTGCGACGGCGCCTTTGCGGTTTACCTCTATACCCGTGACGTGCCGCCGGCCGAGCAGCCGCTCGACCTGCAGGCGCGGATGTTTTTCCCCGGTTCGAGCGGCTTAACCGAAGACCCCGCCACCGGCAGTGCGACGGTGGCCGCGGCGGCGATGCTCGCCGACCTCGCCAGCGAACGCGACGGCGAATTGAAACTGCGGATCGGGCAGGGTGTCGACATGGGCCGGCCGAGCCTGTTGCTGACCCGCGTCGTCAAGGCGAGCGGCGGCATCGTTTCCGCCCATGTCGGCGGCGGCTGCGTGGAGATGATGGAGGGCACGTTTACGCTGGCGGGTGAAGGGTGAGGGCGCGCGATATAATCAACGCGTCATTCCGGGATGGTGCGCCAGCACCAGACCTCAGATGCGCAATTGCACATCGCAGTTCGATGCTTCGCATCGCCCCGGAATGACCGCTAGATCTGCTTCGCCGCCAGATTCTCCACCTTCACGCCGTCGCGGTCTTCGATGATCTCGGCGATCCACTGCCGGTGGCATTCGCGGTGATCGCGCTCGTAGCAGAGGATGCAGACCGGGCCGGATTTCCTCACCAGCGCCGCCAGCTCGTCGAGTTCTTCCTTGGCCTGCGGCGTCTTCAAATGTTTCGCGTAGATTTTGTGCAGCACGTCGAACTTGCCGCTGCGCGCGGCCTCGCGGCCGTCCTTCGGCGTGCCGAGCCCGCGCAGATGCACATAGGAAATGCCGCGCTCGTCGAGGCCGGCGGCAAGCTGGTTCTTGGAGAAGCCGGGCCGGCGGGAGGCGGCGACAGCGCGCACGTCGACCAGCAATTTCACCCCGGCATGCTCGAGTTCGTCGAGCACCGCCTTGGCGGGGGTCTGTTCATAGCCGATGGTGAAGAGCTTGTTGGCCTTGGCCATGGGGGTCCCGTCAGCTCACGCGGTCGATCAATTCCATCGCTCCGGCCGGCGCCCGCACCTTGCCCTCGTGGATCACGTAGGCGAAGACGTCGCGCGGCGCTTTCTTTGATTTGACCGGGTCGACGCGCGGCAGGTCGTCCGGCTCGCCGCCCGCAGCCCAGAGCTGCAGCCGTTTCGCCCAGGCATCGAGCTCCTTCGGCGGATAGCAGGTCTTGATGTCGTCATTACCCTTCTGCAGCCGCGCATAGACGAAATCGCCGGTGACGTCTGATATCGCGGGATACTTGCCGTGTTCGGCGAACACCACGGGCGTTTCGAATTTCTGCAACAACGCGATGAAATCGGGTGTGCAAAAACTGTCGTGCCGCACCTCGACCACGTGGCGTAGTGCGCGCCCCTCCAGCTTGCGCGGCAGCAATTCCAGAAATTTGCCGAAATCCGCCCCGTCGAATTTCTTGGTCGGCGCGAACTGCCAGAGCACGGGACCGAGGCGGTCGCCGAGTTCCAGCACGCCGGAATCGTAGAACCGCTTGATGGAATCGCCGGCTTCCGCCAGCACCCGGCGGTTGGTAGCGAAGCGCGGCCCCTTCACCGAAAACACAAAGCCGTCGGGCACCTCGCGCGCCCATTTGCGAAAGCTCTCCGGCTTCTGCGAGCCGTAATAGGTGCCGTTGATCTCGATCGAGGTCAGCTTCGAGGCCGCGTATTCGAGCTCCTTCGCCTGCGTGAGTTTTTCCGGATAAAATACCCCGCGCCACGGCGCGAAAGTCCAGCCGCCGACGCCGATATAGATGTTTCCTGAATCCGCAGGTGCGGACTTCGAAGCCTTCTTGGGGGCCTTGCTCACCGGTTGCTCTCGTCACGAAGGAGGGAAGGGTCTTCGGTCCGAACGTAATCAAATCGATCGCGATTGGCCAGTTCGAGTAAGCCAGCCGCCCGAGGCCTTCAAGACCCTGCCGCGCAATCGCAAAAAAGGCCCCGGACAACCGGAGCCTCTGTCTTCCACCGTCTGCCTCCAGGCAGCGGTTGCTTCGCCTTGGGTCGTTGCGATCTAGCGCTGGTCCCGGGGCGCCTTGTCCATCAGGCGCTCCATTGGGTTTAGCGCCTGCTTGGCGAGTTCCTTGTGCAGCCCATAAATTTTCTGCGACCCTGCCACGAACCTCTCGAAAGCCTGCTTAGCGAATTCGGTCTGCACTTCCACGGCTTTGTCGAAGGAGCGCACATCCCTCAGCTTCTCGACATAGGACCGGGTCTCCTCGAGCGATTTCCTGGTGTAGTCACCATAGGCCCTCGCAATGGTCTGCAGGCTGACCGCGGCGGGCTCCGCCGGCGCGTCCGTATCGACTGGGGCAGTATCGACCGGGGCAGTATCCGCCGGCGCATCTGGCTCGCTCGGGGCTGCGTCGACTTCGATCTGAGGCGTGTCAGCGGGGGCGGTCGCCTCGGTTACGGTTGGTTCTGCCGGTGCGGCCGCTTCGATCGGAGCGGTGTCGGCAGGGGCGAGGGTCGCTTCGACCGGCTGTTCGGCCGCGCGCAATGGATCGGCCTGCGGGCTCGGCGGCAGCTTCTGTTTCGAGTTCCGTGGCGACGCCTTGCGGCCACGGCGGCCGGATTTCGCGCCCGACGTGTTCTGGTCTGTATTAGACATGACCTGATCTCCCCCTTTGGTCCACCATCAAACCAACGAATCAGCCTCCGCCATGTTTGCGCTGGAATAGCGTTTTCCCGTTGTTCCTTGCGCGGCGCAGGTGTGGTGAGATTTTGAAATGCTTGTCTCGCGCTACCCTTGCTCCGGTGTTCAAGTTAGGATGGGCAAAAAAGGAGAACAGGATGCGGATGCTTATGGTGGCGGCACTGGCGATCACGGCG
>Ga0265340_10001674_pt1 | contig 12742 bp, 7 predicted proteins | sample 4CB225metaG_FD_202082 | JGI IMG/M metagenome (GOLD analysis project Ga0265340, IMG submission 202082) | Rhizosphere microbial communities from Carex aquatilis grown in University of Washington, Seatle, WA, United States - 4-CB2-25 metaG | ecosystem: Host-associated > Plants > Roots > Rhizosphere...
GAGCAGTTCCCGGTAGACGGCCGGATCCAGTTCGCATAGTTGCGGCGGTGGTCCGGAGGGCCAGTCCGGGGCCTGGTATCCGTTGCCGATCGCGGCCAGCCACAGCTTCGGGACCAGGTCTGGCAGTTGTGCCGCGGTGGCCATCTGCTCGCAGATCCACAGCAACCGCCCGGCGCCGCGTCGTGGCCGGCAGCGGCGCCAGCGTACCCGGCGGCCCAGATCGGCGGCGACGATCGCGACCCACGGCTGAACCGTGCCGAGCAGGCCCTGACTGGCCAGCCAGTGCAGATAGCGCGGGGCGTCCTCGAGGATCGGGTACATCGCGGAATAGGGAATTCCGGCCACCGAAGTGCCGCTGGCGCCGAACAATTCGGGGGCGGTGGCCACCGCGAGCAGCGCCGCCCGGGCGACGTCGCCGCGTTGCAGTTCCACCGTTCGTTGCGGTTCGACCGCCTGGGGATCGTTGAGCATCCGGGCCACCGCGGGTTTCGCATCGTCACCGACCGTGGCCTGAGCGAGTTTAGGGATCGACCGGGAGAGCACGTCGATGAGAATCCGCTCGGCCTCGTCGGCGTCGCCCGGCGGCCCGACCCGGGCCAGCGCGATCTGAAGGGCATGACCGATCGTGGTCGGTACCATCAGCCGGGCGGTCAGCGAACCCAGGTCGGTCGCGACCAGTTCGGCCGTGCCGGTCATCTCCGGCGGCCGGTGGATCAGGCCCGCGCTCTGCAGCAGGCGAAGGGATTCGCGCAGCGGCGTCAGGCTCCGGTTGCCCTGATGGTGGGCCAGGGTCTGCACCCACCACTGTTCGGCCTGCGCGACGGAAGTGACGCCCTGCCGGACTATTTCGCCCAGCACGTGGTCGGCCAGACTGGCGATGATCTGCGAGCGGACCAGGTTTCCGCCCACCAGCCGGGCCTGCCACTGCGAGCGCTCGCTCTCGTCCGTGAGCAGAAAAGCCACTCCTTCGGTCGGCCCGGTTCCGAGCCGCCCGGCCCGGCCGAACATCTGCTGAATGGTGGCGACGTCGAACTGGTTCAGCCCCACCTGCGTGTCCCGGATGACGACGGCCCGGGCGGGCAGGTTCACCCCGGCGGCCACGGTGGGGGTGGCGACCAGGACGTCCATCCGGCGCTCCCGGAACGCTCGCTCGGCCGCATGCCGATGCTCCCAGCCCTTGTAGTGCAGCCCGACCCCGACCGCGGCGCACACTTCATGAACGTGATCGGCGTCGTCCGGGTGCACCCGGAGGATGTCCGCGCCGCGGGCCGCCGCGATCACCAGGGCCGTGCGCCGGACGTTCCGTTTACTGCCGCAGAACACCAGGACGCTGCCGCCGTCGTCGGTGACCAGCCGGGTGATCCCGGCGGCCAGCCGGGTCCGGGTGGCGTCGGTGACATTCCAGTCCGGATTGGCGGCGATCATCGGCAACTGCCAACTGAGCTGGGTGGCCCGCCAGCGGATACTGATCAGCCGGGCCTGCAACCAGGTGGCGAGTTCCTCGGCGTTGGCCACGGTTGCGGACAGCCCGACCAGCCGGACCCGGGAGGTGCGTTCCCGCAGCCGGGCCAGCATCGCCTCCAGGGTCGAGCCGCGGGCCTCGTCGCCCAGCAGGTGGATCTCGTCGACCACCAGGCATCCGATCCCGGCGATCGCCTCCCGCAGCACCGCCGTCCGGGAGACCGCCTCGAACTTCTCGGTGGTGGCCACCCACAGGTCGGCCTCCCGCAGCCGGTCGACCTGGATCGCGTATTCCCCGGACAGCCGCTCGACCTTCAGTCCCTGCCGCCGCCACTCGTCCAGGTCCCGATCGAGCTCGTCGGTCAGCGACCGCTGCGGTACCAGCCACACCGCGCGTTTCCCTTGCGCCAGGATCGCTTTCAGCGCGGCCACCATGCCGATCAGGGTTTTGCCGGCGCCGGTGGGGGCGACCACGACGAGGTTGTCCGCACTGTCCAGGACGGCCGGCACGACCTCGGCCTGGGCCGGGTTCAGGGTCGGGTGAGCGATGAACTTCGACCAGGCCGCGGGCAGGATCTCGGCAACCGGAACCGGGTTCTGGGAAGCCGAAGGGTCGGGGCCGTGGGCCTGCCACATCAAGGCGAAGGCATCGGCCGCGGCCTGGGCCTGCGGCCCCGAGACCTCGGTGACCGCCTTTCTCGCACCGCGGACCAGGGAGCAGGAGTAGCTCAGCGCCCCGAGCGTGGTGGCGGTCGTACCGGTGACGCTGTGGTCGCCGGTGTCGCCGTGGTCGCGAAGGATGACTTCGCTCTCGAGTAGGTACGGCACCCGGCGGACGGTCGCTCCGGCCGCGCTCAGCTTTTCCGCCAGGACCAGGAAACGCTCGTCCTGCGGCAGAAGAACGCGGAGATGCTCGTCGAAGGGGACGTCGGGCAACGGCAGATCGGGGTCGGCGATCTTCATCCACGCGGTGCACTGCGGACGCCGATCGCCGCTACCCATGCCGGCCCGTCGCTCCCTCGTTCGTGGGACAGTGCCCTTTTCGGGCCACGCTTCGCCTCTTCGGCCCACGCTTCCGGCCGCACCGTGCGGCGGACACGATACCGGCCGATCGGCGCCCGGCTCGCGCCTGCCGGCGGATTCGCTCGGGCTCACCGGTGGCCCGCTCGGGCCGCGGCCGGGGGCATAAGATGAAGACCTGACATTTAGCGTTATACCTACGAGGGAACGATAGAGTAGCCCGGGATATCAGGTCGGATGACAGAAAGCCGGAGTCGGTGCGTATCACCCTCAAGGACGTTGCCGACGAAGCCGGCGTGAGCCTGATGACGGTCTCCAACGTCGTCAACGGCAATCACGCCAAGGTCTCCGGGGCCACCATCGCCCGGGTGCAGGAGATCATCACCCGGCGGGGCTATGTGCCCAGTGCCTCCGCGCGCAGCCTCGCGGCGAAGTCGTCGCGGCTGATCGGGCTGCTGGTGCCATCGGGCGATGATCAGAGTCTGACGCTCAGCCCGCACAACGTCGCCGTCTTCGGCGTCCTGGAACGACAGCTCCGGGACCGCGGCTACCACCTGCTGTTCCGCGGTGTGTCGAGCCCGGCCGAGGTCGACGTCGCGCTGAAGTCGTGGAACCTCGATGGCGCCGTGCTGCTCGGCTTCCTCGACGAGGACGTCGAGGTGTTCGTCTCGTCGGCGGGTACCCCCATCCTGGCCCTCGACAGCTATTCGGTCAGCCCGAAGGCCAGGGGAGTGCGCTCGGACGACTTCGAGGGTGGCCGGCTGGCCGCGGCCCATCTGCTCGATCGGGGGCATCGCCGGATCCTCTTCGCCGGGCCCGCCTTCTCCGACATCGGCGTGGTCCGCCAGCGGTTCGAGGGATTCCTCCGGGCCCACCGGGTCGCCGGGGTTGACTGGAATCCTTCCGATCAGGCGGCCCTGGAGACGACTTATCCCCGGGGAATCAGCCTCGGCCAGACCTTACGGGAAAGATACCCGCAGGTCACGGCCGTTTTTGCGACCGCTGACATTCTTGCCGTCGGGGTGATGGAAGGGCTGCGGCTGGCCGGGGCCCGGGTTCCGGGGGACGTATCGGTGGTGGGCTTCGACAACGTCGACATCGGCTTGTACGTGACTCCGAAGCTGACCACCATCGCTCAGGACGACGTCGCGAAGGCGAGCGCGGCGGTGCGGATGCTGCTGGCGGAGATCGAGGGCGGGGCCACCGCGACCGCGCCGGTCGTCGTCGGGGTCGAACTCGTCGAGCGGGAGTCGGTCGCCGCCGTCCTCCATCCCGCTTGATCAGCGGTTCGGCCCGTGAATATGGCCTCGGTGTGACACCTTCTCGGGCCCAGCCGGTGATCAGCGGCGGTTGTCGCGCGTCTGGGCCGGCCGGGACGGAAATTGGGGCTTTCGCTCGGCGTCTCCGGTTCGCTATGGTTTAGCGGTAAACGCAGCGACGATGACGTCGGCCTGTTCTTTTCGGTCACCGGGCTGCCCGGCAGGAGGGCCATCCCTGGATGGCTCGTGACCGAAACGGAATCCGATGAAACGTCTCCATACCATTGCCGGGGTAACCGCCTTGGCCTGCGTTGCCCTCGGGGTCACCGTCGCCTCCACGGCCCAGGCCAGCACGACCCGCTACGAGGCCGAGAGTGCGACCCTGTTCGGTGGGGCGGTCGTCGAGACCGACCACACCGGGTACAGCGGAACCGGTTTCGTGGGCGGTTACACCGATGCCGACAAGGGTGCTGCGAAGACCACCTTCGCCGTCACCGCTGACACGGCCGGGGCCTACACCGTGGCCCTGGGCTACGCCGACGGCAACAGCGACGCCCGGACGATCTCGCTGGCCGTGGACGGCGGGACGGCGCAGCAGGTCACCCTCGCCGCGACCGGTTCGTGGAACACCTGGTCGGCCGCATCCGCCAGCATCACCCTGAGCGCCGGGAAGCACAGCGTCGCCTACAGTTTCGGCAGTGCCGACAGCGGCAACGTGAATCTGGACTACGTCGACGTCACCCCGCCGTCCTCGGGTACCTCCACCGGCCCGGTCTACGAGGCTGAGAGCGCGGCCCTGAGCGGGGGTACCGTGATCGCCACCGACCACACCGGTTATACCGGAACCGGTTTCGTCGGTGGTTACACCGACGGCAACAAGGGCAACGCCACCACCACCTTCACCGTGAACTCGAGCATCGCCGGCACCGCCCCGGTGGCGCTGCGCTACGCCAACGGCAACGGCTCGACCAAGACCCTGAGCGTTTACGTCAACGGGACCAAGACCGGGCAGACCTCCCTGACCGCCACGGCCGACTGGAACTCATGGACGACGCAGTCGCAGACCCTGACCCTGAAGGCCGGCTCGAACACGATCGCCTACAAGTTCGACACCGACGACACGGCCAACGTCAACCTCGACGACATCAACGTCGGGACGACGCTCGCCCCGACGCCCACGCCGACGCCGACCGGCACCACCGCGTCGCCCACGCCGACCCCCACCACGACGCCCACTCCCGGTGACGGCGCCACCTACCAGGCCGAGTCGGCGTTCTTCTCCGGCGGTCCGGTGGTCGGGTCCAGCTTCACCGGGGCCACCGGCAGCTATCTGACCGGGTTCGGTGCGACCGGGTCGAGGGCCATCTTCACGGTGAACAGCAGTGGCAACGGTGTCAGCGCCGTCAACCTGCGCTATTCGGCGTCCGCGGCGAGCACCCTGCACGTGTACGTCAACGGCCTGGCCCAGCACCAGGTCTCGCTGGCCGGCACCGGCTCGGGCTCGACCTGGGCGTCCGCGGCCGACACCCTGACCCTGCGTACCGGTCTGAACACGATCACCTACCAGAGTGACAGCGGTGACAGCGCCGGCAACGCCGCTCTGGACTATCTGCAGTTGCCCACCGGGGCCGCGATGGCCGCCCGGGGCGCCACGGTGGCCTACGACGAGCAGGAAGCCGAGGCCGGCAGCACCAACGCCACGGTGATCGGGCCGGACCGGACCTTCCCGACCCAGGCCGCCGAGGCCTCCGGCCGCAAGGCGGTCAAGCTGGCCTCGGCCGGCCAGTACGTGCAGTTCACCCTGACCCACCCGGCCAACTCGATCGTGATCCGCTACTCGATCCCGGACACCGCCGACGGTACCGAGTACGACCCGACGATCGGGATGTACGTCAACGGTACCCGGGCCAGGAGCATCACCCTGAACAACCGGTACTGCTGGCAGTACGGGGCCTACCCGTACGACAACAATCCCAGTGAGGCCGGTGGGCACCACTTCTATGACGAGGTCCGCACCCTGACCTCGGCGATGCCGGCCGGCACGGTGGTCAAACTGCAGAAGGACGCCGCCGACACCGCCAGTTACTACATCGTCGACCTGGTGGACTTCGAGCAGGTCGACGCGGCGTACCCGATGCCGAGCGGCTTCTTGAACATCACCTCCTACGGGGCGGTCGCCGGCGACGGCAACGATGACACCAGCGCGATCAACTCGGCCGTCTCGGCCGCGGAAGCTCAGGGCAAGGGCCTGTGGATCCCCTCGGGCCAGTTCGAGATCAACGCCCACATCAACCTGGCCAACGTGACCGTTCGCGGGGCCGGCCCGTGGTACTCGATCCTGCACGGCGCAAACGGTCTCGGCGGCCTGTTCGCCACCGGGTCCAACGTGCAGATCTTCGACCTGGGTATCTCCGGCGACGCGACCTACCGCAACGACAGTGCGTTCCACACCGGGATCGAGGGCAACTTCGGCACCGGCTCGATGATCCAGAACGTCTGGATCGAGCACACCAAGGTCGGCCTGTGGCCCGACACCGGCACCAACGGGCTCTACATCGGCGCCTCGCGGATCCGGGACACAATGGCCGACGGGATCAACATCCACGGCGGGGCGCAGAACACCACGTTCCTGCAGTCGAGCGTGCGCAACACCGGTGACGATGCGATGGCGATGGACTCCGAGGGCGGCACCGATTCCGCGGACGCGCTGCAGTTCGACACGGCGCAACTGCCGGTGCTGGCCAACACGGCCGCCGTCTACGGCGGCACCGGGATGCGGATCGAGGACAACCTGCTCAGCGACACGGTGACGGCCGGCGCCGGGATCGCGGTCAGCACCCGGTTCGGAAACCCGTTCTCGGGAACGCAGTACGTGCAGCGCAACACGCTGACCCGGACCGGCAGCCTGGAGCCGAACTGGGTTTCCAAGCTCGGCGCGCTGTGGATCTACGCCTCGCAGACCGACATCACCACCCCGGTGATCGTCAACGACAACACGATCCTGGACAGCACCTACTCGGGCGTCCTGATCAGCTACAACAAGACGATCACCAACCTGAGCTTCAGCAACGACAAGATCACGACAACCGGCTACTACGGGATCGAGGTCCAGTCCGCCGGCTCCGGAACCTTCACCACGGTCGTCGTCAGCGGCACGGCCTCCGGTGGGTCCTCCATCACCGGCGGCTTCACGGTCACCCGCGGCTCCGGCGACACCGGCTGGTGATCATGCCAAATGGGGGGGTGGGTGCAGGGGGTGCGGAGGTCGGGACGGGTTGGGGCGGGGGGTGTGGGGGCCGGGCAGGGTTGGGGTCAGGAGGGGAGGATGTTGACGGCCCGGGCGATCACCAGGACGCCGGTCGCCAGCGAGATCGTGGACTGCAGCATCATCGCCAGCTTCGACCAGCGGGAGAACGGCAGGGTGTCGGTCGGGCTGAACGCGGTGGCATTGGTGAAGGCCACGTAAAGGTAGTCGACGAACAGTGGGTGCCAGTCCGGCCCGGCCAGTTCCGGCGCGGTCATCTCGGGAAAGAGGAAGTCCGGCCGGGGATGGAGGGCCATCGCCCGGGCCGCCGGCCCACCCCGGTCCAGTTCCCAGTACCACAGGCCGAAGATGATGACGTTGGTCAGCCAGATGTTCCCGGCCGCCACCAGTAGCGCGGCCGCGTTGTTGCCCTCGCTTCCCTGCACGATCCCGATCACCAGCCGGGCCGCCGACCAGCCGTTGGCCAGGCTCGCGGTGCCGATCAGCAACATCCCCAGCAGACGCATGCCTGGTGACCGCCGGGTGAACCGGCGCGGGTCGGAGATCACCAGGACCGCCTCCAGCGCCAGTTCGATCGCGGGCAGCAACCAGCGGCCGGTGAGGGTCAGCCGGGCCGGTAACAGCAACTGCAGTGAGATCATGCCGCTGATCACGACTCCGACCGGCCAGCGCAATTCGCTCAGGGTGGCCCGCTGCCAGGCCGGCACCACCCGGGCGGCCTCGCGCTCCACGCTCTGGGCCAGTTCCCCGCAGGCGCTCTCGACCACACCCACCAGCGGCACCAGACGTTGCTCGAGGTGATGCAGTGCCGACCGGAGTTGATGGCTGTGCTGGTCGGGATAGGCGTCCGGGTCGGGCTCAGGAACAGGAACGGGAACCGGGGGCGAATCCGGAACCGGGGGCGAATCCGGAACCGGGGACGCAGATCCGGACGACGACGGCTCGGGGTGATCTGCTGGTGGATATTCGCTCACGGCCAAAGGTTCGCACGGATAGCAATCGGAAAAGCCGAACGGGTCATCGGGGTGAAGCCACGGGGAGCGCCGACCCCGGAGCCAAGGGCGGCGAGCACGGCATGCCGCACCGCCGCGGTGGCCGGGCCGAGACCGAGGCCGCGGATCGCGTCGGCGGGCGAGCGGTGCAGGGCGGCAGGGACATTGTTGGGCAGGGCGGTGCGGAACCGGGCGGTCAGCACCGAGCCGAGGACGGCGACCCCCCAGGACCAGCGCCGATGTCAACGAGGCATGAAGGTGGAGTCCAGGTAGGCCGAGATCGGGGCGGTGGGCTGATTGTGGGAGGGACCGTCGAGCGGATCCCAGGCCTTGGTGTACGTGACGTTCTGCATCAGGGCCTGCGGCCGGTCCGGAATCCTCGACGCCGGGCCGCGATAGTTCCAGAGCACGATTTGGCGCCCGGAGCCGTCACAGGTGGTGAACGTGACGTGGTCGGCTTGCCAATCGAACGCGTAGGTGCGGAATCGCGCTCCGGAATCGAATCCGGGGACCGGGGTGACCGCGGCCGGGGTGTTCTCCCCGGCCAGCAGGGGCTGACAGCCGGTGCCGTAGGACAGGATGTAACAGGTGGAGACGACCGTGCCGGTGCGCAGGTTGATCGCCCGGGAGATCTCGGCCAGATTGTTGCTGGTCTCGCTGTAATCGGTCCAGATGCTCAGATAGACGACGTCGGGCTGGGCGCAGAGAAATTCGATGTCGATCTCGTCGTTGTCGGTCACCTGGTTATGGTTCGTGTCCGAATGATCCATCGAGTAGGTGAACGTGCCGGTGATGATGCCCGGGTGGTCCTGCCCGGTGCAGTCCGCCGTTTTCATCCGGGTGCCGAAGGTGCCGTACCGGTAGAGCCGGTCGCTGGCGACGATTGCGCTGCCGGCGGCCCCCGGTTCGGGGTAGGCCGGAAGGGTGAGTTTCAGGGCCCGGCCATCAGTGGCATCCGCCGCCGGGACGATAGTCAGCGCGGTGAGGGAGTTGGCGGCGTGAAAATTCCCCGGTCGTCCGGTCCAGTTCTCCGTCGATCGCCTGGCCGTCACCATCTTCGCCGGAGCCGGAGCCGAAGCTGACGGCAAAGCTGAAGGCAAGGCTGAAGCCGAGATCGAAGCCGGGACCGGAACCCAAGCCGGAACCGAGGCCGGGGCCGGCGTCGGGGCCGGAGTGGACGCCGGGGGCGTCGCCGGGACGGCCAGGGCGACGGCGGAAACCAGGACGGCGGCGAGCCCGGCCAGAGGCAGCCAGGTCCGGCGGCGGTGCTGATCGGGCTCGGCGTCGGCGTGGTCGAGGCTCTTTCCGAGGCCATGATCATCGCAGCCGCCCGAGGGGTCGCCCGGCCGGGTCTGGTCCGGATCCACGGTGCTCACGCGCAGCCTTTCGGTGGTCCGGAGCCGGCTGACCGTGCTGGTTCAGCCTGCGTCGGTCTGATCGGCCGGCCGGTGGGGGGCATCAGTGAAAGCGGTGCCTTCCACTCGGCTGGCAGATTCCATCCGGTTCCATCCGGTGCGGTCCGCGTAGCCGATCGTTGGACGTTGGATGCCGGAGGGCGTTCGCAACGGTTACGACCGGTTGGGCGAGCTGCCCGCGAGAGGATGAAATGCTCGCCGGATGAGCGTGGCATCGGTGACCCCGGAGATCTCGGCCCGGCGGATCGTCGCGCTGGCCGCGTCCGCGTTCGTTGTGCTGGCCGCCGAGCCGCTGTTTCTCCTGGTGGACACGGCGGTGGTGGGGCATCTCGGGTCGGTGCCGCTGGCCGGTCTCGGTGCGGCGGGCATCGTCATGATGCTGCTCGCCCTGATCGGAACCTCGCTCGAGTACGGCACCACCGGGCGCGCGGCCCGATTCTTCGGTGCCGGCCGGCGGGACGCGGCCGTCAACGAGGGGGTGCAGGCGTCCTGGCTGGCCCTGCTCATCGGTCTGATCGCGGTCGGCCTCGGCGAGCTTCTCACCGGCCCGCTGGCCCGGATGGTCGTCGGCGGTAGCGGGCCGGTGGCCGCGGCGGCGGCGACCTGGTTGCGGATCGCCGTTCTGGGTCTGCCGGGTGTTCTGCTGGTGCTGGCCGGGAACGGCTGGCTGCGGGGGGTTCAGGACACCCGGACTCCGGTCCTGATCGTGGTCTCGGCGAATCTGATCTCCGCGGTGGCCTCTCCGCTGCTGGTGTACCCGGCCGGGCTCGGGCTCAAAGGCTCGGCGATCGCGAACGTGGCGGCTCAGTGGCTGGGCGGAACCCTGTGCGTGCTCGCCTTGCGCCGGGAGAAGGTGCCCAGCCGCCCGCAATGGCCGGTCATGCGCCGGCAACTCGTGGTCAGCCGCGACCTGGTGCTGCGAGCGGCTGCCTTTCAGGTGTCCTACCTGACCGCAGCCGGTGTGGCCGGCCGGATGGGCACCTCACAACTGGCGGCCCACCAGATCGGAATGCAGTTGTGGGAGTTCGTCGCTCTGCTCCTGGACTCGTTCGCGATCGCGGCCCAGTCGCTGGTCGGGGCCTCTCTCGGTGGTGGTGACGCGCAGGCGGCCAACCGCACGGCCTGGCGGGTCAGCCGGTACGGCCTGGTTGCCGGTCTGATCCTCGGAACGGCAGCGGCGGCCGGCTGGTACGTCGTCCCGCTGGCGTTCACTTCCGATCCGGGAGTCTCGCATCAGGTTCACCTGCTCTGGCCGTGGCTGGTGGCCATGATGCCGGTCGGTGGCGTTCTGTTCGCGCTCGACGGGGTGCTGATGGGGGCCGGCGACAACGGCTTTCTGCGCACTGTCACCTTGGTCTCGGCGTTCGGCGGCTATCTGCCGATCGCGGTCGGGGCGCTGGTTTTCCATTGGGGAATCGGTGGCGTCTGGGCCGGATTGTCGACATTCATCCTGCTGCGGTTCATCGGAATGAGCTGGCGAACGCACAGCGGTCGCTGGCTGATCGTGGGCGCGAGCCGTGATTGAACCGCCGTATCGTACGAAACCCGGTACCGAGCACGAGGGTAGTCAGCGGGTGGCCTGCCGGCGGCGCAAAAAGCTGACGGTGATCGTAGGGACAGCGATGACGAAAAGGGTGCAGACGGCGGCAATTAGTCCGCCCAGCAGGCCGTAAAAAAGAGTGAGCGGCAGGTTCAGGACATTATCGCCAGGAAGGATGTGGCGGTGTTCGACGCCAATTCTCCAGCCAAATGTTGCGGCCACAAGAACGACTATCGACAATGCGGAAGTCGTGCCAAAAATGATAGAAAGCCGTCCGATTCGCGATTCGCGAATACGGTGATGTGTGGTCATGCCTCTCCTTTTCCGGGTAGTCTTCCGGTGTCTGTGGATCTCTGTCAAGATCCCGTGGACGCCGGTCCGGGCCCGCGACTTCGACCGATGTCAACGACGCCCGCGGGTATTCCGAAAGGCAATCTCATGTCAGCAGTTCCACCGGCCCCGGCCCCATGCCCATCGGCGTCGTCGTCTCCCTCGGCGGTATCGGTGTCCGTCATCGTCGCCCGGCTCCGTTCCGCCGGCTGCGTCTTCGCCGAGGACGAGGCCCGGCTGCTCGTCGCCGCCGCGCGGACCGTCCCCGAGCTCACCGAGATGGTGAGCCGTCGGGCCGGCGGTCTGCCCCTGGAACATGTGCTTGGCTGGGCCGAGTTCTGCGGTCAGCGAGTAGCCGTGGATCCCGGTGTCTTCGTGCCCCGTCGGCGCACCGAATTTCTGGTCCAGCAGGCCGCTCTGCTCGCCCGATCGCCCCGGGTGATCGTGGACCTGTGCTGTGGTTCGGGTGCGGTCGGGGTGGCCCTGCTCGCCGTCCTGGGCCGGGGGATCGAACTGCATGCCACCGACCTCGATCCGGTCGCGGTCCGGTGCGCGCGGGGCAACGTCGGCGACGCCGGGGGGCAGGTGCACGAAGGTGACCTTTACGAACCGTTGCCCGTCTCGTTGCGGGGCCGGGTCGATCTCCTGGTGGCCAATGCGCCGTACGTGCCCACCGAGGCGATCGAGTTGATGCCGCCCGAGGCCCGGATCTACGAGTCCCGGATGGCCCTCGACGGCGGGGCGGACGGCCTGGAGGTTCAGCGCCGGCTGATTGCCTCGGCCCCGCAGTGGCTGGCCCCGGCGGGTCACCTGCTGATCGAGACCAGCCCGCGGCAGGTCGCCCGGACTGTGCAGATCATCGTCGATAACGGACTCATCTCCAGGGTCGCCAGCTCCGAGGACCTCGGGGCCACCGTCGTGATCGCCACGCTGTCGTGATCGCGACCTCGGTCGATCGCGGCTGATCAATCGTGAACGGGTTCGCCGCTGATGTGATGGTCGGCCTGGAACAGGGCTTCGGACAGCAGGGCCCGGACGTGACCGCCGCGTAGCCGGTACACCACTCGCTGGCCGTGACGCTGGCCCTCGACCAGGCCGGCGAACCGCAATTTGGACAGGTGCTGGCTGGCCACCGCCGGGCGGCAGCCGGCCACCACGGCCAGGCTCGCCACATCGACCTCGGCGTCGCGCAGGGCCCAGAGGATCCGCACCCGGGTCGGGTCGGCCAGCAGCGCGAACGATCTGACCGCGGCCGCGACCTGCTCACTGCTCAGATCGTCGGGGTGGGCCGGCGGCGGAGCTGCCGGCTCGGGCGGCTGGGCAGCGGGAGCGGTCATTCGTCGATCATAGCGACTATTGCAAGATATTCGCATCTATGAATATGTCGTACTCTTGGGTTCGGCTCCGGACAACGTGAGGATCGTTCCGTCATGAATCATCTTGATCGTCACTTCCAGGCG
>Ga0265340_10001675_pt1 | contig 12740 bp, 9 predicted proteins | sample 4CB225metaG_FD_202082 | JGI IMG/M metagenome (GOLD analysis project Ga0265340, IMG submission 202082) | Rhizosphere microbial communities from Carex aquatilis grown in University of Washington, Seatle, WA, United States - 4-CB2-25 metaG | ecosystem: Host-associated > Plants > Roots > Rhizosphere...
GGATTGTCGATGGCACGGACCGTCAGCATGATTTGCGCTATCCCCTCGCGCTCTATCGAGACAGTGCGCGGCATGGCTCCATCATTGCCGACGACGAAGCGCTCACGGACCTTCTTCGCTTAGCTGACCCCCATGAACGGTTGGTGCTGGTCGAGCAAGTCAACGGCCGCCAGGTGTCGCTATTCGCTTTGGACCAGGAGCCCCTGTTTACCCTCCAGGAAAACGAAGTCGGTTCACTCATCAAGAAAGTGTGCCAGCTCATCGCAGCCAGGGGACTGACCCGTTTCGACTTCGTCTGGGCGGATACGCCGACTCTGGTCAGCATTGACGTTTCACCCAATCCGCTGGATACGGAACTGCTACGTCAAGCAGACTCAGTTGGGTGGCATGAGCAGGAACTGCTGCGCGTGCTTTTGGACCATGCGGGCTGCGATAGCAGCGTGTCGGTACGGGAACGGATTACCATCAGGCCATTTACGCTGACCGATTCTGAGCTGCAGCAACTGATAGAGATTGAAAACGCCTCGTTTGCAACGGATGCTTACCAAGTTGAAGACTTTCGCCAGGTGTATCTCAAGTGTTCGGAGCTTTCCGTAGTCGCCGAGATTAAAGGCCGGATCGCAGGCTACATGATGACCCGTCGTCTCCCCGATTGGGGAGATGTATTCTCGCTCGCCGTCGCGCCTGCCTATCGAAGAAGAGATGTCGGCGCGGCCCTATTTCGCTATACGGTGAATCGCCTGAACGAATGGGGCATCGCACGGATCGAGCTCGAAGTCAGAAAGACCAACGAAGCGGGCGCCTCATTCTGGCAGCGGATGGGATTCGTGCCGGTGAGCACGATCCCCAATTTCTATGACGATGGCTCTGAGGCGCTTCTGATGCGAAAGGTCCAAGACTCCTAATCACGGCATGCACCCGGTGCGTCTGAGGTGTGCGCGCCGCGCACCACTGACGCGGCTATCTCAACCTCCAAAGGCGAGCAGCACCACTCTAATCCGGATGCGACCCTTGACACCGCTCGCCAGCGGGGCCGATACTGCGCCTGGCTTTGAATGGCCCTTCGGGGTTCGACTTGTCCCGCGCAAACAGCGTTCAAGTCGGGGCGCATTAGAGCAAATTCAGTGGTTTCGATCCGTCGAAGGTCGTACTCATTGGCGTTCAGTTCTACTCGGGATTTGCGTCAAGCAGTGCCACCTTCGTGGCCAATGGTCCCGCGGTGTTCGAGATCGACCCCGTAACTGATTGAGCGCCGGCAACGCCGATTGCTGTCACTTGTCTAGGAATGTCGTTGCGGCACGCACAGTGCGGTTCCGCGCCGCAACGACATAATCCAAGATAGTTTGCACGCATGAGCAAGCACCGGCGCGCTAGCCGCGCTTGCGGGCCGCTGCCTCCGGCATGGCGCTTAGCGAACGCTATCGCCGAACTCAACTTACAGTTGCGTGTGCAATCCTGGTCATTGCGAAGATTCGAGTGCGCAGAAAGCCGCGCGAGCTATAGGGACTCATGCAGATCACGCGCTCGTCCGAGTGCCTAAAGGGGAATCCTGACCGAGTCATTGCCCGGTGCTTCGTACCCGGCAAGTTACCGAGAATTCGGGTCATCGCTGAACGGGTACACGGACTTGCGAGTAGCGCAGTGTCATCGATGCTCGCAACGCTAGTGACTGACTACGGCCAACGTCACAAGAGCATACGGGACGTCTTCAGGCAGAACTACACTACCGTATGTGTTTGGATCGGTGAAGAGCTCGATGTGGACAAGGACCGTCAATTGCTACTGGGTGCCTATTTCACCTTTGAGTACTCGCTCGAATCAGCGGCGCTCTTCAATCCGTCCATGGTCCTGCATCCCGACCAGAGCGGCATGCCGCCGGGCGCCGACCGTTTCATCATGAGTCTACGCGCGTGCGGCGAGGGACATATTTCATCCATCGAGTTTCGCACGGGCATGGTCGACGCCAAGCATCGCGTTTCCATCGACCCTCCGACGCAGTTCGCCAGCACCGCCCGACCTATGGACGACGCGCTTTACGACAAGCACAGCTTCTTTCTCAAGCTCTGGGAGATGAACGCACAGACCGCGTTTACTGAGTCCGTTCTGGAGCTTCTCGAGGACGAATTCACCATGCGTGACCTGAAAGGCGCGATCGAAAAACGCCGACCTCAAGTCAGCCTTTTGGAATTCCAGGATTTGACCAGTAGCATACTTTGGCTCGCCCACTCGAACTACGAACTGGAATTCCCGCCGGATTCGGTTCTCTCTGAGCGAGTGATATTTCCGGTGAGCGAAAGCGAGAGTCGCGGCATCGAGGATGCTCGCTTCGTACGCTTCACGTACCCGGACGGGCAAATCGTGTATTACGCCACTTACACGGCCTACAACGGCATTCGCACACTGCCGCAGTTCATTGAGACCAGTGACTTCAAGCACTTTAAAATGAATACCCTGAACGGCAAGTGCGTGCAGGACAAGGGGATGGCGCTTTTCCCGCGGAAAGTCGCGGACAAATTCATGATGGCGGGGCGGCTAGATGGGGAGAATCTCTATCTGCTTCAGTCGGATAATATCCACTTCTGGAATGAATCTAAGCTCCTGCATGGCCCTAAGTACCCGTGGGAGTTCGTGCAGGTGGGCAACTGTGGCTCTCCAATCGAGACCAAACTTGGCTGGATTCTTCTTACGCACGCAGTCGGCCCCATGCGACAATATTGGCTCGGGGCTTTGCTGCTCGATTTAGACGATCCGTTGCAGGTAATCGGCGAGCTCAGTGAGCCGTTGCTCATGCCCAATGCGGCTGAACGCAACGGCTACGTACCTAATGTGGTGTACTCGTGCGGGGCGCTCCGCCACGGGGATCACCTCATCATTCCTTACGCAGCTTCCGACAGCCGCACGCTTATCGCATCGGTGTCGATACCTGAACTTCTCCAACGACTGCGCGGATAGTCATGCTGTCTCTCGCGCAGTGCTAGCCATTTCACTGCAGTGTTAGCGTGAGCCGGTTGGTGTTTCACAGATAACTCGAATTAGTAGCTTGGTCAGATTTTCCTTCAATACTGCGGCTCTTTTGCCTGACGGCTAGTAGCTCAGTGAGGACAATCGGGACGCAATTGGGCGGGTACCGAGCAGGCGCGACATTGCGCACGCGAGCATAACGGGGCATGGTGGATCGCGCTTTGCATCCGTCGGGCGCAGATATCGACTGCGAGTCGACCAGTAGAAGGCGTGCTCGGCAAGGAAAACCATGAAAGACGACCATGACCGAGGGGTCATCCGAACCATCGCGATGCTCGGCAATTATTTGCCGCGACGTTGTGGCATCGCGACGTTCACGACTCACCTGAGCGAAGCCATAGCGGCCGAATTTGCCACGCTCAATTGCTTTGTGTTGGCTATGAACGACCCGGGCAGCGACTACGTATACCCTGAACGCGTGCGTTTCGAACTCGGCGAGACCGATATTGCATCGTACCGCAGAGCTGCGGATTTTCTGAACGTAAACGCGGTTGATGTGGTGAGCATCCAGCACGAATACGGAATCTTCGGCGGGAAAGCTGGGGCTCACCTGCTTATGTTTCTGCGCGAGCTCCGCATGCCAATCGTGACAACGCTGCACACGATTCTGGCCGAGCCGAACACCTTCCAACGCGAAGTCATGGGTGAGCTGACAGAACTCTCCGAGCGGGTCGTGGTCATGAGCTCGCTCGGTGCCGACCTCTTGCGCAAGGTGCACGGGGTATCGGAGTCCAAGATCGATCTGATCCCTCACGGCATTCCAGCAACGCCCGCCACCCGCGGCAGCAAGTATCAACTGGGCGTCGAGGACCGCTCCGTGATCCTCACGTTCGGCCTTCTGTCGCCAGACAAGGGTATTGAGTTCATGATTGATGCCATGCCGAGCATCGTGCGTCGCTTTCCAGGCGCGTGCTATATCGTGCTTGGCGAAACGCATCCGCACGTAAAAGCCAAGCAGGGGGAAACGTACCGTCTGGCACTCGAGAATCGTGCTCATCGCCTGGGCGTAGACGCCAACATCATTTTTCACGATCGTTTCGTGAGTCAGAGCGAGCTTTCGGAATTCCTGTCGGCAGCGGACATCTACGTCACTCCCTATCTCAAGGCCGAGCAAATAACCTCTGGAACGCTTGCCTACGCAGTCGGAGCTGGAAAGGCCGTGATCTCGACGCCCTACTCACACGCCCGCGAGATGCTTGCCGAAGAGCGTGGAGTGATAGTCCCCTGGCGCGATCCAGAAGCCATCGCGAACGCCGTGATTGATTTGCTCGGAAACGATGATAAGCGAGCGGCCCTCGGCGCGCGCGCTGCAGCGTACGGCCGCGACATGGTGTGGCCCGCTGTCGCGCGGCGCTACCATGAAAGCTTTGCGCGAGCGCGCGCTGAGCACACTGAACGACGTCGTTCGGGGTTCCGGGCCAAAACACTGGCAGAGCGACCCGCCGATCTGCCGGAGACAAACCTCCAACACGTCCGTCTGATGACGGATTCAACCGGAATGCTCCAACACGCTCGTTTCAACATTCCTCGTTACGAAGACGGGTACTGTTTGGACGACAACGCCCGAGCACTGCTCTTGATGGCGCTGGTCGAGGAAGCTGGGACGGAAGCCCCAGCAACCGTGCGTGACCTCGCCGCACGCTATCTGGCGTTTGTTAGTCACGCCTTCAACCAAACCGATGGGCGCTTCAGAAACTTTATGAGCTTTTCTCGTAACTGGAGCGAGTCTTGCGGCTCCGAAGATAGCCACGGGCGCGGTGTCTGGGCTCTTGGAACGGTCGTTGGCCGGTCCTGCGATCCCGGCAGGCAGAGCCTCGCAGGCGTGCTTTTTCATCAGGCTCTGCACGCAATCGTTGATTTCACCAGCCCTCGCGCGTGGGCATTCGGTCTACTTGGGATAGGCGAGTATCTTCGAGCGTTCGAAGGCGACAGCAGCGTGCAGTCATTGCGCGGACTTCTCGCTCAGCGCCTGCTGGATCTATTTCAACGCGCGAGTACTCCAGATTGGCCGTGGTTCGAAGAGTCCGCGACCTACGAGAATTCGCGACTGTCGCAAGCGCTGCTGACATCAGGTGTGGCGATGAATTCGGATGAACTCACCTCGGTCGGCCTGTGCTCACTCGAATGGTTGGTAGAAACTCACGGGTTGAAGGAGGGAGACTTTGCTCCAGTCGGGTCAGATGGGTTCTATTCACGGGGCGGAATCAAGGCACCCTTCGACCAGCAGCCCCTTGACGCCTGGGCCATGGTCTCCGTGTGCCTCGAGGCGTGGCGGGCTAAGGGCGAACAGCGCTGGCTACAGTACGCGAGCCGTGCCTTCGGTTGGTTTCTTGGACAGAATCACCTGCAGCGTCCCCTCTATGACGCCGTGACCGGTGGTTGCCGCGACGGACTTCACTCGGACCGTCCCAACGAAAACCAAGGGGCAGAATCGACGCTCTCTTTCCAATTGGCGCTGCTCGAAATGCGCAACGTCAATCAGGCACCCGCATCGCCATTCGTGGCACCACGATGACCCAATGGCCACGATACGAGCTTGGAATTCCGCTATCAAGGCAACGATTTGCCATAGACTCCGGCAGTTTGCCCCTGTCGGCGCTTTCATTCGTACCTGATCGAGTATTCCCACGACCTTGGGATTGGGCTAGTCTGAGGCAATGCGCCGGTTTTTTCTGATTGGCATCAAGACCCGCGGCTTGCGTTCTCAGCGCGTTTGAGCCCAACTAATTCGAGGAACAACGATGACTCATTTAGCATCGCTCGCCAACTTGTTGGGGGACACAAATGGTGGACTCAGATTCTAGACTTGACATTGCACCCGGCGACATTGGCTCGTCCCGTCTCACCTGGAACGGCTATACGTCGAGCATCCGCGTGGACAATGCCCCATCGGGTACGCGCAACTACGTCCTCTACACGGATCAACCGGGGCGCGACGAGGCCACACGCACGGGTCCCAGCGGAGGCAGCTTTGCCTTTGATGAGCAACCGGGACAGCCGGTGATACGCACCAGCAACGATCTGTTCGACGGATTGTTCGCCCTTGCGTACCATGAAATGCGCCTATTGAGCGTCGACGTGGTTCGTCAACCACTCCTCGGCGTCGTGGTACAGGATGCTAGCGGCGGTTGCTTTCAGACTGGCCTCCGCTGGCCGAGCATCTGGACTCGGGATATCGCTTATTCGGTAGAGCTAGCGTTGGCGCAGTTGGACCCGATTCGATCGATGAATTCCCTGCTGTTCAGGATTTCGCCTCGCCGCTCTGCAGAGCCTGGAATGGACTCAACCGAAATCGTCCAAGACACCGGCACGGGTGGGAGCTGGCCAGTGAGCACCGACCGTGTAGTGTGGGCGCGTGGCGCGTGGGAGCTTCTAAAGTACCTTACCGGCGACGCGCGTCAGGAGTTCGCTGTACGGGCCTACACGGCACTCATGAACACGATCGAGATCGATCGGCAGGCGGCCTACGACCCGCGAGACGGCCTGTATTGCGGAGAGACATCGTTCTTGGATTGGCGCGAGCAAACCTATCCGTCATGGACGACCCATGACGTTGTTCACATTGGGATGTCCAAAGCGCTCTCCACCAACGTTAATCATTGGAAGCTCTTGGACGTGACTTCGCAGCTGGCTGGCGAGCTCGGTAGGCCCGAAGTTGCCCGCTATCGAACGTGGGCCGATCAGCTCAAGAGCGCAATCAATGATCATTTTTGGCTTACGAATGCTGGGCTCTACAGTATCGGCACGATGACCGGGCTCGAGTTCTCTCCAACTGAGCGCTATGAGTTGTTAGGGCAGGCACTGGCCATCATCGATGGCATAGCGGATGGAGCAAAGGCGACATCGATCTTGAGCCACTACCCGCATACGGCTGGAGGCGCACCCGTGCAGTGGCCCCAGATCCGCGACTTGCCTAGCTACCATAGCGCGGCGATCTGGCCCTTCGTTAGTGCCTACCTAGTGAAGGCTGCGAGCCTCGGCGCGAACGACACGGTCGTGAATCGAAACGCGTTTGCGATGATACGAGGCGCAGCACTCAGCCTCTCACACATGGAGAACTACGAGTTCCTCAAGCTAGAGAATCGTCCGTTGGCTGTCAACTCTGAAGCACAACTCTGGTCCGTGGCAGGATACATGAACCTGGTGCTCGATGTGACGTTTGGGCGCCAAACCAGCCAGACGGGAATTCGATTCTTACCCTTTATCACTAGGTTGCTGCGCAACCAACTCTTTGCCGCGACGAACACACTCAAGCTCGAGAATCTTCCATACAAGGGCACGCTCCTAAACGTCACGGTCAAGCTACCGGCGGCTGACGGACATGCAGCAGGCCGCTATCGAATCCGGCGAGTGACTTTGAACGGCGTTGAGCGCGCTGTTGAACGCGAAATGACGCTCAGCGATTTTGGCGCGAACAACCAGATCGTGATCGAGATGACTCATACGCCCACTGTCAGCAAAAGCCTCACGCTGATCAAAGACGATGGTGATTGGCGGCGCTACTGGGCGCCGTTTGAGCCCGCTGTCGATGCGAGCACGGGCGTGACACTCGCCGACGGCAAGCTTACCTTGCACTGGGACCCCCAAGGTGAAACGGGCACGGTTTTCGACGTATATCGAAATGGCAGACTCGTGGCCAGCAACGTTGGCGAAACGAGCTGGCTCGATCCCGATGCGGATAACTTCGATTCAGCAACGCTATGCTACGCGGTAACTCAGAGGTACCGCGCCGACTTCCTAGTGCAAAACGTCTCGCACCCTAGCCGACCGGTGTACTTCGGTGGCACACAAGAGGCGATCAATGCTGGAGATTCTCGATTTTCGACCAGCGATGGCACGGAGGCGATCACCGAACACGGCCGGACCTGCTACTCGAACTGGGGCTATGAGCATCAAGCCATCGACGTTGCTTTCACGCCATGCGAATCCGGGACCTACGTGCTTCGGCTCCTCTATGGCAATGCCTTCAACTCCGTGCAGCAGGGCATTACCAACTGTGTGAAGCGAGTGGAGATCTTCGGGGCCCACGACCTGTCCATTGCCAAGGGTGTCGTGATGATGCCCCAGCGTGAAAATTGGGATGACTGGGGTGAGTCTAGCTTTCTGTCCGCCGCACTGACAGCAGGTATGACGTACCGCATCCACATCAGTGACCACCACAACATGTCGTACTTGGAGACCAATGTCGCCTACGACGGCCCAGGCGGCAAGCAAGGGCCCATCAATCGGGCTAATATTGCAGGCGTTAGACTCCGTCAGGTGCCGATGTGACTCTCGATTGAAGCGCTGTTTGCGCAGCGGCGCTTCTGGTGAAACCGAGGCGTTGCGCAACGGGTTTCCTCCAACTAGACACTCGCCAGTGGCCTTTGGTTGGGTCTGTGCAGGCCCCGTGTAAGGCTGCCACCGGCGGGGCCAAGACTACCGGCGGTAAGCCAGCCGCGGGTGGTTCGGCTCCGACCAGTGGTGGAACTGCCGCAAGCAGTTCGACCAGCGGTGGCATGCCGGTGGCTCTGCCGCAAGCGGAGGCAAGCCGAGTCTCGGCAGTTCGGCGGCGAACGGCGGTGGGCAATCCCTTCCCGCACAACCACGAGGGCCACAGTGGCTGGGCCATCGCGCCCACCGGCAACCGCAGTGGGATCTCAACGCTGGTGTCGACAGTGATGCCCCAGTACATTCTCGGGACCCAGTGGCACGGCGTACTGCAGTCGCTGATGTGAGTAGTGGTAGTGCTGCATGGAGTCCGCATTGTGCTGCCTGTTGTCCTCACTGTGTGGTGAGTGACGGCAATGCAATGCGCTGAATGCGCGCAAATCATCGATGGCCCTCCTTTTGCTATCGTGGAGTGCGTCAACGGGTGGAACCGACATGGGTTCGGGCGTCAGTGTGATCCGCGTCCCCTGATCTGTGGCGGAAAGAAAAGCAAAGGAGTGGATCCATGAAACTAGCCTCGTTATCCGCACTAGGACTCGCCTCGGTTTGTATCCTTGTCTGCGCCGCCGCAGGCTGCAGTGGTGCCTCGACAGAATCCACGGAATCTGACGCGGAAATCTTGCCCGATGCCGCGGTGCTGGCGGCGCTGGAGAATGGAACTCTCTCGTCGTCGGACACGGCGTCATCGGACCCGGAGGCAACTCAAGGAACAGCCGCTACTCCGGCTTTCTGTACCGACGGCAAGCTGCCGCAAGCATTTCGTAACGGCGAGCACCTAGGGGCGCGTTGGGTCGCATGGCTATGGCACCGATTCAGGTGTTGCGACAAGGTGGAGAAGTTTACTGACGCCATGATGCCTCTACTGGACACGATCGATCAACGTGCAGCCACGGAGCAAGGAGCTCGGCGGTGTCGGGACGCGGGCATTGAGGAGGGAACACTCGAACAGTTAGACAGCATTCAGGCACAATGCCAAACCGATTGCTCCGCACAGGGCGAAGCCGCAGGAGCCGTGGAAGCCAAGACCTACTGTGATGATGCCATCGCCGCTGGCGGACAACTACAACCTGTTGCCTGGTCACGACAAGCCGTGGGTCTCTGCGGTTTCGCCTACCAATTGGCATGCGACGCCAGCTTCTTGGGCGTTACCACGGGCTATGTCAACGCCCAGGGTGCCTGTGAGAAATACGCGAGCGATCCCTACGCCAACATCTGGGAGCTGAGTCGCCTCAAGGGGTGCGACTACTATCAACGAAGTAAGCTAAAGCCACATTGAGTACGATGTCTCATCCGGGAGTCCTTTTGGTGGAAAGATGTTGGTTCCAATCCGATCACTCGTGTTTCAGTTGCCGCAAATCTGAGCCCGGTCACATTGGGTGGTGTCGCGCCAGCTTGGACCGGAAGCATCTCGCTGATGTGCATTGCTTTTGGTTCGGGTCGCGCCTGCTTGAATTACACCTACGGCTCCACCTCTGTGTCGTTCCAAACCGCAGCTTATACCGGCTATTACGTTACTTGGCTCTATGCTGGTGGAGCTGCCGTGCGCTCCGATTGCGCGCTCACTGGCGCACTGACGCCCAGCATTTGGACGCGAGTCGAGTTACATGTCGATTATGACGTTACGACCGGTGCGAGCACGATAAGCGTTTTGTTTGGCGGCACGACAGTGGCAAGCTGCAGCGGTACTTTTGACGCTGACGCCTCACCCACGATAAGCTTTGGTCCCAATACGACATACAGCACCACTTACGCGTACACGATGTACTACGACAATGTCGTTGCTTACGTCGCACGCTAACGGTTGGGGTTGAGCGACACAAGGGCGACGATTCAGGTTGAATACGGTTGCCCAACTGTGACGAACTAGTGCCTCGATGCAATGGCATTTAAAACATCACGCCATCTTCTACATAGACACCGACTGGAAACCCCGGGTTCTCCGAAACTGCGTCTGGTGAATACGCCACTTCAAGTCTAAACACCGCGGCTTGGCCCCACTGTAAATACAAACCGCCGCCGGCTCCCCACTTGAGTCCAATCCCCGAGCCGTCTAAGGGGGATCTGAATGTATAGTCACTCCAGAGGCGGCCGGTATCGAAGAGCAAGTCACCACCAAACGCGAAGTGCTGGCCTAGAAGTGTAACATGCGCGAGCATGGCCCTTAGCTCGACGTTCGCGAAAATCTTGATTAGCCCAGAATATCGTCCATCCGGCACACCACGAACAGACGATGAACCGCCTATCATTTCGTCTGCGTAGAAGACGCCGCCCGTGTACAGATCGTAAACTGGCACGTTGCCGAACTCAAGATCAACGACTCCGCGCGCGGCCAAAATGACGGGACCCCCGAGCGGAATATATTGTGCGAAGCGAGCTCCCACACCTGCGTAATGCACGTCCGCTACCAACGGCACTCCAAAAGTCGTGCGGATGCCCATGTCGCCGTAGCTTCCGGTGCGAGGAAAAATCTCGTTGTCGCGTGTATCGTAGACAAATCCCGTGGCAACCGTGAATAAACTGAGCGGTCGCACTCCTCTTGCAACGCCTGCCGCTGAATCACTTTCAAGTCGACTGCCTTGATACGGATGTGGGTCCTCGAATCGGTAGCTGAGACCGGTAAGCAAATTCCAGCCGCCACGCAGTAGAAAACGAGTAAGTTCACGCAACCGGGCTTGACGATCGTCGAATTCGAAATAGCGTGGAGAAACACCGTTCGGTCTTTGGGCTTTGCTGGCGTTTCCAATGCCAAAATAGAGCTGATTGATCGTGCGATAGTACATTAGCTGGGGGTTGAGTCGAAGATTCCCGCCGTACAGATTGGGTATATCGATATTCCACTGATAGCTCTGTTGTGTGATCTCCTGACCGCTTGGGCCGTCCTTTACGCTCAGAGCAAGCGCAACATCCATATTCCATTCATAGGGAATTGCCCCATTTCCAAATCGACTCAGCGTTCCGACAGCCCCAAATTCGAAGCCAATGTCGCTGTTACCACCGATCAATGGAAAGCCAGCTGGTTCATAGCGGGGTGTTGTATAGTCGCGCGCACTAGACGACTGTGTCGCGACGGTATCCAAGGGGCCGGTGCCGCCGCTGGCTTGCGTCGCAGGCGCTTTGGGCACGGCGTCCGTTGCCCAAGCCTCGCGCAGCGTAAACAAGGACAACGCGCTAGCAGTCAGCACTCGCAAAAGCCTTGAGTACAAGCGACGCACGACGAGCCCGCGGCCCATGCTTACATATAGTTTGTTGTTGTCGAGAGAAAACGGCGCAGTTATGGGAATCTGGAAAGAATCGACGCAAAATGGTTTTCTGCATGGCGGTGCGAAGGCAATCGAGCAGAAGGTCCGACGATGATCACCAGGCAATCGTTCGGCACCATCTAACCCACCGGTTGAGTGCGTAGCCCCACAGTCTTCCGCAGTGGACAGCGTGGGGTGTAAGGTAACCCGCGCCAGAAGGCAGGTTGTTCCATTTGCCGGCTCGACCTGCGGATCCTATTGATCGTGTCTTTCAGCGGGAGTTGTTTAAAGAACCAGACTCAATGACAACCCTTTGACCTCCTTGCTCACGAGCGGCACTAGCCGGAGGCTGCCGCTCTGAACTTGGGAACGCTCTGGACTAAAGACGGTCTTTCGTGCGATGAAGAAGTCGTCGATGACCATGGCGATTGCTGCGCCGCCAATTACACCCGTGGCCATCGCCAACGCTGGCTCGACGTCGTCTTCTTTGTTGGATTTGGGCAACGCGTAAGCGATAAGCCCCCCTACCAACGGAAGGCTAAGGCGGAGAGCTGCAGAAGCGCCTGTCTTTCGGCTACTGCCATTGGCAGCGTGAATCATAGGTGAACCGACAACGTAGCCCAGGAGCCCTGGCATATGCCAAGCCGGGCGCATTCACTGAGGTACTTGCCCCAAGTAGGCTTATTGAAGCAGCGTCCGCCAAGAAATTCTCCCACCCGTACCAGACTTCTCGTGTGCCCTCGGAGGACGCTTGGTTCGGTAGACGCTTTTCAGTTTTCGCCTTGGGGGCTGAGCTTGGCGGGGCGAGTTCGGCACTGGTACTCGGCTGAGCAACTTCGATGCGACTATTGTTGCCGGAAAGGTCAACGGCCGACTGTTGTTTCTCTGCAACACTGGCACGTGTGGAAGCGTCATCGGACTGTGCCTTGACAATCACAACGGTCAGATTTACTGCAAAAAAGGCTAGTAACGCTGCTGGGATGTGCCGCATGGCCCGCCTTGTACATTAAGCATGCCATGTTGACTCGGGGTGACCGAACGCTGACACTG
>Ga0265340_10001676_pt1 | contig 12732 bp, 18 predicted proteins | sample 4CB225metaG_FD_202082 | JGI IMG/M metagenome (GOLD analysis project Ga0265340, IMG submission 202082) | Rhizosphere microbial communities from Carex aquatilis grown in University of Washington, Seatle, WA, United States - 4-CB2-25 metaG | ecosystem: Host-associated > Plants > Roots >...
CGATTTGCATTGCGAGTTCTCTGGTAGGAGTCACGATAAGTACTCGCTCGTTTTTATCTGAAAATATTTTATGAACAAGAGGGATAAGAAATGCCGCAGTTTTTCCGGTACCTGTGTTAGCAATACCTATAACGTCACGACCTTCTAACAGATGAGGAATGGTTTGTTCTTGGATCTGTGTTGGGTTTGTATAGCCATGTTCAAGAATGTTTCTTTTTAATTTATCAGAAAGTGCAAAATCGGAAAAGTTCTTTAAAGAGATATGTTCTTCTTGCTGTATATTTGATGCCTTTTTGATAAAAAGATTACTATCAAGTTTTTTTATAGGTCTTCGTTGATTACCACGAAAAGAAGGTCCCTTTCGACTGAAGGACGATTGGCCATTTTGTGTATTTGATCGATTGTTATGTCTACTTTTATACATACTTATACAATTATTCTAATACTATGCTAATATCTCTGCTTAACTGAGGTGTCTTATTAGTGAGGTAAAAGATACGAATAAATAAATGAAATGGAGCGTATTTTTATCTTAATCAAACAAAACTATTCTACTATAAGCAGAAGTACTAATATACTATTACCCTGAGCAACCTACCACATATTTACAGATGTTGGCGGGGAGTCGAAGGGCTGCAAGATAATAACAGTATACCACAAATTAATCCTATAGTCAATTTTCTTGCTGTTTTGACTTTCTTCCTAATTTCCGTAGTTCCTGAATTTTTTCTAATCTCTCTTTATCTGTTACTTCCTTTTTTTGTCGTAAATCAAGCCTATCTTTCTTTTCTTTATCCTTTTTTTCTTGACACGCGACATTTGAACACCGATACACAGTATTTATTTGTGCATATCGTGTACCTTCAGGTTTTATTGTTTCCTTGCTTACAAAAATAAGCTCAGAACCACATTGCACACAGATATTTATAGATTTTTTATTAATAGAATTATTTACCATCGATTATTTTGGCCATTATCATTTCTTTGGTTTCTATCTTCTTGCGGTTTGGCTTCTTTTACTGAAATTGAACGACCAATAAGTTGTGTTCCATTTAGTTTATCCATCGCTGCTTTTGCTTCTTCTTCAGTCGACATCTCAACAAAGCCAAAACCTTTGCCTTGTCCAGTATATCTATCGACAATTACTTTAGCTGACAACACTTTTCCGATTGTTGCGAAATGTTCTTGAAGCTGAGAATCGGTAACGCTATAATCAAGGCTTCCTACAAATAGTTTATTTGTCATTTATTTTTTCCTCCTTCCATTAGAATAATAAAAAGTGGAGCTTCTACTTAAAAAGAGAGGGTTATTCCACCTGCAGATTCATTATAGCATAGAATGATAAAAAAGTCCTAGTATGGCCACCAGCTACTTTTTTATCCAAACATCTGTTGGGGGACGTTTAGATGTTTCTCCAGCTCTGCGGTCAAAGTTTCCAAGCGCTAGTACCCCACAAAAACGTAAATTCTCTCCACCAAATCTTTCGTTAAAAAAGTCTTTATTTGCCTCTCGTATATTTGGATTCACATATCCAACACCAACATCCAATACTGTACAGGTATCATAAATAGTTTTAATCATTGCGCCAGCATCTAAATATGGCATAAAATTTTTTTCTGCTGGGTTGTGGTAAGCATTCATATCAGCAAAAAGAAGTAATAATTTATCTGCGCGATAACTCCAACCAACGCCACCTACTAAAAGACCCGATAAAAGTTCTTTTTCTTCTCTTTCTGAAACGAATTTTCCATAGATTGCCTGACGATTACACGAAGATGGGCAGAGTGCCATTGCTTCTGCAAGCTTATCAATCTTTTCCTCTGGAATTGGTTCTCCGTTGAAAGTGCGCTGTGTTCTTCTTTCTCGTTGTAGTTCAATATATTTCAACCAATCAGCATAGCTATGCTCTTGCTATTCTGTTTCACCAGAAGTTGGGGCTAATTGGTCTCGCTTTTTTTGCTGATGTGCCAGATATCGTTCTTTATAAACGCCTTCGTGCTCTGCCATAGACGATATTATACTATATAATGAATAAAATTACTGCACAGTGTTAATTATTTGAATTGATATTTCATGCAAAAGTTTAAAAATAATATAGCTTGGTTGCTTATTGACCTTTTTATATAAAAGAGGCAAAATATGGGTATGACTAAGAAAGTGAAAAAAGTAACAGGGATAGGCGGTATCTTCTTTACCTGTAAAGATCCGAAAAAAATGAATGAATGGTATGAGAAAAATCTCGGTATACCAGTGTCTGAGTGGGGTGCTATGTTTGAGTGGCGTGAGAAGGATAATCCGAAAAAAGAGGGGTATACTGTCTGGAGTACATCCTCGTGTGATAATAATGACTTCAGTCCATCAAAAAAAGATTTTAGGATCAACTATCGTGTGGAAAATATCGAAAGCTTGGTTGAAGAACTAAAGAAAGCTGGAGTCACGATAACAGATGAAATTGTAGATTCTGAATACGGTAAATTTGTTCATATTCTCGATCCAGAAGGCAACAGTATCGAATTGTTCGAACCATCAGCTTAACCCAACGACGCGAGCAATTGGAGAATATAACTTCACTTATTTATTGACTCTAAGAAAATATCGTCTTATGATGATTCTGTTATGAATTCCTTTGAACAATCAGTTTTGGATATTGTTCGCAAAATTCCAAAAGGCAAGGTTATGAGTTACGGGCAAATTGCAAAAAGTATCGGTACGCCCAAAGCTTCCCGCGAGGTTGGTTGGGCAATGCACAGCCTTGGAGGGACTTCGGATTTCCCCTGGTGGAGAGTACTGAACAGTAAAGGAACGATCACGATTAAAGAAAATTGGGATAGCGGGCCAGCGACACAACAGCATTTGCTTGAAGCAGAAGGTGTTGAGTTCAGTGCTGAGCGCCAATTGGATATGACCAGATATCAATATCCTCCAGAAGGAGAAATTCATCAAATATCTTTACTCGGATCAGATGATTAAATTTGATATATTGTAAATAATATATGGAATATCGTGTAATTACAGAAAAATATTTTGAAGAAGCTTTTTTAATCAATAAAGAATATTTAAGTGCCTCAAAAGAAGCATTTAGAAAATGGTATACAGAATATCCAAATTTATTTGTAGGAGCTTTCGATGATGAAAAGCTGATAGGGATTTGTTACGGATTTGATTCGAAGGATAAAGATTACGTCTTGCTTGAAGGAATTGCAACTATATTTGATTATTGGAGAAAAGGTATAGGGAGTGATCTTCTAAAAAAATTTGAACAACAGGTAAAAAAGCGCGAAAAGAAATTTATTACACTCGGCTGCGCATCCGATGAAAAGACAGAAAAGTTTTATTTAAAAAATGATTATAAACCGACGATGTATTTAGCAAGAATAAAGAAAAAAGATTTACCTGCAAGTTATGAATCATTAACCAAAGGATATGATTTTATTGAAAAAAAAGACGAAGATGATTCAGTCAAATTATATTTTAAAGCAGAACAATATGACATTGCTAAAAGAATAAAACTACAAAAACAATTAAATGCTTATGAAGTTATTTATATAATGGAAAAAGCTTTACATTAGTGAGGTGAGGTGGTCGAGGAGTTCTTGAAAATCACACATCGCAAGACAGATTCCTTGGTCGCCTGAGCCGTAGTATATATACAGATTTTCTCCAAATACCACAGCGCCTTCTGGGAATGCTACATGATTTACGACTCCGTGCCTTTCACGTTCTGTTTCCGGCTTAAGAATATGATCAGCATTTGCAAGGATCTTTCTAGGATCATGCAGATCAAGAAGTGCAGCGCTGATAGACCATTCAGTATGATCATTGACTGTGCTTAGTGCACTATAGATAAAAAGCCAGCCATGCGGCGTTTTAATCGGTACTGCTCCAACTTCATTCCCTCTGCCATCACTTGGTCTAAATACCACTTGATCCTCATATTCTTCATTCACAATCCGATTCATTCTTTCTTGTGAGGGGTAAAATACATCATAGAGATCATCAAATTGAGCCATCATAATGGTGGCTTTCGGACTTTCTAGCTCAAAAGTAAAAAGCATCGTATATTTACCATTAATTTTTTCAGGGAAAAGGCACGCGGCTTTTGAAAAAAGATCGGGACCCACTACTCCGTGCTTATTCCAGTGGACAAAATCTTTACTTGTTGCAAGAGCAATTCTCACTTTTTGTTCATTCCCCGAGCCTCCTACAGCTGTGTAATAGCAATAATATACTCCATCAATTTTGGTTATCCGTGGATCTTCACAGCCCATACCGCTTTCATAACCTTCTGTGGGAAAAATAAGCGGTTCTTCAAATCTTTCAAAGTGCATGCCGTCAACACTTTCGGCATATCCAAGAGAAGAAATATATGCCCCTTCCTGGTCAGGATGTACGTCGTTGGTTGCTCGATACATCATCTTAAAAAATCCGTTTTCATAAATTACACCTGGATTCAAAACAGACCCTCTCTCCCAATCATGATTGGGATTAAGTTCAAGAATTGGATCTCCACGGAAGCGTTTTAGATTCATATAATTATTGTAACACTACGTTAAGTATTGCTGTCAAGTAAATGAATAAGTCACGATACATTTCGGAAAAATAGGATTTAAATTTATGGCAAGTGATGTTCCGAAAATAGTGTATCGTAGGCCTTGGATTCCTGATAGAATCTACCGCAGCATTAGATCTCTATAATTGATAATGATGTTCTCTAAAAAATTTCCGGATTGTATCTCCTTTGGAAGGCAGGCAAGACTTGCCAAATGAGAAATTAAACTATATGAAATTTTTGGCAAGTTATTGTATATTGACAATTTGTACAATATATTGTACATTATCATTATGAGTAATTTAATGTCTATTTCAGATGTACGATCAAATCTGCCGGAACTTGTTACAAAGGTAAGTGATACTATGGATAGAGTAACTATTACAGTAAATGGTCAGCCAAAAGCAATACTTGTTAGTGCTGAAGAATTAGAATCACTTGAGGAAACTGCTGAAATAGTAAGTATACCTGGAGCAAAAAAAAGTATTAAGCAGGGATTAAAAGAAGCTAAAAGAGGTCAAGGTATTCCCCTAGCTCAACTATAATAAGCAGTATGGAAGTTATAGTTACTCCAAAAGCATTAAAACAATATAATCATCTTCCAAAAATTGAACAAACAAAAATTAAGAAAAAATTAAAAATTTTAGAACGAAACTCCCAAGAAGGTAAAAAATTATCCGGTGAATATGCTGATCTTAGATCATTACGCGCTTGGCCTTATCGAATAATTTATTATATTGATAGTAAGCAAAAGAAAATATTTATTGTTACTATTGCTCACAGACAAGGAGTATACAAGTAATTTACATTTCTTGTTTCAAAATTTCAGGATAGGTATCGTTGATTTTTAAAATTAATTCACCAAACAATGAATTAACCCATGCAAACCAGTGGCGCGTGTAGTGATGAGCATTATCGACATCAACGCTTTCATGCATAAAAAATGTTCCTGCATGGGTCCTTTTTAGCGTCGCAAGACAATCGATAATTTCTTTCTCATCTTCAGTGGTGAGTGCTTGCATGATTGTTGCCATAGGCCAAAAATGATCACAAACTCCCACATGTGGAGATGTCAGTCCACAGGCAACTTCTCCCTTTGCAAAAAAAGAATTCCATCTGCTCAATATTAATTCCCGTGTGTTTTTATAGACAGGATCATCAAGTTTGCAGTATCCAAGATATGGAAGACTGAGAAGACTGGGGATATTTGGATCATCCATGATACAACTTGAGCCGTATCCGTCCACCTCGTAGGCATATATTTCTCCGTATTTTTTATGTTCTACAATTCCGTACTCTTTTATCCCATCATCAATTTGATCTGCAAGTTTTGCTGCAACTTTTGCAGTTTCATCAGCAGAAATCTCCTCAAAAATTGGCTTCAGTTTCCTCAAATAAACAACAGCCATTGCATTTGCTGGAATAAGATACGGAAAAACATTTTCGTCATCCGATGGTCGAAATACACAACGACTCAGCCCGCAGTATTTGCCTGGATAACCATAGCCTTCAAGCCTCACTGCAGGATGCAGATGTCCTGAAGGAGTCGTAAAATGATAAAGAAGTTCATTCGTTTGTCTATCAAGTGTGTTTTGTTCGGTATGAATGACGTCAAGACTTTTATTCATCGCTCTCAACCAAGAATCATCGAAGGGAGATATGTCTTTTGTTTCGTTATAATAGCCATACGATAGACGATAAAATGCCGCAAGACTATCAAGTTCATATTTTCTTTCAAAAACTTCTACTTTATGATCGTGAATTTCTCTTTTGAATGCGTTTGCATATGGATCAGAATTGATACAAATAGTTTGTCGATGCAAAAGGCCAATGAAAAGTTTTTTAATTTCCTCATCTTTTGCAGCATATGGCAAATAAGGCCAAACTTGATTGACAGAATCTCGAAGCCACATTGCAGGGATGTCCCCTGTTACGACAAACGTATCTGGACGTCCAACGTGTTCTGAATGATAAACAGTTGTATCAAGCGTATTTGGGAGACATTGTGAGAACATTCTGCGTATAGCTTCGTCGGCAATTTCTGTCGAAACTTTTTCGATCTCATTTTCTATTGTTTCGTTTCGAAATAATCTGTCATGCGGTTCAGGTCGCGTATTGAAATGCGAGAAATTCTGTAATTCATCAGGATTTTTATATGACATATGATTATTGTATAGAATAATTAGATTATCAGCAAACAACAGATGCTATACTACTCTTATGCCAGAGGAAGGAACAATTTTTCTCTCTAAAAGTAAAACCACTAGCGTACAATCAAAAAAGATTGAACAACTTCTTGCCAACAAAAAAAAGCTTTATCAGATTTTTTCTGTTTTCCCTTTGCAGCTCGCTCCTGATCAACTTATTATTGATACACAAAAAGTAACTATCATTTATAATCAATTCTTTGGTGAGACGTTTTCTGAAACTATTCTTCTTGACCAGATTGGGGATGTCGATCTTGAATTGGGATTTCTCTTTGGTTCATTACATATATTGTCGTTAAGTCATGAGAAACAATGGATAAAAATTTCGCAACTAAAACGAGATGAGGTACTGCGTGCAAAAAGAATTATTGAAGGGTTGATAATTGCAAAAAGAGAAGGAATTACCCTTGATAATTCAGATGAAGGCTTGGTTGATGAATTAGAAAAATTAGGAAGCGCTTTATAATTTGGTTTAAATAATAAATTTTAAAGCAATTTTGGAGATCTGATAACGTTTTGTGTCCCAGGTGCCTGTATTACTTCTGGAGTAATGTAAGCATAATCAGCTACTGTTTGATTTTCGAGAATATTTGATCCGCTTTCTATGGTAGCTCCTATGCCGATTCTAGATCCGGGAAAAAGTGTCACTTCTGCTTCAATAATAGCACCATCTCCCACACGTGCTCTATCCATTATTGTAGCATTCTCTACATTTACATCCCTTCCAATTCTTACATCACTTCCTATAGATGTATCCTCTATTCTACTACGTGGACCTATCAAAGACCTTGCTCCTACTTCAGTATTAACTAGAGGAGCATTTACAGAAACTGTAGCGCCGTTAGATGAAAGGTTAAAAATTTCATCATCAGGATAACCCTCTACATTTATTTCTCTTGGAACATAATACGGTTGTGTTTCGTCACCAGGAGCATAATCAACCCAAAAATATGGATGATCTGTAATTACAGGTTCTCCTTGCGGTATTATGCCTTGTTTTTCCTCTATTTCTATCATGGACAAATTATACTATAAAAATAATAGGAACGCAATATTATAGGCTAACACATGTGAGCACATACTTTTTTATAAAAAGCATGGCTATATGGATAGAGAAATTGGATTATTGGGCAAAATATAAGATGGATAAAATATCAACAAAATAAGAAATTTTAGAAAATCAGCTTGAAAGAAAATTTAAAATTTCCCCAGAAAATATTGTTAATGCTGAGATACCTGCGATACTGTGTTGTACCATCGGTATGGTTATATTGGTAGCACCTTGCAGGGCAACTGTTGATGATGGGACCACACCGTCCCAAATGGGTTTAATCGTTAGCACTTTTTTTCTATCATTCATAGTTAACCTACTCTCATTGAGGTCTTCAAATAAAAGGACTGACTCTTTAAATACAGGATTTTCGGCTGAAGCGGTTTTAAGTGAAGGTGAAACATTCGTTCCTTTTTTTAATCTTCCACAAATATTTACAATTTTTTTTATTTTGTTTTTTCTTTCCGCGAACGCGTTCAGAACCGCTGCTCCTCCAGCGCTTTGTCCAAATAAGTAGATGGCGTATCCTTTCGCATATAGTTCATCAATTTTATTTAAAATAAGTGTTAATTTCGGATAGAATGATTTTCCTTGTCTCCACGCAGGTTTAATAATAAATACCTCATAGCCATGTCTATTCCATAAGAGAGGAAGCAAATTTATCAGTTTATTATTGAGAAATTTATCATCATTGAGTCCCGGAACGTAGATGATTGCTTTTTTCATTATAGCTATACTATAGCACGATTTTTATAGAGGTATCAATTTAAGTGTGGCAATTTTTGCTTGCAACGTTAGTGTTGAGTTAACATATGGAGAATTGACATATTTTGTTTGATATGCTGTATCAATTTCGTTGATATTTTCATTATTCACTTCAGAAAATGTAACATTTTTGCTCACTCCACCAGCTTCGATATGGCCTTTGTGTTGTTCAAGTGCATGTTGATACCATTTTCCGTCAACACCGTTAACTGACCGAACATATATTTCATTTCCAGATCGGACAACCCAAATTGTTACGGCATCGCGAAGCGAACCATCTTGTTTTTGAGGTGCAATATGTAGTTCCTCTGCATCGCCAATTTTTGCTAATTCATCAGTTGTCCATGTATTCATTGTGTTTGCTATCTCGAATTATAGATTTGCCACTTGAGGGATTACTTCTTCGGCAATTTTTTTAACAGGTTCTATTTCGTTGACGTTGCGAATTCCTATAATTACATGGGAAAACCCTAATTCATGGAAATGCTTCAAATCACTAATAATTTTATCCGGATCTACTTCTTCTCTGATTTGATACATTGAGGTTTTTTCAATCTCTTCATAATTTCTCTTAACATCTTTGCAATGTTGTTTGAGTACTTCCAATTTCCGTTTAATTTCTTCATCCCCAATTTGTCCAAAAAGGTTACAAGCATCAGCATATTGGGCAACTAAACGAAGTGTCTTTTTTTCTCCGCCACCGCCAATAAGAATAGGTGGATGAGGTTTGGTCATAACTTGTGGATGGTTCATGGGGCGACCGAGGGTATAATGTTTGCCTTTGAATGGCTTTTCATCACCTTTCCACATTTGGCTAATAATTTGTAGTGCCTCTTCCAATCTTTCAAATCTTTCTTTTAACGGCGGAAAATCAAAACCCAATGCAATAGATTCTTCTTCATTCCAGGCAGCACCTATCCCTAAATAAGCGCGTCCCTCACTTAAAACATCGAGTGTTGTGACAATTTTTGCGAGAAGAGCAGGGTTTCTATAGACAACCCCAGTTACCATGGTTCCGAGTGTTACTTTTTTAGTAACTCCAGCCAAAAATCCAAGTGTTGTGTATGCTTCAAGCATTGGCTCTTCTGGTGCGCCGATATGTCCGATTTGAAAAAAGTGATCCATGACCCAGAGACTGGAAAAACCGCCAGTATCTGCGGTTGTTGCTATGTTTGTTAATATTTCAGAAATTGATTCAGGCTCCTTTGGCCACGTAAATCTGTTAATTTGAAGTCCTATTTTCATACTATTTATATTACTCTCTCTATCTTAAAATCTTGTAAGAGTTTAGGATTTATTTTTTGTAATTTTTCCAGATCTTTTATTGTATCAATGTCAAAGGCAAAGCTATCATGAAAATAAGTTTTAACAGTGAGAGATTGTTCTTTTGCCGAGGAAATAAATTTTATTAGACTATTTTCTCCAAATTGATATGGGATAAGTAGCGGTGTTTTCATCATGACAGCATTCGTCCCAGTTTTTTCTTTCGACTGAGCAAGGACAATATCGTTTTTTTTACTCAATAAAAATAGTTGTTCTATATCATTTTTTGTAAGAAGCGGTAAATCAGCTGACAATGTTAAAACCGGTTTATTTTGATCTATTTTTTTTGCGGCAAAAATCAGTGAGCGATTATGACCAGAAATCTTTTCCGAAATACTTTTAATCCCTAGTACGTTAGCGGTTTCGATAACTTTTTTGTCAAAACTTACGATAAAAATTTCAAGATCATTATCAACTGCTTTGACAATTTTTATTACATGTTCCAACAATAATAACGTCAGTAGTTCTCGTTGTTCAGGATTAATATGTTTTGCTAATCTACTTTTTGCATTTTTTAATGCTTTTATTGGAATTAAAACAGTCGCGTTCATAATGAGATATTGGTGATGACAGTTTGAGCAAGATTCTTTTTTGTTTGGATATCTGTCATCATCGTATTCGTTACGACAACAGTTATTCCAAGTTTTTCAATTTCCTTTTTTTGTTTTTCGTCTTGTTCATCAATAACCATTACATCTAAAAAATCCTGATAATATTTTGCAATACCCAACGCAGATGGTTCATATTGTAAATCGCGTAACATTGTGTCTGCAGGACCTTTAATTGTTTTTCCACCGACAATTGGTGACACGGCGATTTTTTTTGCTTTTGCATTTTTTATCTGTTTTCGTATATTAGGTACAGCCAATATCGTGCCGATACTTACGATTGGATTGCTCGGAGCAATAATAATTGCATCTGCTTTTTCAAGTGCGTTAAGAACGCCGGGTGCAGGACTGGCTTTTGTGACGCCTTTAAATGTTATGCCAAGTACTTTATCGGCAAATTTTCTTTTGACAAAATATTCTTGAAAAGATAATTTCCCAGCAGGTGTTGTGACAACTGTTTTAATAACGTCATTTGACATAGGCAAAATAGTGAATGGGATAGAAAAATGTTCCGCAATATTTTTGGTGATTTCGTTAAGGGTTTTCCCTTGTTTAAGTAACTGGGTTCGGTGAATATGTGTCGCGAAATCTTTATCGCCTAAAGTGAACCAGCTTTCGTTGCCAAGTTTTTTCAATTGATTTATAACAGCAAACGTTTCATCTTTTAGTCCCCATCCTTGTTTGTCATTATGATTTTTTGAAAGGGTATATATAATAGTGTCGATATCAGGACAAACTCTCAGACCATAAAAATCTTCGTCATCTCCGGTATTAACGATAACGGTTAGATCTTTTGGATTAACAGTTTGTACTAAGCCTTCTAAAAATCGAGCGGCACCTACACCGCCTGCAAGAACAACAACTTTCATAATTTAGCGAAACATATCTTTCTCAGAATCTCTCAATAATATTTTTGCATTTTTGTTTGTATTTTCATAATGATATCCGCGAATCAGTACTGCAGGAATTTGATTTGTTTTTCCCATCATAAGTTCTGCTGCAGAAGCAAGTTCGTCAGCAATAGCAATCAAACTTGCCGAAAGTGTATATCCGTAGACATCCTTTTCGCCTCGGTAATCGATCAATGGATCAATTCCATAGGTACCAATTGCGAAATTAACTTGTCCTTCACGCCAGGGACGTCCCCACGTATCAGAAATAATAACGCCAAGTTTTTTTATCTTAAACAAGTTTGTCAATTCTTGTTGTATTTTTTTTGCAGAAGAATCAGGATTAAGTGGCAATAACGAAACCACTTTTTTATTCCCCACATTTGATTCATCAACTCCAGCGTTGGCGCAAATAAATCCTTGATTCGTTTCAGTAATAATTACTCCATGATCCATGCGGACAATACGTTTACTTTCTTGAAGAATGAGTTCAATATGTGCCGCATTTTTGTGATAATCTTTGGCGATTTTTTGAGCGAATGCAGAAGGTTTAATTTTATCTAAATTAACTATTCTCCCTTCTGCTTTTGAAACAATTTTTTGTGTTATTACGAAAATGTCATTATCTTTCAGTTTTAAATCTTGTTTTTTTAATGCTCTAAACAGAACATCAGCAAGTTGTGTTTTTGAATTAATTTCACCGATGTGTTTGAGAGGAATAATAGCTAATTGATCACTCATAAATTGCGCAATGTGGGCAAAACAGTTTCTCCTAACAGTTTGATAATTTTTTGTTGATCCTCTCCTGTTGTTTGAATTGCGACAATGTCAGCCCCAACTGTTGTGATAAGAGGTTTGTATTGTTCAATATATTCATCAGCATTTTTGACAATTGTGTAGTGAGATAAAATTTCATCTTTTGATAGCTCATCAGCTTCTTTCTGCAATTCTTCAGGGTCCGTTGCGGTATTGCGACTGGGCGCTCGCAAACCGCGCCAGGCTTTGAGCGATTCAAAAGCCTGATCATAATTCTCTGCAAGGATTGTCCATCTGGATGCAACAACAGGAAATGATTTTTTTCCGAGTTCTTTTGCTTTTTGTTGTGAAGGTTTGATTATTTCTTTAGTAGTTTCTTCTGGATTTTTAACACTAACAATAATACCGTCAGCGTGCTCTGCTGCAAGTAATCCTGATTTTGGTCCACCGGTTGCAAGATAAATTTGGATTTCATGCAATGGTGGAGAATAGAGTTTTGCATTTTTTGTTTGATAATATTTGCCAGAAAAAGTAACTTTTTCACCCGCAAATAATCGATGCATAATTTCAAGCGCTTCCTGCA
>Ga0265340_10001677_pt1 | contig 12730 bp, 11 predicted proteins | sample 4CB225metaG_FD_202082 | JGI IMG/M metagenome (GOLD analysis project Ga0265340, IMG submission 202082) | Rhizosphere microbial communities from Carex aquatilis grown in University of Washington, Seatle, WA, United States - 4-CB2-25 metaG | ecosystem: Host-associated > Plants > Roots >...
TCGACTGGTTCTGGGGGGCCTGCGGGGTCGACTGGTTCTGCGCGGTCGACGGGGGGATGGACCGGGCTTGGGGGGTGGATTGCGCCGGTTGCGCCGCCCGGGGCCCGGGAGCCGACGGTGCCGGGACGGACGATGATTCCCGAGGGGCCGAATCCCGAGGGGCCGGCCGGCTCGGCGGGGACGGCGGCGGGGTCCGCGCCGGTCCGGCCGACGGGGGCGGCCCGGCCCGGTACTCCGACGAGGCGACGGCCTCGACCACACAGTCCAGACCGATGACGTCGATCAGGGCCTGACGGAGGAAGGCCGGGTGCGCACCCCGGCCGAAGGACTGCGCCCTTCCAGCCGAGTCGAAACCGAGAAGCAGTCGCTTTCCGTCGTAATCGAGCACCTGTGCGTATTGCGACACGAGGCTCCACGTCGTCCGTTTGATCGAGGCCAGAGCGTTCAGCACCTCTGTCCACATTCGCCGGACGGCTTCCAGATCTCCCGATCCGGTGCCGGCGCCGGACGGCTGCGGCTCCATCGGGGCCGATGGCGCGGGACCTGAAGCCGGTGCGGCCGGCCGGGACGGGCGATCGGCCGCCCCGGGAGCTCCAGCCGGGACGGCGTCCCGGGCTTGGTCGTTCTGCTCCGGACGGGACGGTTCCGGCCAGGCTTGACCCGTCTGCCCGAGGGGGCGATTCGCCTCGGGTTGCGCCGACTGGGCCTGGGCCACCTGGGCCTGGGCAACGTGGGGCTGGGCCACGTGGGGCTGGGCAACGTGGGGCTGGGCCACGTGGGGCTGGGGCTGGGCCGCGTGGGGCCGGGCCGGCTGGGTTTGGCTGACCGGCCCGGCGGCGGAAGGCCCGGCGGCGCTCAGCCCCCCCGCGGCGTTGATCCGCTTCTCCAGCCGATCGAGCCGGGCCGCGATCCCACGCTCGCCCTCCGCGGCGGAGGGCAACAGCAGCCGGGCGCAGAGCAGTTCGAGCTGCAGCCGGGGGGACGTCGCGCCGGTCATCTCGGTCAGTGCGGCGTTCGTCACATCGGCGGCCCGGGACAGTTCGGACGCGCCGAAGCGAGTGGCCTGGCTACGCATCCGCTCGAGCTGGTCGTCCGGCAGACCGCGGAAGACCGAGTGACCGCCGTCCCGCAAGGCCGCGACCACGAGCAGGTCGCGGAACCGCTCGAGCAGGTCCTCGACAAAGCGGCGGGGGTCGTGGCCGGATTCGATCACCCGGTCGATCATCCGGAACACCGTGGCCCCGTCACCGGCGGCCAGCGCGTCCGCGACATCGTCCAGCAGGGCGCTATCGGTGTATCCGAGCAGGGCCACCGCCGTCGCGTAGTTGAGTCCGTCCTCGCCCGCCCCGCCGATGAGCTGGTCGAGCACCGACAAGGAATCCCGGACCGATCCGCCGCCGGAGCGGACGACCAGCGGAAGCACACCCTTACCGGCCGGTACTCCTTCGCGCTCGCAGAGCTCGGCCAGATAGCTGGTCAGGCGTTCCGGGGGTACCAGCCGGAACGGGTAGTGATGGGTGCGGGACCGGATGGTGCCGATCACCTTTTCCGGTTCGGTGGTCGCGAAGATGAACCGGATGTGCTCGGGTGGCTCTTCCACGATCTTCAGCAGGGCGTTGAAGCCCTGCGGCGACACCATGTGCGCCTCGTCGATGATGAAGACTTTGTAGCGATCCCGGACGGGTGCGAAGGCCGCGCGTTCACGCAGGTCGCGGGCGTCGTCCACCCCTCCGTGGCTGGCCGCGTCGATCTCCACGACGTCGAGACTGCCGGGGCCACCACGGGCCAGTTCGACGCAGGAGGGGCAGACTCCACAGGGCGTGGGGGTGGGACCGTCGGCACAGTTCAGACAGCGGGCCAGGATCCGGGCGCTGGTGGTCTTGCCACAACCACGAGGGCCGGAGAAGAGGTACGCGTGATTGATCCGGTTCTTGGTCAGGGCGATGGACAGCGGCCCGGTGACCTGTTCCTGACCGATCACTTCGGCGAACGACTCGGGCCGGTAGCGGCGGTACAGAGCGGTCGTCACGGAGCCAGACTAGGCCCTGACGGGGTCGCGGCCAGGCGTGGTTGAGGCAAACTGGCGACCCCCCGCACACCCACCAGAGCTCACCTACCCTTGCTGCCTTCCGGCCCTGGGGGAGTTCAGCGAGATGACGCCGCACGAGGGGTCGGCAGACACTCTACCCAACCTTGCGACTGGGTTCGGCCATCCCCCGGTCCGGGGCTCTGGCCGGGGGTGGGTGGACTGAAGCACCTCTACGGGTGGATAGACTCCTCGGCGGAGGATTCGCCTAGTGGCCTATGGCGCTCGCTTGGAAAGCGGGTTGGGTTAACGCCCTCAGGGGTTCAAATCCCCTATCCTCCGCCCTCCGAGGGGCCTGTGACCGAATCGAGATCTTTGTCGAGATGCCGGTCGCAGGCCCCTTGTTGTTCCCCTGGAGCCGTCGATCCCAGCCCCCAAAATCGGCAGTCGTCGGCCTCCGGTGAGGCAAGGCATAGGATGGGGAGGGTGATTTTCAAGGCTGTCGGCGAAGGGCGCCCGTATCCGGACCATGGGTACGCCACGTCCAAACAATGGTCCGACGTGCCGCCCAGCCAGGTTCGCCTCGATGACCTGGTGACGACGAAGCGCACCCTCGACCTGGCCGCCCTGCTGTCGGAGGACTCGACTTTCTTCGGCGATTTGTTCGCGCACGTCGTGCAGTACCACGGCACCCTGTACCTGGAAGATGGACTGCATCGCGCGGTCCGGGCCGCGCTGCACCAGCGACCCGTGCTGCATGCCCGCGTCCTCGTGCTCGAATAACTCGCTGACGGCTCGCCCATGGGGATGGGCGCCGTCAGAAGGTCTAGGGGGGCGGGGAGATGTCGCGACCCGACGTCGATCAATCAGACACAGTTCAACTGACGACCGAACTCCGGACCCGGCGCCGACATCGGCGCCAGACTCTCACTTTCCTCGGCCTGTTCGCCTTCGTCGCGGTGGTCGGCCTGTTCGCGCTGGGCAACTCGCTGCAATGGTGGCGGCTCGGAGGCCGGGCCGAAGCCGCAGCGGCGTGCCCCGCGCAGGCGTTCAGTGCGCCGGAACTGACCGAGGTAAACGTCTACAACGCCACGTCGCGCCGAGGGCTGGCCTCGGCCGTGGCCGCCGAATTGCAGCGCCGGGGCTTCCACGTGCTCGCAATCGAGACTGAAGTACAGGCCAAGCCGGTCACGGTAGTTGTGCTGATCCGCTATGGGGCCGCGGGGAAGATCTACGCGCACACTTTGGCCCGGCAATTCCCGGGCTCGGTGAGGCTGGTCAAGGATGCCCGGACGAGTCGGAAGGTCGACGTTCTGATCGGGGCGAAGTACCAGCGAATGGTGAGTCGCAACCGGGCTGCGGCGGAGATCGTGCTAAAGCCCCAGCCGGCTGACTGTGCCTTCCCCCGGCCCTCGGCCCGCTCGGGAGATTAGACCATCCTGAGACTCCTGGGCGAAGTTTCCGCATTGATCCAGATGTTGTGGATTTAGTTCCCCAAAGGCACGCTCGTCCGCCTACGATGACTTGGCAGTCCAAAACCCGGCATCCGCGGGGGAGTCATGGTGAATCGTATGAACTGGACCTGCACTAGGGGGTGCCCATGAGCGACTTCTCGAGGGCGGGGCCGATCGAGAGGCTGAGTTCTGCTCGCTCCCGGGCCCGGGGCCCGGCGGACGCAATAGTGGCGGCCACGGAGACCTACCTTCGGGGCGAGCAGTTGGATATGTCGGCACTGGCGGCCGAGCTCGGTATCGGTCGAGCGACCCTTTATCGCTGGGTCGGTAACCGGGAGGACCTGCTCGCGGCCGTCCTGGCCGATGGGACCGAACGCGCGTACCGGGCCGCAATCAAGGGTGCGCAGGGGCAGGGCGTAGCGCTGGTGGTCGACTGCATGCGCCGGTTCATGAGCAGTGTGCTGGTCACTCCGGCAATCAAGGCATTGACCCAGCGGGAACCGCTGCTGTTCATCCGGCTGGCGACCATGCCCGGTGCCCTCGAGGGCCGGCCGAACCGGTTGATCAGCGATGTTCTGGAGCGAGAGGCTCTCAACGGCCGGGTCCGGCTGGCGCTGCCGGCCCCGGTGCTGGCTCAGGCGATCATCCGGGTCTGTGACGCTCACCTGTACGCCCACCTGCTCGGGCGTAACAATCCCGAGATCGAGAGTGCCCTGCAGTTGGTGGCCATGCTGCTCGACCCACCCCGGTTCGAAGGCTGATCCGGTCGGCACAACCGGCCGGATCAGCCTTCGTCGGGCTTTGTGGTCAGGGGCTGGTCAGCAGCGTGGCACCGGTGCGGTGTACGTCGTCTGGCTGGCCGTGGCGACGTCGTAATCGCTAACGTAGTAGCCGGTGTTCAACTGGTCCCAGACCTTGGTGGTGCCGGTCTTCTTCGTGGCTGATTTCTGGCAGACCACCCAGGCCAGCGCTCCGGCGGAGCGGGTGCCCTTCTTGGCATAGCTGCTGCCGGCACCGCTGCGTTCCGCCGTCCCCTTGGCCGGCGTCACCTGATAGGCGTAGTTGCACCGGGGGATTCCACCGCTGTAGGTGGTGTTGGAAGGCGTGTCCACGTAGTGATCGTTCACATACAAGCCGTTGGAGAGCTTGTCCCAGACTTTGGTACCCGCGCTCGACTTGCCGGGCGCCTGGCAGATCACCTGCACCGTGGTCCCCACCGCAAGCGTCGCGCTTGCGGTTGACGACGTGGTCGGTGCGCTCCGGGGCGTGGCTTTGACCGAGATCAGGTGCGGGCGGGCGACGGTAGCCACCGGGCCATCCACGTAGTCGTTGTCGATGAGCAATTTCACCCCACCGGTGGCGGGATAGGTTTCCTCAACATCGTGCCAGTACTGCTTGGCCCGCTGATGAATGTTCCACTGCGTGGTTCCGATGCTGGTGAAGCCCGTGGTGGCTGAGGCCGCCTTGTCCCAGCGGGCCAGCCAGATCGCATCCGCCCGGGCGTACGAGGTGGACGTGTAGCTTGCGCTCAGGTCGGCCGACCCGGGGGTGAAAGCGGTGTAGACCCCGGACACATAGCCCTGGCGATGCAGCTCTTTGGTGAAACTGGAAAGGTAAGTGAGGGCGGCGTCACGACAGGCGGTGTCGTCGGCGTTGTAATGCTCCATGTCGTCGTACACGGCGCTGCCCGGCTGAAGGCCGAGCGCCTTCATCTCAGTGACCGCATCGGCCGCCGAGGTTGTGCCCTGGGCGGCGGCCTTCGACGCCGTGATCAATTTTTCTGGCTCGGTGAAGCCACTGCAAGGGGCCTGCAACCCCATGTAGATGGGCAGCAGTTTCCAGCCCTGGGTGGTGACGCTGGTGACCCACGCCGGGGTGAGGTTGGGCTGGGCACACCCCCGCATCGGCCCGCCGATGTAGACGCCGATGCCGCGGTACGGCGAGGCCGCCCAGGCGGTCATCGTGGCCAGCGACGGGGCCGTGCAGGTATCGAAGGCCTTCCCGGTGTACCTGGTGGTCGAGGCGCCTTTGGGAAATTTGGTAGTGGTACCCGGCAGCGCCGAGGCGGCCGGCGCGACCGCCAGCGCGGCGGCTCCCAGGCTGATAGCGGCCAAGGTAGTGATGACAGTTGCAACGCGGCGCCGCAAAGCCCCTCCCAGGGTGGATCGTCTCGGCACCTTCGTTCACCTTACGGAGGAAGGAGCCCGGGATTGAGGCTAAACCCCTCGAGCCGGGTCAGATACCCCCATCCCCCTCATGATCCGGTTTCGGGACGTTCGCCCACCACTCCTCCGAGGGGGGACTTGGCCGCCACCCAGGCGGCGGCGTCGGCGGAGATCCAGCCGACGAGTTCGATCATGCGAGCAAGATCAACGCCGAGATGCCGACGATTGATCGGCTCGTGGTGCGCTACTCGATTACGCACGAAGAGCAGATCCCGAAGTCGACGCTCGACGTCGTCTCGGCGCTGACGCAAGTCCTGAGCTCCGTCGGGAAAGGCCTTGTGCAATGACGGAATCCAAAGCGAAGTGTGGTACCGCGGGGCGACCAGGTAACGCCAGAAGCCCAGCGTGAGCTCGGCGATCACCTTTCCGTGAATCTCGACCTGGCGCCGGTCGTTCGTTGCCCGAGCTCGAGCCTTTGCTATGTCCTGGTAACCCTTTGCATCCATCGGGGCAATGTCGAACCAAGAGGCGACGGGGTCCCTCCTCCGAGCCCAGGCATGCAATTTTTCGTCCAGGGCATTGCGGACGATAACCTTGACCATGGCCGAAGTCGCGAGGATACCGGCCGAGGCATTGATGTTCCATTCGTACAGGTGAAAAGCTCGCTCCAGGTCATGCTCGGTGACCATCAGATACGACCCGAGTCGCTCGGCCGTGATTCGTTCGCGGATCGTCCGATAGCCCCAGCCTGGCCTGGACGAGGACCATGCTGTCCCTAGGTCGCTTGACATCTTCGTCTCTCCCCGTATGCTCGTTGCTGAAGACCCCGGAACGATCCCTGGCTCAGGCCACATCGCCGGGGTTACGCCTTTTTGGGGTCCAACTTCTTGTGGTGCCTTCGGCCCGGACGGCTCGAATGAGCAGGTCACTTACTCCCACGCATCCGGTTGCGGTCCGGTATAGCCGGTTTACCGCACCGCCAGCAAATGCACTCCCACCGCGACATTCACCGGCGGGCTTTCAGATCGAAAGCCCACTTGTGCCGACGGGATTCGCCGGCGTCATCTCGAGCGCTGCCGGAATGAACGGGCTCTGCGGTCAGATTCGCGGCACCCGCGCATGATCAACGATCGAGCCCACGATCCGGGCCCGGCCGCAATGCTTTTGCGGGCACAACCGATGATCACAGCCGGAAGAAAGCCGGGATCGCAGCCGGAGAGAGGCCGATGATCATGACGATGCTCCCGTCGTACGCCCGGTAGCTACCTCCGAAGGCTCCGAGCACCCCAAAAACGGTGGCCAACGGGCGTACGACGGGAGCATCGACATCAGTAACACCCCGGTCGCGCGACCCTGCCCGAGCAGGTGATTGGGCGCAGGTCCGATCCAGCAGGCGGTCGGCGGAGATGTTCAGGTGCCGCGCTCGTCTTGAGGGTGATCACCGATGCCGCCCGCGAACCGTGCTGCTCGGATGCGGTCGCTGGGCCCCGGTGGGATCCGGATGGTGGCTCGGGGCGTGCAAACGTGCATGATCACGAGGAATTTGAGAGCTTTGTGAATTGACCGTCAGAGCGCGAACTGGGCGTAGATATCCCGGCGGCGGTCGGCAAAGACGTCATTGGCCGGTGAAATGTACTTGTCCCAGGACTGGCTCGGATCGATGACAGCTTGCGCGATCGGGAATTCACCGCCGCCGGGTTCGGGGGTCGCGATGACCCAGCCCGAGATGTCGATGATCGCCGTCCCCTCGGTCCATTCCTGCCCACGCTCGGTGCCGGACCGATCGCAACAGGCGATGAAGATCCGGTTAGCCCGCGCGGAGGCCATCGCCATGCCCACTTCCGGGGGATGCTCATCGGCCGGCCGGGGCGCCAGTGGCCAGTTCGTCGGAACCGCGAGGATCTCGGCACCGGACAGGGCCAGGCCCCGGGTCATCTCGGGGAACTCCAGGTCGTAACAGATCAGCACGCCCAGGCTGCCGACCCGGGTGGCCAGCACCTCGGGTGCGTCCGAACCCGGCGTGAACACCCGTTTCTCGGTGTCCCACAAATGGGTCTTGCGGTAGACGGCGATCACGCCGTCGGAATCCACCACGGCCGCGCTGTTGTAGACCAGGCCGTCATCTCCGAGTTCGCAGAAACCGCCGACCACAACGGCCTCGCCGGCGGCGGCGGCCCAGTCGGTGAAAACCGGGTGGGCCGGTGTGATGGCCAGCGACCGGGCCTCGGCCATGGACTCGAACATGTAGCCGGAGGTGACCAGCTCGGGCAGAACGATCAGCCCGGCGCCGGCCGCCGCAGCGGTGCGTACCGCCGCCGTGGACATCTCACGATTGGCGGCCGATTCGCCGATCCGGGGGGCCAGTTGAGCGCAGGCTACCCGAACAGCCGGTTGCTCCGATTGCGGAGGAGACAAGCTCACGGCCGGCTCGGGGGTGGGTCGCCGCTGGGGATTCGTGTCATCAGACCATTGTCTTCGATCGGCCGGCCCTTGGATCGGTCGGTCTGGTCACATCACTCGCCGGTCGGGCTCCGGCCGGCCGGGAGCAGCGGAGCGCGGTCCAGTTATCCACACCCCTCGTTCTGGGGATAACTTCCGAGGTCGATCGAGCCTTTGAGCTAGCGTCGCCATCAGGCATCAAACGTCGTCAAAAGGCATCGATCGACATCAAATGGAGTGGCCGGCATGTGCATGCGATGCAACGGGATGAGCGAAGAAACGGTCATGGAGTCCTATCGCCAAACAATCCAGACCCACGGTTGGGTGGTGATTGCCGTCCAGGGGGATGGGGACGAGGCGGCGTTCGCCTACACACTGGGGCTGACCCGCTTTCATGGTCATCCCGAGATGCTGGTCAGTGGCCTTGATCAGTCGGTAGCGGGGGTCCTGCTGAATGATTTCGGCGCCGAGGTCCGGTTGGGCATCGACTTTGTCGCTGGGCAGCGGGGCTTCGGGCTGGACCAGCGCCGCCTCCAGTTGGTGCAGGTGGATGAGCCCGCGGTGCTCGTCGAGGCGCAGAAGCTGTACGCCAGTGAGGCCGGACTGGTCCCGGCGCTTCAGGTGGTCTATACCGATGCGATGGGTCGCTGGCCGTGGGAATTGTCCGGCCGGGGCGGCCCCCGGCCGGCCCAGTCGCTGTTCGGCCGACCGATACACCGGTAGGAATCGCTGCAGATTTCTTCCACCGCCGGACTGACGCTGGCCTTATCGGCCCCCGCCGGCCGATCCGTAACCAGCCTTCCAGCCTGTCTGGTACCAGGGCGACAGGTCGAGTTTCGGATAGCGCAGCGCCCGTTTTTTCCATGGAACCCGGGCGCAGATGGTCGTGAAATCATGGTGATATGGACATCGTGCGGCGGGGAGCTTATGTCTGGATCGTCGAGTCCGGCCGGGCGCTGCTCGTCCACTACGAGGCTCCGCACGGCCCTTGGTCACTGGTCGGAGGGGGAATTGAAGACGGCGAAACCGCCGAGATGGCCGCGGTGCGCGAAGCTCAGGAGGAAACCGGGTTCCACGTTCGGTTGCTCGGGACGCCGACCACTTTCATTGAGCAGGCTCCGCCGGGCCACTCCTTCACTCACAAGCACATGACGATCTGGACCGCCGAGATCGTCGACGGCGAGATGACCATCGAGGCACCGGGGCAGGGGGTCGACGAATTGGCCTGGATCGCGCTCGAGGACCTGCGCGGAGGCCAGATCTCGGTCACAGCCGCGGTGTCTCAGCTCGCCTCCTAGGTCACGGATGTTCCTCGCGCAGCCCGGCATCGGGGTGGAACGAGGAAGTGCATATGCTCGACAGAATGCGCAGGCGACAATTCCTCGGGCAGGTCGGGTACGGCCTGTCCGCAGCGACTCTGGGTGGCGCTGCTATCCACCCCGTTGATGAACTGCGCTCCAGACGCACCACTCCGAAGAGCTGGGCCTCGACCATCGCGCCACAAGCAGCCCAGGGCTCGGCTCGGGCCTGGTGGTCTGCGGATGTCGCCGTCGACCGCCAGGTTGCGCTCACCTTCGACGACGGGCCTACCGAGCTCTTCACCGCAAATGTGCTGGACATACTCGACCAGGTGGGCATCCAGGCCACGTTCTTCGTGGTTGGGGCCCTGGTGGAGCGGTATCCGGATCTGATCCGGCGGGCCCACGACGCCGGCCACGAGATCGGTAACCACAGCTATGACCACGTCAGTGCCGCGATCAGCGACGCCGATTCGGTGCGGGCGGGCGTGCTGCGCGGTGGTGACGCGATCGAAGCGGTGACCAGGGTCCGGCCGCGCTGGTTCCGGCCGCCACGGGGAGAGCTCACCACAGCCACCCTGGGGGCGGTCCGCGAGGCTCACCTCGACCTCGCCCTGTGGTCCGTGAACCGCGGCAATGCCCCCGACTCCGATTCCGAGGGGGTGCGGCGGCATCTAGCCGGGGCGCTGCGGCCCGGCGCCGTCGTCGACCTGCATGACGGCATCGGTCGATCGGCCTGGGTCGGTCGGCCCAGCGGCCAGTTGATCACCCGGCGCCGGGCCGAAATAGAAGCGCTCCCGAAGGTACTGCCGGCCTGGAAAGATGCCGGCTACACGTTCAGCACGCTCAGCCGGCTGATCCCCTGACGGGCGGCCCAAGCGACGTCGAGCCAAGCCCTCAGGACGTGGATGGGGTCGTGGCCGCCTACCCGTGATCTGGACATCCAGCGCTGGCATGTTCGGAGCATGACTGACGGAGAGGCTGGCGACTGGGTGCGCAGTTGGCCCCGACGGTGGTCGGCGGAAACGGGAGCCGGCTGGGCCGTCGTCGAGGCCGGGGACCGGGTCGGCTTTCGGGTGCTGGACCTGTCGGAGGGAATTCGCCGTCCTGTCGAGTGGCCGAGAAGGCGGGCTATCGCTACGAGGGAACGGCCTGCGAGCAGACTTTGCCCGCGGATGGCTGGCACGACATGCATTTGCACGCGCGGATCAACCGGAACTCAGGACAGCTCTGCGCGATCCGGGGGCTGTGCCGCTTTGTCCATCATCGTTTGTTCATCTCGACCCTCGGCACATTACGGACTGATCGGACTAGAATGCGACTAGCGTTGACCCGGGGCTTCTCGACACGCCTGCCTGGTCATGCCCACCATCGCGATCCCGAATAGAACCGCGATTCCGTAGGAACGGTGGAGAATTGCGAAGATCATCATTGCCAGGGAAGCGGCGGCCATGGTCGCGGACAAGATCACTACGATTGCCGTGCTCAGATCACTCGGACGCCTCAGCATTGTTTCGTGACCACGGCCTGGATCCGCGCGAAAACGCGCACACCGACGAACGGAACGGCCACTCGTCCCATCGCAAACCCCAAGCGCGAAGTCAACCCCGACGAACGCGTCACGGAAGGCCGACGACTGGTCGTCGACGAACACGACAAGCGCGGATCGCCGCGTGAAAGGTGAGAAACGCCGGAACACCGGCCGAGTGATCATTACAGACCGCAAGATCTCATCGCAAGCAGGCGCCCTCCGTCGAAGGACAATCTGGCCGGTTGAGACCGTTGTTGAGACCACTGAGCCATTCCGCGTAAGCGGGTACGACGGTGTGTGATCGCCTGAGCCGGGCGAGCGCCGCCCTGCCGTGGGCGAACCCGACCCGAGGGCCAGTTCTGGTGGATCTCGGCCTCAAAACCTGGACATTCCGTAGCTGCCTTGATCAACGACGTGATCGACGACTCGAAGGTGCTGCGCCCCACGGCACCACCGAGTCGTTGATCAATGCGCCCACCGCCGACCTCGACCAAGGGCATCCCCCGCCGACCCCCGCGAGGGACGGTGGGCCGAGGCCGACCGTCGTGGTCCGGTCGTTCGATCAGGCTCGTTGGGCGTAGCCGACGATCGCTCGGAGGATGAAGGTGGTGATCTCGCGTACGTAGAGATCAGGGCGTGGTGCGGACAGTCGATTGATCCAGACCCAATCTTCCTCGACCATCGTGAGCTGTCCGGCGGCGGCGTTCTGCGCCCATTGCCGGTCGGCGATATCCACGGCGAACAGGCCGCCGGGGGTCAGGGCGGCAGCGGCGGCCACCAGGCCGCGGCGCAGTGACTGCTTGTCCGGCAGGTAGTTGAAAGGGTGGCCGACGGCGATGACGGCGTCTGCTCGGGGCAGAAGGTCGTCCGGCAGGGTGAGTTGCCGGAATTCTGCTCCGGGCACGTTGGCTCGGGCATGTTCGAGCATGGCCGCTGAGGCGTCGGTGGCGATCACGTGGTTGCCTGCGTCGACGAGGTGGCGGGTCAGTGCGCCCGTTCCGCAACCTAACTCCAGGACGGTGCCGCCGCTCGCGCGGACAGGTTCGAGTAGCTCCAGGAAGGCGGGGGCGACGTTGTCCGCGTGGAAAGTGCCGGGCATCAGTACTGCTCAACCGCGGTGGCGGTGGGAACCGTCAGCCGCTCGTCCCTCGCGGCTTCCTCCCAAATCCCCGAACCAAATGAACATTGAGGGTCCCCGGGGAAGAACATCCCGGGGACCCTCAATGTTCAGCGCGGTGGCGGTGGGATTTGAACCCACGGACGGGTTGCCCCGTCACACGCTTTCGAGGCGTGCTCCTTCGGCCGCTCGGACACGCCACCGTGGGAGAGGGTATCGAACCTCCGGGCCAGACGCCGAATCCGGGTCCGGGCCGGCGGCGGAAGGAAGCTGGTGAGTTCTGAGGATCAGCGTCGGCCGGCGAAGAAGGAGCGCAGCAAGGCGCTGCACTCGTCCGCCCGAACCCCGCCGACGACTTCGATCCGATGGTTGAGCCGGCTGTCCCGGACGATGTCGCGCATCGAGCCGGCCGCGCCCGCCTTCGGATCCCAGGCGCCGAGCACCAGTCGCGACACCCGGGCCAGGACCAATGCCCCGGCGCACATCGCGCACGGCTCCAGGGTGACCACCAGGGTGCAGTCGCTCAGTCGCCAGTTGCCGACGGACGCCGCCGCCGAGCGCAGCGCCAGCAGCTCGGCATGAGCGGTCGGATCCTGCCGGGCCTGCCGGGCATTGCGGCCCTGACCAATCAGCCGGCCGGCCGGGTCGACCACGACGGCGCCCACGGGTACGTCCCCGGTCTGCAGCGCGGCCTTCGCTT
>Ga0265340_10001678_pt1 | contig 12726 bp, 10 predicted proteins | sample 4CB225metaG_FD_202082 | JGI IMG/M metagenome (GOLD analysis project Ga0265340, IMG submission 202082) | Rhizosphere microbial communities from Carex aquatilis grown in University of Washington, Seatle, WA, United States - 4-CB2-25 metaG | ecosystem: Host-associated > Plants > Roots >...
TGTCGGAGGCCAGATACCGTGACCAGGCTTCCCCGGGCACCACGGTCGGGGTCTTCCATACCACATCAAACTGGCCGTCGGCCCGAATCTCGCCCACATAGACGGGCTTGGTGATGTGATGATTCGGCAGAACCTTGGCGATGCCGCCGGTCAGATTCGGCGTCGACAGTCCCGGCAGCGTCGCGATCACGGTCTCAGGATCGGCCGTGCCGGCCTTCTCGACCGCCTTGACCCACAGGCTGAAGCCGATGACGGTTGCCTCCATGGGGTCATTGAAGGTGCGCTTGGGGTTCTTGATGAACGTGTGCCACTTCTTGATCCACTCCTTGTTCGACGGGGTGTCGATGCTCATGAAGTAGTTCCAGGCGGCCAGATGGCCGACCAGGGGCTTCGCATCCAGGCCTGCCAGTTCCTCTTCTCCGACCGAGAAAGCCATCACCGGGATGTCTTCGGCCGAGATCTTCTGGTTACCCAGCTCCTTGTAGAACGGCACGTTGGCATCGCCATTGACGGTTGAAACCACCGCCGTCTTCTTGCCCGCCGAGCCGAAGGCCTTGATCTTGCTGACTTCGGTGTTCCAGTCGGAGAAGCCGAACGGGGTGTAGTTGATCATGATGTCCGACGCCGGCACACCCTTGAGCTTCAAGTACGCCTCGAGGATCTTGTTCGTGGTGCGCGGATACACATAGTCGGTGCCTTCCAGCACCCAGCGCTTCACGCCCACTTCCTTCATCAGGTAGTCGACCGCCGGAATGGCCTGCTGGTTGGGCGCCGCTCCGGTGTAGAACACGTTCTTGGAGGACTCCTCACCCTCGTACTGAACCGGGTAGAAGAGTAGCCCATCGTCCTTTTCGAACACCGGCAGCACCGACTTGCGGGACACCGATGTCCAGCAACCGAAGACCACCGAGACCTTGTCCTTTTCCAGCAGCTGCGCCGCTTTCTCGGCAAACAGCGGCCAGTTCGACGCCGGGTCGACGACCACGGGCTCGAGCTTCTTGCCGAGGATGCCGCCCTTCTTGTTCTGCTCATCGATGAGCATCAGGACGGTGTCCTTCAGCGTGGTTTCGCTGATGGCCATGGTTCCGGACAGGGAATGCAGCACGCCGACCTTGATCGTATCGGCGGCCTGAGCCAGGGTTGCGACCGCCGCCAGAGCGACGCCCACCGCGACCGGCAGCGTTTTCGCCAGCGGGCGGCGGAAATTAGTGATTTTCATGCGAATCTTCCTCTCTTAAGAGATTGCGATAATTTTGTTTGAATGGCGGCCGCATTACATCTGCAGCTGCAGGCCCAATCCGTAGACCTTGTCCCGCGATTCGTCACCGGCGGCGACAGTTCCGTAGGTAACATCGTGGTAGAACAGGCTCACGCGGGCGTTGAAGTCCTTGATGATGTAGCCGACCTCAAAGATCTTGGTCTTCTGACCGATCGAGAAATACGTCTCATCACTGACGTCGTAAGTTGTCTTGGCGTATTTTGCCAGCACCTCGAACTTGCCGATGCCGATCACCTGCGGGAACAGGTAACTGACCAGACCGAAGGCACCATCGCTCTTATTACCGGTGTATCCACCAAATTCGTACTTGGCGTATTCACCCTGGACACTGACCATGCCCAGATCACCCAACTTCTTCTCCATCAGGAAATCCACGGTGTAAGCGGATTTTGACCGCAGCTGCTGGGCGGCGACGCCCAGTGCCAGGACGTCCTTGCCACCGTAGTACGTGCCATTCACGTAGTAGCCCTTCTCGGGGTCCCAGAGGTCTATCTGCAATCGCTCGGCCTCCACCACATGGCCGCTGCCGAAGCTCGAGGGGATGGAGAACAATCCGGCACTCGCGCTCAACATATCGTTGAAGAACTGCCCCCAGTAGGCGATGCCGTCGTCGCGGCCGACGGCGACGCTGGCGTAGCCGTCCTGAACCCCGTCGATATAGGTGGACCATTCATTCGCATAGTACGGGCCGTGGAGATTGGCGCGATCCGAGGGCGGCAGGAAGCGCCCCGCCCAGATGTTGAACTCATCGCTGAATTCAAAGCGGGCGATGGCGTCCATCACCTGTACCTTGTTGTCGCCGCTCACATCACCGGTGTATTCGGTGTTGAAGGTAAACTTGATGTCGTTGGTGACCGTACCGCTGACATAGAGACGTATACTGTTCAGATCGAAGTCGTTGGTCGAATTGCCGCCGTCCGGTTTGCTGGAAGCGAAACTGGTCCGCATGCCGGCCCCGACACTGACGGACGGCGCGGCATCATCCGCCAGCGCCGCAGACGCTCCGGCCAAAGCCGCCATTCCGAGCACGGCCGCGACAGCGAGCCGTACGGCAGATCCGGCGCGAAGCGCACCCGTGTGGTGCGATACGCCCGAATTGGCGTTTACAATGGTGCGCCATTTGGTCCGCACGGTACTAGTGGACTTTGTCCTGTTCATTTGTGGCTCCCCGAAGTAACTTTTCATAGACCGGTAGCACCGGTTGGTCCCTAAGCTAGGGAACCGCGCAGCTGTAGGGTACGGGGTATTTGACGTATGCACATGGGCCGTTTGACGTAGGAGCCGCCAATTGCGGACGTGCCAACATTGAATTCACTTCTGAAAGCAGTGGCTCGGCATCAGCGGGCCGATGGCGCCGCCATCGTGAGCATCACGCGCGACGGCACCGGCGCGAGCCGCCTGTGCGACCTGTATCAGCGGGCGCCCTGCCGCGTACTGTTTCCGGACGTTGCGGCCGGCGAGCCGCTGCAGGCCGTGCTGCTGACGACCAGCGGCGGACTCACCGGCGGTGATCGCACGCGCGTTGAATTCAGTGTCGGGGAGCGCGCGGGTGCGACGCTCACCACGCAAGCGGCGGAGAAACTGTACCGCGCGCTGCCGGGCACCGCAGCGGTTGAATGCGCCGTCTCGTTGGCGGCGGGTGCGGACTCCTGGGCCGAATGGCTTGCACAGGAAACCATATTGTTCAATGGCGCACGATTGCGACGTACTTTTAGCGCCGACCTGGCGCCGGGGTCGCGTATGCTCGCAGTGGAAAGCATCGTCTTCGGGCGAGAGGCCATGGGCGAGGAGTTTTGCACGGGGCTGCTGCACGACTCATGGCGCATCCGGCGTGCGGGGCGCCTGCTGTGGGCGGACACCATGCGGCTGGAAGGCGACATCACGGGCTTGCGCCGCGCGCCCTTCGCTTTCGGTGAATCCCGGGCCTGTGCCACGCTGGTGTATGCCGCGCAGGAGGCCTGCGAATTGCTCGAACCGGTGCGCGCGCTGCTTGCGGATGGCGCCGATGAGTCCGGCGTGACGCTGCTGGAGGGTCTCTTGATCATTCGCCTGCTGGACAGTGATGTGCCGCGCCTGCGCGCGCGCGCGGTGGGCGTCGCCGGCCTGATACGGCACGCTGCCGCCGGACTCTCCCGCACGCTGCCCAGAGTCTGGTACTGCTGACTTTACGAGGATCCATCATGAATCTGACGCCCAGGGAAAAGGACAAGCTGCTGATTGCGATGGCGGCCATGGTGGCCCGCCGTCGCCTCGAACGCGGGGTCAAGCTGAATCATCCGGAAGCGGTGGCATTGATTGCCGATGCGGTGGTCGAAGGCGCCCGCGATGGGCGCAGCGTCGCGCAGCTCATGCAGTTCGGCGCGCACATCCTGACACGCGATCAGGTCATGGAGGGCGTGCCGGAGATGATCCACGAGATCCAGGTTGAGGCCACGTTCCCCGACGGCACCAAGCTCGTCACGGTCCATCAGCCCATCAGGTCACCGTCATGATTCCCGGCGAAGTCATCTGCGCCGACGGCGACCTCATTCTCAACGCCGGCCGCCGCAGCATCACACTTCAGGTGGCCAACAGCGGCGACCGCCCGGTGCAGGTGGGCAGCCACTATCACTTCGCCGAGACCAACCCGGCGTTGGTGTTCGATCGCGCTCAGGCGCGCGGCATGCGCCTGGACATTCCTTCCGGCACCGCGATGCGCTTTGAACCGGGACAGCAGCGTGAGGTGCCGCTGATCGATTACGCAGGCAGCCGCACCGTCATCGGCTTTCGCGGCGAGGTCATGGGTCCCTTGAGCGCCGACCGCGGCGAGCAGGTCTAAAGGCTATGCCCTACTCCATCAGTCGTCGGGCCTACGCCACCATGTACGGTCCCACCGTCGGGGATCGCATTCGCCTGGCGGACACAGATCTCTTCATCACCGTCGAGGCGGATCGCACGCTGTACGGCGAGGAAGTAAAATTCGGCGGCGGCAAGGTGATCCGCGACGGCATGGGCCAATCGCAGATCAGTCGGGCCGCGGGCGCGGTCGACACCGTGATTACCAACGCCGTGATCCTGGATCACTGGGGCGTGATCAAGGCCGATATCGGCATCCGCGACGGCCGCATCAGTCGCATCGGCAAGGCCGGCAATCCGGATGTGCAGCCGGGGGTCGACATCGTCGTGGGCCCCGGTACCGAGGTCATCGCCGCCGAGGGCAAGATCGTGACGGCCGGCGGTATCGATGCGCACATTCACTTCATCTGTCCGCAGCAGGTCGAACATGCGCTGTTCGCGGGCGTCACCACCATGCTAGGCGGCGGCACCGGCCCGGCGCACGGCACGCTGGCGACCACCTGTACGCCCGGCCCCTGGCATCTTGCGCAAATGCTGCAGGCCACCGATCAGCTGCCGATGAATATCGGCCTGTACGGCAAGGGCAACGCCAGCCAGCCGCAGGCACTGGTGGAGATGGTGCGCGCCGGGGCCTGTGGCCTGAAGCTGCACGAGGACTGGGGAACCACACCCGCAGCGATTGATTGCTGTCTCACGGTCGCGGACGCCATGGACGTGCAGGTGACGCTGCATACCGACACGCTCAATGAGTCCGGATTCGTGGAGAGCACCATCGCGGCCTTCAAGGGTCGCACCATCCATGCCTTCCACACCGAGGGCGCCGGCGGTGGTCACGCACCGGACATCATCAAGGTCTGTGGCCTAGGCAACGTGCTGCCCTCGAGTACCAATCCCACCCGTCCCTATACCGTCAATACCCTGGATGAGCATCTGGACATGCTCATGGTGTGCCATCACCTGGACCCCCGCATCGCCGAGGACGTGGCATTCGCCGAGAGCCGCATCCGCAAGGAGACCATCGCCGCCGAAGACATCCTGCAGGATCTGGGCGCCTTCTCAATGATGAGTTCGGACAGTCAGGCGATGGGTCGCATTGGCGAGACCATCATCCGCTGCTGGCAGACCGCGGACAAAATGAAGCGCCAGCGCGGCGCCTTGCCCGGCGATAGCGCCACCAGCGACAACTTTCGAGCGCGCCGCTATATCGCCAAGTACACCATCAATCCGGCGATCGCCCATGGCATTTCGGCGCACGTGGGCTCGGTCGAGGCGGGCAAGCTGGCCGATCTGGTGCTGTGGTCGCCGGCCTTCTTCGCAGCCAAACCCGACATGGTCCTCAAGGGCGGCATGATTGCCGCGGCGCCCATGGGCGATCCGAACGCCAGCATTCCGACGCCGCAGCCCGTGCACTATCGCCCGATGTTCGGCGGCATCGGCCGTGGCGCCGCCAACGGCGCCCTCACCTTCGTCAGTCGGGCCTTCGTCGACGCCGCCGGCCCGCAGCGCCTGGGCCTCACCCGTACGGCGGTGGCCGTCAGCCACACCCGCTCCATCGGCAAGGCCGACATGGTGCTCAACAACGCAACCCCCCACATTGCGGTGGACGCGGAGACCTACGAGGTGCACGCGGACGGCGTGCTGCTGACCTGCGAGCCGGCCCAGGTGCTGCCGCTGGCGCAACGCTACTTTCTGTACTGATGCCGTTATCGATGAAGGACACAATGCTCAGGGCGACGCAGGTGTTGAAGGCGGGCAGCTGGCAGGCGCCGGCGCTCGATCACATCACGCTCAGCTACGATGAGCGTCACCGGCGCCGGCTGCGCTTTGTGGCCGCGGCGGGGACCGAGTTTCTGCTCGACCTGGCGCGCACCACCGTGCTGCAGGGAGGGGATGGTTTAAGACTGGAAGACGGGCGCGTGATCCTGGTGGCGGCGGCGGATGAGCCGCTGCTGGAAATCACGGCCGCCGATGCGGACCGGCTGGGCCGCCTGGCCTGGCACATCGGCAATCGCCACCTGCCCGCGCAATTCGCCACAGGGCGCATTCTGATCCGGGAGGACTCGGTGATCGAAGCCATGCTCCGGGGGCTGGGCGCGGCGGTGCGGCACGTGGCCGAGCCCTTCACGCCCGAAGCGGGCGCCTACGACAGCAGTCATTCCCTGCTGCTTGCGCCGGGCCACTCCACTCCGGGACACGGTCATGGATGACCCGCAGCCACGGCCGCTCATCTGCCAGTTCCAGCTGCTGGCCTGGTGCTCACCGGCGTATCCCACCGGCGCGTTCAGCTACAGCCATGGCATGGAGTGGGCGGTGGAGCGCGGAACGGTGACTACGCTAAGCCAACTGCTCGACTTCGTCAGCGCAGTGCTCGAACGCGGCGGCGGCTGGGTGGACGCGGTGCTGTTCGCCCACGCCTGGCGCGCGGCCGGGCAACCGCCCGAGGTCTGGGAGCACGGCGCCCGCGCGCAGCTGCGCGAGATCGCGGAGCTTGCCGCCGCGTTCCGGGGTACGGCGGAGACGGCCCTTGAAAGCCGCCAGCAGGGGGCCGCGTTCCTGGACGTGACCCTCAAGGCCTGGCCTCATCCCAGACTGTCCGAGTGTGCCGCAGACCTGCGCGGCCGGCCGATCGCGCAATGCATCGCGGTCGCCGTGACCTGCGCGGCCCATGGCATCGAGCTGTCGGCCGCCCTGCACGGCTTTATCCAGGTCATTGCGGCCAACCTGGTCTCGGCGGGGGCCCGACTGATTCCCCTGGGACAAACCGATGCGCAGATCGCGGTGGCGCGTCTTGCGCCCGTGGTCGCCGCCGTCGCCGCCCGCGCGCTCGGTGTCGATCTGGACGATCTGGGCACTTCCGCCCCGACGCTGGAGCTGTACTCCATGCGCCACGAGTCCCAATACACGAGGCTGTTTCGCTCATGAACGCCAATATTGCAACGCCGGCAAGCGCCACGGGCCCCCTGCGGGTCGGCATCGGGGGCCCGGTGGGCTCCGGAAAAACCGCTCTCACCGAACGCCTCTGTCGTCACCTTTGCCGGCTCTACAACACCGCCGCGATCACCAACGACATCTACACCAAGGAAGACGCGCAGTTCCTGACGCGCTCGGGTGCGCTGCCGGCGGAGCGCATCATGGGCGTGGAAACGGGTGGCTGCCCCCATACGGCCATCCGCGAGGACGCGAGCATCAACCTGGCGGCGGTGGCAGAAATGCAGGGCCGCTTCCCGGGGCTCGAACTCATCTTCATCGAAAGTGGTGGCGACAACCTGGCGGCCACCTTCAGCCCGGAACTGGCGGATCTGACCATCTACGTGATTGACGTGTCGGCCGGCGACAAGATTCCGCGCAAGGGCGGGCCCGGTATCACCCGTTCGGACCTGCTGGTGATCAACAAGATTGACCTGGCACCGCTCGTGGAGGCCTCACTGGAGGTCATGGATCGCGACTCGCGCAGGATGCGCGGCGCCCGCCCCTTCATCTTCACCAACCTGAAGAAGGATCTCGGCGTGGCGGAGATTGCCGCCTTCATCATCAAATCAGGCGGTCTGCCACCACGGTGAACACGCAGCATCGTCAGCGCATCGTCAGAGAGCGGCGCCAGTACAACCAGTGGGTGAACAGCCAGACCCTGGAAGACTACGCCCTGCGCTATACGCCGGAACGGGCGCGCAAATCCTCGTTTCGCGTCGGCAATACCGCGCTGGGCCCCATCGCCTTCCTGGCCTGCGAGGCCATCGGCGGCTCACTGACCCTCACCTATGGGTTCTCCAATGCGGTGTGGGCCATCGCCTTCTTCTCCGTCCTGATGTTCCTGATCGGGTTGCCGATCGCCCGCTATGCCGCCCGCTACGGCGTTGATATCGACCTGCTGACCCGCGGTGCCGGTTTCGGCTACATGGGTTCGACCATCACCTCCCTGATCTACGCCTCCTTCACGTTCATCCTGTTTTCGATTGAAGCCAGCATCATGTCGGTGGCGCTGCACATGCTGCTGGGTCTGCCGCTGGCACTGGCCCATATCATCAGCTCCCTCATCGTCATCCCCATTGCGCTCTACGGCATCAGCCTGATCAGCCGCATGCAGATGGCGACGCAGGGGGTCTGGCTGGTGCTGCAATTCCTGCCGCTGATCTATGTCGCCACCCGCGGCCGCCAGGAAATCGTCGATTGGACCCATTACAGCGGCGCGCAGGGCAATCCCAACGGGTCGGTCAACCTGCTGATGTTCGGCATGGCCGCCTCGACGCTGCTGTCGCTGCTGCCGCAGATCGGCGAGCAGGTGGACTACCTGCGCTTCCTGCCGGCGCGCAAGCCCGGCAACAGCCGCGGCTGGTGGACCGCGCTGCTGCTGACCGGGCCGGGCTGGGTGCTGCTGGGAGGCTTCAAGCTCATTGCCGGATCATTCCTGGCCTGGCTGGCACTGCGTCACGGCCTGTCCGTGGAAGAGGCAACCCAACCCACCTCGATGTACTCGCTGGCATTCCGGCAGACCCTGGGATCACCGTCGCTCGGACTGATCCTCGCCGGCATTTTTGTCATCGTGTGCCAGCTGAAGATCAACGTCACGAATGCCTACGCCGGCTCGATTGCCTGGTCGAATTTCTTCTCGCGGCTGACGCACAGCCACCCGGGACGCGTGGTGTGGCTGGTCTTCAACGTCGTGCTGGCGCTGCTGCTGATGGAGACCGGCATCCTGCACGTGGTGGAAAGCATCCTGCGCATCTATGCCAACTTCGCGGCCGGCTGGATCGGCGCGCTGACGGCCGACCTCGTCATCAACAAGCCGTTGGGCTTCTCACCGCCCTACATCGAGTTCAAGCGCGCCCACCTCTATGACATCAATCCCGTGGGGGTCGGCGCCTTGTTCCTGTCGATCCTGGTCTCCACCGTGGCCTTCCTGGGAGGCTTCGGTGAAACGCTGCAGATCCTCTCGCCATTTGTCGGCTTAGGGGTGGCCTTTGTCGCAGCCCCCCTCATCGCCTGGGCCACGGATGGACGGTACTACCTGGCCCGCAAGCCCGAGGGACTCCCGCACGGCCAGACCGAGATCCGTTGCACCATTTGCGAGAATAGCTTCGAAAGCGGCGACATGGCGCTGTGTCCGGCCTATTCGGGGCCGATCTGTTCCCTGTGTTGCACGCTGGAGGCCCGCTGCCACGATGTGTGCAAGGAGAACAGCCGCTTCGCGCAGCAGCTGACGCTCGCGCTGCAGTGGCTGCTGCCGAGCAAGTGGGCCACGGTGCTGCATACCCGCGGCGGGCAGTTCTTTGGGCTGCTGTTCTGCTTTACGCTGGCCAATGGCCTGTTGCTCTCGCTCATCTACCATGAGTACGGCAGCGCGGCCGAATTTGCCGAGCGCAATGTGATCCGCACCACCTTGTGGGTGGTGTTCTTAAGTCTGCTGGTGCTCTCGGGCGTCGCCGCTTGGCTGATTGTCCTGGCGCACGAAAGCCGCCGCGCCGCCGAGGCCGAATCGGCGCGGCAGACCACCATGCTGATGGAGGAAATCGAGGCCCATCAGCGCACCGATGCGGCCCTGCAGCGCGCCAAGGAAATTGCCGAAGCTGCCAATGTCGCCAAGACCCGCTATCTGGTCGGCATCAGCCACGAGATCCGCACGCCGCTCAACTCGATCTCCGGCTACGCCCAGCTGATGGAGCGCAACGCCGGCGCCTCACGGGAAAATGCCGTGCGGGTCATCCGCCGCAGCGCCGAGCATCTCTCAAACCTCATCGACGGGTTGCTGGACATTTCCCGGATTGAGAACGGCCTGCTGCGCCTGAACCGCGACAAGGTGCTGCTGGCGGATTTCCTGGATCAGCTGGTGGACATGTTCAGGCTGCAGGCGGCCGCCAAGGGCATCAATTTCCAGTACCAGCGCCCGCCGCATCTGCCGCAGTACGTCCACACCGACCAGAAGCGGTTGCGGCAGATCCTGATCAACCTGCTGTCAAATGCCATCAAGTACACCGAGGCGGGCCACGCCAGCCTGATCGTGCGATATCGCAGCCAGGTCGCCGAGTTCGAGGTGTCGGACACCGGCATCGGCATCCACCAGTCGGACCTGGAGCGCATCTTCGAGCCCTTTGAGCGCGGGCGCGATCCGGCGGTGCGCGCGCTGCCCGGAACCGGCTTGGGGCTCACCATCAGCAAACTGCTGGCACAGATCATGGGCGGGGAGCTGCTGGTGCGCAGCACGCCCGGGCAAGGCTCGACCTTGACCTTCCGCCTGATGCTCTCGGAAGCCCCACATGAGGCGACTCTCGCCGATCAGCCGCGGCTGGTGCGCGGCTACTTGGGTCCGCGCCGTACCGTGCTGCTGGCCGACGATGATCCGGCACATCTGGACCTGATCCGGGATCTGCTGACGGCGTTGGGGTTCACGGTCGTGCTCGCCCACAACGGCCGCACCTGTCTTGAGATGTCGGCGTTGCACCGGCCGGACCTGGTGCTGCTCGACATCTCCTTGCCGGACATGACCGGGTGGGAGGTGGCGCAGGCCCTGCGCCGCATCGAGGAGGCGGAACGCGGCCCCGGCCCGTGGTCCGAGGAGGCCGTAACGCATGAACTGAAGATCGTCATGGTCTCCGCGAATGCACACGAGTACCAGCCGGGCGGCGACGGCGCCTCCCCACATGATGGCTTCATGATGAAGCCGGTCGAACTGGAGACGCTGCTGATCCAGGCCGGTGAGCTACTCGGGGTGCAGTGGATGTATGACTCCCCGTCCCTGCCGGTGAGTGAGACACCCGAAGCATTACCGGAGATGTCCGGGACCTCGCAACAGCATCTGGATGCGCTGTACCAGCTCGGCCGCATCGGTCACGTGCGCGGCATCGAGGCAAAACTGCGCGAAATTGAGCAGCAGGACGCCGCCACATCGGCCCTGGCAGCTCGCTTGAGAACGCTGATCTCCAACTTCGACCTGAAGCGCTACATGAGCGTGCTGGAAGAACTACGCCAGAAAGGTTGAACCCATGCGCCGCGATACCGTCCTTGTTGTAGATGACACGCCGGAAACCCTAGGGTTTCTGACCGACACGCTCGACCATGCCGGGTTCACCGTGCTGATCGCGACCGATGGCGAGAGCGCGCTCGCGCTGGTCGAGCAGATCACCCCGGATCTGGTGCTGATGGATGCGGTCATGCCGGGAATGGACGGCTTTGAGACCTGTCGGCGCCTCAAGGGTGAAAAACTGCTGTCGTATCTGCCGATTATCTTCATGACGGGGTTATCCGAGACTGAACACGTCGTGCAGGGTCTGGCGGCCGGTGGCGTGGACTATGTGACCAAGCCCATTGTCATCGATGAACTGCTGGCCCGCATCCGCGTGCACCTGGCCAATGCCCGCATCGCGCACGGCAGCCGCGCTGCCCTGGATGCGGCGGGCCGCTTCCTGGTGGCCACGGACAGCAGCGGGCAGCTGTTGTGGTGCACGCCCAAGGCCAAGCAACTGCTGGCCGAACTGTTCCCCGCCCATGGCGATGCCGGACCGAATCTGCCGCCGAACGTGGTGCGCCAGCTCACCGGTTTGCGCCAGCCCGGCGGACTCACCGGCGCACGGACCATCATCGAGGTCGCGGGCCGCAAGCTCGAGCTGACGTTCTTGAGTTCCACCGGCCCCGACGAGCTGTTGTTCCGGCTGACCGAGAACAGCACCCTGCCCGATGAGCAGCTCCTGCAGCAGATCCTGGCGCTGACCACCCGCGAGTCCCAGGTGCTGCTGTGGATCTCCCGGGGGAAGTCGAATCGCGAAATCGGCGAAATCCTCGCCATCAGCCCGCGCACCGTCAATAAGCATCTGGAACAGGTTTTCGTGAAGCTGGGCGTGGAAAATCGTGCCGCAGCGGCCGCCCGCGCGGTACGCTCGCTCACCAGATGACCACCGAATCAAGACTCCCGACCTTCTACATACCCCACGGCGGCGGCCCCTGCTTCTTCATGGACTGGCCGGGCCCCTCGCCCAATCCCTGGACCAGTCTGGCAGCCTGGCTGCGCGCCCTACCCGCGACCCTGCCCCGGCCGCCACGCGCCGTGCTGGTGATCTCGGGACATTGGGAAGCCGAGCCCGTATCGGTGAACGTGCAGACGCAGCCGCCGCTGCTGTTTGACTACTACGGGTTCCCGGAAAGCACCTACCAGCTGAAGTATCCGGCGCCGGGAGATCCGCAATTGGCGGACGAGGTCCGTGCGCTGCTCAAGGCCGCCGGTATTGCCTCGACCGAGGAGCGGCAGCGCGGCCTGGACCACGGTGTGTTCGTGCCTTTCCTGCTGGTCTATCCCGATGCGACCATGCCCGTGGTGCAGCTGTCGCTCAAACAGGGCCTCTCGGCCGCGGAGCATCTCGCACTCGGCGCGGCACTGGCACCGCTGCGTGATCAGGGCGTGCTGATCATCGGCAGCGGCATGAGCTTTCACAATCTGCGCGTTCGATCCATGGACAACGCGCTGATCCCGGGCTCACAGGTGTTTGATGACTGGCTCGGCAAGACGGTGTGCGAGACCGACATCCAGGCACGCACTGTCGGCCTGACCCATTGGTCGCAGGCGCCGGCCGCCCGCTACGCGCATCCGCGCGAGGAGCACCTGCTGCCATTGATGGTCGCAGCGG
>Ga0265340_10001679_pt1 | contig 12725 bp, 13 predicted proteins | sample 4CB225metaG_FD_202082 | JGI IMG/M metagenome (GOLD analysis project Ga0265340, IMG submission 202082) | Rhizosphere microbial communities from Carex aquatilis grown in University of Washington, Seatle, WA, United States - 4-CB2-25 metaG | ecosystem: Host-associated > Plants > Roots >...
GGAGTCATTCTCGACCCTGGTGGTGGGCACGCAGCAGCATCCGGGGATGGGCCTGGTCGGGATCATCGAGATGTTCGGCCGGATCACCGAGCGGCACACCCAGCGAATGCACGATCTCGGCCTCTCCGCCTGACCCCACCCAAACCCATCGTGATCATGCACGAATGCACGCGCCCAGCGTGCATTCGTGCATGATCACGGCGGTTTTGCTCGTGCGGTTCGCTCGTTCTGGTTTGCTCGTTCTAGAGGGTGCCGAAGCCGACCCGCCGGGATTCCTCGGCACCGATCTCGACGTAGCCGATCAGGTTGCCGGGCACCACGATCAGGCGGCCCTTGTCGTCGGTCAGCTTGAGCAACGATCCGGTGCTGACCGCCTGCTCGACGGCGGCCGCGACGTTCTCCGGCGACTGGGTGGACTCCAGCACGATGTCTCGCGCGATATCCCGGATGCCGATCTTGACCTCCACGCCAGTGGTCCCTCTCTCTGTCGCGCCGGGTCTCATCGCGAAACTCCGGTCAATCGCAGGCTAACCCACCGCAGTCGGCAGTGGGGCACTCGGCTCTCCGGACTCAGGACGGATGGACCTCGGCCGGCACCGGGTCGACTCGTATCGCCGGCTGGTCCGCGGCCTCGCTCAGCCCGGTCAGGTCGGTGATATTCGGCTCCGAAGGCCGGCTCAGGTCCGGCCGGTTCAGGTCCGGCCGAAGCTGGTCGGTCGGCTCGTCGTCCTCGTCGTGGATCCGGGGAAATCCGGCGATTCCCCGCCACACGAGCTGTGCGACCAGCCGGACGGCTTCCTCGCGGGGCGTCAGCCGGCCCTTCTGCAGCCAGAACCGGGCGGCCACATGCGCCATCCCGATCAGGCCCATGCCGAGCAATTCGCACTCGTCCGTGGGCAGGCCGGTCTCCTCGCGGATCAGCTCGGCGATCATCGCGCCGGTCTGCTGATGAACCGCCTCGACCCGGACCCGGACATCGGGATCGTTGGTCAGATCGGATTCGAAAATCAGCCGGAAGGATTCGTTCTCGCGGTCGATGAAGTCGAAGAAGGCATTGATCGCACCCACGCCGCGCAATTTGTTGTTCGTGGTCGAGGCGAGGCCGGCCCGGACGCACTCGACCACTTCGGCGGCATGCTGATCGATCAGGGCGATGTAAAGCTCGTGTTTACCGGGAAAATGCTGATAGAGCACCGGTTTGCTGACCCCGGCCCGCTCGGCGATCTCGTCCATCGCCGCCGCGTGGTAGCCCTGCGCGACAAATACTTCGCGCGCGGCCCCGAGGAGCTGGCTCCGGCGGACCGTCCGGGGCAGCCGAGTCCCACGCGGACGCACCTCTGGTGTCGACATGATCGCGCGCCTCCCGTCAGTGCTGTCAGCGGATCTTATCTCGATGCCGCAGTGTGACTGCGTAAACCAGAATGCTATGAGTGAGTGTATGGCTACGTCGAGTTACAGACTCTACTTGGATGCCGCGCTGGTCGGTGGGGCAAGGGCTCAAGGTGAGACGAATGCCACGTTTAGTTACGTTACCTGAACTCGCTGCTGGCGAGAATCCGTGTCCGCCAGCGCATTGATGGAGGGTATGCCGGGTGGGCGGGGCGGATGGGGTGCATGGGGTGGCTGTGCTGCGAGAGTTTGCCGAGCAGTAACGTTCGGGCTCTCTCTGAGCCTGGGAAGGCGGGAAAACGGCCATGCCAGCTCGGCTGAATCTGCGGGTCGCGTCCGTGCGGGTCGCGTCGAAGTGTGTTGCCGGGGTCGTCCTGAGCGCTCTACTGGCTGGATGCTCCGGTACGTCGGCCGCGGCCGGGTCGTCCGGCGCCGGGGTCAGTACCGCGGTCGAGACCGGGACCACGGCCACGCCGTCGGTGACCACTCCAGCCACCAAACCCGCGCCCACGCCGACCGCGGCCAGGGCCGGATCCAGAGTCTCGGCCGCCGACCAGCGGGCCGGCCTGCGATCGACCAAGGTGCCCTGGAGCGCGGGCGGGCGAATCGTGGTCGTTCCCGGCCGCAGCGCGGCTCCCGGAAAAGCGCGGCGGACCTATACGGTGCGGGTCGAGGTCGAGTCCGGGCTGGACGTCGACCGGGTCGCGTTCGCCAAGTTCGTGATGGCCACGCTCAACGACAAGCGGAGCTGGACCGAGAATGGCAAGCGCCGGTTCGCCCGCACCGATGCGGCCACTGCCGACATCCAGGTGCTGCTGGCCAGCCCGGCCAAGTCGGCATCGATCTGCCTGCCCCTGCACACCTTCGGCAAACTCTCCTGCCGGCACGGGGCGAACACCGCCGTGCTCACCTACTATCGCTGGGTGAAGGCAATCCCCGAATATGCCAGCAATCACACCGGCTACCGCGAGTACGTGATCAATCACGAGGTCGGGCACGTGCTTGGGCACGGGCACGAGTACTGCGCCGGTAAAGGCGCGCTGGCGCCGCTGATGATGCAGCAGACCAAAGGTCTGAAGGGGTGTCGCCCGAATCCCTGGCCGCATCCGTGAGCGGCCCGCTGAAACCGCTGACCGAACCCGGGGCCGAACTCACCGCCGCCGAGGTCCGGCGCTACTCCCGGCACCTGATGCTTCCGGACGTCGGCGTCATCGGGCAGCGGCGGCTGAAGAACGCCGCCGTGCTGGTGATCGGGGCCGGTGGCCTCGGCAGTCCGGTGCTGCTGTACCTCGCCGCGGCCGGGGTGGGCACGATCGGGATCCTGGACGACGACGTGGTGGACGAGTCCAACCTGCAGCGCCAGGTGATCCACGGAACCAGCGACCTGGGCCGGGCGAAGGTGGACAGCGCCGCCGAGGCGATCGGGCGGCTCAATCCGCTGGTCCAGGTGGTCCGTCATCGGCTTCGGCTGGACCGCTCGAACGCGCTCCAGATTCTCGGTGAATACCAGTTGGTGCTGGACGGGACGGACAACTTCGCCACCCGGTATCTGGTGGACGACGCCTGCGCGGTGCTGCGACTGCCCCTGGTCTGGGGATCCATCTTCCGGTTCGACGGCCAGGTGGCCGTGTTCTGGTCCGATCCGATACCAATTGAGGACGGCGAAACCGGCCCGGACGGCGAGGGTGGCCAGGGCCTGACCGCCCCCGAACCGGTGACCTACCGGGACCTGCACCCGGTCCCGCCGCCGGCCGGATCCGTTCCCTCCTGCGCCGAGGGTGGCGTGCTGGGCGTGCTCTGCGCCGCGATCGGCTCGGTGATGGCCACCGAAGCGGTGAAACTGATCTGCGGGATCGGGGAGCCGCTGCTCGGCCGGCTGATGATCTTCGATGCGCTGGGGATGACCTGGCGAACGATCCGGGTCCGTCCGGCCCCCGAGGCCAAGCCGATCACTGCCCTGCTCGACGACTACGACGCCTTCTGCGCCGCCGGTCCCGGTCCCAGTGCTGGTTCTGGTCCCGGGACCGGAGACGCCATCACGGTGCTGGAACTGGCCGAGTGGCTGGCCCGGCGCGAGCGCGGCGAGGAGGACTTCGTCCTGGTCGACGTCCGTGAACCGTGGGAGCGGGAGATCGCCGTCATTCCGGGCGCGGTCGGCATACCCCTGGACCGGCTCCGGAACGGTGCGGCCGGTCCGGTCCTGGCCTCCGTCGCCGGCCGGAGCCGGATCGTTCTGCACTGCCAGAGCGGCGGCCGCTCGGCCCAGGCGTTACTGCTGGCCCAGGAGGCCGGATTCGCCGACGCCGTGCACGTCGCCGGCGGTGTGCTGGCCTGGATCGAACAGGTCGATCAGGTCGATCAGGTCGATCAGGTCGATCAGGTCGATCCAGGCCGGCCCACCAGCCCGGCCGTTGACCCCCCGGCCGGTGCGGAGGCCACTCTCGGCCCGGACGCCGTCAGCGGCGCCGCGACCTGATCCGGGTGGTGGTTCCAACCCCGCAGAAATGCAGCGAGAGGCAGAACAAGCCGGCCATCAGCAGAGTGGTGGAAGTGAAAGGGTCGGTCCGGTGAACTTGCAGGAAATCGAGTACCAGGTCGATTCCGAAGATCACGGCTGCGGCGATCGCGAGCATGGGGTCCTCCTGAAGGGGTCCCCGCGGACAGCGGGGGGCATATCGCCGACGGCGAGTGCCGGGGTAGTGAAGATCATGGCTGCGAAGTCCGGAACGCGCGATTCGAGATGATCTATAGGAGCGATTGTGCCGTTCACCGGTAGTCATCCGGCCGCCGTGCTGCCCCTGATGCGCTCCGGCCTGGTGCCGTCGGCCCTGGTGATCGGCAGTATGGCGCCGGATCTCCCGTACTACCTGCCGGTGCCTCTGAACTCCGGGACCACCCACTCCGCTCCGGGCGTGCTCGGCCTGGATCTGCTCCTGGGAGCGATGGCTTTCGCCCTCTGGCAGGTGCTGGTCGCCCCGCTGATGGTGGCGGTAGCGCCCCCGTCGGTGCGGGCCCGGCTGGCGCCTGGACTGCCGGTGCCGTGGCGCCGCCATGTACACGGCCCGCAGGCGGTGATGCTGGTCGTGGTCTCGCTGTGGACCGGATCGGCGACACACGTGCTCTGGGACGAGTTCACTCATATCGGCCGCTGGGGCTACCGGCACCTGCCCTGGCTGGCCCAGACGCACGGGTCACTGCCGGGATACGAATGGGCGCAGTACGGCAGCGGGGTGTTCGGGGCCCTGGTGATCGCCGATTCGCTCCGGCGCTGGTGGCGGACAACCTCGCCGGCTGACCCGAGCGCGCATCCGCAGCGGGTTCCTGGCCTCTCCCCGGCCGCGATCGCCGGGGTCTGGACGGTGATCGTGCTGGCCACGCTGACCGGTGCCGCCGCCGCCGGAGGCAGCGCGCTGCTGGGCCACCCCGGGGTGTGGACGGTGGCGTTCCGGATCGCGACCTGGGGCGGCGGGGCCGGGATGTTCGCCGTCCTGGCCTGTGCCGTGGTGCACCCGCGACTGCCTCGCGATCAGGCCGATACCCAGCCGACCTCGTGATCATTCGACCGGCGGCGGTCATCTGGGCCGGTTCAGCTCCTGGGCCAGCGCGTTGTGCACGGGCTGACCGGTCTCCAGCCAGCCCGAGCGCTGAGGCCAGCCCCGCTGCACGGTCTCGAGAATGATCCGGTCGAAATGCGGGACCCTGCCGGCGGCGACATCGGTCAGAAAATCGGACCAGTGCACCACCTCCAGATCGCTGAAGTAGGGGGCCAGTTCGCCCTCGGCCCGGGAGATGAACGAGTCGTTGATCACCAAGGTGCGGCCCGGGATCAGCGCCGCAGTCGTTGAACTGGAGTGGAACACCGCGATCCCGTGACCGGACGGCGAGGCCAGCGATCTGGTGGTGATCTTCACCCCGGGTCGGGTCACTCGCCACACCGGCACGGTTTCGCCTCGGCGGATTCCCATCAGCCGGTACAGATCGCTGTCGGCCGGTTCGTCGGGCGCCCTGGTGGCGGTCGGCGCCCGCTCCAGGGCCCGGGGCGCCTCGCCCTGAGCGATCAGCCGCCCGATCAGGGCCTGTGACCAGACCAGGGCGCCCTGGCTGGTCCAATGACTGTCCCCGCGCTGGAATACCTCGCCCGGGTGGGCGGCCTGCTCGGCGGAGAGCTGTTTCCAGGTGGTCAGCACCGGTGACGTGGCCGGCGTATGCCCCCAGGCCGCCTCGGTGCTCTTGCGGACCCGGTCGGAGCAGGCCAGCAGGGCGCTCGCGCGGCGGCCGAGTTCGGCGGTCAGGATCGATGATTTGTCCGGTGCGATCGCGACGGTGATCGTCTTCCCGGTCCTCTGCCCCAGCGCCCGCAACTCCCGCAGCCCGGCATCCACCGGGCCGGGCTCGAAGTCGTACTGGCACGGCAGGGTGAAGTCCTCGGACAGGAACGGGACGCCGGTCGAGCCCATCACCACCTCGGGATTCAGGCTGGTGCCCATCCGGTCGCGGGCAGTCTGGCCGATCGCCTGCACCACGTACTGCCGCAGCGCCAGCCGATCCCGCAGGGCGGCGTCCGTCTGCCGATAGTTCGTGGTCCGGGCCAGGCTCTCGGGCGTCAGTGCGGGGAACCCGGTCTCGGCCCGGTTCTCGTTCCCTCCGGGCAGCGGTGGGTGCAGCAGCCAGACCGCCAGCAGCCCGGAGGCCAGCAGGCCGAGGAGGACCTTCCCGGCCCTCACGCTGCGGCGCCGCGATCGCTCGTCGCGGAATTGCTGGAGCAGGGCCCCGAGGTCTTCGGCGGCTGAGCGGACAGCCAGCCCGGGGCCCTCCAGCGGTGTTTCTGGAGCTGGTAATTCTGGGGCCGGTGTTTCTGGGACCGGTGTTTCTGGAGCTGGTATTTCTGGCTTCGGCGATTCTGGATCTGCGGTTTCTGGGTTCGGTGCCGCCGATGGGGCCAGTAGGGCCGGATGATGAATGACCTCGAGCGTGTCCGGATAGCTGACGGTTCGGCGCACGTGGGTCACTATGGCAGAACCGGCGGAGTTCAGAATTGGAAGTAGAGAAACGGGCTGAAATTCAGCCAGAACACAGCGACCACGGCCACCATCAGCAACAGCGGTGCGGTCACCGCGGCCAGCGGGTAACGGAAATTCACTCGATCGCGGTGTCCGGTTCGGCCCGGGTGCCCGCCGTGCACCAATTGGAACCCGGTCAGATCCCGGGGACCGAGAAAGACCAGCACGCCGATACCCAGCGAGAGCAGGGTCCAGGGGGTCAGCGTGATCAGGACCTCGGGGGAGGGCGCGGCGAGGTTTCCGGTCGCCATCGCCCGCCAGAGGTCCACCGCGTGGGTGAGCGTGGGTGAGCGGAAGGGGACCCAGCTCACCACCACGAAGAGGATCATGAAGCCCCGCCGGATCGCCGGGCGGCCGCGGCGCTCGCGCAGGCCGCTCACCCGCTCGATCACCAGGGCCAGGCTGTGCAGGCCGCCCCAGACCAGGAAGGGCCAGGTCGCGCCGTGCCACAGCGAGGTCAGGAAAAAGGTGATCAGCAGCGCCGCGTACTCCCGGCGGACACCGTGCCGGTTGCCGCCCAGCGGGATGTAGACGTAGTCACGGAACCAGCGGGACAACGTCATGTGCCAGCGTCGCCAGAAGTCCGCCGGCCCCAGTGAGCGGTACGGCGCCCGGAAATTCTCCGGGAACCGGAAGCCGAACATCGCCGCCAGGCCGATCGCCATGTCCGAATAGCCACTGAAGTCGAAATAGATCTGAATGGCGTAGGAAATCGCTCCGATCCAGGCGGTGGACATGTTCAGGGTCGAGTTCGGTGCGCTGAACGCGGCGTCCGCGATGGTGCCGCAGGAATCGGCGACAAAGGCCTTCTTGGTCAGTCCCCAGGCGAACCGGGTAACACCGTAGGTGGCGTTGCCGAGGGTGACGTCCCGACGTCCTTTCAGCTCGTCGACGATCTCGGCGTAACGGACGATCGGACCGGCGATCTGATGCGGAAAAAGGAACAGATAGAGCAAGTAGTCCTTGAGCGAGCGCTCGGCCGGCAGATCGCCGCGACCGACATCGACCACGTACGAAATGGCATGGAAGGTGAAGAATGAGATCCCGAGCGGGAGGGCGAAGTGCGCCGCCGGAGCCCCCGGCCAGGCGGTGGACCGCACCAGGTCGGTGGCCGGGGGGACGTACTTGTAGACGACGATCGGGATCAGCAGCATCAGGATCAGGACGGCGATCGCGGCCCGCGGGGCCGGTGGCGTCCGGTCCGCCGCGTGGGCGTTCGCCGCCCGCCGACCGGCCCGGCGGGCCAGCAGCACTCCGCTGAAGCTGAGCAGGCTGACGTAGAGCAGCACCAGTACCTGGCCCCCCGAACCCCAGACGTAGAACAGCACGCTGGCCGCCAGCAGGCCGCCGTTCCGCCAGTTCACCGGCAGGGCCAGGTAGGCCAGCAGCGTCAGCGGCAGGAACAGGAACAGGAACGTCGGGGAGGAGAAGACCATGTCCGCTTAGGGTTGTCCGCTTCAGGGGTTGTCCGCTGGAGGTTCAGTCCGCTGGAAATTGTCGGCCGGGTTGTCCGCGGTCAGGGGGCGGGAGCACCGGCCCGGATCGCAGCATAATCCCGTCATCGTGATCATTGGTCGGAGTCGGCAGAATGCTGGTTCAACTGGGGCCGGACGGCCCAGGGCGGGTTCGGTAGATCTCCCGTCCTGATGGCCCGGTCGACCTCCGATAGTGAGCCCGGTCGACCTCGATCGGTACCCGGCCAGGGTTAGCCGTAACCAGGGCTTGCCGTATGCGGAGATGAGTGAAATGGCGAGCGACGACGCGAACGGCGAAGCAAGCGGCGACCGGGACAGCGGTGTGGACGGCGAAGCAAGCGGCGACCGGGACGGCGGCATGGACGGCGAGGCGAACGGCGACCGGGACGAAGAGCCGGGCGGTGACCGGGGCGATGCGGAGGACGACGTCACTGACGCCGCGGCTCATTACGTCGGGGATGTGCTGGAGTTGGTCGAGCGGATCCCGCCCGGGCGCGTCCTCACCTACGGTGACATCGCCCGGCTGGTCGGGATCGGTGGTCCGCGACAGGTCGGACAGGTGATGTCTCGCTGGGGGAGTTCGGTGCCGTGGTGGCGGGTGCTGCGGGCCGATGGCCGTCCCCCGACCGGGCACGAGGAGCGGGCTTTGCGGAAATACGCCGCCGAACGGACGCCGATGCGGCCGGGTAACGAGCGGGTCGATCTGCCTCGGGCTCGCTGGGACATCCCCGCCTGAAGGCCGACCCTGACGGTCCCACCCACGGTGATCACTGGCTCGGCCTACGAATCGTGACGGTCCTACCCACAGTGATCACCGGCTCGGCCTACGAACCGGCCAAGACCGCAGCGCTTTCGCGGGGACTGACGCTGATCACCGCAATTAGTGATCTTGGTATTTGGGGTGGCCTTCCGCTGCCTCGGGCCGGTTCGGACGGCGGCGTAGCGGCTTGGTGAGGTAGCGCTGCAGGGTGGGGCCGATCAGCTCGGCGACCTCGTCGACGTCGAGGTTGACCAGCGGGGCGAACTGGACGGCATAACGGGTGACCGCGATTCCGACGAGCTGGCTGGCGGCCAGGGCCGCCCGCAGGGCCGGAGCGTCGGCGCCGGCGGCGGTGGCGATCCGGCTCAGCACCTGGTCCGAGAGGAAGGTGCGCAGCAGGGCGGCTGCGTGCGGGCTGCTGACGGCGGAGCGGACCAGGCCCAGCACCGGTCCGGGCTGCTCAACGGTTCCGAGGCGGCTGAGAAAGTATTCGGCGAGCCGATCGCCGATCTCTTCCGGTGGTCCCTCGACAACCGAGCTGACCATCAGGTCCGGATCGATCGCGGTCGCGGCGACCTGGGTGAACAACTGTTCCTTGCTGCCGAACAGGCGGCGGATCAGGGCCGGGTCGACCTTGGCGTCGGCCGCGACCTTGCGCACGCTGGTGCCCTCGTATCCGAGGGCGCTGAAGGCCACGGAGGCGGCGGCGAGGAGTTCGTCACGGGTCGTGCTGGGTCCGGGCCGGCGTCCGGTACGGGTCACGTTCTGCCTCCTGGTTCGCCCCTCGCCAGATCCACGGTACTGGAAGTCCTCGTCCGAGGACTATTGCTGGGAAGCGATTGCCTTCAGGAAGTCCTCATGCGTAGACTTTCTTCATGGCAGCTCAGCATCCTTCCGTCGATGCCCGAACCGGCGCCCGGCAATCCGGGGGCCCGAACCCTACGGCTCTGTTGATCGTGGTGCTCATCTCCTTGGGCCTGGTGGTCTCCGCCGTGCCCGCGCTCAACGTCGCGTTGCCGAACGTGGCCGAGCGGACCGGGGCCACCCAGAGCCAGTTGCAATGGATCGTGGACGCCTATGCGGTGGTGTTCGCCAGCCTGCTGCTGGCCTGCGGGGCTCTTGGCGACCGGTACGGGCGGAAACCGATTCTGCTCGCCGGGATGGTCCTCTTCGCCGCCGCCTCCGGGGTGGCGTCCTTCGCCGACTCGGCCGGCGCGCTGGTGGCCCTGCGGGCCCTGATGGGGGTGGGCGCGGCGCTGGTCATGCCCACCACCTTGTCGATCCTGACGACGTCATTGCCCGGTGAGAAACAGGGCCGGGCGGTCGGGGCCTGGGTCGGGGTGGCCGGGGCCGGGGCGATCCTGGGCCTGCTGTCCTCCGGTCTACTGCTCGAGATCTTCGACTGGCCCTCGATCTTCGCGCTGAATGTCGTCATCGGCGGACTGCTGGTGATCGGCATCGTGCTGGTGGTGCCCAACTCGCGGCACGAATCGCCTCCACGGGTCGACTACCTGGGCACGCTGCTGTCCACGCTCGGCCTGACCGCGCTGGTCTTCGGCGTGATCGAGGGACCGCAGAACGGCTGGACCAGCAGGATCACCCTGTCGGCGTTCGCGGTCGCCGCCCTGGCCCTGCTGGTCTGGGCAATCTGGAGCCTGCGGACCCGGGAACCCCTGCTGGACCCCCGGCTGTTCCGGCGCCGGGACTTCGCCAACGGCACGATCTCCTTGGCCGTGCAGTTCTTCGCCTTCTTCGGTTTCGTTTTCGTGGTCATGCAGTACCTCCAGTTGGTGCGCGGCTACTCCCCGCTCCAGGCCGCCGTGGCCCTGGTGCCGATGGGCGTGGTCCTCGGCGGCTTGTCCCGCCGGGTGCCGCAGTTGGTGCAGCTTCGAGGACGGCGAGTGGTGTCCACGATCGGCCTGCTCCTGATGGCCGGCGGGTTCGGGATCCTCAGCCGGCTCGGCACCGATTCCGGCTATTTGCTGCTGCTGGCCGGACTGCTCCCGGTGGGGGCGGGGATGGCGCTGGCCACCGTGCCGGCCACGACCGGCATCCTGGTCTCGCTCCCGGCCGAGAAACAGGGGGTGGCCTCGGCGGTCAACGACGCCGCCCGGGAGATCGGTGGCACCCTGGGCATCGCCGTGCTCGGCAGCATCCTCGCCGGGGCCTACCGGAGTGGGGTTCTCGACGCCGTCCCCGCGAGCGCGCCGACCCAGCTCCGGGACGCCGCCGGCGGATCGCTGCCCGCCGCCCTGGCCATCGCCGGCCGGACCGGAATCAACGGCCAGGCGCTCGCGGCGGCGGCCCGGCAGGCCTTCACCGATGGCCTGACCCGCGCCTTCCTCACCGCCTGCGGCGTGCTGCTGGTCACCGCCGTCATGCTGGCGCTGCGGCCGGTGAAGGCTCAGATCGAGAGGTCGAAGGCAGACACCAAGGCCTGAGCCAGGGCCGGTTCCTGGGCCGGCAGCAGGGCTCCGATGGGTCGCAGGAGCAGATCCTTGTCGATCGTGGTGACGTGGTCGCAGTTGATCACGCAATCGTGGTCCAGGCCATTGTGCCTTCCGAGCCCGACCTCAACCTTCAGGCCGCGGATACGATTGGTGATCGGGGCCACCGTGATTTGGTTTAGATAGGGGATGACCGGCTGCCGGGTCAGGACAAGAACCGGCCGAATCTTGTCCATTTTGGCCAGGAAGATCGGTCGAAGTTCAGTCAAGATCGAGGGCCTGGGTGCTGGCCCACTGGGCCATCGCAAGAAGATCTTCGTCCGCTGGAGTCGAGGCATAGATCTCGGCATCGTGCCGGGCGTCAAGGCGGCGCCGTTCGCCGGCCAGCGCTCGTCTCAGAGCTGACGTACGGTCGGTGGCCAGCCCCTCCGTGACCAAGTCGTCGAGGACCGCCACCTCCGCCTCCGTGAGTCGGAAGGCCAGTTGCTTCGTCATGAAGACATCGTATCCCATCTGGGATACGGGTCTCAGTTGTCGGTGGGCTGTGATGGGATGAGCGACCGTGACCACAGCGCAGCAGAGCCGGGGGCCGGGCCGGGTGTCGATTCGCCTGGCCGAGCCCCGGCCGCTGACCGTGGCCCGGCTCCGGCCGGATGTGGCCCAGGCCGAGCTGACCGCCCGGCGGCAGGGCAGCGGGCCGGTCGTGGTTTTCGGCGGGCCGGGCTCGGGCAAGACCACCGCCCTGATCGAGGCGGTCGCCACCCGGGTCGAGCGCGACGGCCTGGCTCCCAGATCGGTACTCGCGCTCGCGCCCACCCGGGGGGCCTCGGCCCGGCTGCGTGACCTGCTCTCGGCCCGGATCGGCGGCACCGTGCAGGAGCCGATGGCCCGCACCCCGCATTCCTACGCCTTCGGGTTGCTGCGCCGGGCCCGGGTGCTGGACGGCGATCCGCCGCCCCGGCTGATCTCCGGCCCGGAGCAGGACCGGGTGCTGGCCGAGCTGCTGGCCGGGCACGAGGAGGGGCTGGGGAATGCTCCCGCCTGGCCGCCGGCCACCAGCGAGCAGATCCGCGAGCTCCGGGGCTTTCGCGACGAGCTGCGCGAACTGTTGATGCGCGCGGTCGAGCGCGGGCTCACCCCGGCCGACCTGGCCCGGCTCTCCCGCACCCAGAACCGGCCGGAGTGGTACGCCGCGGCCCAGGTGATGGCCGAGTACCTCGACGTCACGGCGCTGTCCACGCCGGGCGCCTACGACCCGGCCGGCATCGTCGACGCCGCCACCGAAGTGCTGCTGGCCGACCCGGAGCTGCTCGCGGAGGAACGCCGGCAGCGAGCCCTGATCGTGGTCGACGACGCCCAGGAGCTGACCGTGGCCGCCGAGAGTCTGCTGGTCACCCTGGCCGAAGGCGGTAAGGACATCCTGCTGGCCGGTGATCCGGACGCCGCGACCCAGACGTTCCGGGGCGCCCGGCCACGGGCCCTCGCCGACGCCGTGGATCGCTTCGTCGGCGCCGACGGCAAGCCGGCCCCGGTGATGATCCTGCGCACCGTCCACCGGCACGGACCGCTGCTGCGCGCGACGGCGGCCAAGGTG
>Ga0265340_10001680_pt1 | contig 12722 bp, 9 predicted proteins | sample 4CB225metaG_FD_202082 | JGI IMG/M metagenome (GOLD analysis project Ga0265340, IMG submission 202082) | Rhizosphere microbial communities from Carex aquatilis grown in University of Washington, Seatle, WA, United States - 4-CB2-25 metaG | ecosystem: Host-associated > Plants > Roots > Rhizosphere...
TGACTTCGCAAGCGGGGGGACTCACGGGTGCGCAATCGAGGGTTTTTTTGTTATGGTGACCTGAGGCTCGCTAATCTTTCCTTTGGGCACGACTCACGATGCAGGAACCACCCGCAGTCAGCACCAGCGATAGGCCCAATATTCTCGTCGTCGACGACGAGCGGTTCATTCGCGACATTCTTGCTGATTTCCTTAGTCTGGAAGGCTACTCAGTGCGAACCGCAGCGGATGGTTCGGCGGCCATCGAAGAACTGCGCAACTCTCCCTACGACTTGGTCATTACGGACCTCAAGATGCCGAAGCTGGGGGGATTGGATCTGCTCAAAGAGATCTCCACCTCCTACCCCGAGACGCTGACGATCATCATGACGGGTTTCGGCACCGTCGAGACTGCAATCGACGCGATGAAACAAGGCGCCTACGACTACATTCTCAAGCCGTTCAAGACCGAGGAAATGATGCACACCGTGCAGCGTGGCCTCGAGAAGCGGCGCTTGGCGGCGGAGAACCTGCGGCTGCGCGAGGCGTTGTCTTTGTACAAGGTGACCGAAGCCATTGCGGCGAGCTTGTCGCTCGACGAAGTGATTTCGACCGCCACGGACAGCGTCATTGCTGAAGTGCACGCGGACGTCGTGATGACGTGGCTCGACGACGGCAAGGGTGGGTTCTTTCAACGCGCTCTGGGCGTTGCGCCCCACGTGGAACATGACGGTTCTGGCATCTGTATTGATCCCGAGAGTGTTCGTGAACGTCTCCGTTCTGGCTTGCCTTTGGTCGAACACGGCACTCGCGCGCTGGGGTACTTCACGTCCACGTCCGAGCCACCGGTGCAGAGTCTGCTCGCCGCGCCACTTAAAGCGCGCGAACGCTTACTAGGCTGGATTGCGGCTGCCTCGCTGACGCACTCGAAGCATTTCGATGAAGGCCAACGCAAGCTCCTAAGCATCATCGCTTCTCGCGCCGCTGCGTCCGTTGAGAATGCTCGGCTCTACGAAGATCTGCAGGCCACCTTTCAACAAACGATTCAGAGCTTGGCACGTACCATCGACAAGATGGACCGCTACACGGCAGGGCACTCGGAACGAGTTGCCCGTTATGCAGTATTGTTGGCACAGCGTCTGGGCCTTCAATCGGACGACATCTTGATTGTCCGACATTCCGCGCTCATGCACGACATCGGCAAGATTGGGTGCGTTCTGAACCTCAACAAACCCGGGCGGCTCACAACGCAAGAATACGAAGTCTTCAAACGTCACCCTGTCTACGGTAAAGATATTCTGGACCCGATTCGATTTCTCCAACCCGTGATCCCCGGGGTCTATTCGCACCACGAGTACTGGAACGGTCGCGGCTACCCCCAGGGGCTCAGCGGGCAGAACATACCGACTGTTGCCAGAATCATCGCGATTGCCGACACGTATGACGCAATGACTAGTGACCGTGCCTATCGTCCAGCGTTGCCGCATGAAGCAACCATTGATGAGATCGAGCGTTGCGCGGGGTCGCAATTTGACCCTGATGCTGCTCAGGTGTTCGTTTCGCAGTTTAACGACATTCGCGAGCAGTTGACTGCCGAGGGATTCAAGGTCCCGGAGTAGGATTGATGAAACGACGCATTCATGGGCGGTTTCTCGGACGTCGCAGGTACGAACCCGTTCTGGCGCTGCAACGAGAACTCTTTGCCGCTCGCCAGCAAGGCGAAGTCGAGGACACGGTCCTATTCGTCGAACACGAACCGGTGATCACCCTGGGTCGGGGCACCAAAGCGGGTCACCTCCTTGCCTCTGCTGAAGCCCTCAAGAACCTGGGAATCGATCTGGTCTCGATCGAGCGGGGTGGTGATATTACGCTGCACGCACCAGGGCAATTGGTTTGCTACCCCATCCTCGATCTCAAACCCGATCGGTGTGACGTGCGTCGCTACGTCAACGATCTTGCGGAATCCATGCGCCGCGTGTTGGCGGACTTCGCGATCGGTTCTGGGCTATTCAGTGGTCATGTGGGCCTTTGGATCGATCGGCAGTCTCACGCGCAATGGTCAGGTCCCGAGTCTGCCAAGGACGCGGCTAAGATTGGTGCCATAGGCGTGCGACTGTCGCGCTGGGTCACCATGCATGGCTATGCGCTCAATCTCAGTACAGAGCTCAAGTGGTATCAATTGATCGTACCCTGCGGCATCAGCGATTACCCGGTGACCACGGTTGCCGATGTGCTTGGGCACGCCCCCACGGTACCTGAAGTAGTCCCGCGGGCCTTCGAGCATTTGGTGGAGGTTTTTTGTGCCGAGGCAGCCTCACTGAGCGATGAGAGTTGAACTCAGCCCTCGCCTTCGCCCTTGCGCGCGATGATCAGGACATTATCGAGAGTCAGACCTGGCATCGCAATAGTATCGACAATCGTGAAGCCCAGCCGCTCCAGCAGGCTGCGTAGTTGTCCACTCGAATGGAAGCACAATTGACGACCGCGGTTGAAGTTGAGCCGGGTGCCCAGCACCTCGAAGAGCCGAGTCAATCGGCTGCGCCAGGTAGGGCGGGCGTCCACGTCGCGAACCACAAGCATTCCTCCCGAGACGAGTTGGTCGCTGATCTGTTTTAGCAATTGTATCTGCGCCTCCGCAGCTAGGTAGTGAAGAACGTCGATGAGCAATGCTGTCTGGCAGGGCGCCAGTTGCACCGTTGCGAGGTCGCCGACCTGGAACGTTGCATCGGTGCCCGCTGCCAGCTGCGCAATCTCGATCTTGTGCGCGTCCCAGTCGATGCCAACCATGGATCGAATGCGTTCGAGCTCAATTAGAAAAAGTCCCAACTGTCCGCGGCCGCACCCAATGTCGAGGACAGAACCCCAATCGATTGACAACTCACCAAGCAATCGCGTAATCGGATCCCAGCGCAGCTTGCAGGCGACATAGTGCCGATCCGCTGCCCTTGCGTTCGCGTAGCGCTCCACGGTACGCTGCACGGCGCGGGACCGATCGGAATCAGCCTTCGCGCTGGGCGTGCGAGTTCGCCTGCTTCTCGCAAAATGAGCTACACGCGCCGCAACGACCCCACCAAGAATTGCCAAACCGACTCCGAGTAGCTGAGCCCCAACCGCGGCTTGTAGCGCAAGATGGACCAGATGAATGCCTTTGGCCTGCTCCATAGTGAAGGGCAAGCATCTCCCGTCCAGCGCCAAACTTCCGAGCTGTACTTCGGCAAACACGATGAATGTGGCCAAGAACGGGTTGGAGATATTGGCGGCCGCGTACGCGACCAGTGCGTCGAGCCTAAGTGGCACGCATACCAAGAGACAGAGGGGAAGATGAAGCCCAAACACTGGCTGCACGCCGATATAGAGACCGACGGCAACACTAAGGCCAGCACGCCGAGGCTCCAGCTGCCCGCCCCGAAGTCGCGCAATCAAGTGGTGGACGAACTGCTTGTACTTGCGATGAGCCAGCGTCGCCTCGTGCACTACTGATTTTTCGCGGCCGGCGGGATCGATGACCGTGGTGTGTTCTGCAGCAATTTCAGGTAAGTCTGAGCCAATCGATTCTCGGGTTCGACTTCAAGCACCGTCTCGAATTCACGGCGTGCTGCCTCGGACTCACCCGCGCTCAGCAGCAAAGTCCCCAGAGCAAGACGGCCGGGAACATAGTGCGGATTGGCTTGCTTTGCGGCCTGAAAACATTGTGAGGCGCGCAGCTGATCTCCGGTGTCGCGGTACATGACACCAAGGTGAGTCTGCAGATCTGCGAAGTGCGGACATAGAGCCACTGCCTTTTCGAGTTCGCGGATCGCTTCTGCAACCATGCCGACGTCGGCGTACGCCTGACTCAACTCATCGTGCATGTTGGCTAGTCTGCCCATGACGAAGGGATCGACTTGCGAGGTACCCGTACGCGCTCTCACCTGAGCGTAAAGCTTGCGTGCCTTGTCGTACTTACCGAGGTCGTTGTAAGTTACGATCAGGTTGAGCTGTGCCTCGGTGTAATTCGGATTGAGCAGCACGGCCTTTTCGAAATGCGATTCAGCTTGTGCTAGCGCGCCCGCTCCGTGCGCAATGATGCCCAGCATGTGGTGAACATCCGCATGTCGATCGGACTTCTCGAGGACTTGGCCCAGGAGTTCCTTCGCCTTGTCGTAGTCCCCGCGATGATAGTGCTCTCGACCGAGCAAGAGCAGCTGTCTGACACGATCATCCATGGCCATCCGATTGTGGTCGAAAAGCGGATTTTCTACCATCTATGCTTTCAATGCCGTGCGCCACCTGACCGCCTGTTCTGTGCTCGGCTTGCTCTCCGATGCTTCGACTGCTAGCCCGAGGGGGGTGAGTACCACCCGGGAGTCCGAAACGGCGCTTCACGTGGGCCGAGTCGTAGATCCGTCGGTACGAGAAGACGGCGAGCTAGAGCCGCAGGTGGAGTTGGCCGTGCCGCCCGTCGAAAGCGAAAAGTCTCCAACTGAGGCTTCCAATGAATCGCCCGGCACTATGACTGCCGGCGCGCCGCCGACCGAGCGCCGCAGCCCCGGCGAACCTTTCCCTGTTCCCGGTCTTGGTCTTCTCCCATCGGCGCTGCCGGTTGATGAAAACCTACAAGCGCAACGCGACCGGGAACTAGAACTCGTCGGAACCGAGCGGATACGCCTGACACCGCCCGTACATCCGACAGCGATTGACCCGCGACACCGACTCTCACCCCCTTGGATCGCGGTTTTCGCAACGCTTCTGGGACTTTGCACCGTTGCTACGCTCATCGCCATCGCAATTCAGATCGACAAGCGCCCGCACAAGATTGCGGTCGCCTCGGCCAGCGCTTCCGCTGAATCTGCGGCCCCAGTGGCTTCTTTTGCGCCGAGTGCTCTGCCGGATCGGAGGCCCGCTCGCGTCAAGGTTCCCGGACCATGGCGCATCCGTGATGCAGAAAGCGATGCTAACGCGCGCATCATCGACGGAAAGGTCGGGCTCGATCCGCTGGTCAAGTCGGTAGAGAAGCTGGGGGTACCGATCAAGCAATTCTATCGCGTAATTGCCGCGTTCTCAAAGGTTCGACCTCTGACCAATTGCGCAAAATCTGACCGTTACGTCATCCTGCTCGAGCGTTCGACAAAACGCATCAAGGCCTTCGAATACGTTACGGGCAACGAGGATGTATTCCAAGCACGGGAAGGTAGTGACGGTTTTCTCGCCGTACAGAAACTCGATCTGCAAGTCAAGCAGTCGCGGGTTGCGAGCTCGGCGCTGATTGGCGACGATGGCCTGGAAGCGGCGATGTTGGCAGGGGGGTTTGAAAAGGCCATCATCAGCACGTTGCGCGAGGCGTTGTCCGGGCATGCCGCGCTCGAAGAACTGGATCGCGGTACGCGCCTGCGCATCGTCGCACAAGAGATGACTACGCTCGGTGAGTTCGCGCGCTACACGGGTATCGAAGCGTTGGAGATCGACTACCCCAGCGATAAGAAGCAGGAACGGATCTACTACTTCGCGGGATCTGAATCGCGCGGCTATTTCGATGGCGCTGGCCGTGCACCGTATTCGGGTGGGTGGCGCAAACCCATTCCGGGTGCGCCCATCACGAGTCGCTTCAATCCGCACCGGATGCACCCGATTCTCAAGCGAGTGATGCCCCATGAAGGCACTGATTTTGGGGCGCCAATGGGAACACCGGTCGGTGCGTCGTCGTTTGGTACCGTGACGTTCGTTGGCTTTGCTGGCCCAACCGGAAATTTCGTACGAATCTCTCACCCGGGCGACATCGAGACGGGTTACGCACATCTTTCACGCTTTGCCGAGGGACTCAAAGTGGGCGACAAAGTGAAACGCCTGCAGCTCATTGGCTACGTAGGTTCGACGGGCAGATCAACGGGGCCGCATTTACATTTTTCCGCCAAACGTGCCGGCAAGTTCTTTGACGCCGAAACGCTGAACCTTGACGGATTGCGTACCCTAGAGCAAAAAGAGCGTGCGCAGTTCGAACAGACCAAGACTGAATACAATAAGTTGCTGGAGGCGATTCCGTTGCCCCCGCCGCTCAACTCACCGGCGCCCCCAGCCGCGAGCGCTGCAGCAAGCGTTGCCGAAGGCGATGAAATCGAGAGCAACTTAGTGCAAGCCGCACCTACCGCAAGCGCGGGTTCCGACAATGCTGCAAGTAGTCCTTCATCAGGCACCGCGCATGGCAATGCGGTCTATCTCACCGACGACGAGCTCAAGAGCAATCAAGCCGGTACTGATGATGGCGAAGTAGCCGAATAGCCGCTTAGAACTGAGCACTGATTGCATATTGCTACCACGCCCGCCGATCTCGTCCGCTGGCTGTGTTTGCCCTGCGCTCCGGTGCTCAAATCCCCAAAGGATGTTCCGCTCCGGTGCTCGGTCAAACTTCGCCAGCAAACGAGCTTGACGGGCGGGCGTTCCGAAAAGCAATGCTGACGCGGCCAATTGGCCGCTGAGGTTGGCCCATCATTTTTCGGTCCAATCGCGTGCAGCCAGCGAGTGAGCTGATACTATGGCCCGCCTTGCTGATTGCGCCCGACGTTGCATGCGGGCTGGAGTCGTCAAGTAAGGCTTTCAAGCACAAGGCCCACTGCAGGAAATTGTCAATGTTATGTCAGCAGTAGTGATCGTTGGTGCCCAATGGGGTGACGAGGGGAAGGGCAAGATAGTCGACCTTTTCACGGAGCGAGCCGATTGGGTCGTTCGCTATGCAGGGGGTCCGAACGCCGGCCATACGCTCGTGGTTGGTAATGAAAAATTGGTGGTTCGACTGCTTCCGAGCGGAGTCCTGCACGACGAAACGCGGTGTGTGCTTGGCCAGTGCATGGTCGTGGACCCTGCAGTTCTGTTGGGTGAAATCGATGAGCTCATTGCGCGTGGACACCAGTCCCTCAATACGCGCTTGGTCATTAGTGATCGGGCTCACGTGATTCTGCCCTATCATGTGCTGATCGACTGCCTGCGCGAATCAAAAGCTAGCGCTGCCAACGCGATTGGAACGACCAAGAAGGGGATTGGTCCGACCTACGAAGACAAGGCTCGACGCACCGGGATTCGTACCGGAGATCTGCGTAACCCAGAGAAGCTCAAGGAGCGCATCGCGCTCGCGATTGATGCCTGGGCGCCAATCATTACTGCGTTTGGCGGTGACGTACCGAGTGTCGATTCGATCGTAGAACCTCTGCTCAAGCACGCAGAGCGCATCGTACCGCTGCTCGGATCGGTGTCGTTATTGGTGGACAAGGCGCTACGCGACGGAGCACACGTTCTCTTCGAGGGAGCTCAAGGGACGCTGCTCGACATTGACCATGGTACCTACCCGTTCGTTACGTCAAGTTCTGCGGTCGCGGGTGGAGCTGCGCTCGGAGCTGGCATTGGTCCGAACCGAATTCGCAATGTTGTAGGCATCACCAAGGCATACACCACGCGGGTGGGTGCTGGTCCGTTCCCGACTGAGCTCGATGACGAGGTCGGGGTTCACTTACGAGAAGTGGGCGGTGAATTCGGGAGCGTCACTGGGCGTCCACGGCGCACTGGGTGGCTCGATCTACCTGCTCTGCGTTACGCGGCTCGGGTGGACGGAATTGATGGTTTGGCCATTACCAAGCTCGACGTTCTCACGGGCCTTAGCAAAGTACTCGTGTGCGTCGCTTACGACACTCCGAGCGGGCGCACCGAAGACTTTCCGATTGACGAGCTCGATGAGCCCGGTCGAGTAGTTCCCGTTTACGAAGAGCTCAAAGGCTGGACTGAGAATATCTCTGGCGCGCGTCGGCTCGATGCGCTGCCAAAGGCGGCGCGAGCGTATCTCGATTTCATCACGGAGAAGACCGAGATCGAGCATTACATCATCAGCGTTGGCCCCCGCCGCGACGAAACCATCGTCCTGCACAACCCGCTCGTGTAACCGACCATTCCTCGGCGTCATGGTCCTTCGACCACTCCGCTGCGTCATCGAAGGACCAGGAGATGACCGCCATCGTGTGACTGACTATTGATCGACATCTCAGTAAACCCGCCCGACAAGCTCGTTCGCTGGCGAAGCTTGGCTGAGCACCGGAGTGGTTCTCCAACCATTCCTCGGCGTCACGGAACATCCTTGGCGGATTTGAGCACCGGAGCGGAAGGCAAGCGCAGTGGTTCTACAACCACTCCTCAGCGTCGCCAGCGGACGAGATGGTCCTGCGACCATTCCGCTGCGTCATCGGCGGGCGTCGCTGCAAGTTGCGATAACGGTTAAGCTCGTTTACTCGCCTAATACTTCGCGTACCTTGGGTAGGAGGTCGGCAGCCCTGTAAGGCTTCTGTACGAATCCTGCTAGGCCCTTGCCGACAAAGCGGTCAACCACGTCCTGTTCGTTGTACCCGCTGGTCATAATCACCTTGACGCGCGGATCTGCGCGGCGAAGTTCGCGAAAGCAGGCTTCGCCGTCTAGGTGTGGCATCGTCAAATCCAACACGACCAACCGCACGGCATCGCGATGCTGAAGGTACAATTCCACTGCCTCGCGACCATCCGAAGCCGTGAGCACTTCGAATCCTGCGCGCTCGAGCAGTCGGCGTCCCATGCTACGAATGCTTTCTTCATCATCTGCCAAGAGAACCGTTCCCCGGCCTCGCCAGCCATGCGATGTGCTCTCGGCCAGCTCGAGTGTTTGAGCTGGTTGACGATGAGACGGCAATAGAACTTTGAAGGTCGTGCCGCAGCCTTGCTCGGAATAGACGCGTAGAGCACCTTTGTGACCCCGCACGATGCCCAACACGGCTGCCAATCCGAGACCACGCCCCGTGAACTTCGTGGTGAAGAATGGATCGAAGATACGGCTCAGCGTATCCGAATCCATCCCGCAGCCCGTGTCCGAAACCTCGAGAAACACGTATTGCCCCTCCGGGTGGATTTCTGCATCTCCGACCGCACCCTGAAGATAAGCCTCATCGCAATCCATGATGCCAGTGGACAAAGTCACGACGCCACTCACCTCGCCAATTGCCTCCGATGCGTTCGTGATGAGGTTCATCACGATCTGGCGGACTTGAGTCGCGTCGGCAAGCACGCTCGGTAGATCCGGGAAGAAGTTATATTTGACGACGACCTTTTTGCTGATGGATACGGTGAGCAGATACGCAATTTCCCGGACGAGGTCATTGAGCGACAGCGGCTGCACTACGAATCGGCCCTTGCCCGAATAGGCGAGCATCTGACGACAAAGGTCGGCGGCACGTCGAGTGACCGTCTCGATGTCATCTAGATAAGTGCGGGCGGGGTTTGCTGGCGAGAGCTCACTCAGCGCAAGATCCGCGTTGCCAAGAATGCTGGTCAAGAGGTTGTTGAAGTCATGCGCAATGCCTCCAGCCAGCACCCCGAGACTCTCCAGCTTCTGTGCCTGCATCACTTGCTGCTCGAGCTTGCGCTGATTCTCCTCTGCGCGGCGCAATTCGGTAAGGTCTTGCACGAGTCCATAGATGCTAGGTGCCCCCGAAGCCCCAACCTCACCCCGTTCGACGATGGTCAGGCAGAAGCGCACCTCCCCAGACTGCCGCAGGATTCGATGGTTCACTTGCTGCGCTTCGCCCGTGGTGATGGCGCGATCAACCGCGGCCCTAACTGCGTCGGCATCTGCTTTATGTACGCATGCAATGACCGACTCGATCGTAGGCTTGAACGTATGTGGTTCGCGGCCAAAGATGCGAAACAGCTCCGCCGTCCAGGTGATTTCGCGCGTCTTGCCATCAATGGTGAAGTGGCCAATATGGGCCAGTTCCGACACGCGCAGCAGCTGTTCGCGACTTGCCGCGGCGGCGCGTTCTGCCAACCGATGCTCGGTCACGTCGCGCCCAGCAGCGATGATGGCGGTCTTGCCGTCGAGTTCGATGAGTGAACCGGATACCTCCAAGTGGCGCCGCTCGCCGCCATTGCTGGTAATGACGATTTCTGCAGCGTCGAAGCGCCCCTCACGTTGCAGCTGCACCAGCGATTGAGAGCGAATTTCAGAGTTCTCCCAAACCCCTAAAGTCATCGTATTGCGCCCCAACAGCTCCTCGCGCGACATTCCGACTACCCTGCAGTAGGCGCGATTGACGTAGAGCAGCTCGCCCTCCCAGTTTGACACGGCAATTAGATCAGGGGCTTGATCGAACACTTGCGCGAATTTGCGCTCGCTCTGCAGCCGCGCCTCCTCGGCCCGTTTCCTGAAGGTGACATCCCTGGAAACGCCTGTCGTGCCAACGATAGCGCCGTCCGGCGAATACACCGGGCTCTTGTAGGTCTCGAACCACCGTGTCCCGTTGATGTCTGCGATCTCCTCCTCAACGGCTTTCTGTGTGGCTGATGCGATTACGGCGGCATCATCCGCACGATAGGCTTCGGCGAGCTCACGAGGCCAAACATCGAGATCCGTCTTACCGGCGACTGACTCGGGGGAGGGTTGCCCGCACGCGTTCGAGAAAGCCCGGTTGACCGCCAGAAAGCGGCCTTCGCGATCCTTTAGCCACGCTAAATGGGGTTGGTTGTCGAGCAAAGCGCGCAGATGCAAGCGGCTTTTCTCGATGGACTCCTCTTGTTGCTTGGTCAGCGTGATATCAAAAAAAATCGTGGCGAAGGCTTTCGGTCCTAGCGGAGCAACCGAGATGCTGAAATGCCGATTCAAGGGCGGAAAGAAGGTTTCCAGTCGCCTTGGTGGCGCGCCCATCCCCACTGCGCAGAACTCCTCTAAATAGGGCGGAGCGCCAGTCCCGTATACGACCGACGCGAGCTTGCCAGCCACTTCGCTACGCCGCAGGCCCGTGTGTTGCTCGAACTGGGGATTGACGTCGAGGATACGGTAGTCGATGGGGCGCCCCTCGGCGTCGCAAATGACCTCGTGTAGAGCCACTCCCTCTTGCATATGCTCAAAAAGGGCTGTGAACCGTTCTGTTATCGACACCTCAGCGTCGCTAATGCGGTCACCCACTTCCCTATCGAAATCTCCCATGGACCTCTGGCCATGGTACGCAGAACCTGGGAAGGCGGCAACTAGAGTTGGGTGACAGTGCTCCGGGGCGATGGGTTCGGAGCGGCAGAGCGCACTTTGCAACCAAGCGAGGGCTTGGTGGGCAGTTCAGAGAACGCCAGGAGACGATCCACTTCAGACAATGCATGAGTTCGGGCAATCCTCCATGGCGCGGCTGGTGAAGGGAGGGCGTTGGCGCCCTCCGGGGCCGGCGCAAGGGGAAGCAACACGGAAAGGTTAGCTGCCCCTCGCTCCCAGTCACACCAGCACAAACCCGCAATATTCGCGCTGTTCCGTGTTTTGCCACTGGGTGCCCGCATTGGGGCCATCCGGGACTACGACATACAAATAGACAAGCCCGGCACTGACTTGCTTGACTTACCGTGGGGTTCCCGCAGAATTTTACGGCGAGTTGGTTCACCCTAGGGACAGGCTCGTGGCAGGCCCCGCTCAATTTTTTCACAACAATCTCGTCTGCGCAGGAAGGTTCTTCTCATGCGAAAACTAGACTATTTCGTGTGCGCACTTGGCTGTGGCCTAAGTGCTATCCCCATGTCGTGTAGCTCGAATTCCGGCAATGGTGTTGAAGGAGGGAATACCGGCGGTGCGGGCTTCCAGAACACGGGCGGTTCCCAATACCAAGGTCTTGGTGGCGCCTATATTCCATCATCAGACACCAGCACTAATGCCAATGCTGGTGGCACTACCTCTGCTGGAACCGGCACCGGTTGCGCTCAGCAGGAGGTTCCGATCCAGACCCTGCCGCCAGACATCTTGATCATCATGGATAGGTCGATGTCGATGACCGACGATGAGACCGATAAAAGCTGCGCCGGTGGCAACCCAGCAGGCAACGGCAACTGCGGTCAGACATCGAAGTGGTACCAGACCACCGTTGCAGTCGAAGGCGTTGTGAACGCGACGCAAGCCAAAGTCAATTGGGGGCTCTATTACCTGGGGAACGAGACCACCCAGTGCGTCGCGCTCACGACCCCGGCTGTGGGCATCACGGCGGGTAATAGCTACGATCTGATAGCGCCTGCCCTGGATGGAGAAAAGTTCCTCGGGCAAATCGGAACCCCGACGGCAGCGGTAGTGAAGGCCGCGGTCGCCTATCTGCAAACGGTGCAGGATCAGAATCCAAAATTCCTGCTTCTCGCCACCGACGGCGAACCGAACTGTGCCAATGGCAGTGTCAACAACAGTGACGCTAACGGGGCCACGGCTGCGATCAAGAATGCCCACGACCAGCTGGGAATTCCGACATTTGTCGTGGGCATTGCGACGACCGCGAGTACAACAGGTTCTACGGCGGCTACGGCCGCGCTCAACTCAGCAGCAGTGGCTGGTGGCTATCCGCTGACAGGGACGATACAGTACTATGCCGTTTCGGATACTCAAGCCTTGTCGGATGCTCTGAATAAGATCGTCGGACTTGCCGCTTCATGCACGATTTCACTGGCCAACACGCCCACAGGCCAGGATTGGTCCATCGCAATCACAGCTACGGATACTACGGGAACTACCGTTCAAATTGACTCGGATGCGAACAACGGCTGGGGCTATACCGACGCGAGCAAGACAGCCATTACACTGGTTGGTACGGCGTGCGATAACTTGAAGAGCGGCGCGTACACCGATATCAAGTTCGTCTACACCTGTAAGGGTCAAGAATTCATCTTCTGATCGCAAAATCAGCCTAAGCAGCGTGTCGCTCGCGGGGTGGCGGCGGAACCGAAATCTTGCCACCGGGTAGCGC
>Ga0265340_10001681_pt1 | contig 12721 bp, 12 predicted proteins | sample 4CB225metaG_FD_202082 | JGI IMG/M metagenome (GOLD analysis project Ga0265340, IMG submission 202082) | Rhizosphere microbial communities from Carex aquatilis grown in University of Washington, Seatle, WA, United States - 4-CB2-25 metaG | ecosystem: Host-associated > Plants > Roots >...
GCGGATTTCCATCCGCACGGCCTCAGCCTCTACCGCGCGCCCGACGGCAGCCTTACCCTGATGGCGATCAACCATCGCCTGAATGGAACGAATTCGGTCGACATTTTCACGGTGGACGTCGCGGACGGCACCGCCGTTCTAAAGGAAGTCGGCAGCATTCAAGGCGGTCTACTCACCAGCCCGAACGATGTCGCGGCGGTCGATCAGGATCGCTTTTACGTCGTCAACGACCATACGAGCAAAACGACGTTCGGCCGCTGGCTGGACGACAATCTCGTCCTGCCGCGAACCAACATCGTGTATTTCAACGGCGTGACGTTCAAAGTCGTGGCGGACGGATTGAATTTCCCCAATGGGGCGGCGCTGTCGAAGGACGGCCGGCATCTCTATGTGCCGGAATCTTATGCCCGCACGCTTCTGACTTTCGAGCGCAATCCCTTCTCGGGTCAGCTAACGGAAGTCGGTGCGCTGCCGATCGCCTCCGGTCTCGACAATGCCGACATTGCCGCCGACGGCAGCATATGGATCGGAAGTCATCCCGATGGCTTCGCCATGGCGGCGTACCGTGAAGATCCGTCGAAGCCGGCTCCCTCCGAAGTGTTCAAGGTCCCGGTGAAAGGGGGAATTCCGCAGGACGCCATCGTTGTGTACGCGAACATGGGAGGACAAATCGGCGCTTCCAGCGTCGGCGCCGTCAGCGACGGCCACCTGCTGATCGGCTCGCCCTTCGACCGCAAAATTTTGGATTGCAGGCTGCCTTAAGAAACGAAAAGGGCGCCGTCGCCGGCGCCCTTTGTTTACTGCCCCCGTGAAAATCGTCAGGCGGCGACTTCCTCCGCCGGATCGCGCAGCACGTAGCCGCGACCCCAAACGGTTTCGATGTAATTGTCGCCATTGGTGGCAGCCGCCAGTTTCTTGCGCAGCTTGCAGATGAAGACGTCGATGATCTTCAGCTCCGGCTCGTCCATACCGCCGTAAAGGTGGTTGAGGAACATCTCCTTCGTCAGGGTGGTGCCCTTGCGAAGCGAAAGCAGTTCCAGCATCTGGTATTCCTTGCCGGTCAGATGGACGCGCGAGCCGTCCACTTCCACGGTCTTGGCGTCGAGATTGACGGTGAGCTTGCCCGTCGTGATGACCGACTGCGAATGACCCTTGGAGCGGCGCACAACCGCCTGGATGCGGGCGACCAGTTCGTCCTTGTGGAACGGCTTGGTCATGTAATCGTCGGCGCCGAAGCCCAGCGCCTTCACTTTTGCTTCGACGATCGCGTTGCCCGAAAGAATGAGCACCGGCGTCTGCACCTTGGCGACGCGCAGGCTCTTCAAGACCTCGAAGCCGCTCATATCCGGAAGCTGCAGGTCGAGTACGATGATGTCGTAATCGTACAGCTTGCCGAGATCGATCCCCTCCTCGCCCAGATCCGTGGTGTAGACGTTGAAGCCCTCGGACCGCAGCATCAATTCGATGCTCCGAGCCATCGCGCTATCGTCTTCGATCAAGAGCACGCGCATGTCAGACCCCTTTTGGTCATCAACCGGCAGGGTTGTCCGCCGGATTTTGTTAACCGATCAAAAGACCGTAAGCGGAATTGGTTAATATCCACTTTCTTTTTACCGAACCCCTTATGGGATGCAAAGACGCTTTAACGGTATCGGTGCTGGCCGGGGCCGAAAAGGCATCCCATTGATTCGATTTGTTAAGTTTACCGCCACTTAAAGCCTTTCCGGCAAGATGTCTTTTCGGGGCTCCTTTCGGCCCCGGCCGGAAAGAGTGGCGGATGCGCAAATTGCACAAGGAAATCGAGTCGGTGCCGGGCCTGCGCCGGTTTGGGCGCGTCGCCCGAATCGAAGGCCTTTTGGTCGAGGTGACGGGGGCGGCCGGGGCCATAAGCTTGGGCGGGCATGTGCGCCTAACTCCCAATTCCGGCAAGACAATTCCCTGCGAAGTGGTCGGTTTCCGCGAGGGACGAGCCCTCGCCATGCCGCTTGGCACGCTCGACGGCATGACGCTCGGCGCACGGGCCGATTTCGAAGCGCGCATCGCCTCGATCTTCCCCTGCCGGGCGTGGCTCGGGCGGGTGCTCGATGCCTTTGCCAAGCCGAGCGACGGCAAAGGTCCGCTGCCGCAAGGGCCGAGTCCCTATCCTCTGAAAGCCTCGCCGCCCAAAGCCCAGTCCCGTGCCCGGATCGGCGGCAAGCTCGATTTGGGCGTCCGCGCCCTCAATGCCTTCGTCACCTGCTGCAAAGGCCAGCGCATGGGTATTTTCTCCGGCTCTGGCGTCGGCAAGTCGACGGTGCTGGCGATGCTGGCGCGCAATACCGATGCCGATGCCATCGTGATCTGCTTGGTCGGCGAACGCGGCCGCGAAGTGAAGGAGTTTATCGAAGACGATCTCGGCGAAGAAGGTTTGAAGCGCTCCGTCGTTGTGGCGGCGACATCCGACGAGCCGCCGCTGGTGCGCCGTCAGGCCGCCTATGTCGCAATGGCCGTGGCCGAGCAGCTGCGGGACCAGGGATTGCATGTGTTGCTGCTGATGGACAGCGTCACCCGATTTGCAATGGCACAACGCGAGGTCGGCCTCTCCGCCGGAGAGCCGCCGGCGGCGAAAGGTTATACGCCCACTGTGTTCGCGGAATTGCCGCGTTTGCTGGAGCGCGCGGGTCCTGCCGGCGCCGGCACGAGTGGGTCGATTACCGGCCTGTTTACCGTCCTGGTGGAAGGCGACGACCACAACGAGCCGATTGCCGATGCGGTGCGCGGCATTCTTGATGGTCATATCGTGCTGGACCGTGCCATTGCGGAACGTGGGCGGTTTCCGGCGATTAACATTCTCAAGTCGGTGAGCCGCGCCATGCCGGGCTGCAACACGCCGCAGGAGCAGGAAATTGTGGCGCGCGCGCGCAAACAACTCGCAATTTACGACGACATGGCGGAATTGGTTCGCTTGGGCGCCTACAAGACGGGCAGCAACGCCGAGGTCGATGCCGCGGTTAAGCTGCATCCGGAATTCGAGAATTTTCTCACTCAAAAGAAAGAAGAACGCGCGCTGTTAACCGAAGGGTATCAAGCTTTAGACAAGATAGTGGGGGGCGGGAAGGGTAAGGCGACATGAAACGGCAAGACACGTTGATACGTCTGCGCAGGTTCCGCGTCGACGATCTCAAGCGGCGCATGGCGACACTCGACGGCATGAAAGCGGATGTCGAAAAGAAACTCGCCGATCTGGAAGATAGCGTGACGCGCGAGCGTCATCGGGCCGGCGATACCGACATCGGGCGGCTGGCGTTTCCCTCCTTCCTGCGGTCCATCGAAGGGCGGCGCGAGAATCTCCGTACCACAATGAAGGACATCGAGCGCGAGCGCGCGATCTGCCAGAGCGATCTCACCACCGCCTTTCAGGATCTGAAAAGCCTGGAGTTCGCCAACGAGCAGCAGCAAAAGCGGCTGGCCGAAATCGAATCCCGCCGCTCCCAATCGCGCCTCGACGAAATGGCGCTCGTGCGCCACTTGCGCAAGCATGCGCTCCGCGGGGCATAAGATGAGTCGGCTTGCACGCCGCGAATAGGGATCGATTCGCACTTCGCCTCTTGCCCGAATAACACTAGAATCCGCCTTCTGTGCGCCGCGTCGCAGGGGAGGTCCTCATGTCATTTTCGGAAACTCTGTCGCCGTTCGTGGGACGGCTATTGCTTGCCTGGTTTTTTCTCGCGCAAGTCGGCTACTACGGCGGGGAATGGAACGCGACAATTTCGCTGATGACCTTCCAGGGCATTCCGGCAGCGCCGTTGTTGCTTTTGGTGGCGCTCATCCTGCTGATCCTGGGCAGCCTGTCGCTGATCTTCGGTTTCCACACGCGCCACGGCGCCATGCTGCTCTTCGGCGTGACGATCATCGCGGCCACACTGATGCACCATTTCTGGCGGATCGGCGACAACGCCACGGCGCGCCAGGCGGATTTCGATCTCTTCGCGCGCGATATGGCGATCGCGGGAGGGCTTCTGCTGCTGGTGGGTATGGGGGCCGGACCCTTTGCGGCCGACAACCGCATGGGCGGAAAGAAAAAGAAATAGCGACTTCCCGGCGGAAACTGCGCGTCCCGCCGGGCTGCTGCCGTTAAGCCACTGGGGCGATGCTCAGCGAAGAACCGCCGAGCGAACGAAATGGACCACCGCGATCAGCACCGCAAACAGCGCGGCATAAGCCACCAGCGTGAGCATCGGCAGGGCAAGGAAATTGTGCCAGTCGGTGTGCGCATAGGCCGAGAAATTCTGGCCGCCCATGGTCACGGCGCGGATAAATCCCACCAGTGCAAAGCCGACCAGGGCCAGCACGGTCGCCGAAACGATCGCGTTGAAGCTCTGCATCATGAAGCCAGCGGCGAGCAACACGACAACGCCGATCACCAGAGTGATCGTGTCGGCGGACGTAACGATGCCCTGAACGGCATGCCAAATTTCCATAAGCGCGGACATAGTACCCCCTTGAACGCGTGACGGTTCTTCCCCAGGCCGCACGGCGCTCCCAAGCGCGGGCCGCCGCGATGCCTATTTACGCATCATACACCATATCGGCGTTGCTGCGAGTTCGGGCAAACGTCACGGACTGTGCGGATTTTATGGTTAACGCAAATTGTTCGCGATTTTTTGTTTGCCTGTTTGTCCGCCAAGCGCGACTGCCAATAGCGCAATCGCCTGTGCCGCAGGGCTCTGCGGATACAGTGTGCAGAGCACGCTTTGGCGGCGGACGGCTTCAACGACGCGTGCGTCGCCGGGCACGAAGCCCAAATAGACGGGCGCGGCGTGAAGGAAGGTGCGAGCGGATTGAATCAAGCTCTCCGCCGCACGTTTTGCTTCCGCCGCACTTGCCGCCAGATTCACGGCGAGCGAAGGGGTGCGCCCGCCGGTGCGCTTCAAGAACAATTTGATAAAGGCATAGGCATCGGTGATGGCGGAGGGATCGGGGGTCGCCAGCACCAAAGCGTCGTCGGACCGCGCCGCCAACGTCATCACGGTGCTGCCGACGCCAGCGCCCAGGTCGATCAACACGCGGTCATAGCCTGTGGCACGCTTGAGAAGCGCCGCTAGGCTCTCGGCAGTCTGCGCGTCGGCGTCGGAGAAAAGGCCGGTGCCCGGCGGTGCCGCCAAGAGATCGAACGGTGCATGTGCGCCGAGACGGATACCGGCGACGGCTTCTTTCAGCCCGCAGCCTCCCGCGAGCAGGGCCGGCAGATCGCCGCTTTGCATGACGCCGAGTTGAACCAAGGTGTTGGAAAGGCCGAGGTCGGCGTCGCACAACAAGACGCGTTCGCCCAGATCGGCGAAAGCCTGGGCCAGCGAAACGGCGACGAAGGTTTTGCCGGTGCCGCCTTTGCCGGAGCCGATGGCGGTGAGGCGTGGCGTGCTCGGCGTCATTGTGCGCCTTCCTGTTCGCTCTCGGCCAAAAGGCGCGCCAGCGCCAATGGGGTCAAAGAATCGAGGCCGCCAGCGACGAACGGCGAATGGGTGACGTGCGCGATGGCGATATGCGTCATCGCGGCGGCGGCGAGCGCTCCGGCGCGGCGCGCCAAATCGGCAGCCGTGACGATCAGCCGTGTCGCGCCGAGGCGGGCCAAGGCGGAAGCGATCTCGAGAACTTCTTCGCCGTCGGTCAGGGCCGAAACGACTCCGATGGTTTCGACGTTCTCGATCTTGGTCAGCGCCGCGAAGGCGGCGGCCGCTTTGGGCTGGCGCGGATCGAAGCCGGCGGTATCGATGATGGCGAGGACGCGTTGCGCCACGGCCGCGCTTGCCATGCTCGAAATTACGAAAGCGGATTCGGCGGTGGCGATCTCGGCATCCAGATGTTCGGCGAAGGCGTTCAGTCGCTCGACCGCGCCGGCGCCGCTGCAATCGCCCGCGATCAACAACACCGCGCGGCCGGCGAGCTTGGCGTGGGCCGCCAATTTTGCGGCGCAGGCGGTTTTGCCGGCGCCATTCGGTCCGACCAGCAAGAAGGCTTTCGCCTTTGCGAAATCGATCGGCCCCGGTTTCATCCGCGCATCGATGGCGGACGCGAGCGCCAAGGTCATGTCGGCGAGATTGGTCTTTGCGGCTTCGTCGGCCAAGGCATGGGCGAGCGCATCGGGCAGGCGATGGCGCGCAAACGACGCCAAAAGTTCGCCGCGGTTGAAGCGCCGCCGTCCCGGTTTCGAACCTGGCGCCTGGCGCAGCCGGCGAACCAGCGCGTTGCGGTAATCGACGTCGAAATCCGCGACGGTGGCCGATTGCGCAGGCCGTTCGTCGATAACCGGCGCATCGCAATGGTCGAGCGCCGCGCGCACCATGACGCCGCCGCTCTTGGCGCGCTCGCTGGCGACGATAACGGCCTCCGGCCCCATCTCCTGCCGTACATTGGCGAGCACGGCCTTCATGTCTTTTGCAAGAAAGGTGCGAAGCTGCATGGTGTCACACCTGCCCCAGCGTGCGCAGGCGTATGGATGCGTGGATCTCGTTCTGCGACATGACGACGGTCTGGTTGCGGAAGCGCTCGATGATGGAGCGCACGAACGGCCTGATCTGCGGGCCGGTCAGCAGCACGGGAACGTCGTTCTTTTGCGTCGCTTCTTCGAAACGGTCGCGCACGCTCTGAATAAACTGCTGCAGCTGCGACGGCGCCATAGCAAGCTGACGGTCCTCGCCCTGGCCGATGATCGATTCCGCAAAGGCCTGCTCCCAGGCCGGCGAGAGCGCCAGAATCGGAAGATAGCCGCCGGGCGAGAGATTGGCGTGGCAAAGCTGGCGCGCCAGCCGCGCGCGTACATGCTCTGTGATATACAGCGCGTTCTTGGTGTGGCCGACGGCTTCGGCGATGCCCTCGAGGATCGCGCTGAGATCGCGGATCGAGACGCGTTCGCCGAGCAATGTCTGGAGCACCCGCTGTACACCGGTCACCGATATTTGCGACGGGATGAGTTCTTCCACCAGCTTCTTGTGCTCGGCGGGCAGATCGTCGAGCAGCTTCTTGGTTTCCGCATAGGACAGGAGCTCGGCCATGTGCGATTTCAGCACCTCGGTCAGATGCGTCGTCAGCACGGTGCCGGGATCGACCACGGTGTAGCCGCGGAACGACGCTTCTTCGCGCATCGTGGCCACGATCCAGGTGGCCGGCAGGCCAAAGGCGGGCTCGGTGGTATGGGTTCCCGGAAGATCGACGGGTAAGCCTTTGGGGTCCATCACCAACAGACTGCCGGGGTAAAGCTCGCCTTTGCCGGAATCCACTTCTTTGACGGAGATGCGGTACTCGTTGGCGCCGAGCTGCATGTTGTCGATGATGCGCACCGCCGGCATGACGAAGCCCATTTCCTGGGCAAGCTGGCGGCGCAACGCCTTGATCTGATCGGTGATGCGGTGACCTTTCACATCGTTGATGAGAGGCAGGAGCCCATAGCCCAATTCGACGCGCAACAGATCGAGCGCCAAGGCCGTGGAAATCGGTTCGTCCTTAGGCGCGGCGTCGGCTTTGGCTTTTGCTTCTTCCGTGCGGACCTTGGTTTCTTCGACGTTCTTCTTTTTGTAGGCGGCCCAGGCCAGCGCGCCGACGCCAGCGGACAATCCGGCGAAAGCGAAGGTCGGCATCCCGGGGAGTACCGCGACGATGCCCATCACCGCCGACGCCATGCCCAGCGCCTGGGGGTAGAACGACAATTGCCGCATCAGCGCGCGGTCGGTGGAACCTTCGACGCCGGCCTTGGAGACCATCAGGCCGGCGGCCGTGGAGACGATCAGCGCCGGCATCTGACTGACCAGGCCGTCGCCGACCGAAAGCAGCGTGAAGCTGCTGGTCGCGTCGCTAAAGCTCATGCCGTGCTGCGCCACGCCGATGATGATGCCGCCGATGACGTTGATGCCGACGATCAAGAGACCCGCGATAGCGTCGCCACGGACGAATTTGCTGGCGCCATCCATGGCGCCGAAGAAATTGGACTCCGATTCCAGCTCCTTGCGCCGCGCCCGGGCATCCTTTTCGTCGATCAGGCCGGCGGAAAGATCGGCGTCGATCGCCATTTGCTTGCCGGGCATGGCGTCCAAAGTGAAGCGTGCGGCGACTTCGGCGATGCGCCCGGAGCCTTTGGTGATGACCACGAAATTCACCACCACCAGGATCGAGAACACGATCAGGCCGATGACGAAGTTGCCTCCCATGATCAGCTTGCCGAAGGCCTGAATGACATAGCCGGAGGCGGCGGTGCCTTCGTTGCCGTGGCTCAGGATCAGGCGCGTCGAGGCAAGGTTGAGCGAGAGGCGCAGCATCGTGGTGATCAGCAGGATCGCCGGAAAGGAGCTGAACTCCAGCGGTTTGCGGATGAACACCGCCGTCATCAGGATCAAAATCGAAAACGACAGCGAGAAGGCGAGGCTGATGTCGAGCAGCCAGGTCGGCAGCGGCAGAATCAGCACCACCAAAATCGCCATGATGCCGAACGCCAGCGCTAGGTCGCTGCGTTTGACGAAGCCGGCGATACCGGTGAGCGAAAAATCGAAAGCCGGCGCTCGGGCGGGCGTGGCGGAGACGTCAGCCATTTATAGTATCACCCGGCCAATCTCTGTTCGCCCGGCTGGGCGACGGCGAGGCCGGCCTGGGTGTATTCGCGCAACTTGTTGCGCAGGGTGCGGATCGAGATGCCCAGGATATTGGCCGCATGGGTGCGATTGCCCAGGCAATGATCGAGCGTGTCGAGGATCAAATCGCGTTCCACGTCGGCGACGGTGCGGCCGACCAGGCCGCGGGTGACGGCGGCCGCCGATTCCACGGCGGCGCGGACCGGTCCGCTCAAGTCCCCATGGCCGGCGAGCGATGCGCCGCCCACCTGCGTGCCGTCGGGAAGACGGATCGCTTCGGGACCGATTTCGTTGCCGACCGCGAGCAGTACGGCGCGATGGATGGTGTTTTCCAGTTCGCGAACATTGCCGCGCCAGGGATGGGAAGCGAGCAAACGTTCGGCGGATGGTGCGATGGCGCGATAGGGCACGCCGTTCGCTTCGGCGTATTTGCGCGCGAAATGCCGCGCCAGCGCCTGGATGTCCTTGGGCCGCTCGCGCAGCGCCGGCAGGCGCAGGTTGACGACGTTCAAACGATAAAGCAGATCCTCGCGGAAGGTGCCGCGCTTGACCGAATCCGCCAGGTCGCGGTTCGAGGTGGCGATGATGCGGATGTCGACCTTGACCGGCTTGGTGCCACCGACGCGGTCAATTTCGCGTTCCTGAATGGCGCGCAGCAGCTTGGCCTGCAGCCGCCCATCCATCTCGCTAATTTCGTCGAGCAGCAGCGTGCCGCCATTGGCCTCTTCGAACTTGCCGATGCGCCGGGCGATGGCGCCGGTAAACGCGCCTTTCTCATGACCGAACAACTCGGATTCCAGAAGGTTTTCCGGTATCGCCGCGCAGTTGACCGAAATGAACGGCCGCTCGGCGCGCGACGATTTCCTGTGAACGTAGCGCGCCAGGACTTCCTTGCCCGAGCCGCTCTCGCCGGTGAGCAGGATCGACGCCTCGCTGCCTGCCACTTGGTCGGCGAGTGCGAGCACGGCCGTCATCGCTTCGTCCTCGCAGATCATCTGGTGGGATTCGTCGGCCACCGCCGCCAGCACCGCGGCGATCAATTCGGGATCGGGAGGTAAGGGCAGGTATTCCTTGGCGCCGGCGCGGATGGCATCCACCGCCTTGCGCGCGTCCGTGCCCACGCCGCACGCCACCACCGGCGTGCAGATGCGTTCGGCCGAAAGGCCGCGCACCAGCGCTCCGATGTCGAGGCCGACGTCGCACAGAACGAGGTCCGCGCCCTGGCCGCCGCGCAGGCTGGCGAGCCCTTGCTCGATGTCGGTTGCGTGCGTGACCCTGGCACCGCGATCCATCGCGATCTTGGTCGCCGCTCCGATCTGGCCCTGCAGGCTACCGACGATGAGTAGACGCATGTTCGTAGTCCCCGTTTAGATGGTCAGCTTTGGCCGGCCTTGATGATTTCCGTCATGGTGACGCCCAGCCGGTCTTCCACCAGCACGACTTCGCCGCGCGCGACCAGCCGGTCGTTGACGTAGATGTCGATGGCCTCTCCGACCTTTCGATCCAGCTCGACGATGGTGCCCCTGCCAAGCTTTAAGAGCTGGCTGACCTCCATCGCGGATTTTCCGAGCACGGCCGAGACCGTGACCGGGACGTCGAACACCGCTTCCAGATCCTGAGCCGAGCGTTTGATGTCCTGCTCGGCCGCGGAATCTCCGTTCAGCAGGGCCTGCGAGTCGGCCTCCTGCGTATCGTGGGAGAGGTCGGGCAAATCGACGTCGTCGTTGCCTGCCATGGTCTATCCTTTCACTGTGGAACTGTGGGAAGCCTGCGAGAACCGCTGCGTGATCACGTCGCCGACGGCCTCCTCGAGCATGGAAAGGTTGCGTTCGGCGCCGCCGCCACGCCACTCGATGCGGCAGTCCGCGCCGGCGAAGCCGGGATCGGCCTTGGTGACGATGCGACCCTCGAAACCTTCTTCGCGGGCGATTTCTTCGAGTTTATGGGAGATCGCCTCGACCACGGCCTGCGAGGCGCGCAACACAACGCGCGGTTCGCCGACAGCTTGATGGATGGCTTCGCGCAACGCCGCTTCGACGTCGCCGGTCGGCAAAGAAGCGATCGCCATAGGAGCCAGTTTGCGTGCCGCGGCGAAGGCGATGATTGCCGCTTCCTGACGCATCGTTTCGATCTCCGCATGCATGCTGGCAAGAGCGTGCTTGAGAGCGTCGGTCAGGGCCTGCGTCGCGGCGGCCATCGCCTCGGCGGCGCGCACTTGGCCGGCCTTAATGCCCTCGGCGCGCGCTTTGCTGCACATCAGGTCGATTTCTTCCTGGGTGTAGACCTTGCGCTGGCGCGCCCGCGCCGCGTTGGATATGAGGTCGCCTTCTGCCCGAAACTCGGTGTCGAAGGTGAATTTGCTCGCCGGGTTGCTCATCAATACACCAGCTCGTCTTCGCCTTGCTTGTTGGCGATCATGATCTCGCCCTTGTTGGCGAGGTCCTTGGCGACGTTGACCATGCGCATCTGCGCCTCGTCGACGTCTTTGAGACGCACCGGCCCCATCGCTTCCATGTCTTCGCGCAGAATTTTTCCAGCGCGCTCGCTCATGTTGGAGAAGAAGACGTCGCGCAGGGAATCGGTCGCGCCCTTGAGCGCCAAGGCCAGTTTGTCTTTTTCGACATGGCGCAGCAGAGTCTGGATGGAGCCGGGGTCGAGCTTGCCGAGATCTTCGAAAGTGAACATCAGCGCCTTGATGCGCTCGGCGCTGTCGCGGCTGCGCTCTTCCAAGGCGGTGACGAAGCGGCTTTCGGTCTGACGGTCGAAGTTGTTGAAGATTTCCGCCATATGCTCATGGGCGTCGCGCTTGGCGGTCCGCGCCAGGTTGGACATGAATTCGACGCGCAGCGTCCGCTCCACCTTGTCGAGAATGTCCTTCTGCACGCTTTCCATGCGCAGCATGCGCTGCACGACTTCGAGCGCGAATTCCTCCGGCAGCGCCGCCAGCACGCGCGCGGCGTGTTCCGGTTTGATCTTGGAGAGCACGACGGAAACCGTCTGCGGATATTCGTTCTTCAGATAATTCGCCAGCACGGTCTCGTTCACATTGGCGAGTTTGTCCCACATGGTGCGGCCGGCGGGACCGCGGATTTCCTCCATGATCTGGGAGACTTTGTCCCCGGGCATGAAGCGGGAAATCAATCGTTCGGTCGATTCATAGGAGCCCATCAGCGAACCGGTGCCCGACATCTGCGAGACGAATTCAACCAGCAGCTTTTCCACCAGATTCGAGCTGACCGTGCCCAGATTGGACATGATCTGCGAGATTTCCTTGACTTCGTCCTCGTCGAGCATTCCCCAAAGTTTGGCCGAGTGCTCCTCGCCCAAAGAGAGCATGAGGATGGCGGTGCGCTCCGCGCCGGAGAGGGCGCGGAGGTCTTCCTTGACGGCGGTTTTGGCGGTGCGCGACATCTCTTACACCGGTTCGTGGAGCCAAGTACGCATGATGGCCAGCGCCTCTTCGGGATGGGCCGCCACGACTTCGCCGACTTTCTTGACCGAGGATTCGCGCACCTGCCCTTCGATGCGGCTGATATCGATCATGCTTTCGCGCGGCGGCGGCATCAGAGCCGGTGTCTGACCTTGTTGCGCAGTGGCGGCCGCGCCCTGGTTCGCAGGCGCCGGCAACTGAGCGGTCGCGGGCGTGCCGGAGGAAGCGATCTGAGCCGGCGCGCCGCCATAGGAGACCGGCGCGAACATGCGCGCGATCAGCGGCCGCATGACGAACAGGCCGATCAGCAAGGCGGTAATCGAGAGGATCGCCGCCTCGATGATCTTGAACCAATCGGCGCCATCGAGGCCCAGCAAAGGCGCGGGCGCGGGCGTCAGAGGTCCGGTGTCGACGCGGGCGAACGGCATGTTGACGACCTGCACCTGATCGCCCCTGCCGGCGTCGTAGCCGATCGCGGATTTCACCAACGTGTCGATTTGCTTCATGTCTTGCGCGCTGCGCGGTTTGTAGGAGCCGCCATCGCCGACGATCCCGTCGACCACCACGGCGACTGAGAGTTTCTTGACGGTTCCTGCGTCGACCGTGCTCGTCGTAACGGTCTTGTTGATTTCGTAGTTGGTGGTCTCTTCGGTGTGGCCGGAGTTCGATTTCACATTGTCGCCGCCGCTTGCGC
>Ga0265340_10001682_pt1 | contig 12718 bp, 6 predicted proteins | sample 4CB225metaG_FD_202082 | JGI IMG/M metagenome (GOLD analysis project Ga0265340, IMG submission 202082) | Rhizosphere microbial communities from Carex aquatilis grown in University of Washington, Seatle, WA, United States - 4-CB2-25 metaG | ecosystem: Host-associated > Plants > Roots > Rhizosphere...
GAATTACCATCCACAGTCCCGCGAGACCAAGACCACCGCAAAACGCTAGCAACGCCATGATGCTATTGTGCGGAGAGAAATGATACATGGGGAATACTGTTAGTGGCACTGTGCCTGATTTGTCGATTTCAAGCCATTCATGGCCGAAACCAGTCCCAAGTATTGGCCGCTCCAACATCATGGTGACACAACCGAAGTTCTCGTTGTCACGAGCTTTCGTCGAGAGGTCAACTTCTCCGTTCTCGCGTTTTCCGCTAAACATGCTAGTCAAAGTGGCGAGCGGCTTAAATACTCCAGTGGGGTTGCTCCAACCAATAGCGACGTAGAGAGCCAAGGCGGGCGCAATGGTGCGCATCGCACGATTTATCCGTTTGGCGACTTTTGCGGTGGCGGGCAACGAAAAATAGATAATGAGGAGCGAGGCTATCACCGTTGCCCATACCAGCCGACGGTTGTTGACCTTCATTGCCATCAAGATTAGCGGAGTGCCAAGCAATAAGTTGCGCAATGACTTCTTGCTTCGGGACTCTATTGCACGCGAAACGAGGACGATAAGAGCCACGGAAAAAAGCACTGAATCCTCATGAGTCGTCATCCAGCTGGGAAGGCGGCTCCAATCGTAATTCCGAACTTTCAGATAAAACACAATACCCCAAGCCGAGCGCCAGCATGCAGCAAGAACTATTGCATCGTCAAGTTGACGAAAGTCATCAGCGTTGGAGAGGACGGCCATTGCAGTCAACGCAAACGCAAGCCCAAAGCTCCATGCATGCAGTAAAGTGTAGAGTGGCAGATAAGACCCCCCCGTTACCAGTCCGTACACCGTCACGAACATTGCCGTTCCGAAGCTAACGTAAATAGCTTTGAGTACTGGGCGAGCCACGGGACGCTTGTTTCTCGTGGTAACCAGCAACAAGAAACAGGAGAGCTCGAAAACGCAGAATTTTATTGGAAGCGGGGCGGTGAACCAATTGAAGAGGCTAACCGGTGTCCAAAACTCGTGTGAATACAGCGGTGCAATGTCGAAGATCTCAGAAACAAGCACAAGAAGAAGCATGACTCTGAGTACTTTCACTTTTCGCATTAAGCACCGGTGCGGTTAGAAGGGCTTGTCGAGCATCCTCGATAGGTGGGTAAGTCCCAACGTATGCGGCTGAGTACTGTTCTCATTGTGCGGGGGAGGGCGAAAGTCTCGGCAAGATTACCCAGTAGTTGTAAGGATGGCCATTTGGACCAACGGACGTGAGTGCGTGCATTCGGCCTGCGGATGGTATCACACCGGATGCCGACTGATCGGTCGGGAAGTAGTTTGCAGACACGTGTCAGCCACTCAGCAACCAAGTTGCCTATTCGAAACATGAGTGAATCAACCGAGTTTACGCAGAGTTCAACATTTGAGGGTCACGTGCACGTGGCCGGCAGGCGCGAGGCTCACTCACCCACAAGCCTTCGGCCACGTGGCGGATGCTCAGTGCCAAAGAAATGGCCGCCGTTGAGGACCCGATGCTCTGCGATTAGGATCCAATTATGAGTCAGCTCTCCGCCGTCATGGCTTTGAAAGTTCAAGGTCGGCACTACGCAGATAACATCGGCCGTTGCGACATCATGTTCGAATCGTTCCGCCACTTCAAATTGCGGAATATGTTCTCTGAAATCCTCATAGTCATTCCGGCAGCGGAAAGACCGTATATCGAAAAGTACGCAGCGGCCTGGATGGACTTTCCCATTCGGCTTATCGTCGAGGATGAGTACCTTGACAAGTTCAAGAATTTCACTCGCATCCACGAAGTACGTAATTGGCATCGACAACAAATCATCAAGATGTTCTGTGCTGAGTTGGTCCAGAGCGAGTTCTTTCTGGTTCTCGATCCAGATGTTTTTGCGGTTAAGTCATTCGTGTACGAGGACGTTGTCGTAAATGGGCGAGCAATTTTAGAATCGGACAATCGAATGTGGCACAAGGACTGGTGGCTTGCTTCGGCTCAGCTGTTAGGTGTTGAGGCCCATCTCGACCGACCGGGAATCGGGGTAACTCCCGCAATTCTATCTACACAAGGATGTAAAGAGCTCACGAGATACATTTCTGAGCGCTACGGCAAGCTTTGGTATGAAGTCCTTCTCTCACAATACATGGTTCCTTGGACCGAGTACACGCTCTATAACCTGTATCTTGAACATACCGGCAAGTTCAGCGAGTACCATGTCAATCCCGCCGACTTGGGTCATACGAAACGACTTCACTCACCTGCGCCGTGGGGTGTCTGGAAGTCGGGCGACTACGAGCGGTTGAATTTTCCCGAGCTGATGTCCAACAAGAACCCCGGAATCTTTACCGTGGTTCAAAGCAATGTTGGCATAACGCCACAGCGACTTGCGCGGGACCTGGCACCACACATCGCAATAGCGATTCAGCCATACGAACCTTCGACGGCTCCCATGTCGCGGCTGAAGGAAGCCTACGGCGCAGCACTTCGTCGAGTGATACAATTGACCTCGAGAAATCGGCTCTCGTCAACGGCTGGGAAGTAATTATGCACAGCCGCCAGACAATTCCGCAGATATCGGTTACTGGCTGACGCAATTGTAGCTGTTGCCGTCAGGCTTGCTGCATTTGGGGTTGTCGTTTGTGTTGTTGTAGTTGAACGCACTGCCATAAGCTTGCGCCGGAAGCGTTCCCACCATGGGTGTGAGGTCCGGACCCGTCCAGGGCCATAGCTTGTCGCTGGGCCACCAGGCAGGCTTCGTTGCGTAGTACAAGGAGGCCGGCAAGTCATGTGTAGATATAGTGGGATTCCACATGACTTTGCCATTGGACGTATCGAAATTGCCGTGCCACCACAGGCTTGTGACCGATATGTCGGTGCTGTTGCTCAACCGAAATATCGACGGCATACCGTCGTATACCATGTATCCAACCGTCACGTTGGCGGTGCCGAGGGAGGGTGGCACGCCTAGTGCTATGTTGGTCGTGCTGCCAAGAACATTGCCCACCACAGTCATATCGTTGTCGGTGGCATCGAACTGAATCGCCGTGACGTTGGAATACTGCGGATCGGATGGCAGAGACCAAACTATTGGATTGGGCGCCTGCTGGCTCGACGAATAATTTCTGAAGAAGGTCAAGTACCCGGCATTGCCATGCGTGGTGGACGCACCCATGTGCGGCGCATAGTTGCCCTCGATAAGCTCCATGTGCGGATATGAAGCATGGCAATCAATACTCGATTCTTGGCAGGCACCTTTGGCCTCGTTATCGAGGCACCAAGCATTGTCGGCATAGTTGTAGCCAACGACATTACCACCCCCCGAGTTGTTGAATAGGATGGGCTTGTTCATATAGCGTGCGACGTTGTTCTCGACGAGATTGTCCGCCGCTCCGCAACGTAAAACAATGCCGTAATTATCCTGTCCGAAGCCGTAGACCTTGGCGTTGTGGAAGTGGCTATCACGCACCACGCAGCGGTAAGTTCCGGTCAAGGCCGCATGCATGCCGGTCAAGGTGCCGTCGGTTTGCACGTCCTTGACCCAGCAGTAGGCGGCATTCGAAACATCGACACCACCAGCCATTCGACCAGGGTATTCCAGTCCATTGCCATTCTTGACCCAGATGTGTTCGATGCCAGCCCACTTAGTAACCGCAAATTTGACCCGCGAGATCTTTGCCCCGCTGCGTTTCTTGAACGTCCAATGCAATGAAGTACTCAGTGTTATTGTGCCCGTCGTCGAGTCAACGGAGGCGATCTCCACACGCTCGCTAATTCTTGAGCCAGCGACGCGGACGAAAGCGCCTGTCATGCCAGAGTCAATTTTGACGAGGTTGGGGTCATCGACTTCATCGAGAAGGGCGAAGTCTCCGGCTGCAAAAGTCTTGTTCGAGCGGCCAACGCTCAGCTTGTTCTGTTCCTTCGTGGCATCTGCAGTCAAAGTCACAGCCGCGTCAAAGTTACCCTGGTAGCAGACTTGATCGTAGGCGAGGACTGGACCAATCGCCAACACCGGCCCCCGCTGACCATTTGCAAGAACCACAACGGTTGCACCAGTTCCCGAAGACGCACGACCCCGCAAGACTACACCACTCGGCACATGAACGGTGGAAGGGACCGTATAAGTGCCCGCCTGAAGCTGCACGACTGTCGCTGGAGCACACCCGTCTAAAATCGTCTGAAGATTAGCAGCCTCATTGGGTGCCAAAGTCTTGCATACCTTGCTGCGCACGGGCAAACCGTCCAATCCAAGAGCTTGGTTCAGCGGGGTGTCGGCGAGAATTCCTGGATTCCACTTTGTCGTGTTATAGGGACTCAACAGTCCCCTCGACTTCCATACGGCACTGCTGCCGCTGGATGCGATTGCTGTTACGCAGGCTGCCGATTGCCAAACGCCGCCACAGCAGTAGCCATTGGTGTGCGTTACCCCTTGGCAGTTGCACCCGGAGGCAACAGAGGTGTCTGCGCAGGGCTCGGAAGTGCCGAGATTGGGGCTCATCGGGCTTCTCCTTTCGCACGCTGAACATAGGGTCAAAGCGATCGAAAAAACTGGCACGAATTGAGTACTGCCAAATCCTCTGGTCACCCCAAATTGTGTGATCATGCGTTCTCCGTTCTGCAGAAACTATACATACTATGCGCGACGAGCGCCAGTTGCCGGCCGTGGTCGATTCGACTATGCGTACCCGGCTGTTCATGACAAGGCAACATGCTGAATCGCAAACACATTTCCAAAGATCAGAGGTTGAGCGAAGCCAACTGACGCGAACATATCGAAGTGCACCGCAGGTGGTCGTGGATTAAGATCATTTAGGTCATGGATGACGCCGAATCGTTGGCCGATTAAACGAGTACACACGAGAAGCCTCAAGCGTTGCGCGTTCCATTCGGCGTTTATCACGAAGAGTTTTTCGGATGATCAGCAACCAAATCGAAGGTAACAGTGGACTCGTGCCGTTGATGCTAGCCTTGCTCCTGAGCAGTATGAGACGCTCATGAGAATAGCTGTTCTCTCTCTGACGATGCTTTTGCTTTGGGGATGCCACGGCAAGCTAGGCTGCGTCTCCGAATCAAGTCAGGGCCGATCCAGGCAAGCAGGCTTGCCGTTTGATGACCGATCCGGTCCGACTGTAGCTCGCACAGGCCAGGATACGACGTGGCAACGGGGTCTATCGATTGGACCAAACGGTCCTATTCCACTCATTGTCGTTGACCAGTTTGGCTATCGCATACTGGACGTCAAAGTGGCGGTGCTCCGCGACCCCCACGTGGGGTATGACGCAGCTGTGGACTACACCCCAGGGACGCGGTTTGGGGTTGTTGATAAGCGAACAGGAGTTACCGTCAAGCAAGGACCTGCAGTTGCTTGGAACAATGGCGCGACCGACTCGTCTTCCGGGGACCGAGCCTGGTGGTTTGATTTCTCAGATGTACAACAGCCAGGCACGTACACGATAGTCGACTTTGATAGGCAGATTCGTTCGGTTGAGTTCGACATAGATGACGCCGTGTATCACCGTGTTCTAAAGAACGCAGTGCGCATGTTCTTTTATCAACGAGCGGGTTTCAGGAAAACTAGCATGTCGGCAGGTGCGGACTGGGCAGACGCCGCAAGTCATTTAGGTAACCTTCAAGATCCGCATTCACACTCGTGGTTGGATAAGCGAGACTCCACGCTGGCAAGAGATCTGCGCGGCGGCTGGTTTGACGCAGGCGACTACAACAAGTACACGAGTTGGACGGCACGCGCTGTCATCGGGTTACTTCGTGCATTCGAAGAGAACCCGAGTGCATTTGGGGACAACTTTGATATCGCCGAGTCGGGCAATGGAATACCTGATGTGCTTGATGAGGTGAAGTGGGCCTTGGATTGGCTCAAGCGTATGCAAAATAGCGACGGCGCGTTCTTATGTGTTCAGGGACTTTCTGCCGGAAGTCCCCCATCCGCGGCGGTCGGACCAAGCTACTATGGTCCAGCGACGACCGCAGCAAGTCTAATGGGGGCGGCTGCCTTTGCCTATGCTGCAAAAATATACGAAGCCCGCAGTGAACTTGAGTTAGAAGAATACGGCGCCGACCTCGCCACACGGGCTGGCAAGGCTTGGGAATGGGCGAATTCGCACCCAAAGGAACTGTACTATAATAACGACAATTCGAAACAGGCCGGTTCAAGTGGGCTCGCTGCCGGTCAGCAGGAAATGGATGAGGCGGAGCGACAATTTGCCAAATTCGAGGCGGCTGTCCACCTGTTCGAGTTGACGAAAGACTCGAGATTGAGCGAATACATTGCATCGAACTACACGAACGTGGTTCCAACAACCGCCCCCAGTTTATGGGTCGCTGATCAACAGGAAACGCTTCTCTACTACGCAAAACTCCCCGAAGCTGCAAGCACCGTTCAGAAGGCGATCATCGGGCGGTTCATGACGAACGTAATCCGCAATGCCGATCAATGGCCCATGATTATGGCTAACAGCGACCCCTATCGTGCACCCATCAAAGGCTATACGTGGGGCAGCAACAAATCCAAAGCCATGCAGGCGCGGATATATCAATTGGTCGAGAGGTACGGGGACGATGCCGCGTTGGGTGCAAAGGCCGTATCTGCAGCAGAAGAATATGTCCACTACATCCATGGCGTGAACCCACTGGGGCTCGTATACCTAACAAATATGGGCCAGTTTGGGGCGGAACACTCCGCCAAGACTCTGTTTCACACTTGGTTCGCGGACGGAAGTCCAAAGTGGGATGCAGTGACCGACGACACACCGGGTCCGGCTCCGGGATACCTGGTGGGCGGCCCCAATCCAGGTTTCGCCTTGGATGCTTGCTGCGCAGCCACTTTTCCAAGTCCCAATTACCATTGTCGTTTCGCTCGGGCGTACGCGCTATGCACCAAAAACTATTCGCCCCCGATCGGGCAACCCGATCAAAAGTCATATTTGCAGTTCAATTCGGATTGGCCGGCAAACTCCTGGTCTATTACAGAGCCGAGTATCGGATATCAAGCGCAATATGTCAGAGTCTTGGCTGCCTATGCGAGGTAGCCCCGATCGGCCATTCCGCAATTGCGACACATCACACGATGTCGCCCGAGGGTGGCAATGTTGTTCTACAGGCGTGCCGCGGTTTCATTTTTCGAATCAATATGAGCTGACTTTCAATTAATTTTTCTGGTACTAGACTTCCCAAGTCGGAGGCACAATGACTCAGAGTGCAGAAGGTTCTAGACTCCTCAATGATGATACTGGTTCCGCTTCTCGGCGTCGTAGCAGGAAGATGTGCGGTTTGACAAGCCTCGTATTGTTGCTGCTCGATTGCACACCTGCACCCTGTACATGCATCATAAAGTTCCCACCATTGCCGACCGCACAACCATGTACAGCTACAACCAGCGATGCCGTTCGCGATCGTGTTGGCAGCTCAGGCTTGGGCCAGACCGCAAATATAGGTTCCGCGAGCAAAATGATTTGGGACGGAGACGCGGCGGGTCTCACTGCCAAGGGCTGGGCAGACTGTGAAAAGAAGCCACAGTGTAAGTCGAGTCTTGCACCACAAGCTGGTGTTGGACTCAAAGCATCAGTAGGCCTCAAGTTTCGCGCTGAAGGTGAAGGTTGGATTGGAGGTGGATGGAATTTATTTGGCTGGTGGCCTACTGACGCAGGCATCGATACATCCGAATTCAAGTCGCTCAGATTGGCGATTCGAATTGAGTCCAAAGACAAGACTTTGGCACCCGATCTAGGTGCCCTGATCGTGAGCTTGAAATGCTCAAACAAGAAGGATGGGTGCCAAAGCCAAAACATGAAAGTGGCTGACTATGTCGAGGGTAATTTGTTGGATGGCAATTGGCATGTGGTGAAACTGCCTTTGGCAGAACTGAACAAGAAAGAGGGTTTTGACCCGAGAAAGGTTTGGGAGATCGATCTGAATACTTGGTCAAGAATGACCAAAGATTTCAGCGTTTACATCGATGATATCGCGTTCGAGTCAGAGTAAAACAACACTTTGGCACAGTCTTCAACACGCGGTTCACGACTGCTGTTGGAAGGGAATGCTCGATCGTTAATTAGTCGGAAATTGCCATGGACTTTGACTCAACCATTTCTCGCACCTCGGCAATTGCGCTTTCGTTTTCGTTCAAGGCATGCTCGGCGCCAGGAATTACGACGAATTTTGCCCGGTTGCCCAGGTGCGCCGCGTTACTTCGCCCTTGGCTGATGTCAACCACTTGGTCCGAATCACCGTGAAGGATTAACACAGGGAATGGAATGGCCTTGAGAAATGGAAGCGTCTGATAGATGTCGCCTAGCATGATGCGGGCGGTCAGTGGCGAATGCACCATTTCGATTTCAGATATGCTGGCCATCAGAGTGAGCGACGCGAGGCGTCTGTTCGATAAAGCGGCTTGACCCGCGACATACATGGCAACATAGGTTCCGAGAGAGAACCCTGCAACGTGCAATTGGGATGCATTCAAGTGTTCGTTCTGCATCAGGTTGTCGAGAATCCGAATGCCATCCGATGCGAGCGACTCCGGTCCAGGTAAGCCTTGAGACAAATCGTATCCCCGGTAAGCATACACGGCGCATCCCCAGTCGGTTCCCCCACACACTCGTTCCAGGAAGTTCTGACCCTGTTCCAACTGATGAGCATCATTGCCGGGGAAGAACAACAGCCACGGCGCCCCTTGCCTTTGAGGACGACGAGTGAGGCCATATAGAACAGTGTCGTCTGCCACACGCACTGAATCGCGTGACCATCTCGGTCGAGCCGCAAGCGTTGCATATGCGCTTTGGTCCAAAGGTAAACACGAGTAGGTGAACCATGGTCGATGACGAATCCGGCGCTGGACGTACGGGCGAACGAGAGCGGCAGTCAACAAGACCCCAATAACCGCCAAAAAATTTGTCGTGCGTGACAATGACTTCATAAGGCATTTCCTCCTCTGCATAGGCGAATGGATACCGCGGGCAGTATCGTATGTGCTCTCCAGAAGCACTCGTTGCATGCAACGAAACGCAGTATGGTGATGACTCTACCAGGCATGTGTCACAGGAATGATTGTAACAATTTCCAAGTCCATGTGGTTGCCATCATGCAAAATCGCACATAGCTTCCACGAATTCCCGGGAACCGTCCCTCACCCACGTGTCCAACTGGGCGACGTCTTTCAATTGCTGTCCTCTCCGCCGATGGACGAGAAAATACCGTGTATCGATGTCCGGCACTGCGCTCATGTCGCCCCAGAGTTTTTCGAATTGCGCCACCGGGAAAATATCCTCTTGAGCATTGCCCCAGCGACGCTTGACATCTTTCAATGTCACGTACGTGGGCAGCCGGTCTGCAAGTTCACGGACGCCTTTTCGGACACGTTCCCTGTCATGCAAGGCATCTCGGGACAAGCCGAACGATGCAAGCAGAGTATCAATAGTGATCCAGGTCGTCATGGAATTGTAGTAACTCAGCTTCGCTTCGTCTTCCTCGCGTGGGAAAGCAAGCCCTTCGACCAGCCGCAGCCGTCCACCGACACGTGCCAAACCACCTCCGCGATCCTCAAAGCGGCGAGGAATTACTTCAAAACTAAGCATCGCCCCACTTTGAACGTGTTGCCCAAGCCAGCTCGGATCGAGTTGAGCTCCCAGAGTATCGATGTTGTGCAACAAGAGGTATTGGAGATTACCATTCAGACCTAACATGCTACTTAGGGTTCCGTTAAGCAGCATGTTGGCGATTTCATACCAGTGGCCAACCGGATGAATGCACTGTGACGGCACATTGTCACGATAGTCGCTAACTTCGCCGTTGGAGATAGCCCACTCCATGAGGGCTTTGCGGATGTTGTCGCGCACTTTCTGTTTGCGCTCTTCGAGTTGTTGCTGCGGCATCTGTTCCCAGGCAAACTGAAGGTCTCGCACTGAGGGAATCAGTCGAAGTCCGATGGATTGTCCTGGCGACAGGAAAACATCGCCGGAAAAACCGTAGTTAGCCTCGTGGCGAAGTAGAGACTGAATTGGATCGTGAGTAAGATAGCTTGTCGTGAATACGTGCGTTGGCACCCGACCGAATAGACTTCCAGTGCGGCGGCTCTTGGCAAGGTGCACCTCGATGAACGTACGAAAGCGACCGTCAAGTTTGGCAAATGGATGGAGCGCTTTGACGGTGCCTGCACCTTGAGTCCATCGGCTACCCGCGCCAGCAGCCAGAGTAACGACGGCCACTTCACCATTTGCCAGAGCTTTTTCGCCCACGCCGGCGGCAGCGCCCGTGACAAACTCTTCGCGAAGCACGTCACCCGAGTGAACGTCTTCGATAGACGTGTCCACCGGAAGTCGGTTCTTGGCAATGCCGATACGACCTGCAGCCATGTCACGGCGAATGTGCTCGTGGCGTTCACGATCGAAGCCGTTGCGGTTCAGAAGTTCATCCAGAGTCTCTTTCGACTGAGGATCGTCACTTACAGACGGGAAGAGTCGTCGAATCAATGACTGGCCCACCCATTCTGCCCGAGTTCCTCGAAGGTCCCTGGCAGTAAATCTCTCCAATTCGCGTCTTTGTGCCGGCGAAAACGAACGCGAGCCTTTCTGTAGCCAAACAGGTAGCATTAGAAGATAGTATTCGGGCGACAGGATTGCATGGTCTCCGCTCAATAACTCCGCACGTGAGCCCTCCTCATCAATGGCAAAGCGATACACCATTGGGTTCATTGCAAATGGCAGGCTTGCCTCCAACTCACCCTTTTCTTGTCGCATGCTTGCCAAAAAGCGAGACTCTGCCTCTGCCTTCACCGCCGGATCGAATATGAAACCCATGCCTCCGCCCGACATGCCACCGAGCATCCAGAATCCCCAGAATTGGTCACCATACAGGTTCTTGGCATCGTCGATGAGGCGTTCGGTATAGTAGTTTGAGGCCCACGGGACAATTTCCTGCAGCGGGCCGCGGAATGCCATCGTTGCGAGACGCCCGAATTCGCGAATATCCCCTTGCTTCAGTGAGTCGAGAATCGCATCAAACAGGCTGAGGAGATTCTGCCTCGCCAACCATTCGCGCGTCGTACCGAGCAAGAACTTCTCGGTAACCATCTCAAGTATGGGACCGACATTTGCAGCCATGCCGCCGTGCACAACCACCAGTGAATCTTGGAGTTTGCGACGCGCCGACTCGGGCAGCAACTCTGGACCGAGTAGAGTATGGCGGGGCAACAGGCGGCCGCGGCTTTGTCCGTACTCAACGTCGCCCGCTTCAGACATGACCCCTTCGATGGTCTTGACTCCTGGCCAGATGCCACCGCTGTCTTGCCATCCCCCGCCGGATCCGCCGAGCCATTCACCGAGAATTGCGCGACCCGAGATGAGTCTCCTTTCAGATTCGACTAGCCCGCCCGACAATGAGCCAACTTGGCTCGTCGCTCGCATGCAGATCGAAATGAGACCACTCAGCAGATTCGTGGAAACGGCCAAACGGCTACCCTTAGGTATATTGTGAACCTGAGTAGCAAGCTCGAGGCCACGCCCCGTGCCCACGAGCTGCTCGAGTATTTCGGAGAGCACCTGACCGGAGCCCTCCAACGCGGGGGGTACCAACCCAGCCGCAATCACTGCTGCTTTCAAAAGACCAAGGTAGTCACGACCGAAGTCAAACACTTCGGCAAGTTCAGTGATATCAGCGGTGGCGCCCAAGTCCACACTGGAGAGCCTAAGCACGGGCTCGTCTATGACTCTCAGATAGCAAGTGATGGGAGGCATTGGCGATTGACCCTCGCCGTACGGCGCAAGATCCACAGAGATGTTCAAGACGCGGGCGCCCTCGGGATAGTCCATTGCCAGAAAGAAGATGTCGCTCCAGCCACTATGAGTCAGATCAAGTCGCACGGGTGTTTGCTCGACAAGAAGCGGATAGTGACCAATTGACTCCTTTCTCAGTAGCTCGGGCCTCATTCGTAATGGATAATCCAGTGGATGACTGACGCGAAACATCCAACGGTTTCCACGCATCGAGCGAACGGACTGTTGGACCTGCTGAGCCAACAGCTGAAAGCCAAGACCATAGTAAGCTGACGCAAGCGCACTTGCGAGAGGATCACTCATTTCGCTAGTGGAAGCTGCCGCCAGAAAAACCTCGATGGCCTCGTTGAAGCGACGATTGAGGACTAGCTCTTGGCCCCGGTAGGGTATGAGCCCAATGCTGCGCAGTTCCGAGCGGGCCGGCAGAAAGTATCGATAGATGGCCGACGCTTGCAGTAACGCACGAACGCGATGGTACGTATTTGCTCCTGTGTCGTGCCCGAGATCATGCAGCACGCGCGCAGCGCGCAACAATTCTTCGAAGTTTGCGTTCTTGCAAAACTGCTCCAGCACGCCTGCTTTGGCCTGCTGCGAGGGTGCGAAAATGGCTTCGACGAGCGGGTGAGTTTCAACGTCAGACATTCATCACCCCTGCTATTGTTCGATCGAGTGGCCCACGGACGAGTCTGCTTGAGCAACCTCCTCCAGTATCAATCGCAGCACTTCGGTGCGACGCGTGCCGTGCAATGCTAACGACAGCTGGGCACGCAGAATACCAAATGGGCTCTCCAGGTCCACTCGATGGCCGCGAACCTCGAGGGCCAGATACCTTTCATGAGAGAGCAAGGCGGCCAGGGATTCAGACAAACCGAGAGGTTGTCCCTCTGGTAGTTGCGCTTGCTGCTCTCTCAAATACTGAAATATGCCCGGTGTCAATGCGTGAACGCC
>Ga0265340_10001683_pt1 | contig 12717 bp, 10 predicted proteins | sample 4CB225metaG_FD_202082 | JGI IMG/M metagenome (GOLD analysis project Ga0265340, IMG submission 202082) | Rhizosphere microbial communities from Carex aquatilis grown in University of Washington, Seatle, WA, United States - 4-CB2-25 metaG | ecosystem: Host-associated > Plants > Roots >...
TATGTCCTTCCTCATCCAAATGCATCTCCACATGTACATTGTATTGATGCATTACTTTCAAATCTTCTTCGCCGTACGCGGCAATCGTGACGATCCCTGTTCCTTCATCTGCTGTTACAAAATCTCCTGGGATAATTTCGAAAACTTTTGTGCCTTTTCTTACTTTATTTTTGAAATAATCATAATGTGGCTCAAATTTTATCCCTACTAACTCTGCCCCTTTTACCTCTTTCAAAACTTTGTATGTCTTTTTGTCCCCAAGCATTTTCAGTGTTGACTTAGCTAAAATATATGTCTCTCCATTTTGTTCAACTAGTGCATATACAAACTTTGGATTGACTGCTAGAGCCGTTGTAACAAGTTTATTCCATGGAGTGGTAGACCAAGCAAGAAAATATGCTTTACCGGAAGCATTTTTATCCTTAATCTTTAATCCTAAATCGTGAGTCTCATACTTGTATGTCGTTGTATCGTCCTGAATTTCTTTATAATTTTCAGCATCCATTGCAACTTCAAAATTTGAAATAGGTGTGGCACAGTGCGGACAATAGAGTGAAACGCGAAGACCTTTATAGACATATCCTTTCTCATACATTTGCTTAAAAACCCACATCACGGACTCCATGTAGTCAACATCCCACGTCTTGTAAGCATTTTTGAAATCAACCCACCTGCCGATATGCTCAACATACCATTCCCAATCTCCGGATATAACATTTACATAATGTTTGCACTCATCAATAAATTTTTTAACGCCAACAATCTCTTCAATATCTTTTTTACTTTTAATTTCAAGTTCATTCTCGACTTTATTTTCAATCGGCAATCCATGACCATCCCATCCCCAGACCCGACGAACACGGTAGCCTTTCATCGTCCAATAACGGCCGAAAACATCCTTGGGAAGACTTGAAAGAAGTGATCCATAATGCGGCATGCCGGTAACAAAAGGCGGACCATCAAGGAATGTCCATCGTTTATTCGCTGGACGTGAAGAAACAGATTTTTCAAATGTCTTATTCTTCTTCCAATACGTTATTGTTTCTTCTTCTTGTTTGGCAAAATCTATTTTTGGCGATACAGATTTAAACATGGATATAATTGTAGTTGAAAGCTAAACTGAATTCAAGCATCTCCACTTGTAGAGGATAAAGATTGATGATTAAAGAATAAAGATTAACGAATAATGAATACTCTCTTTAATCTTTATTCTTTAATCTTTTTCAGGTTTAATAAGATATTCTAAATATAAACTACTTTAGGATAAGACAGAGGAACTAAATGAAGACTACTGTGCGCACCAGTAGCATGCGGTATTTCCGCCTTGAGATTTGCAGCTTGCTCCAGCACCACCTGTTTGAGTATATTTGGTAGTTGCATCAAGTTGCTGTGATTGTGATTGTGGCTGAAAACAGACGATAACATCAGATGCATTTCCCGTCTGTGGATTCGGATTGGTGACATATATTTGACTCTGATTGCTTGAACCTGTGAAGGATGCTTTCAAATCTCCTTCAGAGACAAAATTGGTAACACAGTTAGCCAGACTGCTTACTGCAATTCCTGATAGCGTATTACCTCCAGCGTAACAATTTGTCCCGCCGTTCGCTGCCGAAAACCACGGAAGAGCATTATGCGTCGAATAATATTCAACACTTGCATCAACAAAATTTGAAGCAAGATCTTTAATACTTGTGTCTTGAGCTTTTTTAAGTTGTTCAACAGGATTGATTGCGGCAAGAAGTGCAGCTGCAAGAATACCAAGGATACCTAATACGACAAGAAGTTCGATAAGAGTGAACCCTTTTTTGTATTTAGATATAATAGGCAGTTTCTTCATTTTGGTGAACGAGAGCTCATATTGATTACAACACATTTTTATAAATCTTGTCAATAGCTAACACATCTTTTTGATTACTGAACATTAAAGACATGAATAATCGTAGTCAAAATTATTGGTGGTAAATTGCGTTAACGATACGGATCCTCCAGAAGTAAGTGATGGCAAAGAACAATTGGATTGCGCTCCGTTTTGGTCGGTAGCTCCAGGTATCCAACTGCGCAAACCATTGAGATTACTATCTGATGGAACAGTTCCGACAATGGTCGACCACATAGAACTTATAGAATAGACACCAACTGTTATTCCCCTTGATTGAAAATAAGTAACCATTGCTTCCAAGTCTGCACGGTTATTTTGCAAATTACTAGAATCCCATGAGTTAACTGTCTCAACATCAAGCCACCACATATAATCTGATGGTGTTGTATCTACCCCTGCCGACTGAGCTGCCGGAATCAATTTATCTTGGACGTCATCAACCGCTCTGTTCCATCCATATTGCCATGCACAAGCTGTTGAGATAGATCCATCACATGTTCCATCTGGATTTGGAGAAGTATTGCCTTGCGAATCAACATTGTTACTCGGCCATCTGCCAGCAGTACCAGGATTGCCGGTATTTACATATAATTGCACTTTCCCTTGATTTTGCGTACCAAGAGACTGCTCTGCCCACAATAATTCTGTGCTCAAACAAGGATTGGTCGTCACCGCAATTCCATCATTAACACCCACTATCCCAAAACCTTGCCCTGTAGGAAGCGTTTGCCCGCATTGAGGATATGAGATGTCATTACCTACTTTAATAGAAGGGTCAGGCGTCGGGGTGATGGTGGCCGTTGGCGTCGCCGAAGGATCAGGAGTATCCGATGGATCAACAGTGGGAGTTGCAGAAGCAGTAGGTGTGGGAGTAAGTATCAGTGTTGGTGTTGGCGATGCCGTCGGCGAAAGAGTAAGAGTGGGCGTTGGAGTCACTGTCGGGGTCGGAGTGGGTGTTGTGGTCGGAATAGGCGTTTCTGTTGGCAATGGACTAATTGACGCTGTCGGTGTAGGGGTAAGCGTTGGAGTTGGTGTCCCAGAGAGCGTTGGGGTGGGAGAAATCACACTCGGAGTAGGCGTTGCTGTCGGAGTAATTGTTACTGTAGGGGTAACCGTTGGGGTGACGGTCGGTTCGCCGCTGATTGCTGATGTTGGAGAGACTGTATCCGTTGGTTCAATCGTAGAAGTTGGAGTGCCACTTACATATATTGGTGGCGTTCCTGATGCAATCGGCGACGGCCACGCGGTCGGTGAAATACTTACGGGAATACTTGGAATCGGTGTGGGTTTATAATGATGAGTTGCTATGTGATGATGAAAGAAGAAAAAAGATAAAAGATGTAAACAACCGAGCAGAATGTTGGACATGTCATTATTAAACCACAAAATATATTGTCATGTCAAACTAATTTTTATTTTCCTCAATTATATTTATTTTGATAGTTTATAGAGGCTAATATTGTCTGATATATTTTGAGTTGTTCCATGAGTAAATGGCAAAAATGTTTTTATTTCCCAAACAGGATTTTTAGTCAACTCTGTGAGAGGTACTTTAGAATAAATATACAGTGTTGAGACCTTTGCATATTCTGTAACTCCCTGAGGAGCAAACCCATGTACTGTTAAAAGATAACGGATCGGTGTCGCCCGATTATCTCTGGTCAACTGATCGACAACATTGAAATTTTTTGGGTTATCTTGCTCTATCTTTTGTGCAATTTTTTCGGCATCGGGATAAGAAAGTGCATATGCATGGGGAGAAAGGACTACAACTAAGGACCAAATTATAAAAACGGTGAAAAAGATATATGGAATTATTTTATTTAGCTTGAAAAACGACACTGAGACGAAATAGAAAAGAAATGGCATTAAGGATATGAGATAAAATGTATTAAAAGTAAAACCTGTTCCTGCAGTTGAAGCATGTGTCATAACAAGAAACAATGTATTGAGGTTATAAAAATGATTTCTCAATTCAAAGAGAATTAATGGCGAAAATCCGACAATAAAACCAACTAGTAATAGCCCTATTTCTCGCAATGCAATTTTTTTGCCCCAATATAACCAAATGCAGCTGACAATAATGGCAAGAATAAATGAATAATGAAACTGCAAACCCAATCCAAACAGAAAACCGATTAATAAAAGAAGGAACAAACTGGATTTCTTCGCTTTACTTTTTACGATAAGAGCAACTAAAAGGAGTGAAACCGGCAACATAAAATAAGGATTCCAATATGACTGAGTATCGGCAACAAGACTGGGAGTAACAGTATACAAAAGCGCGAAATAATAAATAATCGATTTCTTTTGTATGCTTCTATTGAGGATAATTAATGAAATAAACAAGACTGCCAAATTTAAGAAAATTACATAATAAGAAACCGCCAACGGATCCCAATTCCCTATTATGAGAGCCGGCAAAATAAGATAATACGGCGCCGGACCAAAAAAAAACTGCCGCCCATTAAATGCATATTCAGAAGGTGGACCGATGAGCACTGGATGTCTCGTCTCATACATATTCCACGTAACTAAAAAATCCCTCGCCGCATCAGAGCCATAATTTATTGCTGCTGGAAGATCAAAAAGCCGCAAGAAGAGAAAAAATAAAGAAATAATGAGAAAAAAAGTAATCGACCGCAAAAGAAATTTAGGCATATGTCTAAATTTAGTATAGATGAACTTTTCCAGGTCAGCTAGTGGATAATTTATTACAATTTTACGTCATCAAAGTACATTATGAATTTAACAATAATATATAGAGATGTCAATTATAAGGAAGTCCTTTAAGAGTTAAGTGAAAATTATCAATAGAATTAGTACGATTAGAAATTTTAAAATCTTGTTTCAGAGTTCCAATTCCTCCTCCTGATAACAACAAAGTCCCTGAACAACTTCTATGATTTAATTTCAAATTTGACTTTTTAAGATTAGGATCTAAATAACTTTCATTACTGAAACCGTAAAATTCAGAATCACCATCGAATTTAATTGCAACAGCTAGTTGAACTGATTCAGAGTCATCTTTTGCTGGATGAATATCTTCTTTCGAAGGAAGTAATGCCATATTAGGATTAGTTATCTGAGTTACTGTAACTCCTTGCGGAGTATGCATAGCCAAAAGGGACAATGGTTGCGGAGTAGACGCCCATTTGCCGAAAAAGGATAATTTATCTGAGACAGAGCTTAGCGTAACTTTACCTTTAACTGAAAATGCGGAAATAGCATTTAATGGTGATAACCTAAACTTTTTTGGAGAATTTACAATCTTTATATGAATAATTTTCCACTGTGGTGGATTATGCTGATCGGGTGATTCACTACCCACACTAATGACAAGATTTGGTGCTTGAAGCCACTGTACTAAAATTACCAAACCAAATGCGATTAATCCTCCAGCAACTGATGTGATGATAAGTATTGTCCAATCCTTATCATTCAGTTTCATTAACTCTTGGGAAAAAAACTGAAATCTTGAGCCTAAACAATAACTTAAAAAAGTTATAAAAATAAATAGTAATACTTTCCAACTATTTTTCATATAATGAGTAACCTATTATATCATTAGTGGAATTTTATCCCATAGAGGCAGTGTATATATAATTACACCAAAATGCTGCTCGCTATATTTTGGGATAAATATAAATTGTATTACTCAAATTTCAGTAAATCTCCCCATCGTTTTCCCGTCTTCACATCAACCACAAGCGGCACGGATAAGGGATATACATCACACAAAACAGCCTGGATTTCGTTGATAATCTCTTTGAGCTTATCACTATCAGGAATTTCGAAAACTAAATCATCGTGGATTGTTAAGAGTAATGAAACTTCCGGATATTTGGATAAGATTTTTTCTTGCACATCTACCATTCCTTTTTTCATCAGATCAGCAGCAGTTCCTTGGATTGGATAATTCATCAGAACCCGGCGCATTCCGTTGTCGATAAATTTCCTTTTTGGATCTTCAAAAACGTAGCGTCTTCTCCCGAGCATTGTTGTGACAAAGCCGTGAATTTTGGCGTTTTTTAGGTAATTGTCGTAATAGGTTTTTATATTTGGGTATGAGGCGTAAAATTGGTGGATAAATTGTTCTGCATCTTCTTGAGGAATATGCAGTCCGGCACTCATACCGTAACTGCTCATGCCGTAAATAATCCCAAAGTTGATGGTCTTGCCTACTGACCTCTGTTGTTTGGATACTTCTTCGTATGAGACGTTAAACAATTTACTCGCGGTTAACGTATGCACGTCTTGTTTTTCTTCAAACGCTTTAATTAACGCTTTTTCACCTGCGAGGTGTGCAAGGACGCGAAGCTCTTGTTGGGAATAATCAAACGATACGAGCACATGACCAGGATCGGCAATAAAGCATGATTTAATTTCTAGTCCAATGGTGGAGGTTACGGGAATATTTTGCAGATTCGGATTTAGGGAAGAAAGCCGTCCTGTATTAACACGGATTTGGTCATAAGTGGTATGGATACGACTTTTTTCATCAACCTTTTGAATAAGACTTTCCACATACGTTGAGCGCAATTTCGTGAGTTCTCGGTAGGTTAATAAATGAGCGATTATCGGGAATTGATCTTTAAATTTTGATAATTCTCCCTCATTGGTGGCATATCTTCCTGTTTTTGTTTTACCAAGTGGGATGCCGACTTTCTCTGCCAAAAAGCTGCCAAGCTGTATCGGAGAATTAGTATTGATACCGCCTCCTGTTTCTTTGGCTATCTCTTCTTCAACGGAAACCAACAAATGGTCAATATTTTCGCCGACTTTTGCTAATTGTTGCGTATCCAAAAGAATGCCTTTTTGCTCCATATGCCAGAGAACTTTTGCCAAAGGCAATTCAATAGCATAATAAAGTCTCTCAAGCTGAGGATATTCTTTCAGTTGCTTCTGCTGTGCTTCAGCAAGCTCTGATAGATTTTTCACACCATACTTTGCCACTGTATCATCCTGGGTTCCAATTGAGCGTCCTTCGGATAAGAGAGCTTCAGCAATGTAGCAATCAAAATCACTATCAAGATTATCGGTGGCTTTACTATCCCAAACAGCTTTTATCATGACGTTATTATACCTCACCACACAAACTTTGCTGCATGGATTTACTTATTGGGATTTCTGTTTAGCTGACTTCCTTTTTTATTGTGTAGTTATGGCTACTATGCAACATTAATGGACTATGCCGAATGAGTTGGAGGTGGTGTAGGGAAATTGCGCAGAGTTGCAACAGGGACACTAAATACAGGCGTGCCAGATTCATCATCTTGTTCTCGCCTTGCAACTAAAGTATCCACTGTATTCCCAGCAGGTGTCTTTTTCTTTTCATTATTATCAATAAGTCCAGTTCCACTCGAGGTATGGGTCTGGAGTGTAGGTAAAATCCAATAAGGATTCTCACCCGAATTTTGGTCTTCAACATCAGATCTGGATAAAAAAAGTGCATCTTGATAAGTTCCATTACGATATCTTTGCGGATGTTCCGGAGCGCTCAGTACAAGATCACCAGGCCTAGAGAATTCCCAGCTGCCGTCTTCCAATTTCTTTGCATACAAACCAGTTATGGGAATGTCTGTGCAGGGAGCCAATTCTGCATGATCTTCATCACGACCAACTGGTTGACCTAAGCAGAAAAAAGGATTAGCAGCGAGTTGAAGGAGAGCTGAGTCCGGATCACCTGGCTCCGCACCCTCAGTTATCGTTGCATTCCACAGCCCATAGGCGCTATCAGGCCCAATTGGACGTATCTCTATAGCAGCACCATCACCCGGTAATGTTAACCCATTCCTTGCTTCAGCAGATAGACCCCACGGCTTATTCCCTGCTGTGTAGATCGGTCCCGGTTTATCATTACTCATACTAAAATGTTGTCCTGCTGCAGGAGGTTGATTGCTAGGAGTAACAAAAATACCATCCTCAGGAGAACATCCTGCCAACGCTGCTCCAGCGGCAACCGCTGCAGCACCTGCAAGGCCTCTTACCCATGGGTTACGTCTCCCTCGTCTTGGTTCTCTGTCTGTTCTTCCTACCATATTTTATTGATCTGTGATTTATACCTTTTTTCGTCAATTTTGTCAATATTAAACGTTTCGTATGTTCTAGTTATGACTCCTATGCAGCTTGGAGAGATGATACTGGTTCAGTGGACGCGGCAAGAGATCCATCTGTTTCTGGTCGCCTTGCAAAAGAAAACACCACATTGCCTTGATCTCCACTACGATAATCGATGAATTGAGGTTCACTCGAGGTACTGAACGAAGGTAAATTCCAATAAGAATTTTGAGTCTCCTTCGAAGCGGGACGATTCAATACCTCTCGACTTATAAAGATTGCGGGTGGATAATGTCCAGTAATTCCTCTCTCAAGTTTTTTCGGAACGCTCAGTAACATTTTTCCATCAGGTGTGGCGATCTGCCATTTGCCGTCGACTTCCTCTATAGGCAAACCAGTATCGGGAGTATCATTGCATTGAAGCAATGCTCCAATGACAGGAGTATTCCCAATCTGATCTCTAGGTCTGCCCAGACAGTTGCCAGGGCTAGCGGCCGAGTGAAAAAAGGCTTTATGCGTATCCTCATCTTCAACTACTATCCAATGAGCGTTCGCGTTGTCATCTGAATGCGGACGTACCTCCGTGATAGAGCCTTCAATCGGGTATCCACCAGGCCCATTTACGGCAGATAAACTCCACTGAGTACCTGCTGAGTGGATAGGTTGTCCTGTTGAGGTAGGAGAGGACACTCCCAAATTGGGCGGCTTAACAAAAATACCGCCCTCAGCGGAACATCCTGCTGCCCCCAACAACGCTAATGCAGTGGCCCCTGCTGCAACCGCTCCTACAAGCCGACCACGTCCTTTTCCTTGTCTTGGTTCTCTGTCTGTTCTTCCTACCATATTTTATTGATCTGTGATTTATACCTTTTTTCGTCAATTTTGTCAATATTAAACGTTTCGTATGTTCTAGTTATGACTCCTATGCAGCAAGAGCTGATGCTGGTGGAGTCGAAGGAGGTGGTGATTGTCTAGGAAATTCGTACACAGTCGCACCTTGACTCTCAATTACGGGAGCGCCAGGAGATGCAACAGCTTCTGGCCGCCTTGCAACCACATCAACCACAGTATATCTAGTTGAGTTTTTATCCCCATCATGCCTATCGATAAATTGAGGTACACTCGAAGGACTGAGCGTAGGTAAATACCAATAAGAATTCTCATGCGCATCTTGAACTAAATCTCTTCTTATAAAAATTGCATCATGATAAACTCCCTTTTGATAATATTTTGAAGCGGTCAATGGATATTTTTTATCAGGAGGTGCAAAGATCTCCGATTTGTTTCCTACTTCCTCTACGGGTAAAGACGTTAAAGGAGTTTTATCGCATTCAGTCAATACTGCAGCGGGAGGTTTGTCACTACTATGTAGAGGTAGACTCAGGCAGTAAAAAGGGTTAGAGGTGGGACTAATAAGTGCTCTGTCAATCCCAGATGAATCTTTTTCTACAACTACATTCCAATACCCGTATGGGTCTATACCTTTAGGTTGAATCGGACGTACCACTATGGAAGCGCCTGCACCTGGTAATGTAAACCCATCGCTTTCAGGAGCTAAACCCCAACCTAAATTCCACCTATTCTTTGGACTCCCTACTGATATAATCGGGCCCTGTCCAGTCATATAAGTTTCTGAGCCTGAGGAAGGTTGATTTTTAGGAGTAACAAAAATACCGCCCTCAGCGGAACATCCTGCCAACGCTGCTCCAGCAGCAACCGCAGCAGCACCTGCAATACCTCTTAACCACAGGCTACTTCTCTGTCTTGATCTTGATGGTTCTTTGTCTCTTCCCATATTTTATTGATCTGTGATTTATATCTTTTTTCACCAATTTTGTCAATATTAAAAGCAATAAAATATACAATACTACTGTAGGTATAACAGCTTCAACATAAAAAAAGCACCTCGTAAGGTGCTTACTAAAAAATTTCAGAAGCTAAATCGTTAATTTCTCTGTCTCAAAAACGCAGGGATTTCATAGACTAAATTAACTTCTAAAATCAATCTTCTACCAAAAATTCTTGAAGACATCCCGGATTCTTATGCCTTCAACTGTACACTATCTATAAATGCCTAGACATGTATTTATTAAAGATATAAAAAATCCCAAAAAAGCGTTTGAAATTTGATAATATAGTAAAGGCATTAGTTTTTTAATAAAAACAAGAATGCTTTGACACTTAAAATATATGACAGACATTGAAGGCGGAGCCGAAGCAGATGATTTAGGCTCACATAATGCTAAAAATGAAGTAAATGGAAAAGATGAACCTGGCTCTCCTGATGCATCTTCAGCTCAAAGTCACGAAGGATTCGTAACTGATCCAGAGTTGGCTCTTTTTCTCATAAGAGGTGCTTATGTACTAGGTGAGCAAGGATTAGATCGAGTGCTTGGAGCAAATCAAAAATTTAATACACCTAGGGAAATACGTAAACAAGATGGATCATGGGTAACAGATGATAATTACCAAGCAAAAAAGATTTTAAAAGAAATTCCATCATTGATGGAAGCTGCAGAAGCAGTTCATATAGAACCAGAACAAATGGAACATGTATTAGTACATACTATCAATGCATTCGATTCTGAACAAAGACGAATTGAGACAGATATACATTTACTAACAAAAGGGTTGAAGGTTTCAGCAGATAGAGAAGAAGAAGTAACGGGTGATGATATTCAAAAAATTGAAAGTTTAATTACTACTGGAGGTGAGCATGAACAAGTTTCAAGAACTCTTGAAGCTTTTGTAAATGCCCGCACTGTTGGATTGACGTTAGATGACAGCGTAGGAATGGTCTCTGATTTCTTGCATGCTGATCATGCTGTTGACACAGGTTACGCAATGCCTCATTTCTCTAATGCATTAAAAGCTTTACGATTTACAGGAGTAGATCCAGAAGTAGTTAGAGAAACATTTCAAGCTATACTAAGAATCCCTTATGGAGAAAGAGATGAAGCGTATGACGATTTACGACAAGCCATTGCCTTTGGTTGTCCAGTAAGAAAAATGAAACCTGAGGCTCTCTTACGAGCAATTAATCAACAAGTTACGAGTGGAATGACGACTGTTGATGCGATTAACAGAATATTTGGAGATGCTCATCTATTAGAAGATACCAATGCGGAACCAAGGATATTTATTCCAGCTGCTGAGAGAGATGCATATTTTGTTGATAAACCAGGTAATCTAGATTACGCGGTTCTTCCCTATAGAACTGAAAGATCTTTTAATGATGGCTTAAAAGATTTGGAGGGCTTAGCAAGGGCAAGAGCTGATCTAGGAGATGAAGTAGGAGAAGGCAATTGGGTTTTCGATCCTGAAACGCAACGATGGTATTCACTTGGAGGAGAAACAACCTATTTAGGAGGAGGTAGAGTTCAACATAGAAGTTTTCTCTATGATATAAGCCAACTAAGTGAGCATCCAATCTCGCTTCATATTCATCCTAATGAATATGCAATAGGTGAAGAAGAAAAATATGGATTTGTCTTTCCTACGGATGCTGACTATAGAGCAATTGCTACAATGATGGAAGAAACTTCAAGGAGAGTTAAGCCTCGCTCTCTTATTGTTCATCCATTAGGTACTACAGAATTTGTTTACCCTGATGATATTGAACAAATAAAAAATATGGCTGAAACAATAGAGCAAGTAAGAGATCGCTTTTTCTCAAGGTTCCCAGATGGAATCCAGGCTATTGCTGATAGTATTGGACAGTATGGATTTTCCGAGTTAGCAGTGAGAGAAATTAATAATGAATTACCTGAAGGATTTAGTATCATTCTCCATCCTCCTGGCACTGAGTTAGAATAATTTAGAACATTCATTTATCACTTTTAACTTATATAGAAAATATTTTGAGTAAAAAACTGATGCGTTAAAAGCTAATTTCGCTGTCTTAAAAATGCGGGGTTTCTTAAGTCAGAACTTCCTTTTGAATTCAATATCAATCAAAGAGTTTGTATAAAACAAAATCTTTTTTAAGTCATCAAATACATGTTTATTATATTTTCTACGGATTTTTAATGCAAGCGAAGTGCAATCTCCTATCAGATGGATAAATAAAAGTGGCACGCAAGTGACAGTTAACTCAGATGATTATCCTACCAATCAATTACATAAAGAGCTGAACTTTGGTGTCTTTGCTAATAATTCTTCTGTTGTCTATACCTTTACCAAACCAGGTACTTATGGTTACCACAACCAATTTCATCCGAATCAAAAAGGAAAAATAATTGTTATTCAATAAGAAGAGGATTTATAAAGATTACTGTTGAGAAATTTGGATGCCACTGACCATGGCATTATCCGTTATGGTGGTGAAGTCAATCTTAATCAGTCCATTACTGTCTGAGGTGGTGTTAAATGTTTCACTGACTGCTTTGTTTTCTCCACCGGATGCTTGGTAGACATCATAATTGTTCAGTACCTGTGTTCCATTGATTGAAACATTAAATAGTCGTTGTCCTGCTGCATTCCAATATGGTTCTGCAAAATCTAGTCTAACTGAGTAGTTGGTATTTGGACTATATGTTGGAATGGTATAGCTGAATGTGTTGTCGTACCTTACGTTTTGATAGACTACTTCGGGTGCGGGATTTGTTACATTACTCGTATCAATTGTTGCACTGGTGTTGTAGGATGATCCTCCTGTGAAGTCAGTATCTGCTACATAACTCCCTGCTCCTGGTCCTCCGGCACTGATGGCATATGATGAAACTGGTGTTGGGGTAGGAGTTGGAGTCGGTGAAGGAAGTGTCCCACTGTACACT
>Ga0265340_10001685_pt1 | contig 12716 bp, 12 predicted proteins | sample 4CB225metaG_FD_202082 | JGI IMG/M metagenome (GOLD analysis project Ga0265340, IMG submission 202082) | Rhizosphere microbial communities from Carex aquatilis grown in University of Washington, Seatle, WA, United States - 4-CB2-25 metaG | ecosystem: Host-associated > Plants > Roots >...
CGACCAAAATATCCACCTTGCCGTCCGTGTCGGCCCAGATTTCCTCGGCGGTCGTTTTTTTGTGAATTTCCACGTTGGCCGGGTTGTTGAACTGCTGCGGAATCCACGCGTTTGGCGTTTCCTTGGCCAGTTGTTCGGCCTTGGCAATCGCGCCTTTCATGCCTTCCGCGCCGGGCGTCAAAACCAGCTTCGCGCCCAGCATCGCCAGCAGCGTGCGGCGTTCCACCGACATCGTTTCCGGCATCGTGAGAATGAGCTGGTAACCCTTGGCCGCCGCGACAAACGCGAGGGCGATGCCGGTGTTGCCGCTCGTCGGCTCGATGATCATGGTGTTTTTCTTCAGGATGCCGCGTTTCTCGGCGTCCTCGATCATGGACATGCCGATGCGGTCCTTGACGCTGCTGAGCGGGTTGAAAAACTCGCATTTGAGCAGGACCGTGGCGTGCAGCCCGGCGGTGACCTTGTTCAATTTGACCAGCGGCGTGTGTCCGACGGTTTCGACGATGTTGTTGTAGATGCGTCCCATAACAATCCTTTCCAAACTCGTTTAATTGATCTTGTAAGCCAAGATTGTGGTGAGTTGGGGATGAGTGCAAGCGGATTTTTTCAACCACTGGAAACAACCAACACCCAACATCGAACATCCAATAGGTGGGCTTCGGCGGTGTCTCTGTAAATTGGATGTTGAGCGTTGGGTGTTGAATGTTCGGTGTTGAATGTTCGGTGTTTCCCGGTCACAAAAACAATAAGTCCCTGCCCGACCTTTCGGTCAGGCAGGGACAAATGGGGGATGGGAGTTCGCCACTCTCTCTTTCCCGGGCTGGCATTGGGCGCCACCCTCGCGGGGGCTGCCAGCTTCCCGACGCCATTCTCCACGGCAAGCGGAGTCTTCGGCCTCGTAGCAGGGCCGTCCAGTGCCTTTCGGCCACTGGATTTCGAGTGAGGCTTTTCAGCTCGCTTGGGCTGATGGTTGCGCCACCGGCTTGCGAACCAGGTAAAGACACGCCTGTGATTTCTCTTCTTCGCGTCTCCACCGCTTAGCTCCGGGTCAGCCGCCGCTTTTGACGGCGCGTTCGCCCGGGGCCACGGGTCTCGCCTCTTCACTCTCAGGTTGCTTTTTGTTCACAGTCCAGCGGTGTCGTTTTTAACATCGCCGGCGCTCGGAAGTTTTTCACGGGATTTGCCTTGTCCGCGTGTTCTTCCCGGCGCGTGCTCTCATTTTGTCCGCCTTTCGGCGGCTTTGCCAGGCGGCTCCGGCTTTCGCCTCACCGCCAGAGTTGCCCGCACCGTGCTGATGCACAGTTGCAACCGGATACCCTCTGGGTAACTGCGATTCGCCCAGGCTCGAAACCGGCCTGAACTACTTGACTCGGTTCGGAGCAGTTTCTGATCGCTCCTTGCCGCCAAGTCCCTCATTCGCATTTGGCATGTGCGAACATGCCAGAGGAACTGGTGAATTCTGCCTCCGCCCCCGCGCCTTTCGGCACGGTTCAAGAGGAGCCCGGCCAACCAGCCTGGCCAAGCTTTTCCCCAGTTGCCTGGGATTATCCCGGAAACGAACAGCTTCAACCTGTTGATTGCCACTGCCCGCTTCGTTCTTTCAATGAACTGCCCACAGCTTACCTCAAATCGCCATTCCGACAACGATTTGATATGCACAGCTTGTTCACCAAATCGCGCCGGTGGACAAGGTGTGAACAAGACAAAACCGCCAATGACATCAATGCTTCCGGCGTTTTACGAAGGTGAATTATTCACCGCGTTTTCAAACCTAGACGGGCGAAGTGAACAAGTTCTGTTTGTGACTTTCAGAAAAAATCCCGCTCGACAGAAAATTTTCCCGGGCACAAGATTTCTTTGGTGATGAAAAGTCTGACACGCATTTTATCAATCATTGGGTTTTCGATTCTCTCCGGCATGTTCGGACTAGGCGTCACTTGGATCGTTGTTGCATTCGTATTCGTAAGAGGTAACGACGACCGTCTGACTAAAATCATGCCTTTGCTTCTAATTGGAGGGATTGTCGGATTGATTGTTGGCATTGTTGTCGCATTACGCGTCGCCAAAACCGATCCTGAAACAGAAGAGGCAATCGAAAGAAAATATATTGGCCGTTCCGGCCGCATGAAAATTTACGTTGGCGCTCCGATGGCTGTCATGGCTGGGCTTACGTTTCTTTTTGGTGAAAGTTTTCTGAATAAAGTCGGTGATGCGACAGGTGCATATCTTGGACTGGGAATCTTTTTGGTAATTCTTGCGATGAGTTTATTTCTACACGACCGCATTCCCGAAAAATTCATCATTCCAATTGGCATAATTGGCTGGTTGCTCATTCTTTTGCTGTTTGTTTGGTTTGCTTTTTTTGGACCTGGAGCATTTGGACATTCTCACCTTTGAAACGCCACCTTCCCTTCGCACTCACCACGTTGCGGCTGCTGCTCGGCCCCATCGCCTTGCTTTGCGCACTCACGGGCGTCACGCGGTTTGTTTATCTGCCCATCCTGCTCGCCGGCACGCTCTCGGACATTTTTGACGGCATCCTCGCCCGCAAATTCGGCGTCGCCACCCCCGCCCTCCGCCGCTACGACAGCATCACCGACATCATTTATTACCTGTTCATTCTGGCCGTCGCGTGGATTTTGTGCCGGCCCGTCATCGCCGGGAGCCTTTGGCTGATTGCGCTGATGTTGCTGTCGGAGGCGGGCTGCATTCTCATCTGCCTCATCCGGTTCGGGAGATTTCCGGCGACCCACTCGTATCTCGCGAAATTTTACCACCTCTGCCTGCTCGGCTGCCTCATCGCCCTGCTGGTTTTCAACACTGGAAGCTGGACCATCATCCTGCTGGCGGTCGTCGCGTTGGTCACGAATTCAGAAATCATCGCCATTCATTGGCTGATGAATTTTCCGCCGGTGGACGTGCCCTCCATTTTTGCCCTGCCACAAAAACCGTCAACCACGGATCGACACGGATGAACACGGATAGAAAAGAAAAAACTTCAAAGAGAACCGGTTCACCCATCAGTGAGACATTCCCGGTTCCCTCGAGACACGGTTTTGTCCGGTCTTCATCCGTAATACAAGGACGCAAATCCTTGCCGTTGCAACAAAGACTTTGAACGCGAGCCTATGGCCGTAGCGCAGGTTTCCAAACCTGCTGTATCGCCGATTTCCCAATCGGCGGCCTGCGCAAGGTCGGGCGGTCGGCGGGTTGGAAACCCGCGATACAGCCGACTTGGAAGTCCGCGCTACGTGGTTGTGGAGGAAGCCGCGTTAGAATTATCCGTGTCCACGCGCCGTGCTCGCGCCTGTCGGGGCAGGTCCGTGGTTTAATTGAATGGTTCCGGTCAAGACGCCTTCGGCGCGGCGGCTTTTTTGGCCTTGGCCGCGATTTTTTTGCGTTTGAGGTAGCTCTTCCGGCGTTTTCGATTCTCAACTTTGTTGGATTGTCGTCCCATAATTCTTTACATTGTCCACGGGTTGCGGTTTTGTGGAATGCACTATGAAAGTTTGCGCGCGAGGATTCAACATTATTCTGACGCTGGCGGCGGCGCTGACGCTGCTCTGCGGCTGCCAGACTCATCGTGAAAAAGGCCCGCTGGCCGCGTTGCGCGTCCACATTCAGGTGAATCCCGATGCCTTCGGCATAAGCCAGACCGTTTCCGTGCTGCGTTCCGACCCGGTGCTGGTCACCATCGCGCACGATCCCATTTTGACGGAGGCCGATGTCGTCGCCGCCAAAATCATCGACGCCACCGGCGGGTTCGCCATTGAAATCAAATTCGACGAAAAGGGCGCCTGGTTGCTTGAACAAAACTCCGCCGCCAATCCCGGGGGACATTTCGCCATCTTTGGTCAATGGGGCGACAAACTTGCCAACGGCCGCTGGCTCGCCGCGCCGCTCATCACGCAGCGCATCGCCAACGGCGTGCTGGCGTTCACGCCGGACGCCTCGCGCGAGGAAGCCGACAAACTCGTGCTTGGCCTGAACCACGTCGCCGCACACACCCGCAAAGGCGCGTTCAAATGATTTTTTCCGCTGTCCGCCGCGCCATGCTGTTTGCGTCGTTGCTTTTCTGCGCGAACCTTTTCGCGCAGCCCGTCCTCCGTAGCAATACTGCGGAGGGTGGAGAGGGTGGACCGTTTCAGTTGCCCACGGCCAACCATGCCTTGTATGAGCCCGGCAACGAACTCAAATTCTTCGCGCCCACCGCGCCGGACCGTCCTTGGACAACCGGTTCATTTGGCTGCGTTCGCAGCGACGGCTGGCAGATGCACGAGGGCGTTGATATTCGCAGCCTGCAACGCGACAAACGCGGCGAGCCGGCCGACCCCGTCATGGCCGCCGCCGACGGCACGGTGGTTTATTTCAGCACCCGGCCATCGCTCTCCAATTACGGCAATTATCTTGTGGTCCGGCACGTTGTCGAAGGCCTGGAAATTTATTCGCTCTATGCCCATTTGAGCGCGATCCGGCCCGGGCTGAAAACCGGCGACCCGGTCAAGGCCGGCGAGGTGATCGCCACGATGGGCCGGACTTCCAACGCTGAAACCATCGCCCCATGGCGCGCGCACGTTCATTTTGAACTGAACGTGCTGGTCAACGACAATTTTGCGGCCTGGTTCAAAAAAAATTCCCCCGGCGAACGCAATGATCACGGGGAATGGAACGGCCAGAACCTGAACGGCCTCGACCCGCGCGAAATCCTGCTCGGCGAGCACAACCCCAAGGGCGGTTTCAGCCTGTTGAATTTCATCCGGGGCCAGACGGAGCTTTGCCGGGTGGTCGTGCGCGCGACCAGCTTTCCCTACTTGAAACGTTACCCGATGCTCATTTTGAAAAATCCCGTGGCCGAAAAGGAGGGTGTGGCCGGCTACGAAATCGTGCTGAATTACAATGGCGTGGCCTTCGCCCTGATGCCGCGCGCGGAATCGGAAATCAAAGGCAAATCCAAATTTCAGCTGCTCTCCGTCAACGAATCGGAATATCACGCGCATCCCTGCCGCAAACTGGTGGTGCAACACGGCGGACGTTGGCAACTGGCCAACAACGGGTTGCGCGAACTCGAATTGCTGACGTATTAAGCCCGTTTAAGAATGGTATAATTTCTGTGGCGCTCCGCCCACGGCAGCGTAATTTAAGGCATCGCCGCCATGCGCACACGAGTCCAGGATCAAAGGCCAAGCGTCGAGCCCCATTCGAACAGCGCCCCGCCGTTGTCCGGCCCCGGATCCGCATCTGCCCGGCGCGCCGAGGCGGAGCGGCGTCCACCCGACCCCCGACCGTCGGCGTTCACACTCATCGAACTGCTGGTGGTCATTGCCATCATCGGGATTCTGGCGGCGCTGTTGTTGCCCGCGCTGACGAGGGCCAAAATGTCAGCCCAAAGCCTCAACTGTTTGGAAAACCTGAAGCAGCTCGGACTTTGCTTTCATCTTTATGTGGCGGACTATGACGATTTCATGCCGCCAAACGATTTCGTTTACAACATGGTCACCCAGCAAGCCTTTCCCGGCAACGAAGGACCCTCATGGTGCACCAATGTGGCGCCGTATGAGGCGGACCCGGCCGGAATCGAGGGCGGCCTGCTGTATCAATACAACTCGTCCATCGGCATCTATCATTGCCCGGCGGATCAATCCACGATTGAAACTCACGACGGCGTCAAACTCCCGCAGCCGCGCGTCCGCAGTTACAACATGAGCCAGTCCATCAACGGAATCACTTACGTTGGCCAGATTTCCACGTTCATCCCCCATTACTCCAAATACACGGAAATCAAAAATCCGCGCCCCGCCGGGTTGATGGTTTTTATTGACGTGCATGAGGATGAGATCATTGACGACCAGTTTGGTATTCCCGTCGAAACCGACTGGTGGGGCTATGGATACTGGTGGGACGTTCCCGCCAACCGCCACAATCAAGGCTGCAATTTTTCCTTTGCCGATGGTCACGCGGAACATTGGAAATGGAAGGTGCCCAAGGCGGTCACCGTTCCGCGCGGCGATCAACAACCCGTTGCCCCCAACGAATGGGACGATTACAACCGGATGGAAGCGGGCTTCCTGCAAAACTTCCCCTGAGAAAACACAAGCCGCTTGGTTTCCTGTCCCGCGCTGTTTAAGTTGCGTGTGTGCCGATTGACATCAAATCCCTGATGCGCGAGGAACTGGAGGCGCAGTTCGTCGTGTGGCATCAGCCTGCCTACCGCGTGGCGCAATTGCTGCAATGGCTTTACGTCAGCCGCGTCACCTCCTGGGACGCGATGACCAACCTGCCCAAGCCGTTGCGTGAAAAATTAAAGGAAACGTATTCATTGCAAACGCTCGAACTCGTCCATAAACAGGGTTCGTCCGACCCGTCCTCCGTAGCAAAACACGTTCTCGATAGCAACACCTTCGCCTCCGAAGCAGGCTACGACAAAAAGCAGCCTGCGGGGGATGGACTGCGGAGGGTGGATACCACGCAGAAATTCCTCTGGCGGCTGCGCGACCGCTCGCTCATCGAGAGTGTTTTGATACCGGCCAACCCGGCGCTTTTCAGCGACGCCAGCGACCGCCATACGCTCTGTGTCTCCACGCAGGTCGGTTGCGCCTACGGCTGCAAATTCTGCGCGAGCGGACTCGACGGCTGGAAACGCAATCTCACACCGGATGAAATGGTCGAGCAGGTCATGGCGGTGGAACGATGGCACAGGACACAGTCGAAAGACGAAAGTCGAGAGCCGAATGCCGGTTCTCGCCCCTCGTCCCTCGACCATCGGCTCATCGACAACATTGTCGTGATGGGCATGGGCGAGCCCCTGGCGAACTACGACCATCTGCTCACCGCCCTGCGGATTCTGAACGCACCGTGGGGCGGCGGCATCGGCGCGCGCAAAATCACCATTTCCACCAGCGGCCTCGCGCCGCAAATCCGCAGGCTGGCCGCCGAACCGCTGCAATTTCGCCTCGCCATCTCCCTGCACGGCGCAACCGATGAAGTCCGGAACAAAATCATGCCCGTGAACCGGAAGTATCCGCTCAAGGAACTGATTGCGGCGTGCGAGCATTACCAGGCGCAGAAGGCCAGGATGCTCACGTTCGAATATATTTTGATTGCCGGCGTGAATGATTCGGTGGCACAGGCCCGACTGCTCGCCGCGCTGGCCAAAAGACTTTTCGCAAAAGTGAACCTGATTCCTTACAACCAGGTGGAGGGCCTGCCCTGGAAACGGCCGGCGGAAGCGGTTTGCGAGGCATTTCTGGCCGCGCTGGAAAAACAAAAAATCACCGCTACGCTCCGGCGCGAAAAGGGCCACGACATCGACGCCGCCTGCGGCCAGTTGCGGTTGAAAACAGAGCGTGAACTGAAGTCCTGATGAATCCGCTAATTGCGCGAATTTCCACGAATTGATTTTGATTCGCGTCTTTTGGCAAAATTGGCGGATTAAATACCGGCGCTTCATCTTGCCTTCATGTATTTCGGCGTGGCAAGCGGTGCCCATTTGTGGCTAAATTAACCTTGTGATTGCACTGCTCGATTACGGCTCCGGCAACCTGCGCAGCGTCCACAAGGCCCTGCTCCAGGCCGGCGCGGACGTGCGCATCGCGCAAAGGCCGGACGAAATCGGCGATGCGCGCGCCATGGTGCTGCCCGGCGTCGGCGCCTTCGACGATTGCATCAATGCGCTGCGCAAACAGGAGTTGCTCGAAGCCGCGCGCGAATTCATCAAGAGCGGAAAGCCGTTCCTCGGCATCTGCGTCGGCTACCAGGCGCTGTTTGAAAAGAGCGAGGAATTCAACTCCTGCGCCGCCGGCTTGGGCATTTTCAAGGGCAGCGTCGTCCGCTTTTCGGAAAAGCCCGGGCTGAAGATTCCGCAAATCGGCTGGAACCAGCTTGATATCGTGAAACCGGATTGCCCGCTGTTTCGCGGGGTGGAGAGCGGCAGCTACGTTTATTTTGTCCACAGCTTTTATCCGCAACCCGTGGATGCAGCCATCGTGGCCACGCATACGGAATACGGCGACCGGTTCGCGTCCTCGGTCTGGCGCGACAACGTGTTCGCCACCCAATTTCACCCGGAAAAAAGCCAGAAGGTCGGCCTGCAACTGCTGAAGAATTTTGTGGAACTGGCGAACAGTTGATTTACATTCCAGTTCCGGTTTGACGAAACAAATGATCCAACATCAAAAGCCTGCCCAACCCGCATCAATCAAATGAAGAAAACAACATTCCAAGCCGCACTTTGCACACTGTGTCTTTGCCTTTTCGCCGTGGCGGCGCAGTGCGCCCCCAAATTCAAGGTGATCGCCTTTTACACCGGCCAGAGCGACCTGGCGCACATCAGTTATGATCACGAGGCGAACCAATGGTTTCCCAAAATGGCCGAAAAATATAATTTCACCTACGAATCGACGACCAACTGGAACAATATGAACGCGGAATTTCTTTCGCATTATCAGGTCGTGATTTTTCTGGATACCCGGCCGGAAGCGCCGGCCCAACGGGAGGCGTTCAAACAATACATGGAAAACGGCGGCGCGTGGCTGGGGTGCCATTTCGCGGCATTCGCCCTGACGCCCTCGGCGGTTCCCCAGAACTGGGACTGGTATCACAACCAATTCCTGGGCTCGGGCGAATACGTCAGCAACACGTGGCGGCCGACGTCCGCCATTTTGCGCGTCGATGACCGGAACTTTCCGGCCACCCGGCATTTGCCGAAAACCTTCAAGGCCGCGCCCAATGAATGGTATCGGTGGCAGAACGATTTGCGGAAAAATCCGGACATCAAAGTTCTGTTGTCCATTGATCCCGCCAGTTTTCCGCTCGGCACGGGCACGGGCGCGGGCGGGGCCCGCGAAATCTGGACCAGCGGAGATTATCCGGTGGTCTGGACCAACCTGCGTTACCGGATGATTTACGTGAACATGGGGCACAACGATATGGACTACGAACACAAGTTCGACAAGTCGACCAAAACATTGTCATATACATTTGAGAACAAGACCCAGGACAAGCTGATTATTGACAGCCTGCTATGGCTCGGCAGCGGCAAAAAGTAAGCGGCCTGGCCTTTGGCCGCCGGGTTGAATTTCGCGGAATTGCGAACAGTTGACATCGCTGCGAGTGATGCGAAGTTGGCGCACCATGGATTTACAACTCGCCGACAAGTTCGCCCTCGTTTCCGGCTCCACCAAGGGAATCGGCCTGGCCATCGCCACCGGCCTCGCGCGCGAAGGCGCCCGGGTCATCGTCAATGGCCGATCTGAAAAATCGGTGACGGAAGCGCTCACGAAGATTCGCAAAGCCATCTCAAACGCAAAGCTGGAAGGTTTTGCCGGCGATTTGTCTGCCGCCACCATCACCGATGCGCTGGTCAAACGGTTTCCCACCGTGGATATTCTCGTAAACAACCTCGGAATATTTGAACCGAAACCGTTTGAAGATATTCCCGACGACGATTGGCGGCGATTTTTTGAAGTGAACGTGCTGAGCGGTGTCCGCTTGAGCCGCGCGTATCTGCCGGAAATGAAAAGGAAAAACTGGGGCCGCATCGTGTTTATCAGCAGCGAAAGCGGTATTCAGATTCCCGCCGAGATGATTCACTACGGCATGACCAAGACCGCGCAACTGGCCGTTTCGCGCGGCATCGCCGAGACCTGCGCCGGCACGGGGGTGACGGTGAACGCCGTCCTGCCCGGCCCGACGCATTCCGACGGCGTGGATGAATTCGTCAAACAATTGAGCGGCGGGAAACCTTTTGTGGAGTTTGAGAAGGAATTTTTCAAGAGCATCCGGCCCAGCTCGCTCCTCAAGCGCTTTGCGACGACCGAAGAAGTGGCCAACCTGGTGGTTTACGTTTGCAGCCCGCTGTCCTCGGCCACCAACGGCGCCGCCCTGCGCGTGGACGGCGGCGTGGTGCAGGCTTGCTTTTAAGTGCGACTCCTGAAAAATGTTGTGAACTGGCGAAATAACACTATGCCACTCAAAACAATTAAGTTTTCAACGATGGCGCATGCAAAAAGCGCTGCCAAAACTTTCCGTTCCGGCAAATCCAAACGTCAATCCGTTGAAGATGTCATTGCTAGCTTGCGCAAAGCGCGGAAAGAAGATGACACTGGCAAATTCAAAACCTGGACGCCCCGTTATCTAGGTAGCCGGAGAAACGCCAGCGCGTCGGCCTGCAACCACTGAAGAATTTTGTGGCGCTGGCAAAATGTGACTGTGAAACAATTTCCAAAATCGCTGAAGAGGATTGCCGGCTGGTTGTTGTTTTTTGGCATCGCCACGTTTCTGTTCATGCTGATGCTCGGATTAATCATCCGCAACGATTGGCTGGCCGATAATTCATGGTTTGCGCTGCTGGTCTGCGTGCCGGTGGCTGTCATTGTCCTTTTGTTTTTATTTATTCTCTGGTTTTTTACATGGCGCAATTTCCGTCGGATGCTTTTCGTTTTGGCGTGTTTCATTGCTCTGATCATTCTTTTCTATGCCGAAGAAGATGTTCGCGGCTGGCACGCGTGGAATCAATTCAAGCAGCAGGAAGAGGCTAGAGGCGAGAATTTTAATCATTTCAGTTTCGCCCCGCCATCAGTCCCCGACGAGCAGAATTTTGCACTCACACCAATTGTTGCAAGTTCCTATAACTGGCTTCTTGATATAAATGGTAAAAGATTAAATCCGCCAAAAACAAATTACGTGGACCGAATGAGCATGACACGTGAGGGCAATATAAGTTCACTTGAATGGCCAACTAATTATGCCTATTGGGCAAAGGGAAAAATGACCGATTTCGAGGAGTGGCAAAATTTCTATCGTGCAGTTGCAGCCAAAACAAATGAGTTCCCCGTTGCTCCAACGCCTCAATCGCCTGCTGCCGATGTTTTGTTGGCGTTGAGCAAATACGATTCAGACATTGAAGAAATCCGCAAAGCGAGCGCTTTGCCTTATTCACGATTTCCGCTGAATTATAGTTCTGATCGTCCTTTCGACGACATTTTGCTTCCTCATTTGGCGGCATTAAAAAGATGCAGTCAGGTTTTGGAACTGCGTGCATCTGCAGAATTGGAAAACACCCAAAGCGACAAGGCGTTGGATGACGTGAAACTCATGTTCCGTCTGGCTGACTCAATTCACAATGAACCGTTTCTGATTTCGCATCTGGTGAGAATTGCTTTGACAAGCATTGCCTTGCAACCCGTTTGGGAAGGTCAGATTAAACACAAATGGTCTGATGCGCAGCTTACGGAATTAGACCGTGTGCTTGCACCGTTGAATTTTTTGAATGATTACGGATTTTCCATGCGTAACGAACGAGCGGGAGCAATCCTTGAGATAGATTCAATGCGACGACACCGCGACTATAAAGAAGCTGAAATATTTTTTCGCACAACCCGTGGGTTTGCAGATGAAAGCGAACCTTCTATTGAATATTCACCACCGTCAAAGATTTCCGAAATTTTAATCTGCCCTGCCGGTCTTTATTCGATGCCAGACGGCTGGTATTTTGAAAATGAGTTGACTGTGGCAGAAATGCACCGGCAATGCTTTCTTCCAATGATCGATACTAATCTTCAAGTGGCGTTGCCGAAAATCAGAAATGATGCAAATGAATACTTTAAGAAGTTGGATATAGGGCCTTGGAACATGATTGGACTGATTTTTTCAGACTTGAGCGGCAGCGGTCGGAAATTCGCTTACGGTCAAAATTCAATCAATATGGCTCGTGTTGCTTGCGCATTGGAACGCTATCGTCTCGCACACAGCAAATATCCCGAAACACTCGACACGCTCGCGCCGCAATTCATAGAAAAAACTCCTCACGACATCATAGGCGGCCAGCCGCTGCGTTATCGTCGCACGGATGGCGGGAGATTTTTGCTTTATTCAATTGGCTGGAACGAAACAGATGATGGCGGTCAAATTGGCTTAACGGAATACGGTTCCACCGATCCAACCAAGGGCGATTGGGTTTGGCCAAATCCATAAATATTTCCAACCTTCGTATTTCACCTGATTGCCATTCATTGTCCGAACTTGCATTTTGTCCGCTGTTGGCGCAATTTGGCCTTCAAGAATTAACAAAATTAAAAGAAAGGATTAAAAATTATGGCACATGAACTACCGCCCCTGCCCTATCCCAAGGACGCCCTGGAACCGCACATTGACGCGCTGACGATGGAAATCCATCACGACCGGCATCACAAGGCTTACGTGGACAACCTCAACAAGGCCATCGCCGGCAATGCCGCGCTCGAGGGCAAATCGCTCGAAGCGCTCATCGGCGACCTCGCGTCCGTGCCGGACAACATCCGCGGCCCGGTGCGCAACAACGGCGGCGGCCATTGGAACCACTCGTTCTTCTGGAAAATCCTCGGCCCCAAGGCCGGCGGCGCGCCCTCCGGCAAGCTCGGCGACGCCATCAAGGCCGCGTTCGGCTCCTTTTCCGATTTTCAGGCGAAGTTCGAGGCGGCGGGCATCGGCCGGTTCGGCAGCGGCTGGGCCTGGCTCGTTTCCCAAGGCGGCAAGCTGGAAATCGTTTCCACCGCCAACCAGGACAATCCGCTCATGGGCAAGGCCGTGGCCGGTTGCGAAGGCAAGCCGCTGCTCGGCGTGGACGTTTGGGAGCACGCCTACTATCTGAAATACCAGAACAAACGCGCCGATTATCTGAAGGCGGTCTGGAACGTGGTGAATTGGGCCGAAGTCGCCAAAAAGTTCTGAATCGCGAAACC
>Ga0265340_10001687_pt1 | contig 12705 bp, 8 predicted proteins | sample 4CB225metaG_FD_202082 | JGI IMG/M metagenome (GOLD analysis project Ga0265340, IMG submission 202082) | Rhizosphere microbial communities from Carex aquatilis grown in University of Washington, Seatle, WA, United States - 4-CB2-25 metaG | ecosystem: Host-associated > Plants > Roots > Rhizosphere...
TCGATTCTATTGAATCGATGTACTAGAAATTCGCGAAGCGAATTTTGGGTTTGGGTGACTGCCCAAAGAAATAAGGATAGTAGCGCGATTGGTCGCGCAGCGGCCGGGTCCGAGGACCCATCACTTCAGTGGAATCGCGCCACTATTGCGACCAGCGCCTACTCTGTAACTAGTGAGTTACGCTGACAAGGTGCGTTCACGCCCACCGCGGACGAACCAACGGCAATCGGCTCAAGCGCGCTCGTGCCGCAGGTTCGAAGGCACCGCGCCGCTGTGACCCAAAAATCGGAAATTGGAACGCCTCCGCGGCCTTCGCCCGCTGAAAAAGGCCCCCACCGAGCATTGGGCCACGGGCCCCGACGCAAACCGCGTGCGAGAACCTCGCTTGGGTGGGATATTTCTTAGGACGCTCGCCGCAGCATCGCAATCATTTGCTGGGTACGCCTGTTGCAGTTTGGAAAGGCCTATCATGTCGTGCCAAGTGAAATCACCAACTAGCGACACCAAGTCGGCGGAAACCTTGTCGTACTTCACTCGGTCCTTCAGGTCCGTGTCGCTGATGGGGCTCGTTACTTGTGTCACGTGTTGCCTTTGGCCAACGTCAACCGCGTCAGCGCAATCAGCGTCGGTTGGCGACGATTGGGCAATCGGTACCGGTCCTGATGCCCAAGGTTCAGCGAACGAAGCGGCCACCGTTTCCGTTCCCGCTCCAGGACCCAATGATTTTAGCGCGCAGCCCTCAACCCCGCAGCCCTCAGCCGCCCCGCCGCCCCCACCTATCGATTACGGGGCGTCTACACCCGGGACAGCGACACCGACGCCACCAAACGCCGCTGAATACGAGGACACGGATCCTGGCGCGCTCAATGCGTTTCGCGCCGACCTCGACCCTTATGGACGTTGGGTGGACGACTCGCGCTATGGGCACGTCTGGGTACCAGACACGCAAGTGGTTGGTTCTGACTTTGCCCCCTACGTCTCAAACGGGAACTGGGCACTGGATGCTGACAACAACTGGGTTTGGGAAAGCAACTACCCCTTTGGTGGAGTCGTGTTTCACTATGGGCGCTGGGTATGGATCGACAGCGTTGGTTGGTCTTGGGTACCCGGGCGACGCTACGCACCTGCTTGGGTAGTCTGGCGAGTGCCCACCGACGACTACTCGTACGTGGGCTGGGCCCCTGCGCCGCCAACGTTCGTTTGGTACGACACGGGACTGTTTTGGCTGACCTATTACCCGCCAATGCCGTTCGTGTTCTGCCCTAGCCGCTATCTCTTCTATTCGCATTTCGGACCCTATCTGGTGCACGACCGCCGATTCGCTTCAACTCTAGTGAACCACTCAGTTTGGTATTCGACCGCACCAATTCATGGCCGTGGCTATGTGAGCCCGTCTTTGGCTCAGGCGCGAGTACCGGCGTACTCCGCTCCCACACGGAGGGTTTCGGCCAATCCACGTGCGGCTGCCCTTGCTAACCCCTCATCCAGTCCTCGCATAGCAGGTGCATCCAGTCCTCGCGTGGCAGGTGCATCCAGTCCTCGCGTAGCAAGTGGAACTGGTGGAGTATCTGTTAACAGCACCGCTCGCCCCACCTGGGACGCTCACCCGGCTCGAACTGGCGTCCCTCGCAGCATTGCAAGCCCAACCGCACTGTCGTCACGGTCCTTCGCTAGTAGTGGCATGGACTCGCGCGCCAGTGGCTCGGCTAGCTATGCTCCCCGCGGCGTGCGGAGCTTGGGATCAGTGCCTAGCGCTCAGTACTCACCACAGAGCAGCTCGTACTCTCCCCGCTACTCGAGCTCGTACGTCGGACCGGCACCTCGAATGTCGTCGTCCGGTTATTCCGCACCCGGCCGCAGCTATTATTCCACGTCAAGCAGTGGCTATTCCGCGCCCAGCCGAAGCTACTCCGCCTACTCCGCGCCCAGCCGAAGCTACTCCGCGCCCAGCAGTGGCTATTCTGCGCCTCGCTATTCGGCCCCGAGCGCACCGACGTACTCAGCTCCCCATTCTTCGTTCGGTAGCTCTTACTCAGCGCCTAGCCGAAGTTATTCTGCCCCCAGTTTTTCGGCACCGCACAGCTCGGGCGGAGGCTTTCATGGAGGAGGCGGAGGTGGCTTTCATGGAGGAGGCGGAGGCCATCACCGATAAATGGTAAACAAGAGGACGATCATGCGCCCACTCGGAATTCAAGACTCGCTCTTCGGTCTATCTTCACTACTCGTCGTGGCCTGCGGATACGACAATGGCTCGAACTACCACTATGTCGATTCGAGCCAGTCAAACAATCCACCCATCTACTCCTCCACCATTGATACAGATGCAACGTTGGCGGACGTCAACCCAGGTCAAGGAGTGGGATTGATGATCGAGTACCGCGCAGGCGGCACGTGGCACATTCAGTTCACTTGCGACACGGCAACGACTAACCTCGAATGCGATTGGCAGCTTGACGCTCAAACACTCGACGGTTCGAGCATTGGTGGCATTGACGTCCAGGGGCTCGACAAGCTCGACGCAGTAACCCAGAAGTCGGCAGACCTGATCTGGTACCAGGGCTTGACTACGACCGAACTCGACCAGTTCAGTTTTCAAGCAGAACCTGGCAAACCCATTGGCTTCGACATCTGGCTGCAAGATGAAAGCGAGCCCAACCGTTACGTGTTCTGGATCGGTGACGGCTGGCTCAATCGCGGCATTTCAGGGCCGGACTTCAACCTTTACCCGAACTCACCCTGATACAGCCACCGAGCGACTACTGCTCAGCTAGCTGCCGGGCGCAGCGGCGCGCCATCATCTGGCACTGACGCATCGTTCGCGGAACACGAGTTACCTCACGGTGCAATGGTGAAGCTCTTGGAGACTGTCACCGGATCGCCGGAGAATGCCGGGATCTTCGCGCGTCTGAAAACACTGGCAACACACCCGCCCACTGAGGTGCCACCAAATGGGTCACCGGTAACATTGGCCGTTGTTACACGTCCGCTTGGAGCAAAGGTAATTACTGCCCGTCCGGAACCCCAGGGGCCTTCCGGACGCTTGCAGACCGTGGCTTGAGACGCAGCCACGCTCAGAGCAGACACAGCTGCATCCTTGTTGAATCCTCCGGAGCCAGAAGCCGCCGCGGACTCGGAACTCTTCGTCTCTGCCTTCTTGTCGGTGGACTTTGTTTCTGCGGGTGATTTGGTGGTGACTGGACTTGCTTTTCCACCGCCTGTGTACTTAGAGGCCGCAACCGCTTGGGGAGTCGGTGCACTCGAACCGGCACTGGGCACAGAAGCGTCTGGGCCGTCGTTCTTCGCAACTGCCGCGGTGGCACTCGGCGTAACTGACGGTGCCGAGGCAGCCGAGGCAGCCGCCGTTGCGCTAGCGGTATTCGCTGCTGACACTACCGGAACGACGTCTTTCGAGCTGGCCTTGAGCGCCACGAATGCGCCGCCGGCTCCAACGGCAACCAGCACAACTCCTAGCCCAATGAGAAGACCTATCCGTTTCTTGGGGGGCGCCGCAATGCTACCAGCAAGCCCCGCCGAATATTGCACAACAGGCTCAGGCTTGGGTTCTGGCTTCGGCGGTGGCGGCGGCGCCGCCAATAGTGCGTCATTACCACTCAACAGTAGTCCGCCACCACGCCCGGCTCCAGACATGACGTCAACCGACATCAGATCCTCCAAGCGCTTGGAGGGTGCACCAGGTGCTTTTTTGCGGGGTCCAGTTGAACTGCGTTGATTGGATGCGGCAGCCGCAGGAGCAACGCCACCCAGCATCCCGGATTTCAATGCGTCCAGCGAGAATAGAACACTGTTTTCGTTGCGTGCCCCCGTGGCTTTGGTTGCCTCGTGGGTTTCAGCGTCTGAAGTATCGACGTCAACTTCAGAACCCGCAGTGTCTACCGCGGCAAAGAGATCATGGGTGCCCGCCTGTCGCTTGGTCGCGGCCTTGGAAGGAACCGGGTGTTCAGGCCCGGACTTATGTGCGGACGGTGGCTGTGTGGCGTGCTTCTTTGGCGTGGAAGACTCTGGTTGCTCTGCGTCCACGTCTAGCGCATCTTGTTTGAGCGCATCTGCTTTGTCACTCTTCTTTTGTGCTGCAGCATTCTTGGCTGACGCCATTTTCTTGGCCAGCGCGGAACCTGGTGCGGCAACAATGGGCCCGATGCTTGGGCTAGGCATTGGCGCCGGGGCGCTCGAACCTGAGGTTTTCTCCTCACCCGACCCGGGTGCAGCAGAAGCCGAAGCGGCGTCAGGCCTGTGTGACAGGCTCGCCGGTTTCGAGCTTTCCGATGCTCGCCTTTTGGCAGCAATCGCTGAGGCAAGCTCGGGCACATCGTTGACCAGTTGCCAATCACTCATGCCGTCTTTCCAAACAAACACCTCATTGCTGAGCTGCCCGTGGACCGCCATGTCAGCGATTTCATCGGCCGTCAGAGACCGCTCATCGGTATCGCTGAAATTTACAGTCCAAGTATTGGATGGTGTTGGCTCTGGCGCAGCGAGAGAATTTGAGGCCGCCAGATCAGAGGCTTCACTCAAATGCTCATGCGCTCCAACTGGAGATATTTGCGACGAGTTTCCGTCCACAAGTATCTGGGTGCCACAGGACTTGCAGCGAACCTTGACCTTCTTACCTTTGATCTTGTCGTCGGCGATATTGTATTTGGCTTCGCAAGAGGGACAGCTGACTTTCATGGGAAGCGTTTTCCTAGGACCAGAGCTGCTTGGGGGCGCATGCGATTCCGGTCACTGAGATTTTCGCGGAATATCGAACTAATGGCAACTTCTGAAAGAGGAACGGACAATTAACGCCAATAGCCCATTTGGCGAATGGGATTGCAGACAATCTGCGAGCCGCTCGCATTCGGTGCGCCGTTCAATTGATGGGCACCAATGAAGCCCCGTCTTTGCCACAGAATTGGCTTGCCGCATCATATTGAGTGCCGCAAACCGGACAGATCCATCGAACCGGCACTGGCTCGGGTGATTTACTCTCACTGTAAGTCGTTGCCGTCGGATTCAGATCCGGAGGCTGGGCATTGGGCACCCAGTGGCGCCTTCGTCGCGCGAGCAACATTGCCGCCGCCCCTAGGAGCGCCGCCAACAGGGTTACGGCCCATATAAAGATGGTCCGCCGTCGATTGGCGCCAGAGTCAATTTGGGCGCCGCGAGTACCAAGCACGTTCGGTACGAATGCCTTGACTGAAGGAGCGTCGCTTTCACCCGCCGGATTAAATGACGGGCTCGTCAGCAACTCGGCGTAGCGCTGGGCTGAAACCACATAGACCATGACTTGCACTGAGTGCTCACCAAACTGAGCGCTAATCTGAACTTCCCCTTCGGTTGCATCGGACGCGACTTCCAACCTGCCGTTGGAATCGACTTTCACGCCCCTAAGGGGCTTGGAGAGTCGCCACAGAATTTTCTGCGCAACGGAACAGCCCTTCTCATCGAACAATCGAGCGCCAAACGAGAACTGCTCTCCAAGCCGCAGCAATTTGTAGGTGGGTGAGACTTCAATTCGCGCCACGGGGCCCCGCAAAACGCACGCACCGCTCGGTTTATCGAGCTCTGTCGAGGTGGGCAGCTGCGTCTCACCTTCCCGCCGTACGAGCGCAAAGTGCCGCGTGCGCCGCACCGAAGCGGAACACTGCCGACCCGCTATGGATACCTCGTAGCGACCCGTTTCATCCAAATCCAATGTCGTACCCGAGCGCACGAGCGAGCTAGTAATGATGACTCGCCGTGGATCATTGGGCGCACTACGGCAGGTGGTGGTCCACTGATTGGAGCCCGCCGCGTGAGCTACGGGAGAGACGCCAGGCTGCTGATCCCAGCAGGAACTGGAGGAGAAGGAACGCCCGAGCCCGACGATCGTAAACTCAACGCCGGTTTGAGTTAGTGTAACGATGCCGCCGGCTTCACTCCCACCGACAGGACTAGGTCCACACGAATCGCCCCAGTTGGCGAGTGACCAGACCGACTGCAGAACGCCTGCCGACCAACGACCATTTAGTTCCGCACCTTCTTCACCCGAAGCCGCCTGAGTAATGCACAAGATGAGTGCGATTGGCGTAAGCTTCAATCCCATCTTCTGCACCCTAGCACCGAAGGCAACCCAACCACCAGCCGCGTGTAAGTCGCTTCTCGGTTTTGTCAGCACTGGCGAGTTTAGGAACCTGGGCAGAGCCACTGTAGAGGTCCCTTGAGGAACGGGGCCCCGGCACCTTGGGGACCGAGGGCAACCAGAACACACCCATTTGCACTCAGCGACATCACCGGGTACTCGACAGTACCTAACAGCTTTCCCAACTCAGCACTCAACAGGTCGTGACCGACTACAACGTGACCCGGCCCCAGCGCAATGCGCAAGCCGGAGTGGATATTGTCGAGCAAGGACTCGGCACCGCCGGTGTCGGGATTGATGAGCAGCACCTGATTTGCTCGGCGCACGAGAATTCCGGCGGCTCCTTGGGCCAGCAACTGGTCTCGGTCTTGTAGCGGGGTCACCCGCGCAAGGCGAAAATCCACGAGGTATGTGCGGACGCCAGCGTAGAGCGCACGGAATCGGCCTGGTTCGGGCGCGGTCCAGTCTGCAAATGACGTAGGTCCGTCATAGCTCACTGTCTGGCTGCCGCTGGGTGATAGAAGCTCGAGTGAAGAGTGTCCTTTCTTGTCATTGCAGCTCGTGAGCACCTGTCCATATTCGGCCGAGAGTGCGATGATGTGAGCATCGCACTCATCACTACCCAGTCGAGTGGCTCGTTCTCCATGGATGAGCACGAGTCCCTCTCCCTCTCTTTTCGCTAAAAACGCGGAGCCCCAATCGGTGATAAAGCCGTCGACGCGCTTGGCTTTGCCGCCTGCAATCGGAGCAACCGTGGTCGTTGCCGCGTCGCCAGTCGGAAGCCACGCATCCAACGCACTAACGGCTGGGCTACACAAGGTGTTGCGCAATGGCCGTTGCGGCACGGGCCATTCGAGACGCCCATTCTTGTTCGTATCTTCGAGTATTTCCTGCAGAACAACCAACTTTCCGAGACCATCGAATGCTACACGCCAGACATTGGTCCCGACCGGCGTTATGGTGGTTACGGTGCCATGTTGCAGGTCTCGAACCATCACGCGCGGCGATTCGCCGCGTGTCAATAGCGCCAACCGTGAGCCATCCGGTGAAAATGCGATTGACCGCAGCCCGCCGCGAAGTGCATCCGCACGCAGGTCGAGCTCAGGCTCAGCAAGAGCCGCGGTGGTGTCCGTTTGCGCGTCGTAGAGCTGTGGCTCTTGCGCTTCGGAAAGCACGGCAAGGTATCGGCCGTCAGTACTCCATGCCAACAGTGCCGTCACTTTGCGCATGCTCGCAGGCAAGCGCGCTAGGTAGGGTGGCATCGAGTCCGCCTTCTGTCTCAGCGCCAGTGGTGTCGACGCGGTCGATACGGCAATCGGCGACGGATTGGTTTCCTCTTGGCAAAAGAAGGCCCACCGCGCAGCGGGATCCGCCACCCCAAACGCGGTATTGGCGCCGGTCAGACCGAACGGCGTTCGTTCGAGAGCAGCGGGCACTTGGAGACTTTCTGTGCTCGGGTCGCGCGAAGCAATCACGCCGTGCTCTTGCGTGCGCTCCGTGCTCGCTGCTCGCGCGTTTGGCGCAGCCGTTACACCCGCTAGCATTTTCGGCTGTCGCGGCTGCGCCACGGCTGCCTGGCATGCGCCACAGCTAATCGAAAATACTAGCGCGCGTACGAAACGACGATCCACGCAATCAGCACCGATCGGACTTGGTTTGCAACGCTGCCTGAACTCGCGAGCTCACCGTTTTTGCGCAGTCGTTCAGGGCAATCAGCTCGGATTGCTTGGGGTCGTCGGTTCGCGACTTGAACTCCACAGCCCCTTGAGCTAGCGCTTTTTTTCCTACGGTGAGCCGCAATGGAATCCCTATTAGATCAGCATCCTTGAACTTCACCCCGGGGCGCTCCACTCGATCGTCAATCAGCACCTCGACACCAAGTGCCTGAAGCTCCTGCTCAAGCTGCTGCACGGCCGCTTGCACCTCGGGTTCCGTACCCACCTGAACGATGTGCACTTGGTACGGGGCAATACTCATTGGCCAACAGATGCCGTTATTGTCGTGATGCTGCTCCACGGCAGTGGCAACCAAGCGCGATACTCCAATCCCATAGCAACCCATTACGAGCGGTCGGTTCTCGCCTTTTTCATCCAGGAACGTAGCGCCCATCTTCGCACTGTAGTGCGTACCCAGAAGGAAGATGTGTCCAGCTTCGATTCCGCGGTACAGCGCCAAGGGTTTGCCGCATTGCGGACAGGGGTCAGAAGCTTGCACACTACGCAGCTCAGCAACCGTTGCTTGATAATCTCGACCAAAGGCAACATGCACCAAATGGGTGTCGACTTCATTGGCACCCGTAATTCCATCTAGAACCGCTGCAGCAAACGAGTCAACGACTGTTTTACCGGCAAATCCCACAGGTCCAGCAAACCCAACCGGTGCCCCAGTGGCCTTCTGGACTTCCTCGGCGCTAGCAAGACGTACTTCCGTCGTGCCTAAGGCGCGCGCCAATTTTATCTCGTTGAGCTCGTGGTCACCGCGAACAACCGCCAATATGGTCTCGTTATCTGCGACGTACAGTAGAGTCTTGAGAAAACGTTCGGCGGGAACTTTCAGAAACTTTGACACTTCTTCAATCGTGCGCTGCGCGGGCGTAGACACTTTCTGAATCGGTTGCACTCCATCGCTGGCTGGGAGCGCAGGCGCCGGGGTCCGCGCGACTTCGAGATTGGCCGCATAGGTGCAGTCGTCACACACGGCAATGATGTCTTCCCCACTCTGCACCAGGACCTGGAACTCGGCGCTTCCTGAGCCCCCCATAGCGCCCGAGTCCGCACTGACCATGCGGTAACGCAGCCCTAAACCATCGAAAATGCGCACGTACGCCTGGCGCATGGTTTCATAACTCACACGCGCCGTAGCTTCATCCGTGTCGAAAGAATACGCGTCTTTCATGATGAATTCGCGACACCGGAGCAACCCCCCGCGCGGCCGAGGTTCGTCTCTGAATTTCGATTGGATCTGGTATAGATTCAGCGGCAGATCACGGTAACTATGGACCTCGCGCCGAGCCATGTCCGTGATGATCTCTTCGTGTGTTGGCCCCAGATGGTAATCGCCACCCTTGCGGTCCTTGAGACGAAAAAGCGTATCGCCAAATAGGTCCCAGCGCCCCGTCTCCCGAAATAGTTCGGCGGGCAGCAATGCTGGCAACAATACGCGCTGAGCACCCGCACCATCCATCTCTTTGCGTACGATGTCCTCAATCTTGGAGAGAACGCGCATGCCAAGTGGCAAATAGCTGTAGATACCTGCACCCAGCCTGCGCACGAACCCACCCCGAAGCAGCAGTGCATGACTCACACTGGTGGCATCAGCAGGGGCTTCTTTCGTGGTCGGAACGAGAGCTTTCGTGTAGCGCATAGGGCGCAAGGCCTAGCACGGACCACAGCCAAACGGCAGTGCAAGCCCGAGGTCATTCGAATGAGTCGAATTTACCCGGACTTCACGCATGACAGGACGCTAGCAGCCTGGGAAAATCAGTTCGAAGACGCCTCGTAATCGGGGATAAGCGCCTGAATGATCTTTGGGTACCAATCAACGGTGGAGTTCCAAGCGTCGAACTGGCAATTGATCAGACCCCAGTTTGCCCAACCGATGTTTCGTTGCTCGGACCCACGCGCCACGGCTGAAATGTACGCCGCACGGGACGTGACGTCGCGGGTGTTCATCGCTCCAAACTCTCCATTGTAGATGGGCCGCCCAATCTGTTGACCAACTGAGACGGCGCTATCAAAGTCCGTGGCCACCTTCTGTAGGCTCGCATCCGCTGCGACTTGCCCAGCGTCGCCCGTTTCTCCATCCGGAAACATGTCCGGCCACTGCACACTTTGATTCGCCTTGTCATGGCCCGCGGGGCAGTCCCAAGTTTGGCCGTGCGTGAAGCAGTACGGGCTGTAGTAGTGAATCGTCGCAATGAGGTTTTTGTCATCGGCCGGCAGTTGCGTCAGGCGAGGCAACGTATAAGCCTTGTTGTAGTCGCTGCCGCCGTAAATGATGGTGCGATAGGGGTTCGTCACCCGAATGGCCGCAATGGCAGCAGCCATATCAGTGCCGAGTTGAGAGTCGTCGAAATTCCAGGGAGCCTCATTGAGCAGTTCGAAGAAGAGCTGCTTTGGGTAGTTCTGGTAGTGCTCTGCGAGCTGAGTCCACATGCTGATGAACTTTTCACGCTCGCTCGCGGGATTGTCGAAGTAGTCCCAGTAGTTATGCATATCGATGATGATGGCGATGTTGCGCGTCAGTGCGGAAGCAATGGCCCAGTCAACGCGCGCCAACCAAGCTTCATCAATCTGATAGGAATTGGTATCTGTAGCATGCGTGTGACAGTTCCAATTCACGGTAAGTCGAACGTGATCAAAGCCCGCTTGCTGGACGGCAGCGAACATCCAACCACGCACCTTACCGCCATTGGTGGCTTGACCTTCCGTGGGGGGAGAACTGGGACACTGCGCTTGGGTCGCCTTCGGGGGTGCCCCTGGCTGGTCGAGATAATTGCCGATGTTCATGCCGTGCATGATGAGTTTTGCTTGCTCGACGGCATTGGCATCATCTGCGGTAGGGGGCGTCATGTCCACATCTCCGGGCGGAGTCTCGGACGTAGTAAAGATCGGGTTCGGCGGTGTATTCGAACTCACCGTAGAACTCGATACGGGCACTATCTTCGCGTCCGGAGCAGCGGCATCACAACCAAACGAGAAGACAAGACTTGCAAGACAACAGGCAACGATGGGGCGCAGCGGCATGATGATGAAGATACCACGCCAGCCGGGCATTTCAGCCACGCTCGCTCGATCTGCAAAAGAAGTACTACAAATTGCATGCTCCAAGACCTGCACCAATACGGTGTTACAGGGCCCGGCCCAAACTGCGGCAACTTGAAACCTTTTGCCGCGATCTGATGCGGACTTGTACAGGGCCCGGCCCAAACTGCGGCAACTTGAAACCTTTTGCCGCGATCTGATGCGGACTTGTACAGGGCCCGGCCCAAACTGCGGCAACTTGAGACCTTTTGCCGCGATCTGATGCGGGCTTGTACGGGGCCCGACCCAAACTGCGGCAACTTGAGACCTTATTCTGCTGGCTGTTTGGGACCCGGCCCAAACTGCGGCAACTTGAGACCTCTTGGGTGCTAATTGATAATCACTGAGGTCGTGAACTTCATCGACGTGGTGATCGTGAGATCGGAAGCTTCCACGTGTCGTTCACAATAGAACAGATCGAACTTGTAGTCTTGCATCGCGGTAAGACCCAGGTCATCCAAGTTAAGCGTCGCTTTCTGTATTCCGTGAATGCCGCCGCGATCCACAACTAGCGTGCCATCAATGAATACCCAGAGATCGTCATCGCCCGCAAATTCAAATATCTGCCCAGGTTGATACGTGAAGTTGACGTGAAACTCGCTGGTAAAGTGGAAGTTGTGATCGTCTTGCTCATTGCCAAAGAGCTGGTTGTCAATGGGGAAGAACGCCGTGCTACTGAATGTGAACGTATTGGAACCGTCGTTCTTCGGTGTCAGAATGAGAGACCTCTGCGTAGCCATGTTCACGGGATTTGATGAGGAGGTATCGGTCTTGAACCACCATGCAAAGTTGTCCGCTCCCGTGGTGGTGATGGTTCCTCCCGTAGGTCCTGCATAGGTGGGCTTCTGAGTATCGGGGTCGAGCATCGTGTTTACAATGCAGGTACTCGGGTAACTAACGCCCTTGATTGTTTGGGGCTTCGTGCAGTCGCGAGTCGTGTCAGCCGGGGTACTGTTCTGCTCGATGTTCGCCCCGCCAATGTCGCAGACCTTAGTTGTGTCGTGAGTGCAGGGCTCCATGTCCGGAAACGCCGTGTGAAAGTCCCGGATGATTCCTTGGAGCAGTAACGTGCCGTCGGCTTGCACTACGTCAGTCGTGGTCGGGTTGGATGGGTTGGTGTTGTTGGGATTGTACACATTTCCCGAACCCCCGGTTCCAACGCTGTTGTGACCGCCCACGCCGGCGGCAGAACTGCTGCTGCCAGCTGCACTGCAGGCAACGCACGCTAGCGTCAAACCAAAGGATCCAAAGAATACGAGGGTGCGCATTGAAGACATACGGTGATTCATCCTGTGCCGGCCTGACCTAAAGTTCGAACGTGTCAGTCTATCGCGACGCACTGACCCTGGCAAATGCGGGCCTTGGGTAGCCCCCATTACGCTGCAGTTTTCGCGTCTATGCAGACGGTTCCAGGGGTGTCAAGGTCGCATCATCTGCGACTCCGCGCCGCTCGGTTTGACGTGATTCAGCGAAGCGAACCAGCGCCACTGAACCCAGCACTAGTGCCGAGGCAGGCCAGAGCAAGGGATGAATCGACTCGTTGAGCCACCACCAACCAGCCCACGTGGCCACCACTGGGTTGACGTAGGTGTAGAGCCCAACAATCTTCGGCGGCAACTGCCGAAGAATATAAACGAATGACACGAAGCCAATGAGCGACCCGGTCATTACCAAGAACACAAAGGCGCCCCACGCGGCTGCTGGTAGGTGACTGTTCCACCGCTCGCCGATCGAGTAGGCAATTGGAATGGTGGCGCAAGCGGCAATCAACATTTGCACGGC
>Ga0265340_10001688_pt1 | contig 12699 bp, 10 predicted proteins | sample 4CB225metaG_FD_202082 | JGI IMG/M metagenome (GOLD analysis project Ga0265340, IMG submission 202082) | Rhizosphere microbial communities from Carex aquatilis grown in University of Washington, Seatle, WA, United States - 4-CB2-25 metaG | ecosystem: Host-associated > Plants > Roots >...
CGCGTAGGGCCTGTTCGCGGGCCGGTCGGGCGATCTAGACTCGATCGATGCGGGAACTGCTCAACGATCTGGATCGCTGGCGGGTCGAGGGCCGCCGGGTAGCGATCGCCCGGGTGATCGACCTGGAGGGATCCGGCCCCCGGCAACCGGGCGCGGCCATGGCGGTCAGTGACGACGGCACCGTGCTCGGCTCGGTGTCCGGGGGCTGCGTCGAGGCGGCCGTGGTGCAGACCGCTCTTGAGGCGCTCCAGACCGGTGCCCGCACCATGGTCAGTTACGGCTACTCCGACGACGACGCCTTCGCCGTCGGCCTGACCTGCGGTGGCACGATTCATGTGTTCGTCGAACCGCTCGATTGGTGACGATCCACCCGGAGCTCTGGTGAAGATCTACCCAGAGTTCGCCGCGCGGATCCGGGCCGGCCATCCGGTCGCCCTGGCGACCCTGGTCGAAGGGCCGGCGACCGGGGCCAAATTGCTGCTCAGCCCGGGCCGGCCGGTGATCGGCTCGCTGGGGGATGCCGAGCTCGACCGGGTGGTGGCCCGCGATGCCGAGGGAGAGCTGGCGATCGGGTCCACCCGGGTGCGCCGCTACGGGCGTCACGGCGAGGCCCGGCGCGACGACGTGTCGGTATTCATCGAGTCCTTCGTCCCGCCGGCCCGGATGATCATATTCGGCGCGGTCGACTTCGCTGCCGCGCTGACCCAGGTGGCCAAGGTCCTCGGGTACCGGGTCACGCTCTGCGACGCCCGGGAGATGTTCGCCACCCCGGCCCGTTTTCCCTACGCCGACGAAGTGCTGGTCGACTGGCCGCACCGGCTGCTGGCGACGATCGGTCCGGAGCTGACCGTCCGGGACGCCGTCTGTGTGCTGACCCATGAGGCCAAGTTCGACGTCCCGGCGATCGTGGCCGCCCTCGGCACCAAGGTCGGCTACCTGGGCGCGATGGGCAGCCGGCGGACCCACCGCGAGCGGGTTCAGCGGCTGCGGGCCGCCGGCGTGGACGATGCCGGGCTGGCCCGGCTGCGAGCCCCGATCGGATTGGACCTCGGTGCGCTGACCCCGGAGGAGACCGCGGTGTCGATCTGTGCCGAGATCATCGCGGTCCGGACCGGGTCGGTGCGACTGCGGCCGCTGAGTACCACCGACGGCCCGATCCACCATCGGATTCCGCTCGGGCCCGCCGATCTGAGCTAGGCCCGTCCTGTCCCCCGTCCTGGCCCCGGCGCTTCGGGATATCCGCGGGTAACTTTGTCCGAATTTGGAAATTTTTCTAGCCGGCTCGGTGCTGGACTGCCGCTTTCGGTGCTTTGACCAGGCCGGACCAAGGTGTTTAATTTCAAACTTGTGGCCCTTCATCAACGCGGCTCGGGTGCCGATCGACATTGGGGCGCTCGCATTGATCAGCTTCGACCAACTTCGGCCCCGACTCCACTGATTCGGGGGCATTCTAACCTTCGGCTGAGACCGGCTGGATCGGCCGAAATGACTATTAGCGGGATCCGACGAACATCCAAGGACCGGCGAGCTACCGGACCGGCGTGGGGCCGGGGGGCAGGAGTTTCGCTGATCGGTTTGATTACCGTTAACAGATCGGGTTTTGCGGGTAGTGGATGAATCGCGGGTAAGTCGGGTAAGTAGTGACTTCTTGGAGGGGGATCGGGCATGGGTGCGGAAGAACGCCTGCTCGTGGACGAATTAGTACGGCCGGAGGGCGCACTGCTACGGGTAACCGCGGAACGGACCGCGAATGACGGGTCAGCGTCGGCCGGAGCCGGAGCCGGAGCCGGGGACTTCGCGGCCGAAGCTTTGCTCAGGCTGGCCTGGGAAGGTATCGCCAAGGGGCTCGCGCTCTACGACGACGCCGGGCGCCGCCTGCTGGCCAACCAGGCCGCCGCCGAGATCGCCCCGCTGGGCGATGGGGTCGGCCCGCGGGAGATCTATCTGGCCGACGGCGTGTCGGTCTGCCCGGAGCCGGCCTGGCCTCTCCGCCGCGCGCTGCGCGGTGAGGTGGTGCGTAACGAGGAACTTGTCGTTCGCGGTGACCTGTATCCGCAGGGCCGGCGGTTGCTGGTCTCGGCCTATCCGGTGCAGTTACCGGACGGTCGCCGGGGCGCGCTGGTGGACTTCGACGACGTCACGGCTCGCTGGGCCGATGAGCTGGCTCGCCGAAACGCCTTCGATCAACTGAGCATGTTGCTGGACGGGATGGACGGCTGTGCCGTTCTGCTGCTGAACCCCGAGGGCGAGATAGCCGCCTGGAGCGGCGGCGCCGAGCGGCTGACCGGATATCCGCCGGAGGCGGTGGTCGGACAAACCTACGCCACCCTCTTCGCGGCCGCGGACCGGCTTGCCGGCCGGCCGGCGTCGATCCTGGCCCGGGCGCAAAGTGAAGCGTCGGTGCCCACCGCGGATCCCTGGCCGCACGCGGACGGCTCGGTGTTGTGGCTGGACGGGATGATCACGGCGACCCGGGACCGGATGGGTACCGTGATCGGGTTTCTGCAGGTGAGCCACGACGTCACCCGACAGCGCCAGACCGAGCAGTCGCTGGAGAAACTGAATGCCACGCTGGTCGAGAACAACCAGCGCCTGGAGGACCGGGTCCGGGACCGGACCGCCCAGCTCCAGGCCCGCACAGCCGAGCTGCTGAATGTCAGCACCGAGCTGGAAACGTTCTCCTACAGCGTTTCTCATGATCTTCGGGCGCCGGTCCGGGTGGTCCAGGGTTTCGCCCGGATCCTTCGGGATCGCTACGGTGAGCTGCTGCCCGAGGACGGACGCCGGTATCTGGATCGAATCGAGATCGGTGCGGTCAGGATGGGGGATCTGGTGAATGCCATGCTGCGGCTGTCCCGGATGCAACGCCAGACCATGGCGACCAGCCTGGTCGACATGGCCGAACTGGTGCGCCGCTGCTGGCACGCGGTCTCTGCCGACCGGCCGGGGCATCAGGTCGAACTCTCGCTGCTGCCGCTGCCCTCGGTGGAGGGGGATTTGCCTCTCCTGCAACAGGTCTGGATGAACTTGCTGGACAACGCCATCAAATACTCGGCGGGCCGGTCGCAGGCCCGGGTGGAGGTGAGTGCGACCATGTTCGACGACGTCGTGGTCTACCGGGTCAGCGACAACGGCGCCGGCTTCGACTCGCGCCATGCCGACCGGCTGTTCCAGTCCTTCCAGCGACTCCACAGCAGCGAGGATTTCACCGGCATCGGGATCGGGCTGGCCATCGTCCACCGGGTGCTGTTGCGGCACGGCGGCCGGGTCTGGGCCGACAGCGAGATCGGGGTCGGGTCGACCTTCTGCTTCGAGCTCAAGCGGGTGAGCGATGCCGGTTGAGGAGCTGCCCGTCGGGGCGATGACACCAAAGGTGCTGCGGCTGCTGATCGTCGAGGACACCGACGCGGACGCCGAGGTGCTGCTGGCCGAGCTGGTCCGGGCCGGGTTCAGCCCGCGCTGGTCACGGGTCGACACGCCCGAGCGCTTCGTCGAGGCGCTTTTCCCCGCGCCGTCCTTGATTCTTTGTAGCGACAGTGTTCCCGGGCTGGACGTCCTCGCGGTGCTGGGCATCCTGCGGGAGCTGTCCCGCGACGTCCCGGTGATCGTGATCACCGGAACGCTGGATGAGGAGAGCTGCGTCAAGTCGCTGCGGATGGGAGCGGACGACTACCTGCTCAAGGATCGCCTGGCCCGGCTCGGGCCGGCGGTCGAGCAGGCTCTCGCCAACCGGCTGCTGGCGCAGCAGAAACGGGCCGCGGAGCGCAAGGAGCGCGAGACGGCCAGCATCCTGCGGGCGGTGATCGCGCACGCACCGGCCGCGATCAGCGTGAAGGCCGTCGACGGCCGCTACCTGCTCTCGAATCAGCAGTTCGAACGGCTCTGCGGGCCCGGGACCGGCTCGCTGGCCGGGCAGATCGACGCCGAGCTCTTCGCCACCGAACGGGCCCGGGAAATGATCGATCTGGATGCTCGGTGCCTGCACAATTCCCGGGTGGTGGAGCGGGAAGAGGTGTTTCCGGAGCCCGGCGGGGCCCGGCACATGCTCTCGGTTCGCTACCCGGTGATCGGCGACGACAACGAGGTGTTCGGGATCGGTGCGATCTATGTGGACATCACCCGGCAGAAGGAGATCGAGGCCCAGTTGCGGGCGGCCCGGGTCGAAACCGTATCCCGGGCCGAGCAGCTCCGCACCCCCCTGACCAGTATTCGCGGCTATCTCGAGGTGCTCCGGGAGACGGAAACGGATCTCGGGGCCGAGAAAGGCCGGCGATTCCTCTCGATCATTGAGCGGGACAGCGAGCAGTTGCTGAATCTCATCGACGACCTGCTGGTGCTGTCCCGGCTGGATGTCGCCGGCCCCCCGGACCAGGATCTTCCGGTGGCCCAGGTGGTCGCGGCGGCGGTCGAGATCCTGCGCCCGGCCGTCCGGCGCGCGGGTCTGACCCTCTCCCTGGAGATCGAGGACGACCTGCCGCCCGTGGCCGGCGACCGCGACCAGTTGGAGCGGGTGGTGCTGAACCTGCTCTCGAACGCGGTGAAGTTCTCTTCGGTCGCCGAGGGGGCCCGGCTGATCGTCGTCACGGTCTCGGCCCGGGACGGTGGGGTCAGCCTGGCCGTCAGCGACGAGGGAATCGGGATCACTCCCGAAGACCGCTCGCGCCTGTTCACCCGGTTCTTCCGGACCGATCACGCCCGGCGGATGGGGATCCCGGGCGCCGGGCTGGGGCTGGCCGTGGTGAAAGGCATCGTGGAGGGACACGGTGGGGCCGTCGGAGTGGACTCGATGCCGGGCCGGGGGACCACGATCACCGTGTTGCTGCCACCGGCCACGGGGTCACGTTCGTTGTCTGCGAGTCATTAGATAGGCAAGTTATATAGATAGGTGATACGGTTTCCTTGTGTCCTCAACCAGTGGCGAGCTCAGCGAGCTGACCCAGCTCGCGGCCACTCTCGATGCGTTGCTGTCCTGGGTTCGCCGGCACGCTCCGGTCGGCGAATACAGCCTGACCGCGCGCACCACGATGGCCCGTTTGCTCAGCGCCGGCCCGGCCCGGATCTCGGATCTGGCCCGGCTCGAGGGCGTGAGCCAGCCGGCGATGACCGGACTGGTGAACCGTCTGGAGCATGACGGACTGGTCCACCGGGCGCCGGATCGCAGCGATGCCCGGGCCGCCCTGGTGGTTATTACGGACGCCGGTGCGCTGCTCATCGCCGAGCGCCGCGCCGAGCGGGGCCGCTTGCTCGCGGCCCAGCTCGAACGGCTGCCGGAGGTCGATCGGCAGACCTTGCTGGCGGCCGTCGCGGCCCTGGACCGGCTGGCGGGTCTGCCGAACCTACCGGCCTGAACCTTTGGCCTGAGTTCACGGCCTGAGCCGACCTTTCCGCCGCCGGGCGCGCGCTGGCCCCGCGCGGTGGTACTGAATTTCGTCTGCGGCATCGGGGGCTGGCCACGATGGGCGTGACCGGACTGCTGTACAACTGGGGATTCTTCACCCTGCTGGCGTATTCGCCGTACCTGATGAAACTCGGCGCGATCAAGCTCGGATACGTCTTCTTCTGAGCTGACCCAGCCGAAAACCCAGCCAAAAATGCTTTGATGCCATACTGTTGGATTTCAAAGGTTCCTTCGCCGGAGCCGGCCGACCGTCGCATCGGAGGCATCGTGACCCCGTCACCCGCATCGTCGCTGCACGTTCCGAAACGCCCGGTCCGCTTCGTCACCGCGGCCAGCCTGTTCGATGGTCATGACGCCTCGATCAACATCATCCGGCGGATCCTGCAGGCTCAGGGTTGCGAGGTGATCCATCTCGGTCATGATCGCTCGGTGCCGGAGCTGGTCCGGGCGGCGATCCAGGAGGACGTGCACGCGATCGCGGTCAGCTCCTATCAGGGCGGCCATCTGGAGTACTTCGGCTATCTGACGCAATTGCTCGACGAACTGGGAGCCTCCGGGATCAAGGTCTTCGGTGGCGGTGGCGGGGTGATCGTTCCGGCCGAGATCGCCGCGCTGGCCGAACTCGGGGTCCGGATCTTCTCCCCTCAGGATGGTCAGCGAATGGGCCTGGCCGGGATGGTCAACGCCATGGTCAAGGAGGCGGACGTCGATCTGTGCGCCACCGGACCGGTGCCGGTCGGTGAACTTGGGGCCGGTGGGGACCGGGCTCTGGCCCGGGCGATCTCGGTGATCGAAGCCGGCCGGGCCACCCAGTCGTGGCTGGACGCCGTGCGCGCCGGGGCCGGCGCGAGCGCACCGGTGCTCGGGATCACTGGAACCGGGGGATCGGGCAAGTCCTCGTTGACCGACGAACTGCTGCGGAGGTTTCGCACCCGGCAGCGGGATCGGCTCCGGATCGCGGTGATCGCGGTCGACCCGAGCCGCCGGCGGGGTGGCGGCGCCCTGCTCGGCGACCGGATCCGGATGAACGCCCTCGGCGGGCCCACCTTCTTCCGGTCGATGGCCGGTCGAGCCCACGCCGATCAGTTGCCGGAACAGCTCACCGATGTGATCGCGGTCTGCCGGGCGGCCGGGTACGACCTGGTGATCGTCGAAACCCCCGGGATCGGGCAGGGCGACTCCGGGATCGTGGACCTCGCCGACGTCTCGCTCTACGTGATGACGCCGGAGTTCGGCGCGGCCACCCAGTTGGAGAAGATCGACATGCTCGACTTCGCCGATGTCGTGGCGATCAACAAGTACGAACGACCGGGGGCGGAGGATGCTCGCCGGGACGTCGCCCGGCAACTGATCCGGAATCGGGAGGTGTTCGGGGCCGACTGGGGTGACATGCCGGTCTACGGCACCAGCGCCGCCCGTTTTGCTGATGACGGCGTCACGGCCCTCTACCAGCGTCTGGCCGAACTGCTGTCCGAGCGCGGGCTGGCCCTGGAGCCGGAGGTTTCGCCCCGGATTCCGCGGAAGACCTCTTCCGGATCGACGTCGGTGGTGCCCACTGCCCGGGTGCGCTATCTCGCGGACGTCGCGGCCGCCGTCCGCGATTACCACGCCCAGACCGAGCGATTGGCCCAGGCCGCCACCCGGATCGAGCACCTTCGCACCGCCCGGGCGGCCCTGAGCCAGGCCGGGGCCGACCTCTCCGCCATCGAGAGTCTGCTGGCCGAGGCGGAAACCGGCCTGGACGCCGGGACCCGGACCGCGCTGGCCGGCTGGCCCGGCGTCGTGCAGGAGTACGAACCCCTGAGCACCGAAACCCTCAGCGGCACCCGCGTCCCCAAGGTGGCGCTGCCCCGGACCAGGGACCAGGGCGAGCTGGTGCGCTATTTCCGCTCGGAAAATCTTCCCGGGTCCTTTCCTTACACCTCCGGGGTTTTCAAGTTCAGTCGTGACTCCGAGCCGCCGGCCCGGATGTTCGCCGGTGAGGGTGATGCGGCCCGGACCAACCGGCGGTTTCACCTGCTGTCACAGGGGCAGCCGAGCGTCCGGCTGTCCACCGCTTTCGATTCGGTCACCCTGTACGGCCGTGATCCCGATCGCCGGCCCGACATTTACGGAAAGGTCGGCACCTCCGGGGTCTCGATCGCCACCCTCGACGACATGCGCGAACTCTTCTCCGGATTCGACCTCACCGCGCCGACGACGTCGGTCTCGATGACGATCAATGGGCCGGCCCCGACGATCCTGGCGATGTATCTGGTGACGGCGATCGACCAGCAGATCGAGAAATTCCGGGGTGAGCAGGGCCGGGAGCCGACGGAAGAAGAGTCGGGCCAGGTGCGCGCCCGGGTGCTGCGGGCCGTCCGCGGCACGGTGCAGGCCGACATTCTCAAGGAGGACCAGGGACAGAACACCTGCATCTTCAGTACCGAATTCTCCTTGCGGGCGATGGCCGATATGCAGGAGTGGTTCATCGAGAACGAGGTGCGAAACTTCTACTCGGTTTCGATCAGTGGTTACCATATCGCCGAGGCCGGGGCCAACCCGATCAGTCAACTGGCTTTCACCCTGGCCAATGCGTTCACCTATGTCGAGTGCTACCTCGGCCGCGGGCTCGGGATCGACGATTTCGCCCCGAACTTGTCCTTTTTCTTCAGCAATGGCCTGGACGCCGAGTACACCGTGATCGGCCGGGTGGCCCGGCGGATCTGGGCAATCGCCATGCGCGAACGCTACGGTGCCAGTGAGCGCAGCCAGCGACTGAAATACCATATTCAAACCTCCGGCCGTTCGCTGCACGCGCAGGAAATGGATTTCAACGATATCCGGACCACCCTGCAGGCGCTCTGTGCGCTTTATGACAACTGTAATTCGCTGCATACCAATGCGTTTGACGAGGCGGTGACCACGCCGACCGAGCAGTCGGTGCGCCGGGCCATGGCCATTCAGTTGATCATCGGGTCCGAATGGGGGTTGTCGAGCAACGGCAACCCGCTGCAGGGCAGCTACCTGGTCGAGGGGCTGACCGATCTGGTCGAGGCCGCGGTGCTGACCGAGTTCGATCGGATCAGTGACCGCGGCGGCGTCCTGGGGGCGATGGAGACCGGTTATCAGCGGGGCCGGATCCAGGACGAGTCCATGCTGTACGAGCGCCGTAAACATGACGGCACGTTGCCCATCGTCGGGGTGAACACCTTCCTCGCGCCCGCCGGGGGGAACTCCGGGGAATCCGGGGCCGGGCACCCCGGTGAGCGCCCGGCGACCACCCTGATCCGGGCCACCGAGGCAGAAAAAGCCTCTCAGGTCCGCCGGCTGGAGCAGTTCCACGCCCGGCAGGCCGACCAGGCCCCGGCGGCCCTGGTCCGGCTGAAAGAGATCGCGGCCACCGGCGGGAACGTCTTCGCGGGGCTGCTGGACGCGGTCCGGTGCTGCTCACTGGGTCAGATCACCGACGCGTTGTTCGAGGTCGGCGGCCAGTATCGTCGCAACGTCTAAAGAATTCGCCGGATCCAGATCGGGCTGGATCCACGGCCGACGCGCCGGAACCGGCCGAGGGAGAACGACGTGACGATCGGTAAGCCGTTGCCCTTCGATCCGATCGATGAGGCCGCCCGGCAATGGCGGGCCCACGGCTGGGACGACGCCGCGCCCGGGATGGCCGCCGTCACCTCGGTGGTGCGGGCCCAGCAGTTGATGATGGCTCAGGTCGATGAGGTCCTGCGGCCTCTGGACCTGACTTTCGCCGGCTATGAGCTGCTCACCCTGCTGTCGTTCAGCCGGGCCGGCAGCCTGCCGCTGTCCCGGATCGGCACCCTGCTGCAAGTGCATCCGGCCAGCGTCACCAGCGCCGTCGACCGCTGCGAGGCCCGCGGCTGGGTGCGCCGGAAACCGCACCCCAACGACCGCCGCACCACCCTGGGGGAGCTGACTGCGGCGGGCCGGTCCCTGATCGCCACGGCCACCAGCCAGATCAACGCCTCGGTGTTCGAGAATCTCGGCCTCAGCGGTGCGGATCTGCACTCGTTGATCGACGTCCTGGCTCGGTTCCGGCATCGGGCGGGTGACTTCTGAAAGCGGGTGCGGAGGCCGGGGCGAAGGCCCGGGCCAGGAAGAACAGGATGGCCGCCAGCAGCACCGGGACCACGAATCCGGCCCGCAGATCGGAGACGGTGGCCACCCCGCCGATGACCACGGCGCCGAGCAGCGAGCCGAGGTAGTTGAAGACGTTGAGCCGGGCGACGGCGCTGTCGACGGCGGCGACCTCGTCCTGCGGACCGGCATTGCGCTGCTTGGCCCGGACCACGGCTCCGGCGGCGCTGAAACACAGCGGCGCCACCACCGGCAGGCCCAGCCCGGCCAGCCCGAAACCCAGGATCGCCACGGTCGGGCCCGGGGCGAGCGCGACCAGCGCCGTCCCGGCCGTCCCCAGTATCGCCCCGGCCCGGACGGCGGTACCCGCGCCGAAACGGCGGACGGCCAGATCACCGGAAAGCCGGGAGACCAAAGCCATCGACTGGTAGAACGCGTATCCCAGGGCGGCCGTGCTGTTCGCGGCCCCGAGCAGGTCACGCAGGTACAGGGCGCTCCAGTTGGAGACCCCGGAGTCGACGGCCCAGAAGCACGTCATCGCCAGGCCGAGCAGGAGCAGCGGTCCGCGGACGACGGTGACCCGCGGGTCGTCCCAGGCGCTGCCCGGTGAGGCCCCGGAGCTGGTCCCAGGCTGGGGAGGGTCGGCCGGGCCGAGGTCGGGGGCGGTTGCGGAGCGGGCCCGGGGCAGCAGGGCCGGCCCCGCCACCAGGGCGATCAGCAAGACCACCGCGGCGGCCGGGAGGATCGAAGCGGCCAGGGGGATTCGCAGCCGCTCACCCCCGGACACAGACAGCGCCCCGGCGATCGCGGCGGCGCTCCAGGCCGCATGGAAGGAGGTGATAATGCTGCGCCCGTACCGATGCTGGACGGCGACCGCCTGCATGTTGCCGGCCGCGTCGACCGCACCGACCCCGATCCCGTAGACCGCGAAACCGGTCACGAAGATCACCCGGCCTGGGGCCAGCGCGATCACCGTGCCGGCCAGGGCGACCACCAGCAGACCGCAGCGCAGGGCGGTCCGGCTCGAGGCCGCGCCGGCCAGGACCTCGCTGAGCAGACTGCCGACGCCGGCGAGAACGGTGACGGTCAGGACAATCAGCGTGACGGAGCCGTCCGAGAGGTGGTACCGGTCGGTGAACTGGGGCAGATGGGTGAGCAGGACGGTGAACATCAGGCCCTGGGCCACGAACGCGGCCGCGGTCGCGAGCCGGGCCGCTTGCGGTCGGCTGGTCGCCGGTGCGGACTGCACGGCTAAACCGTCATCGCCATCGTCAACTCTTTCTCCGAACCCGGTGCCGGACCCGAATACATCGAAACATCGACCTCGCCCGTCGCTGCGTGAACGTCAACCTCCGGAACGGAGATCCCGTAAGCCGTAAGTGAAGACGTAAGTGATGTCCACGTCAATATCGTTCGGGTCAATCTTGGGTGACCCGAACCGCCCGGCGATTGGTCGGACCGGACTGGTGGGCGCTAGCTGGTCCGGACGGCGGTTGAACCGGCCGGTGGTGCTTCGGCTGGTCGGCCGGCTTCCGCGGTGGCTACGACCGGTCCCGGATGCGGTGGGAGCCTTCAGCGGCGGCCGCCGGGATACCGGGCGAAATGTCCGGCAACTGGGGCCCGGGGGACGGAAAAGGCGCCAAATCGCGCTTGGTTTTGACTCGTCGTTCAATTAGAGAAAACATATCGTTCATGGCGACCAGGACAGTGACCGAACTTCTCGACGACATGACCGGGCAGGCCGCGGACGAGACGGTCTCATTCGGCCTCGATGGAGTCGAGTACGAGATTGACATGACGAAGAAGAACGCCGCCGCGCTGCGAAAGGCGTTGAGTCCCTGGGCGGACCACGCCCGCCGGGTCGGAGGTCGGCGCGGGCCGGTGATGCAGCATGTGCCTTCCGGCGTCGACAATCGGGCCGTTCGGGCCTGGGCCGCCAGCAATGGGATCGAATTGTCCGAGCGTGGCCGTATTCCTGGCCGGGTCATCGACCAGTATCGGGCCGCCGGTAACTAGAGCCGGTGCCGGACCGGGCGCGGGGGCGGCCCGCGCACCAGTTCGGTGCTGAGGCTTCAGGTCGAGCGGTTATCCACCGATGATCTGGGCAGTCACCCGCGGCTAGCCCGATCTGGAGAGATGCGCATGAGCTCGACCAGCGCCGAGGTGCCGGCGGGCCGGACGAAGATCGGGCGTAGATCGATCCATGATCTGGACGGCACCGTCGTCGGGTACGAATTGCTGTTCCATCCGGGCCGTGGCCTGTCGAACGCGGGTGCCGTGGCCCGTGATCGCTCGACGTCCGAAGTGATTTCCAATGCCTTCGGCAAGTTCGGTCTGGCTCGGCTGGGGGAACGCCGCAATCTTTATCTGAACGTGACGCGGGCTCTGATCATCGGTGAAATGCCGATGCCCTTCGGGCCGCACAATGTGGTCCTCGAGGTCGTCGAGGATCTTCAGGTCGACGCCGAACTGGTGGCGGGCCTGACTGACCTCAAGCGCCGGGGTTACCGGCTGGCCATCGATGGTCATGTCGCCGGCCCCGATCATGGGCAATTGCTCGGGCTGGTCGAGGTGGTGAAACTCGACATCCCGACTGCCGGGGCCGAGCTGAGCGAACTGGCGGCCTATGTGCGGGACGCGGTTCCGCAGGCTCGGCTGATGGCTGAGGGAGTTTACAATCTGGCCGCGTTCCGGGCCGCCACGGCCGCCGGGTTCGATCTCTTTCAGGGTGACTACTATCGTCGGCTCGCGCCCACTTCGTCGGCCGAGATCAATCCGTCCCAGACGATCAGCCTGCAACTGTTGTCGGCACTCTCGGCCATGGACACGACCGTGGCCGAGGTGGAGAGAATCGTTTCCGCCGATGCCGGGCTGAGCATGCGGATCCTGGGTACGGTGAATTCGGTGTCCGGCGCCGGGCGGCAGATCAACTCGCTCTCGCAAGCGATCGTTCTGCTGGGCCGGCGGACCCTGAGTGCCTGGGTGATGCTGGCCGTGCTCGGCGGTCATCCCGACGGCCGCCGGCAGGACATGATCGACATCCTGACCCGGGCCCGGACCTGTGAGCTGCTCACTCCGGAACTGCCGGGGGTGGACAGCGCCACCCTGTACACCGTCGGCCTGCTGTCCGGGGTGGTCGAGGTGATGGGCGCCGATGCGGCCCGGATTGCCCGGGCCACCCGGCTGGATGCCGAGATGACGGCGGCCCTGATCTC
>Ga0265340_10001689_pt1 | contig 12694 bp, 17 predicted proteins | sample 4CB225metaG_FD_202082 | JGI IMG/M metagenome (GOLD analysis project Ga0265340, IMG submission 202082) | Rhizosphere microbial communities from Carex aquatilis grown in University of Washington, Seatle, WA, United States - 4-CB2-25 metaG | ecosystem: Host-associated > Plants > Roots >...
GACGCCCCCTCGGAGACTTTTCGCAAGTTTTCTGAGGGGGCTTTTCTCTTTCCCCTCAATTATCTTGGTTAGATCGCGGTCCTGTCCCCTCTAACTTCGTGGTGACTGTCAACTACTGCAGCATGCACCCGAGCCCAATTTCCTGCTCCGAGGTTGAAACCAAGGACAGACTGCGCGCCAATGCATAGGCCCGAAACCGGCAGCGATGCTACGGTAGCAAGTCTGGCGGCAATTCCGATACCTGCGACCGCATTGTCACCAAAGGGCGCGGCAAGCTTGTTCATCACCAGCAGGGTCAGCGTGCTGGCCACGGTACTGATGGCCGACGGTGTGCCAATCGTTACAATGGCCCACGTCCGAGCAGGCATTGATGCACGACGAGGCAGCATTAATCGGACAGCGCCACGTCGCTGGAGAAAGTAGCACAAATACATCAACAAGGCGGCCGCTTGAGCGAATAGCGTTACAAGACCAGCACCCGCTATTCCAAGCTTTAGCCAGAAAATTAGGAGTGGGTCGAGCAATGCATTGAGGGCAAACGCAACGATCTGCGTCTTCATACTGAAGCGAGTGTTGCCCTCAGCTCGAACGACGAAACCACACACCATGTTGAATGCGTTTGCCACGTACCCAACCAATAACCAGCTGGTATACGCAAGCCCAAATGGCAAGGTGTTGGTGGTAGCACCTAGAAACAGCAGCAAGGGGCGTGCTACGAGGAGTAGGATTCCAGCCAGTATCGCAGCAGTCGCTGTGCCGCCTATTGCTGCAGTAGTGGCACATATGCTCGCCCCAGCGTGATCGTTCCGACCGAGGCTGCGCGCAATGTTCGAAGCTGCGCCGGCACCAAAGCACTGTCCAATTGCCGTCACTAGCATAGCGAGCGGAAATGTTAGCGCCATCGCTGCCATGGCGTGTGTGCCCAACATCCCGACGAAGAAAGCGTTTAGTACTTGATAGACGGCACTTACGCCAACACCGACAATTGACGGCACGGCCAACTTCAAGATGAGGGGGCGCAGCTCTGCAGTTTGGAGCGCAGTGATGCGCGCCTCGGCGGCCTTATCCAACATAGGGTCTCGCGGATCGCATCATGGGCGGCGATTTGTGATCGTGAGCTGCCGTCGCTCGGCAATGCATAAATGTCTCATTTGTGCTCGAGAGCAAAATCCGAACCAGAATTTCCGAGTGCATGAAACAGTGCTATCCGCTTTTTACTGTTTCCTTCACGGCTCAACTGACTCGCGAAGTCTTCGTGCGTTGTCGCCAGGGGTTGCACCGCGATACAAGTCGCCACCTATGAGGAGCATGACGTCACGACCATAGAATGAGACGAGCTCGGGTACTCTTGCGAGCGTCATTCCACCCGCGGGAGCGGGCAAGATGGGTTGGATTCGTCCGAGCGGTGCACGCGTGCCCGCTTGCAGTTCCAGTGCGTCAACGGCACTGAACGTGAAACGACCTCCCGGGTGAGGGAAGACAACGGCGTCAGCACCCACGATTCGATGGATCAGACCGAAATAGGCATAGGGCGAGATCCCTTCGTTGGACCGAAGTACCTGAGAGCCTGCAAAGGCAGGATGGGCAAGAATCGGGAGGTCAAACTCAGTCTCGGTCGACAGTTTGTGCAGCAATGGTAACCCTAGCAAGTCCTGGAGTCACAAGCAGTGCGCCGGCACCAGCTTCGCTTGCGGCGCGGGCGCGTTCCAAAGCAATCCAAGGATCTGCAGTAACGTTTGGGGCATAAAGACATCGACCGCCAGTCTCGGCATTGGCCCGTGCTACTGCCTCGGAGATCCGCGAGACTCGGTCCTGGAAACGCGCAAAGGGTTGGTCGGCAAGGCCGTGGTCTTCTTTCAGTACGTCCAAGCCGCCGCGAGCCAATTCGTAGGCCAAGTTGGCAAGTTCTGACGGCAAGAGGCCATGGGCTTTAGCGCCGTTGCCAGAATAGGTCTTTCGGCGATTGAGAGAATTCTTCGCATGCCCGCTATACCAAAACGAGGTCCTGGGAAGGCAGCGTCGAACGAGGATGGCCAGTCAAACCGTTCGAGCCGGATACCGGGCAGCAGACTGATGTTACCGAACAGCACGTTCAACAACTGTGTGAGCTCGAACCCTGTTGTTTCGACCGCGTAGCTAACAACCGCTTCGAAAGAGCGATCATCGATTCTTCGCAGATCCTCCACACGAACTACGATATGGTCGCGGATATCTCCCCGTCGCACCAGGTCCAACGGGAACTCAATAGTCTGCTCGACAGCAATGCTCTGGGCCAGGGATCTCGCTTCGTTCTCCGCGAATGCCAATCGGTAGGTTGCGCGAAATCTCTCGCCCGAAAGGGAAAGTCTGGCGTTGTTGTTCGGCCCGTTCAGGGCCGGGATCTCCGACTGGCGCGAGTGGTCAGTAGGGACAGGTGAATGAGTCGAATTCGAAGGAGCCAAAGTCAACTCCTCACGAATGCTGCGATAACGGGGTCGGATTGGAGTTGTGCCAATTGCTCGACCTCTGGTCGCTGCGGGCGATCGCGATCTTTGTGGACTAGGCAAAGAAACCCCAAGGGCTCCCCGCGTGAAGCACGGAACTGATGCCAGACCGCTGAAGGGATACGCACTACGTCGAATGGGTCAAGAGTCACGATTTCCGCGCCTGATAGTGCCTGTCCCCTCCCCTTTAGCACCACTATTAGGTGCTCATGCTCGTGTCTCTCCAGAGTGGAATACCCTGCCGGGGCGATTTCGAAATAACGCAGCTCTGCGGGCAGTTCATGGTGTCCTTTGGACAGTATTTGACGCGTAACGCTTTGAAAGTGCGTGCCTTCATTCTTATAGTCGAGCACTTCGACGCCTTTCCAGTGGAAGTTTCCTTGATGCTTGAGTACGTCAGCCATTCTCAAGTTTCTCCTTTATCCGTTGTCCGTCGCCTTGACAAAGTATGTCCTACATGACAGACTCGGATCCTCTATATAGGACAGGCGACCGCCACATGCAATCCACCCGAGTTGGTCCGTTTGGGACGAGATGTCATCGCCAGGATGCCAATGCGGGGCCCAACGGACAACGCAGGCGAGCTACTGAGTGACTTAGCGCAAAGCAATTCACGCGGCTGCATCTGGGGACTACTCTCCGACCGTCGTTCTGGACGCGATGGGCGTGATTTACCAATCCGGTGACGACGTTTCCGATCTGCTAATCCCCTTCTTGAGAGAAGGGGGTTGTTTGCTGCCGACTGCAGACATCCGCAAATGTTATGCTGAATGCAGTTTGGGGCGGTGTACTACGGCCGACCTTTGGCGACGGCTCGGGCTAACGGGTGAAGCCGCCAGACTCAACCAACAGTACCTGCGACGGTACAAATTAATGCAGGGCATCATGCCATTCCTTCGGAAGATGCATAGTAGGAAAGTCGGTGTGGGATGCATATCCAATGATTGTTCCGAGTGGTCTATGCAGCTGAGACGCAATTTCCGACTCGAGCAATATTTCTTCAATTGGACCATCAGTGGCGATGTCCACAGTCGCAAACCCAATCCAGAAATATACGAAAATTTCGTAAGGACAACCGCAGTCGCTCCGCAGCGCTGCCTATTTGTCGATGATCGAGTAAAAAACCTCGACGCCGCCAGTCGTCTTGGGTTCAGAACCGTTTTGTTCTCGGAATGCGACTCAGTGGGTAACGGTTTGCAATATCACGTGGCGAAGAACTTCACTGAGGTCGAACAATGCCTGAACCTGTTGCATCCTTGATATTCGATGCATCGCCAACGAGGCATCGAATATCGTCTCCCCCAAGAAGGAATCCCGCATGACACGGTCTCGTAATCGCGTTCTGCCTGGCCTTGGCACCCATCATGTTTCTCTACAAACGCTCGATCTCGAGGCGTCCATGGCCTTCTATTGTGACGTACTGGGCATGCAACGCGTCGCAACCTTTGGTTCTCAAGAACGTCCCATACACCTACTGGATATCGGCGACGGCACGCATCTCGAATTGTTTGCGCCAGTACCGGGCATTTCCGCTTCCCCACCCCACGAGGCTCCTTACCGGCACATAGCGCTGCTTGTAAACGACGTGTGCAAGGCCGTCGAGCGGGTTCGCGCTGCAGGCAGACCAATCTCGGTCGAAGCGAAGAACGTGGTGTTAGGCGGTCGCCCTACCACGATCGCCTTCTTCGAGGGACCAGGCGGTGAATCGGTCGAGTTCTTTCATCAGCACTGCGCGGCGATGACCTCGCCGCCCCTCACACTTTGAGCCCACGGTTGCCGATCACATGCACGTAGACCTCGTCAAGAGTCGGACCCGAGGTCCTAACCGAGGTGACGCCAGAGGCGACCAGGAGTTCCAGTACCTGTTTAATGACTTGACCTTCGTGGAGATCGACACGGTAGGCACCAGCCTGGGGCAGGGATGATACGGTGGCGACACCGGGTAATTGTCGCAGATCGTCAATCACGCTGAGACTTCCGCATTCAAAATCGATTCGCTCGTGTTTGGCGATGAGCTGGGCGAGGGTCTGAGGAGTTTCCACAGCTAGTAGTCGTCCGTGATCGATGAGTGCCACCCGATCACAGACCGCCTCTGCCTCAGCCATGTCGTGGGTAGTAAGCAAAATCGTTCGTCCTTCTGAGCGGAGGTCTTTGACCAGTTGCCGAAAGTCCCAAGCAGCAAGCGGATCCATCCCAATCGTCGGCTCATCAAAGAAGAGAATGCGGGCATTGCCAATGAGTCCACGCGCCAAATGCAACCGCTGCTTCATGCCACGGGAATAGGTGTGGGTGATATCGTCGCAACGGTCCCGCAGTCCCACCCTTTCGAGCAATGATTCCACGCGGCTAGCTGTCTGCTTTACTGGGACGTTGTATAGCGCGGCCCAATACTGAAGGATTTGGCATCCCGTCAAATTGCTATATAGTCCCCGATCCCCACCAAACACGATGCCAATGAGTGGACTCACTGCAGCGGTCTGGCGCACAACATCGTAACCAAGCACAGTTGCAGAGCCACCGGTTGGCACAAGTACGGTCGAGAGGATCTTTACCAGCGTGGTCTTACCCGCACCGTTCGGGCCAAGCAGGCCGTGAATTTCGCCCTCTTCGATATCGAGCGTTACGCCATCGAGCGCGCGAATTTCGTTTTTGCCGCCACGACTCCTGTAAGAACGTAACAGGTCTCGGGTCTGAACTGCGCTCATTTTCCGATCCCCTTCACCAATCGAAACCGGTCACGCCAGCTCAATCGAACCGTCAACACGTCCAGCATCTGCAAGGCGGTCCATTGTAACGACGCTCAACATCAGCCAAGCGAAACCCACTAGCAGCTCGAACATTGACTCGCCGAGGATGGCCAGAGTTTCCCCGTTGTCGAACAAGAGGCGGGTCGCGGCTAATCCGTGAGTTACCGGCATGACTTGAACCACGAGCTGGACCCAGTGGGGCCAGAAAGCGACTGGAACGCTGACTCCGCAAAATGCCGTCAGCAGGGCTACGGTAATGTACTGCACGATGTTGCGTGACCTTGGAGCCACGTTCGCAACAGCACCCAAGGACAATGCGAGACCGAAAGTGCTGGTGCACACAAGTGTGACCAATAACGGTAACAGCAGTGTCGTCGATATGCGCATCCGCAAACCGAATGTCCCTGCGAGCAGCGCGAACGTGGCAATCGATGTCGCTATGCCGTGGAACAACCATACCGAAGTCCGTCCGATGATGGCCGGTACCATGCTGGACGGCGCTGCGACAAGCAGCGCGTGGGTTCCATCGAAACGTTCCCAAGTGGCTGCAGGCAGCGCTACTGCGGCGCCTGTGGCTCCGGCCATAACTGCATTGCTAATTAATAGGAAGTTGCGTTTCTGCTCAGCACCCAGCATTTGTCCAAGCAGCACCCAGATGAATGCATTGCTGCCAATCCGCAGCATCCACCCGACGGTCCAACTCCGCCAATTCCAAAACTGACGGAAGCCCTCTCGCCCCAACAACAGGCCCTGCCGAAACACCCGAATTGTGTTCATGTCAGACTCATGGTTCCATCGCGCCGAAGGTGGTCGAGCATTACCCGCACCACAAATACCCCAATAGCGCCCGCTAATACTCCAAGCGCGACAATTGCCGAAAGGCCTAGCACTACGTCTTCAGGACGCGTTGGGAATAACGAACCGCGCAAGAGATCGGCAGCCTAGGTCCTGACGACCTGAATGCACGAGGATTGCCATTGACACCAATGTCAGGAGTGGCACCGTAGGAATTGGCATCACGTCCTCTATGTTATGCCAGCTGAGCTGAACTTGGGCCCGGGCTGCTGCTAGAATCTGCCTAGCGAGCCAACGGATCTTCGGCTTGCTCAAACGGGCCTCACATTCGCAATTCTCCTGGCCTGCCATGTCTGTAACCGGAACCACCGTGTCACTCGTCAGTCGGCACCCTGATTGTTCCGACATTAGGCTCTTTCACTGCTCGTTCCGAACGCGGTGTGCCAGAAGGGACCCATTCGTAGGGCACGGGTTGCGCACGAAAGACCCAATTGCTCAGAACTTCCCGCTCGCCTATGCGTGTGAGCGCGAAGAATGGATTTACGTATTCCCAGACCACTTTGCCCGCGCGTGTCACTTGGAATATGCGCCCATCCATGCCCTCATCATCATGGATGGTAACGCCAGTGGGGTAGACGCGAGGGCTCATGACGATGTCTCCAGATTGTCATTCGGGGCTACGCCCGCAGTAGTCACCGCGAGCTTTTTTTCGATGTCCTCAAGTCGCAAACTCCGTGCCGTTGCGCCCTTGCGCGCAAGCGCATTTGCTATTTGCTGAAGCGCACCGTTGATTGGTGTCTCAACTCCATGCAGACGCCCCAAGAGCGCAATCTCGCCGTTCAAGTAATCGGCTTCAATGGTGCGTCTCCCTTTCACGAGGCTCTGCCACGACGAAGAGCCTACCTCCTCGAGTCCAGGAACTGGTCGCGACACTGTAATATCTGCTCGTCGGGCCTCTACCTCGGCGTGGCTTACCACTGCAATACCCGCAGCCTTCAGCACAGTTTGGGCCTCAGCCGCAGTGAGCTCGTGCAGCGCCTCAGTTGAGTGACCCGGGGCGACAGCAGCGTCAAGCGCGTTACCGAGGTTACGCAGAAGCTTGGCGTATTTCCACCGCATTACATCGGCGCGAACCCGAGCCGAAAATCCTGAGGCGGATAGTTCGCGCGCCACCTCTCGGATGAAATCGTCTGCGCCAGCAGGATACCGTCCAAGCTCTAGTACGCCTGTCACGGGCGCACTGCGAGCGGCAACGTGACCTGGTTGCAGGTGAACTGCTGGTAACCACACGCATACGCCGTAGACCGAGGCAAATCGCCGCAGCGCTACCCGCTCGTTCTCCACGCCGTTCTGTGCGCAAAGCAGGGGCAACCGCTCTGCAGCTGTACCGCCTCCTTGCACTGGCGCACTCGCCCACGTTTCGAGTGCCGCCAATGTGTCCTGCGATTTTACCGTGAGAACAAGCACATCGCCTGGCGCAAGCGTCAGTTCGTTAGGATCCCCAACTGCTGGGATGCGCAAGACCCGGCTCCCGTCCGGATCGACGAGTTGCAGTCCTGTTGCTTTCAGCACCGAGAGGTGCTCACCTCTTGCCACTAGAACGACTCTGTGCCCAGCTTGGGCAAGCCGACCACCGATGGTTCCACCGATCGCACCTGCTCCGATGATGATGTAGCGCCGGCCTGTACCTTTGCTCGAATCGCAGGTTTCAGCCATGGCTCCACCGATTGCGATGGAAGACTTGTTCGAACGATTTGCGCTCACGCGCTGTAGGGGCTTCATCGGGGTAACCGAGTGGGGTCATCAGGATTGGCTCAATCCCCTCGGGAATGCCCAATTCTTCCCGGACCACTACTGGATCGAAGGCGCCTACCCAACAAGTACCAAGCCCTTCGGCTGTGGCCGCAAGAATGAGGTGGTCCAATGATATCGATACGTCAATGTCTCGGTAGTCGCGGGCACCTGGGCGCGCTGGGTTGCGCGATGGCTCCCCACAGGCGCACACAATGACCGGAGCGCCATAGAACCACTCACTGTCATGCGCGCGTTGAAGTCGTTGGCGAATCTTTGGGTCAGTTACGACAACATAATGCCAGGGCTGAAAGTTCCGGGCAGATGGGGCAAGCCGGGTGGACTCGAGTATCCGGGCAAGCTTCTCCTCTTCCACCGGATCGGTCTTGTATTTCCGGATACTCCGACGGGCAGCAATAACCTCGTGGACAGCGGTAGCACGGCTGCACGCCGCCGTTGCGCTCTCCCCAACACGAGGTCGTACTGCTAGCGACGCAACAGAGCTGTCCAAATAGCTCTGGGCCTCGGAGTGCAACGGCGTTGGACATCCCGCAGAGCATCCGTTGCAACTGGTCTGCTCCTTCTCGGCCACAGCGAATATGAGGTGGCGCTTCAGCTCGAGCCCTTGGGGTGTACGATTTGCTTCAAGTTCGCGAGCAAGTGCATCACGTACATGAGCCTGATCCTTGCTGGAAAGTGCAGTGAGGTGGTTGCCAAAAGAGCTCGACCGATTGAAGGTAATGACTTCATCCACGTCACGGAAATGGTCGGTAAGGGTGCGGACGGTTACTTGCGTCTCGCGGAAACCCGACGCCCGGAAGAGAGCACTGACCTCCTCACTACTCAGACGATGGGGTGTCGTCAACGCCGTAACGTCGGGCCCGCTGAAACCACACGAGGCAAGTGCCAGCTCCAGAAAGTGGACAAGCGAGTGGGGATGCTCTTTGGATGCCGACGTAAAGCCGACTTTGCCATTGGGTTTCAAAACGCGGTTGATTTGCCGGAACACGCCCAGCTGGTCTGGTAACCAATGCACGACGCTGTTTAGAAAGACCACGTCGAAGCTCTCGGCGTCGAAAGCGGAAAGATCTTCCGCGTTGCCCACTGCCGGCTCGAATGTCTTGCTGGACTTCTGGCTTGCGATTTCGATCCGCAGCGGCAGTGGATCGATCCCAAACACTTTGCCAGCGGGGCCGATCAGGCTGGCCACGTGCGCGCCAAGCAAACCCGTGCCGCAACCAATATCGAGCACACGTTGACCGGGCCGCACATTGAGATCAGAGATGAGCAGTTTGCCATGCTCGAACTGCCGTTGTCCAACGACGTCGTACTGTTCGGCGAGCTCTCTTGAATCACGGTCGAAGCTAATTGTTGACGACAATACCATGTGAAACTTCCTTATTCCTGAATTGGCAAAAAATACACCATGCCCTTCGAGAGAAACGGCATGACCATCTGTGAATCGGCTTACGATACGCGTTTACGCATAGGGTCAATTTGATCGGGATCCATTTTAGGTAATCTCGTCCTTGAGAGCGCGGCCCAATCCCGGCACTGTCTTTCCTTCGCGGACTCTCCATATATCGAACGGAACGATGTCGTTCGCACCAGGAATGATACTCAACCCTTCTAGAGTGAGACTGGAGTTTTGCCAGATGTTTGCGAGCTCGCTATTGAGACGCCAATACCATTCAGCTGGGGGATTACGATGGCCTTCGAGAAGAGATCCTGGATCTGGACACCAAGGTGTACTCACAAAACACCATACTCCCAGATCCGTCAGACGTTGAATTGCCGTCAATGTGTCTTGCTGTGGTTCGATGCCGGCGACCAGATTGGTTCGAACGTTGCCCGCTCCGAAGATCTCGACTTCATGTTCTAGAGCAGCAACCCAGTTCTCCCATCCCCCGTTTTTCGCCTTTCCGGGACAAACAGCCCGGAACCAGTCGGGATTGCCAATCTCGAGATTGGTAGCAATGAAGCGTGCTCCCGCCTCACGCATGGCCCGTAACTTGTCGTGGCTACCAGGTGCGGGGGCCCCGATGACGGGCATGATGGGGATGTTGTTCGGATCCTTCCAGGTTCGTGCTGCCCTTAGAGCACCAATGATCTCCTCGTAGCTGTCGAGCTCGTTTCTCCCCGGAAGAATTCCGCCTGTGACGACCAACCGTCTACAGATCCCGTCTTCCCAGGCGGAAGCGACAGCCTGCGCAAATGGTTCCGTTCGCTTACGCGCAATGATGTCTTCCTTGTGTTCCTTGTACGTGGGAACTAGGTTACAGAAGCGGCATTGATCACCATGTCGAAAATACTCGCACCAGGAGGCACTGATACACGAGAAGAGTCCCTGAAGACCACCATGCACGACATATTTGCTGTAAGGCTGCCCATCACGCGTCTGTCTGCCGTAGTACTTCGGTCGTGGATAGAAGTCGACATCGGTGATGTAGGTTCCATTCCATTCAAGAATCAGCGTGCCCTTGTTTCTCCTCAATTGGAACGACGAATTGTCGTTGTTCTTGTAACTGACGGTCAGCCCATCCTCGAGAGTTCCCAGCTCGTCAACCTTGGGTTTCTTGCCGGGTGAGGCGGGCAATATGAACTCTGCTGGATAGGTGACGCCTTCTTGAGAGTTGAGGAATATGTCGAAAAGGAAGACGATGCGTTCCTTGTATTGTGTTCCGATACCTTCCTGGGCGGACTCATGGAGTTTCAGCCCCTCCACGACCAATTCCGTCTTCAACTTTACGAGATCGATGTCTTCGTTGAGATCTTTTCGGCTTCTTATCGTCTTCCAATCGGATTCGGGTTCGTTAAGTTTGAGTGCTGCCTGTGACATTATTGTACCTCTCTATGTACTTGGTTTTGGATTCGATGACGTACCGACCTACGTATTGGCCTGGCGCGGAATGACACGAACAGGGCGTCGAATGGGACGCGTTTCGGGATGTCGGCCTACGAGGCTTTAATGCTCGCGTTGTCCAGGTGCTGGTGGAAAAATGGTCTCTTCTCCGCCTCTTCTGTGCCTCGAACGGCGGGCGACTCGTTTCTCTCTTCCTCGGGTACCAGGAGCCAAACCGCAGCGATATCCGCCTCGGGTCCTCGTCGTTCTCTTGCCCTTTGGAGGAACGATTTGAATATTGGCCCCGCAATGAGGCATTTGTACAGCTTACCCTTGATCTGGTAGCTGACAGCGCCTTTTGTTGCGTTGATCGCAACAGTCCTGTCGAACCAGATGCTACCGACGAGGTTCTTGTTGCTTGTACTGCTATCGAAACCCTCACTCCAAGCGATCAGTTCTTCATCCAGAGTGGTCAAGGAACCCTTAGCAACTGCGTGCGGAACACCTCGCGCATCGGTCGTTGAAACCACCTTTACAGTCGCCGGGTCGTTCAACAGTCCAATCAATTCTTGAGATAATCGCGCCATCTTGATCTCCAAACCTCTATTCGATGACTCAATCGACTCTTTCGAGGTCACTATCAGCGTGGTTGCCACAGTGTTTGTAATCATCATTGTCTGAGCTCAATCCGTAGGCTCTGCGGATGTCGCGCAGCTCCTTCACCAAGCGCACGTAGTATTCGAGCGGAGGTTGCTTCTGGCCGGAGAACACCGAACTTTTCCACGGCCTCCAGACAAGACTCAGGTAAACTACTCCATGTTTGGCGAAAAACTCGCACCCTTCAAGACAAGATCTTAGCGCGTCATCAATGTTTTCAAACCCATGCGGTTGCGCTGTTTCCACGCCGGCAACGAAGTTGGTGTACACATTTCCCTTCCCGAATATTTCGACAGCGTCAATTGTCCGCTTAATCCACTCGGTTCTGCCGACCACTTTGTCCTTCCCAGTGCAGATCCACTTGAAGAGCTTCTCGTCCCATACTTCGATGTCAGGGCAATAGGAGATCAGGCCCGTCTCCGCGTAGATTCGTTCGACTTGTTTTTTTGTATAGGCAGGCGCGATGAGCTGGCTGGAAAAGCGCCTAGTTTTGAAGTTCTTTCCGATTGCCTGTAGAACCTCAACGTAGCGATTCACCTCATTTTCGAAGGGGGTATCGCCGCTGTAGTCGGCGCCAGCTGTCAGGTTGATCTGTGAAATCCTTCCCGATTCGCGTAGCGCTTCTCTTACGGTCTCGTAGATGTCCTGCGGATCGAGAAGTTTGACATATTGGTCGCCGGCCGCTTGCCGTTGCTCTTTGAGATCGGTAAAGAATCCGCAGAACTTGCACTGGTCTTTGGTGTCCCAGAAATGGCAATATCGGTAAGGTTGGATATCGAGTCGTTGCGGCCTGGCGCTGGCAATCGCTTCCATGGGGATCCCACGACTGGTCTGCTTGCCATAGAAGTCTGGTCGCGGCGTAAAATCCACTTCGTCGATTTGATTGCCATGGTCCGAGATGTAGAACCGTCCATCAACGTGGTCCACGGTATAGGGGTCCTCATACTGGCTCGCCACAGCCGCGGATACGAGCACGGAAGTTCCATCTCGCAGGAGCATTGGGCCTGGATAGGCCAGCTCAGTGTCCCGTTCAGTTGATATGCCGTTGTGGGAACCGTAACGGTAGAGCGGTACCTGGACCGCATCTAGAGCGCTCTTGGTCAGCTTAATTCCCCGGCGCTGTGCATCAATCTTCAGGACGATGAAACGCGGCACTTTCGGGTATTTTACTGTCAATTCATCAATCGATAATTCAGCCCTGCTCATCAACAGTCCTCTTCGACCCTTTCCAGGGTAATTTGCGGAGACTCGACATGACCCAATCGGCCGCTATTAAGCATTAATTGCGCCAGATACAGCGATGCAGTCATTCGCGCTGCTGGGTCTTCTCCAGTCCAGTTCACTTGCATGGACAACCGGAGTAGCCCGTCATATTCGTT
>Ga0265340_10001690_pt1 | contig 12689 bp, 9 predicted proteins | sample 4CB225metaG_FD_202082 | JGI IMG/M metagenome (GOLD analysis project Ga0265340, IMG submission 202082) | Rhizosphere microbial communities from Carex aquatilis grown in University of Washington, Seatle, WA, United States - 4-CB2-25 metaG | ecosystem: Host-associated > Plants > Roots > Rhizosphere...
CCATGAGGCGCGAGGTCGCGATCAGACCGCCCATGCCGGCGCAGAAGCCGCTCACCGAATAGACGAACAGCGTCGTCCTCGCGACGTTCACGCCGGACAGGCGGGCGGCGGCCTTGTTGCCGCCAAGGGCGTAGATATGGACGCCCAGCCGCGTCATGCGCAGGAACAACGCGGCGATGACGGCAGCGACGGCGACGAGGACAACCGGCGTCGGCACGCCGATGACCTTGCCCTGCCCGATCCAGCGGAAGCCGATCTCGTGGACGGAGATCGACTGGGCGCCGGTGATGATGAGCGGCACCGCCAGGGCTACGCCCTGCGTCGAGAAGGTTGCGATGAACGGGGGAATGCGGAGGAAGTTGACCAGCACCCCGTTGATGAAGCCGAGCAGCGTGCCGACGGCCACGGCGAGCAGCGCCGCGATCGGCCAGGGAAGCCCAAGCTGCATGAGCAGCGCGGCGATGACGCCGGTCATGCCGATGTTGGCGCCAGTGGAAAGGTCGATGCCGCCGGTCAGGAGAACAAACGCCTGGCCGAGCGCCAGGAACATGATCACCGAACCGTTGACGAGCAGCACGAAGCCGTTGCTGACGGTGCGGAACGACGGTGACAGGAAGCTCAGTGTGATAATCACGGCCACGAGCACGGCGAAAATGCCGGCCTCGTCAGGCACGCGACGACGCCGCACGGCAACCGGCGCCGCGGTGGCGTGCCTATCCTCCTGTGCTTTTTCCGTCGGGCTCAACTCTTTCCTCCCGTTTCGCCTCGCCCCGGATGACGCTTAAGTCGCTGATCCGAGGGCCGATGCCCGATCGCCCGGCGCCGCCTGCCTGGCGCGCGCGTCGTGCGCAACCCCGCCCAGCGGATGGGTGTCGAGCATGGCTTCCCAAGTCACACCCCGGCTGAGGCGGGCGACTTCGACGAGAGCGTCGATGATCGCCCCCATGGCCAGCGAACTCCCGGTCGCAGCGATGCCGCCGAGATCGGCATCGTCTTCCAGGTGGATGGCGAGCACGACATCGGCGAGAGCCGTGAGCGGCGAGGTCGCGCGAGCGGTGACCACAGCCAATCCGGAGCAGCGTGCCCGCGCGAGACGGCAAAATTCGTTCAACTCGTCCGAGCCGCCGAATTTCGAGAGGGCAATGACGAGATCGTCCGGCTGCAGCGCGCCGAGGCCGCCGTGGAGGCCATCCGCCGGCGACAGATAAAACGACGGCGTGCCGCAAAACGAAAAGAGATGCGCGGCACGGCTGGCGACAATTCCCGAGGTGCCACTGCCGGTCACCAGCACCTTGCCGCGGCAACTGGCGAGCAAGCGGGCGACCCGCACGAAATCCGGACCGACACAGGCGGCAGCCGCGCCGACAGCGCGGTTATCGGCGTCGATCACCGCCAGGGCACGAGCAGCAACCTCTTCGTCACTCAGCGCGGCCACAACCGCCTCCTCCCACGCGATGTTTTTCTTGTTGAGGTGAGAGTTACGGAAGCACCTCAATCGTGTCAATAGAGCAATGATTCGCTCATTTGAGCGATTGCGACGAGAGGCGTTTGCGGGGCGGCGCAGGCGCGCCGCCGCACCCGTCGTTCACGGCGGAGGCATAAATTCTTTTGACGCTTAGTGTCGGGAGATCAGTCGACGGGCAACGCCGGCGTCGGTGACGAGCACGTTGATCCAGCGGCCGCGCAGGACCGCTGCAATCGCTTCCGCCTTGTCGAGGCCGCCACCAATCCCGACGACATCGGGTATGCGGCGCAGCTGGGTCGCGGTGATCGTCAGGCCGTGATCGTCGAGCGGGCTCGGCACTTCGCGGCCTTCGCGATCGACAAGCGTGCCGCAGACATCAGCCTGTGCGCCCGCGGCCAGCGCATCGCGCCGCCAGGCTTCCGGAAAGCCCGAGCACAGACACGACTCCGCCGGGTTCCACGATCCGATGCCCAGCATCAACACGTCGATGGCGTCGTACTTGGCTGTCGCGGCCGCCACGCTGGGTTCGCGACGCAGGCGCTGGATGAGCTGCGGGTCTTCCGCCCACATGGGACTGTAGACCGGATAGGAGCGCCCGCCGCTCAGGCTTGCCAGCCGATGGAGCAGCTCCACTGGATTCTGGGATATCTCCAGCCCCGCCGGCGCCCCGGCGACCTGGACGATGTCGACCTTCGGCAGATGGGTGAGCGCGCGAGCCATGGCGGCCAGGGTGCGGCCCCAGGCGACGCCCAGAATCTGACCATCGCTCAGCGTCTCATCGAGCAGAAGAGCGGCGAGGTTGCCGAGCGGCGCGGTCAGCGCGCTGGTCGGCAGGTCGGGCCCGTCGAGGACCAGCACCGCCTTCAGGCCGTATGCCGCCCGCACCGCCTCGCCGAGTTCGGTATTGAGATCGTCCGGCTCGGAAATGACGAACTGCAGGATGCCCTGCTCAATGGCGGCGTCGATGAGGCGCGCGACCTTGAAGCGAGACACGCCGAGTTCCTCAGCGATCTGCGACTTCGTGCGTTGCGCCAGAAAGTAACGGCGCGCAGCCAAAGCGGCTTGAACGCGCTGCAAGGGACGGCGTGCCATCCATACACCGATTGCGAATGCCACAAGGCGGCAGGCGCCATCTTCTAGACCGATGCTGCCGGATTTGAAAAGAAACTTCGCACCAACGGCGGCTGCGGGTAGTGGCGTAGGCGCCGTGGAGCTGCCGCCAAGGCCCTGATCTGATTTAGCTTTTTTTGGAAAATCCGCACCGCGCTCTACGACACTTCGCGTCTTACCTCAGGCGAAGGCAAAACGGCGCTTCAGCCGGTTGATCAGCTTTGGCCGCCAGATATGCTTCGGCCGGCTCCGCAAAGACAAGCCCAGCACCTGTTCGTTGACAACGCTCGCCAGCGACAAAAGCGTCTCCCCGCTGAACTCATACGAGAGTTTTTCGGGAAACTGACTGAGGTCGACATCCGGAAGGCGGATGCCGAATTCCCGATCGATGTACTCCAGACATTCCCTCCCCGCCTCGACAGCCTGTTCGACCATGCTGCGGGGCGCCATGAACTTCGGTCCGGTGATGCGATGAAGCCATTCCTCCGGCCCCCGCCGGCCGGACGGTAGCGGCGCAACATCGAACAGTTTGTCGGCAATCAGCACCGCCGGCAGCGATAGCGATTCATTGTTCCGCAGATCGTCCATGCCGGGAATCGGCGTGCCGTGGAAGGTCGCGGTGAAATCGTCGATCAGCCGGCCGTTCTGCCATTGGCTACGGTCAAACGGCCGCACGATCACGTTTTCCTTGCCAAAGACACCGACGTAGGTCTTCAGCGCCGGAAGCACGTCGTCTTCCCCGACGGTCATGCCGAGACTGTAGCGGCCGCTTCGCACGCGCTGGCAGATGAGCGACGACGCGCGCTCGGCCGGATGGCGGACATAGACGATGATCGTCACCGGCAGTTCGATATCGTCGAAGAAGCGCTTCATCCTGCCGAGAGAATCCGCGCCAAGGGGCTGAAGTTGCTCGGCGGACAGGACATGAGTGCTTAAGCGCCCAGCGTCCCGTCTTAGGTCGGCCATGAGCCTGGCAGCAGCAGCGTTCAGCTCTTTGGGAGTCGCATAGCCGCGCAACCTGTGATTTTCGACGGGCTGGAATTGCTGCCCGTCCAAAAAGGGAAGAGCCAGGATCATGTGATTGGTCGGCGTCCACGGATAGTTCACCGAGTACGTCCGCCGCAGCCACCCCCTCGCATTCACCATCGCACGCTGAATGGACGTCGTCCCGGTCTTCGACGTTCCGATATGAATAAATACCTTGCCGGCCATTCGCCCCTCCGCCAGCGGTTGCATCAGGCGCTGAAAGAACCCCGCTTTTGTCGCATACAGGTTGGACACCCACGCCACAGTCGGCCCACAATTTAACCCGTCTAAATGATTCGCTGAGAGAGAGGGCGAACCCTCGGCATGATTTCCCACAGGCATCGTTCCGCGTCGTGCGTCGCTGGCTAGTTTCGCCGGCCGTGAGCATTGCAACATTGATCCGCACGCGGCTGCGGAGCGCTTCTTTCGATCCGGCGGCGGTATCGGTGCATTCCCGGGGGATCGCGACGGCTGTCGCCATCGCCAGGGCGCTTGCCGGCGCGTCTCCCGTGGTCATCGTGTTCGCCAACGCTGCATACGCGGCGTTGCTGGCAAACTGGATCGGCTTCGCCAGGGGGGCTGGAGCGAGCAATATCCTGGTCATTGCGCTCGACGCGGAAGCGCAAGGGATGGCGGCTTCAAACGGGGTCGCCTCCGTGCTCCTGCCCGGCACCGCATCGCGGGCTGAGCTCTGGATCCTTCGCGCGCTGCTTTTCTCGGAATTCGCCCGCGCCGGCATGGATTTCATCCATTCGGACGTGGACGCGGTGTGGGCACGGTCGCCGGTCGAAGAGGTTCGTTCGCTTGACGTGGATATCGCCTTCACAAGCGGCACCGTGTGGCCCCGCGAGGTCGCCCGCCGGTGGGGCTTTGTGGTGTGCTGCGGCTTCTTTGCGGTGCGCGCCAGCCCCGCTACTGCCAGCTTCTTCGCCGATGTCGCCAAGCGCGCCGCCGCGTGCGGCGACGATCAGGTGGCGGTCAACGAGGCACTGGTGGCGGCGGGCGCGACATGGATGCCCCGGGCGCGGGGAGAACAACGGGTCTACCAGGGCCGGCCGTTCCAGATCTTCGCCGATACGGTCTTTGGCGATGCGGACGGGCTCCGCCTTGCGCTCCTGCCGCACCGCCGGTTTCCGCGGCTGCCTGATCCGGCGGCCGATGTTGTCGTTGCTCACCCGCTTGGGTCGCCGGCCAAGGGCGTCAGCGGTGCCGAATGCGCCGCTCGCGCGCTCGCGACCCTTGGCCTTTGGCAACCCGACGGTGGTGTCGGTCAGCCGGTGGCGTAGCCGAGCGCCGCCAGCAGGTCGCCGAAGCAGACATTGAGCTTTTCGCAGGTCGCCGGTCGCAAGACGTTCCGGTGGTTGCCGGGATGGACCTGGCGAATGTGCCGATCAGGGAAGGTCTTCTGCGGAAATACGTCGTACTTGCGCACCACGCCCTCGATCACGTCTTCCGGCGCGGTCCAGCCATACCACGACAGCATGTCGTCGACCCACGCCCGCTTGCGATAGATCACATCCTCATAGCGGTAGACGGCGACGTTGCGGCGCGAAAGAAGTCCCTGCGCAACGTAGCCGGCGAGCGTCTCGGTGACGGCGCCGTGATTTTCGATCACCCATTCGTCGATGGGCGTTAGCCTGGCCCGCTCGCGTCGCGAGACCAGTCGCTGGCGAAGCGCGCCATGCGACGGCAGCGGGTGGCTCTCGCGCGCCGAATAATAGAGGGACACGACCGCGTCGCGAGGATCGCGCACAAGAAGGATGCTGCGCGCCGTTTCAAGGAGGGGCAGCGGACCAGGGGAAAATCGAAAGCCAGCAAAGCAATAGCCGGTCGCGTGCCAGTCGACATCGATTTCGACCAATCTTGGTTCGATACCGCGCCGGAAGAGCTCGCTCGGCACCGAGACGTAGGTGACGCCGACGATCTTCGCCAGGTCTTCCAGGATGCCGTAAAGCATCGTGCTGCCCGCCTTGTGATGCGAGAACGCCAGCACCGTTTCGCGGCCGCTGGTCGTCGGCGGCAAGATCACGCGGCACCGCGTTTGCGTCGACTCGAAGCGCAGCGGGCCGGACATGACGGCCTGGTCAGATTGGCTCGCGAGAGCGCGCTTATCGCGGTGCATCAGAGGAACGCCCTGAGGGGCTTCGGCACCAGCCGCTTGTACCAGGCGAGCTGGGAGCCGCCTCTCCAGAACCCGACGCCCACCAGCGCGACGCCCACCGTTCTGCCGACTTCGCGCACCGACCGTTTGAAGTCGATTTCCACGACAGCGGGACCGGCGTCGAAATCATATTCGAACGCCAGATGCACGAGCGTTGGATGGCGCCGAAAAATACGGCGATGCGTCACCAGATGACCATTCATGCGGACGCGGACGCTTTGGCCAATCGCGGCGCTGCCGATCGTGATCCAAAGCATCCGCCGACCGGCGCGCGCGCTGAATATCTGAAACCGCGCCGGACGGGAGACAGCCCAGCGGAACGATCGCTTGATACGCCGCTCGGGAAAGGGGCCTTCCGGCCGATCGAAGCCGGAAAGCACGACCCAGTCGCCGTCGACCGACAGAAGCTCGCGCTCCTGTTCAGGTGGTGTCCGGCTGTCGCAGAGGGACCAACGGCCTTCCTTGTTGCGGCGGGCCACGAACGCGGGAAACACTTCCATCGCAGCGGCCGTACTGGTCACGGCCTGTCGGTATTCGCGCAGGAGCGCCTCGCGTTCTTCGACGCCTTCGCGGATGCGTTCATCGATCTCTCGGTGGTAGCTGCGCAGGCTCTCCGTCAGCTGGCCCGGCCGCCGCCGGTGATAGCCGGTCACCGCGTCAAGGGTGACGTAGTCCGCTTCTTCAGCGAACCGACGCCACAGGTCCCAGTCACCGGCGAAGCGGAACCTCTGGTCGATGCCACCCGTGCGTTGCCACAGGCGCATGCGCCAGAACGTTCCTTCCTGCATGACGAAAGGGAGGCGGCGGCCGTCGTGAAGCCCGGCTGCAACTGACCGGCGCGGATAGCCCGGCAGGTCGCTGGAGACCAACGGCTCTCCTTCGGCGTTGATAAGAGCAGTGCGGCCCCCGATCAGCTCGACGGAAGGCATGTCGCGAAATGCCGCCGCCACGGTCGCCAGCGCGCCGGCCGCGAGCTTGTCGTCACCGTTGATCCAGGTCCCGAAATCTTCGGGAGCGGCGGCGAGCTCCTGAAAGCCACGCGCAATCGCGTCGTACATACCTCCGTCCGACACGGAATTGATCGTCAGCCGCAAGCCGGCGCAGCGCGACGTGAATTCGCCCCGGTCGATACGCGACTGCCAGTGCCGCGCGATCGCCAGCGTTTCATCCCGGGAGCCACCATCCTGGATGTGATAGCGAATCTCGAAGTTGCCCTCCTGAGTGACGACCGACTCGATCGTCTCGCTCAGATATTTCCCGACGTTGTAGGTCGGCGTCACGATCTGAAAGATGGGCGTCTCGGGCGTCGTTGACCGCGCGCGGGCGGCAATGGCGGTCGTCTTCGGCGGACTCGGTGCCGATCGGCTGGCGATCGGTGCCGGCCGGCCCGGACCCCGCTCGCCGCGCAGGATGTTGTAGAGCTCGACGTCGGCCGCGTGGAATTTGGCGATCAGCTCACGGTGCTCGTCATCCACGGCTGTGGCGTTGACCGAGCGCGGCCCGATATTCATGTGCGGTAACGCACGAACCCGCTTGCCCAGATGCCCGCAGACCGACGCGACAAGCGACGAGAGATTGTCCACGAATACCCAACGGTCGAAGACCTCGTTGACCACAGCGGCGGCCGCGGCAGCGTCCGGGCTGCCGCAGAGCGTACGCGTGATCGGATTGGGCTCGTGCGCGAGGAATTCGCGGAGGGATTGTTTCGAGATCCGGTCGTGATCGGAGTGGTTGGGGTTGCCACGCGCATAATGATATTCGGACACCGCTCGCTCGAACGGCTCGCGAAATGTCGTGACACAGTAGTACTGCGAGAGGTCGAAAAGACCACGGTAGGCTGCGAGATCAAAGTGCCCGCCGACCATGCGGAGGGAATTGCGCCTCGCCGGTTCCATCTCCGTCAGTTCGCGCATGCGCTCGGCATTAAAGGCCTGAAATGCTCGCCTTCTGCCGACCAGCCCGTTGAAGACATTCCAGAGGCTGGTGCCGGCGCACTTTGGCAAATGAAGGAAGAATACCTTACCGGGCTTGCCGGAAGAGGTTGGCCGTCCCCCGCCGTAGCCCAGCCTCCGCATTGCCCGACCGCAATGCCGCCAGAACAGGTCGGCGTGGTCGCGTTCGACCAGCTGGACACCTGGCTCGTTGCTTCCGCCAGGAAAGACCTTCGGATTGATGGCGTGCAGCTCGGCAAACGAAAGGTCGAATGGACGCAGCGCTAAAGCCCCCAGAAATGTACCGATCCGGTCCAGCGGCGGATTTGCCGATGTCAGCTCTTCGTATGTCAGAAGGAGCGTATTCGCGGGGTCCCGGGCGAGAAACCGTTCGACGTGGTCCTGCCATTTTCCGGGCCACTCCCGCCCTCCGATAAGTGTCGGCAAGGCGCACCAGCGGTGCTCGACGTCGAGCAGGTGTTTCTGGAAGGACACCAGTGCGGCGCGCGCGTCGCGAACCACGTAGATGCAGCGGTCCCCGTCGGGAACGGGCTCGTGGGTCTTCACGAGAAACAGTTCGTTGGCCGCACGAGCACGCGCGACAAACGCGTCGGGAGATTCGTCCGGGAAGGTTCTACCGCCGACGACGGCCGCGACGCCGCGCTGCGGCTTGGCGATCTGCTGGTAGATCTCGTAGCTGTCGAGGTCGAAACTCCGCTTCAGGACGGCACGGAGCAGATGATTGCCCGAGCGCGGGTACGACGCCAGCCAGACAAGCATCCCTTGTTCGCCCTCGGGGTTTGTCGACGGTGAGTTGCACCACGCTGAACGCCGGCCGAGCAAGCCGTCGGAACGGGGCGCAATAACTGTCACACGCGGGTTCGGACCATCAAGCGGCGGCGCAACGATAGCTGTGCATGAACCGCACGCGGCCCCGAAAACCGCTGATGTTTGCCGGCAAAGCCACCATGGGAAACATCTGTGCCTAAACCGCGATGGCCGCGCCATCGAGATCGCCAGACCTCGCCGATCGTGCAAGCATCGGCGTCGGCGGCGAATCAGGCAAATTACTCTTATGGCGGGAGACATCCCAACCGGGGCGGCGGTCGTGGCGACGTCGATAGCGCCAGCGGCCAACCCACGTCTGACGTCGGTGGTGCCAGCCGCGCTTCGCTCGTTCGCGGCCAATGGCTTCTCAGTCATCTCGGTCAATCCGAAGGAGGAAATAGAGCGGGTCAGGTCGCTCTATCCCGGTGTCGCCGTCGTGGCGGCGTCGCCGCGCAATCCGATCGCAGTCGGCCGCTACGGCGCCGCACTCGGCTCGATCTTCGAGGCTGCCGCCGGTTGCCGGATGCTTGGAATCTGCAACGCGGACATCGTGATGCTGGGCAGCGATATCCGGGCGGCGCTGGAACGCGACCCGGACACATTTTTCGCCGCTCAACGTCTCGATATCGACCGGCCAGGCGGGAACATTCTCGGCCTGTATCGTCGTGGCGTCGACGCCGTGTTCTTCGACAGCGGGCGATATGCTGCACTCGTCGAGGACGAGAACCTGGCGCGCTTTCAACTGGGCGCGCCCTTCTGGGACGTCGTGCTGCCGATCGCGGCCTCGTTTCATGGCCCGGTTGCTTTCGTCGCGCCACCGTTCATCGTGCATGTCGTTCACAAGCCGCGCGTGTTTGGGGCCGACTATGACATCCTGCGCCTGTGGGCGATCGAGACGCTTGTGCGTCACGCAGAGCGGTACGCCGACGACCGGCCCGCGGCGCGTGCGTTTCTCTCGCTCTTCGACACCTGCGGCGGCCGTCGATCCGGCGCGCGCGATGGCCGGGACGTGAAGAACGCGATGATGGCAATCAACGTGTGGCGGACGCGGCTGGAGCGTGACGGACGCCGGAGGATCGCGGCAACGATTGTCGACGAGATCAGCGCCAACGCCCTTGACCAGCTCAAGCGACCGCTTGCCGAAACGCCGAGCGATCCGGAGCGTGCGCTCGCCAGCCGGATGGACGGCGCCTTCAGCCCGCGCCGCGTGCGCCAGGCGATCGCTGCTCAGCTGCGGGCCTGGCGGCGGGAGCGGAGCGAGCGGGCCGCTGGTGCCCGTCTTGCAGGTCTCAAGTTCTAGTGCTGCAGCCGGTTGCGCCTGTCGTGGCCGCGGACAAGGCCGATGCGGCCAGTGGCGAGCCCGGGGGCGCGGAGCTGCGCCCTCTCCTCATCATTCCGTACACCTGGATCGGCGACTTTGTGCGCGGCCATACCGTGGTAGCGGTGGCACGCCAGCGCTGGCCAGGACGGCCGATAGACCTGTTGAGCTCGCGGCAGTGCGCGCCGCTTGCCGACTACATGCCGGGGGTGCGGCGCGCCCTTGTCCATGACATGCCGCGGGGGCGCCTGGCGCTTGGCGAGCACCTGCGACTGGCGGCCTTGCTGCGCGGCGAGCATTACGGCGCGGCGCTCATCCTGTCGCGAAAATGGAAGGCGGCACTGGCGCCGGCACTGGCCGGCATCCCCGTGCGCACGGGGATGCTTGGCGAGGCGCGCTTCGGCCTTGTCAACGACGTGCGGCTGAACGAGCGCGCGTTGCCGCGCATGGTCGACCGCAGTGCGATCCTGGCCTTGCCGAAGGGCGCCAAGCCGCCGGCGGAATGGCCTGCGCCCCGGCTCGTCGCCCCTGCCGAAGAGATTGAGGCGTGGCGCCGCGATCATGAAGTGGCGGCCGATGCCCGACCGGTGGTCGCGCTTTGTCCGGGCGCGGTTGGACCCGGCAAGCAATGGCCGGAGGCGCGCTACACCGAGCTTGCGCGACGGCTTCGCGAAAAGGGCGTCGAAGTCTGGGTGCTCGGCGGCCCTGGCGAGGGCGAGGCCGCCCGGCGGATTGCCGCAAGCGCACGCGGGGCGCGCGACCTCACCGGCTCCGACCTGCGGCAGGCTGTGCGAGCGCTCGCCGCCGCGCGGGTGGCGGTCGCCAACGATTCCGGGCTGCTGCATGTGGCTGCCGCACTGGGCACGCCGGCTGTCGGGCTGTTTGGCCCTTCAGATCCAGCGCTGTGGGCGCCGCTCAACCCGCTGGCCGCCACAATCGTGGCACCAGCGTCAGGGGTTTCTGCCGCCGGGACGCCGGGCCCCCACGCGTCCGGGCGCGCCATAGGGGCCATCACAGTCGACGAAGTGCTTGGCGCCGTCGTGGCCGAGCTTGACCGGCGAGGTTGAGATCGGGGCGGCGAGGAGGCCCTCGACCGCGGCCATCACTTCATCCTCCGCCGCCGGGCGGTCCTTGCTCCCGGCGACCGCGATCGGCCCCTGCCCGATCGGTGCGGTCAACGCGGGGTCGCTCGCAACAAAAACCGCAACGGTGGGTACACCAAGCGCCGCCGCGAGGTGCACGAGGCCGGTATCGACGCCTACCACCAGCGATGCCCCCATAATGAGATCGACGGTGCGCTCCAGGGAGTGAATCGGCAGCGCCAGCGCGTGTGGCACCGCCTCGGCGATCGCCACCGAGCGCGCGCGCTCGGCTTCGGATCCGGCGGGAATGACGGCGCGAATGCCGCGTTCGGCCAGTCGCTCGCCCAGTCTGCACCAGGCCGCCTCAGGCCACGCCTTCCGCGGCTGCGCCGTCGCGTGAACCAGCAACGCGTAGGGGGTGCCGCGCGTTGGCAGTTGCCAGGCGGGCTTCAGGCCGTAGTGGAGTTCCTCGGGCACGGCATGGCCAAGCGCCAGTCCGGCGAGCCGGCGATTTCGCACAACCGCGGGCAGCGCCCGGCTCACGTCGTGGCACACATCGTAAAGGGCCGCCGCGAGCGGCTCACGAGCGCTTTTCGCGTCGTAGCCGTGACGAACGCCCCGGGCCAGCCGCGCCATCATTCCGGAATGGACCAAGCCCTGAGTGTCGACGATCACATCATACCGGCGCCGGCGCAGGCGCACCCCGAAACGGTGCAGCTCGCGCCAGGCACCGGCCGCGTGCAGGCCCCGGCGCCAGCGTCGCCACGACACTTCAACGACCTCGTCGATCGCCGGCACCATGCGCACGAGCGGCGCGTACATTTCGTCCACCAGCCAGGCAATATGCGCCTGAGGATGAGCGCGTCGCACGTCGGCAAGCGCGGGCATCATGTGCACGACATCGCCCAACGAGGACGTCTTCACAATCAGAATCGAGCCGTTCAACCCGGTGTTGGCGGCGCTCGCGGTCACGTCAGCGGTTCCTGTCTCAAGCGGCGGCGCTATGGAAGGCCAATATTCGGGCCGAATCACTACGCCCTTGATTTTAGTGGTCGCGCAATCACATTGATGGCATTCCGCCGGCGAAGTTTAAATTTCGTGTGTGCAAGTCCGCGAGCACGGGACTTCCGCGTGCATCAAGTGGACGCTGCATCCGTTGATCGCCGAGCAAGGCGCCGACTAGAGAAGCCGCAACCGGGCAATTGCGGCGGCAAGCCGCTCGCCCGGCGCCACGCCGCGGGCCTGCGCAGTTGCGTTGACGTGCGAGACGATCCCGTCCTCGTAGGTCGATCGCGCGACGCCGATTTCGGCGCTGTTCGCAGCGACCGTCGCGGCGATTATTCCACGCCTGTCGAGGTCCTCCAGGCGCGCTATCCCGGCGTTGTCTTGTCCGATACCGGCGTCGTTGAAAAACGCCGCGAAGACATCCACCGAGATGACGTTGTCGGGCTGGCCGCGAAATAGCGCCGCATGCGAGCCGGTGACGGCGATTGCGCCGGCATCGCCGGGTGCCAGGAGCGGCGCGGCGTCCAGCCCCACCACGACCCGCTCTCCGGGATTAGCCGAGATGACGAAGCGCTTGCCGCCGGCGATCGCGGGAGGCACCACGGTCAACGCCGGTGCACGATCGAAGTGCGTCGCACACTCGAAGACATGCTGGCCGACAGCGGCACCAAGCGCCCGACCGCGTTCGTTCACGAAGCTGATCCGCCCGTGCTGCAGCATGTGCTCGCCGTCGCCGATGTGACATGTCTGGCAATCGGCGGTC
>Ga0265340_10001691_pt1 | contig 12688 bp, 11 predicted proteins | sample 4CB225metaG_FD_202082 | JGI IMG/M metagenome (GOLD analysis project Ga0265340, IMG submission 202082) | Rhizosphere microbial communities from Carex aquatilis grown in University of Washington, Seatle, WA, United States - 4-CB2-25 metaG | ecosystem: Host-associated > Plants > Roots >...
CTTGTCGCCGGAAGTGGTTGCTAGGGCGCGCAAGGCTGCCCTGTCAACGATGAGCGGCGATTGCGCTTTTGCTTTCGCGCGCGCTCGCCCTTATCTATGCGCCTTTCCCGGCCAATGGGATTGAAGGCGTCCGGTTCGGACGGAGCCGTGGCTTGGAAAGCGGACGGAGCCGGATATGCAGCCCACACCGAAACCCGGTGTTCTCGACATCTCGCCCTATGTAGGCGGCAAGGCGCATGCGCCGGGCGCGGGGAAAGTTTTCAAACTGTCATCCAACGAGTCTGCTCTGGGTGCGAGCCCCAAAGCGCTGGAAGCCTATCGTGCGGTCGCCAGCGGCCTGGATGTCTATCCCGAAGGCAGCGCGAGCGTTCTGCGCGAAGCGATCGCGAAGACCTACGGTCTGAATCCGGAGCGCATCGTTTGCGGTAACGGTTCCGATGAACTGCTCACATTGCTGGCGCATGTCTATCTGCACCCCGGTGACGAAGTTATCTTCAGCCAGCACGCGTTTCTCGTTTATCGGATTGCGACACTGGCCAACAGTGCAACACCTGTCGTGGTGCCGGAACCGGAAATGCGCGTGGATGTAGACGCGATGCTGGGTGCCGTGACGGCCAAGACGCGTATGATCTATCTCGCCAATCCCAACAATCCGACGGGCACTTATCTGTCCAGCGAGGAAGTGAAGCGCCTGCATGCGGGATTGCGGAAGAACATTCTTCTCGTGATCGATGCGGCCTACTCCGAATATGTCCGCCGCAACGATTACGATACCGGCATCGAACTTGTGTCGCAGTTCGAGAATGTGGTGATGACGCGCACCTTTTCGAAAATCTATGGGCTTGCCGGCTTGCGCGTCGGCTGGGCGTTCTGCCCGGCCCATGTCGCCGATGCGCTCAACCGCGTGCGTGGACCGTTCAATGTCTCGATCCCGGCACAGCGTGCGGCCGCTGCAGCGTTGAATGATAAGTCGCATATCGAAGCGGCGATCGAACACAACGAGAAATGGCGCGGCTGGTTGCTCGACAGCATCCGTGCGTTGGGACTTCGCGTAGATGAAAGTGTCGCCAATTTCGTGCTGATCCATTTTCCAAAGAAGCCGGGTCAGACAGCGAAAGACGCGGATACGTTTCTTACCAAGCATGGCATTGTTCTTCGCTCGGTCGCTGCCTATGATCTGCCCGATTGTCTGCGTTTCACTGTGGGGTCCGAAGAAGCGAACCGTGCTGCAGTCGCGGCGCTTCGAGATTTCGTTCAGAGTTGGAAATGAACGGCAACGCTGAACATTTGTTCGCGAAAGTCGCGCTGCTCGGTATCGGTCTGATTGGCTCGTCCGTCGCGCATGCCATGCGTCGCCGCGAGGTTGCGAGCTACATCGCTGGTTATGCGCCGGACGCGGATATTGTCGAACGCGCGCGCAAAATTGGTTTTGCAGATTCGTTTTCGACGTCGGCGGAAGAAGCCGTCCGCGATGCCGATCTTGTGATCCTTGCGGCGCCCGTAGGAGCTTTCGGAGAAATCGCGAAAAAAATCGGCAGCAAGCTCAAGCCCGGTGCGATTGTCAGCGATGTCGGTTCGGTGAAAGGCACCGTGCTGCGCGATGTAGCGCCACACTTGCCCGCAGGCATGCATCTTGTTCCCGCCCATCCCATCGCTGGCACGGAGCAATCAGGCCCGGAAGCGGGCTTCGCCGAATTGTTCGACGGCCGCTGGTGCATTCTTACACCGCCGGCCAGCGCTCAAGAACAGGTCATCGCGAAAATGAAGACTTTCTGGGAACGACTTGGCAGCCAGGTCGAAATCATGGATGCCGGGCACCATGATCTAGTGCTCGCGATCACCAGCCACCTGCCGCATTTGATCGCTTACAATATTGTCGGCACTGCCAATCATCTGGAGCAGGTGACGAAGGGCGAGGTGATCAAATATTCCGCCGGTGGTTTTCGCGATTTCACACGCATCGCGGCCTCCGATCCCACCATGTGGCGCGACGTGTTCCTGAACAATCGCGAAGCGGTTCTGGAAATGTTGGGCCGGTTTTCGGAAGACTTGACGGATCTGCAGCGCGCGATCCGTTATGGCGATGGTGAATTCCTGTTCGATCTTTTCACCCGCACGCGTGCGATTCGCCGCGGCGTAGTCGATGCCGGTCAGGATTCGGCGGCGCCGAACTTCGGCCGCAACAAACCGAAGAGGCCCTAATAGAGCGGCGCGAGCAGGTCAGCCGGAATCGAGCCGACATAGAACACGCCATCCTTGAATGTGGTTGTAACATCGAGCGGCTTATCGATTGGCGCATTCTGGTTTGTTGCAACCAATGAAAGCGCTTTTGCCATGCCTGCACCGTCGCGACTGCCAGATGTAGACGGCACATTTCGTCGCAACTCGTCCCAATTCGCGATGCTCAGATGCAAAGCGCCGAAGGGGCGGTGCAATCCATCGACAGTGAGGGCGCCGGCCCCCTTGGCGTCGAGGTCGCCCCAAGCCAGTTCAAGACTATCGATCTTCAGACCACCATCGCGCTTGTGCCAATCTTGAACCGCGGGCCGCCAGCCGCTGCGACCGTCGAGGAATTTCGCGAAGCTCGATCCGGGCGAGATCAGGGTGATCGACGCGAAGTGCTTGAGATCGGTGCTGAATGGCGCGCCGAGATCGGGCGAGAAATGTACGCCATCGGCCGTGGCAGCGAGATCGTAACCATCGATAGTCGGGTTGCGGCGGATGTGAAACTCCACGCGCGTCGCCGATATATCTGCAGACGATGCGTCGAGCACCTGAATATCGAAACGCGCAAGCCCTTCGCGATCCGAGATCGAACTCGCGCGAAGCGTACCGGGCAGAAAATCATATTCGTGCAACTGGCCGCGATCGTCATGCCATTGCACGCTCTGCTTGCCGGCTGCTTCAAATACATATTGGCCAGAACCATACGCTAGCGAATGCAGTGCGAAATGTTCGGCGTTCCACACGGTCGGCCCATGCGAGGTTTGAACTTCGATCCGAAGGCCGTCGAGCTGGCTGTCTACACGGAAGGGAAAACCGCTCATTGCCTTCTTGGAAAAACTCAGATGAACGCCTGGCGCAACTTCGTGGCCGTTCCAGCGATCGAGCGTTTTCGACAGCGTGTTCGAAGCCACCCACCAATAGACCATCATCGCGATGACAAGTGTCGCGAACAGGCCGACAGGACCGTAGAGAAAGAGGCGGCTGGAATAGTTCATCACGACTTGGCCGGAAAGCGGCGCAATCTAGCCGGGCTTCAGCCGCAGCGCGAATAGCCGCAAGCGACGCAGGTGTCGCAGCCCTCAAGTTTAATGAAGCTCGGTTGATTGCAGCGCGGACAGTAACGCGCGGGCGCACCTTCCGCGCCCACCGCCACCGCGCGGGCGTCTTGCGGCTCAATCGTCTCGGGCAATGCCATAAAGCCTGTCGCCACCAGATGCCGCTCAATCACCTCCCCGATGGCCGCCAGCAGCGATGGCACATATCGCGCGTTCATCCACTGTCCGCCGCGCGGATCGAACACAGCTTTCAGTTCATCGACCACGAAGGACACGTCGCCGCCGCGGCGGAACACGGCCGAGATCATGCGCGTCAGCGCCACCGTCCAGGCGTAATGCTCCATGTTCTTGGAGTTGATGAAAATCTCGAACGGCCTGCGGCGTCCGTCTTTCTCGATGTCGTTGATGGTGATGTAGAAAGCGTGATCGAGGTCGGCCCATTTGATCTTATAGGTCTGGCCGATCAGAACTTCCGGCCGGTCCAGCGGCTGCGTCATGTAAACGACGCCGCCTTCTTCGCGCAGGCGCTGCGGCGCAAGCGGTGACGGCAATTCTGGTTCGACAATAGACGTAACTGTCGGCGCGGCGGGCTTCAGTTCAAGCACCGATCCGCGCGTTTCGCTCGGCCGATACGTTGTGCAGCCTTTGCAGCCCATCTCATAGGCTTTCAGATAGACGTCGCGGAACGCGTGGAAGGAAATATCCGCAGGCACGTTGATCGTCTTGGAGATCGAGCTGTCGATGTATTTCTGCGCCGCCGCTTGAACGCGCAGGTGATCGTCAGGCGAAAGCTCCTGCGTGCTGACGAAATAATCCGGCAGCGCGGTTTCCTCGCCGAAACGTGCATGGAATTCGCGATAGGCGTAGTCGTCCACTATCTCTTCAATTTGCAAACCGTCGGGTTTCAAGATCTTGCGCGCGTAGGAATAAGCGAACACCGGCTCGATACCGCTCGACACATTGCCTGCGAACAGCGAGATCGTGCCGGTTGGTGCAATAGAAGTGAGCAGGCCGTTGCGGATGCCATGCGCCGCGATGCCAATGCGGATGTCTTCTGGCAGCGCCATGATGTGTGGGCGCTTCAGAAATTCATGCGCATCGAAAAGGGGGAACGAGCCTTTTTCCTTCGCCAAATCAGCCGATGTCGCATAGGCCGCTTGGTTCAACACCGACAGCCACTGTTCGATCAGGGCAATACTTTCCGGCGAGCCATAGCGGGTGCGGCAGAAGATCAGCGCGTCCGCAAGGCCGGTTACGCCAAGCCCGATGCGCCGCTTGGCTTTGGCTTCAATGCGCTGCTCCGGGAGCGGAAAACGCGAGACATCGATTATGTCATCAAGCAGGCGGACGGCTGTGCGCGTCAGGCGCTTCAGCGCTGCTTCATCGAGCGTCGCATCTTCGCCAAAGGGATTTTTTACCAGTTGCGCGAGATTGATCGAACCCAGCAAACACGCACCGTATGGCGGAAGCGGTTGTTCACCACACGGGTTCGTCGCGCTGATCGTTTCGCAATAGCCGAGATTGTTCTGCGCGTTGATCCGGTCGATAAAGATCACGCCAGGCTCGGCATATTCGTAAGTTGCGCGCATTATGCGGTCCCACAATTCGCGCGCACGCACTTCGCGATAGACCTTGCCGCCGAATTTAAGCGGCCACATGGCATCGGCTTTCACCGCATTCATGAAAGCATCGCTCACCAACACCGAGAGGTTGAACATGGTGAGGCGGCCGGGCGTATGCTTGGCGTCGATGAATTCCTCGATGTCGGGATGATCGATCGCGAGTGTCGCCATCATCGCGCCGCGCCGCGATCCGGCGGACATGATGGTGCGGCACATTGCATCCCACACATCCATAAATGACACAGGGCCGGATGCGTCCGCGCCGACCCCGGCGACGGCCGCACCTTTCGGGCGCAAGGTCGAAAAATCGTAACCGATGCCGCCGCCTTGTTGCAGCGTAAGAGCGGCTTCGCGCAGCGCACTGAAGATGCCGTCCATCGAATCGGAGATACGGCCCATCACGAAACAGTTGAACAACGTGACGTTTCGTTCGGCACCCGCGCCTGCAAGAATGCGTCCCGCAGGGAGAAATTTGTAGCTTGCCACCGCGTTGCCGAATTCTATCGCCGATGACCACCGCGCCGAGGATGTCGTTTCGGCTTTTGCGGCGGCAAGCGCCATGCGTGCCCACGTCGATGCAATGTCAGAATCGATAGGCGTGCCGTCCGGCTGTTTCAGCCGGTATTTCATGTCCCAGATCTGGCGGGAAATATCGCTCATCGCCTCGTTTCCGAACCGTCCGGAACGGTCTCCGAGCGGCTGAGAGAAATAACGCTTCTAAGCGCAAAAGTCAATAACTGTTCCCGAATTGTTCTATTAAAGTAAATTCAGGAAACTCCTTTGGAAACAAGGATTTGCTGGCCCTCTGCGAGAAGTTTTTGCGTGGCGCTTTCGATACGGTCCTGCAGCGTCGTCATGAACTCCGCGCGTTTCAAGCCTGGCGGAATGGCGGGGAGAAATTCGATCACGATCTTGCCGGGCTTCCTGATGAAATCGACCCAGAACTGCCCGGAGTTCAGCGCCACCGGAATACAGGGCACCCCAAGCTGCGCGTAGAGACCGGCAACACCCGGTTTGTAATCGGGCGTCTCATGGGGGCGCATGCGATGACCTTCCGGGAAGATGATGATGTCGCGTTTGGCATCCAGCATCGCGCGCGCTTCGGCCATCATCTGGCGCATCGCACTCGCCTTGCCGCTGCGGTCAATCGAAATGACGCCGGCTTTGGAAATGTACCAACCGTAAAACGGAATCCGCGTCAGTTCGCGTTTGAGCACCGTGCTCGCATCGTCCAGCAGCATATAAAGTACGAGAGTATCCCACATGCTCATGTGCTTGGAGGCGACAAGCACGCCGCCACGTGGGATCGGCCCGCGCACTTCATAGGTCAGGCCGCAAATCCATTTCAGCCCGAAGAGCAGAACGCGGCTCCAGGTCTTCGACAGATTGCGCGTGAACGCGCGCGGCAGGAGCAGAAACCAGACGAAGCCCAGCATTAGAATGATGGACCATAGGATGAACCAGATCATGAACAGCGCAGAGCGGATATAAGTCAGCAGCATCACGAGGCGCGGCGGGCGTGGGGAAAAATCATCGCCAGAAGAGTCAAGCTTTGCGCCATTCCGGTCAAGCGGTGCTGTTCCAGCGCGCATAGCCCTGTCGGTTAATAGCGGAGGCCCCGAATATTTCTACGGATTTTGCGGGATTGCCGCGTCAGCGCCGTTTTGTTTACGATGGGCAAAGATGGGTGGGCAAACAAGAAAGGCGCTGGTCTTCGCGGCTGCGATTGGTGCGGCTTTGTCCGGTTGTGCGCCGGTCAAAACCGTCAGCGTTCAAGCGCCTGCCGTTGCTCCAGCTCCAGCTGCACCCATCCTCGTCGCGCAACCGGGCCCGTGGCGCATTCGCAAAACCGAATGGACGGCAGCGGACGAGGCCGGCTTTGGCCAGTTCGTTCGCGCGATTGCCGAAAGCGGCTGCATGACAACCACATCCTGCATGCAAAGCGCTGCGAACCCTTATCGCGAAAGCGATCCGCCAACATTGATTATCCATGCGGACTGCGCGAAGTGGGCTTACATGCTGCGCGCCTATTACGCGTCGAAGAACGGACTGCCATTTTCTTATGTCAACCGCATCGTGTCCGACAGCGGTGATCCGAGGTTCAGCACAACATCGAATGGCGTTGTCTCGCGGCAGGACATCATCGATACCGGAGCACCGATAGAAACCGCATCGGTGCTGCAGCATGTGCATGACGAAGTGTCGTCGGCCACCTATCGCATGGATGCTGGGCTGCAAGGCTCGTTGAGCCAAGATTTTTATTCACCGAAAATTCAACCTGGCTCTATCCATGCCGGCACCGCGATTTACGACATCAATGGTCACGTGATGCTTGTTTATGATGTCACAGCAGACGGCAGCGTTCTTTATATGGATGCCAATCCCGATCAGTCGGTGTCGCGGGGCATTTACGGTCCGCAAGTCCCCCAAACCCGCGTCGCATTAGGTGGCGGGTTCAAGAATTTTCGTCCTCTCAAACTTGAGGGCGCATTCCTGATGCCGGACGGCACATATCTCGGCGGGCATGTTGTGTTGGCCACTAACGACGAAATTCCCGATTATTCGCTCGAGCAATATCGCGGCAATGTCGTTGGTAGCGAAGTAAACGGTGCTCGCCCGCAATATCGCTACAACGACGCATCGCTCAATCTTTATGAGTACGCACGCGCATCGCTCTCGCACGGAGGATACGCATACAATCCGGTCTACGAGCTTCAGGTTTCGATGCGCGCGCTATGCCGCGACGCCAACGACAGAACAGACGGGGCCGATAAGCGCGTCCAACAAGGCGTTGCGGCGCTGTATGCCGATTTATCGCAGACTGTTGCAGCATGGCAGCAGAAGGATCACCGCGTGGTGTATGACGGCGTGTCGCTGCAGGATGCATTGACGGCTACTTATGCCGCGCAGGACCGCGCCTGTGTCGTCGCCGATCCGGAAAGCAAGGACGGCACGATTTCGCTGGACCGCTTCATGCGTCAATCGCCGCAGACCGATGTGCTGAGATTGATAGCTGACATCGTCACGCCGGCATCGTTCGCCGAAATGCAGCCCGTCGGGCACTGACGAAATCGCTAGGCGTCAATCAAGATTCACGCGATGATTTCGGTGCCTCACCATGGAAATGCGTGAGTACGAAGCTCGCGAGATATTTCGCGTATTCCGCATTGAGCAAGCGCAGCGCGTGCGAATTGTGCCACCAATCGGCGAGATCTATCCCGTCCGGCGCAACAGGATAAGGCTCCAGCCGCACGCCAGGCATGTCGGCGGCAAATTCGTTTAGGCTGCGGCGCATGTGATAGTTCGCGGTCACAACGATGACGCTGCGATAGCCATGGGTGTGAACCCATTGCGCCGTCTCTGAAGCATTTCCGTGCGTATCCGCGGCTTTGAACCCGAGATCGGCACAGCAATCGAAACGCGGGCCAGCATGTGCGATTACACGCAAATCCTTTTTCGTCGTTCCGGGATTGACGCCACTAATGAGAAGCCGTTTGCCGAAACCGCTTTCTAGCAGCGACTCCGCTGCGTCGAGACGCGCACCGCCGCCGGTTAGTGCGACAATCGCGTCGGCGTGGCGTACTTGCGTCGACGTCTGCGGTAGCGATGTCGCGAAAATCACAAAGCCAATGACATAGAGGGCGAGAAGAACGCCGAGAATTTTCCAAAATAAATTTAACGAACCAGCCATGTTTGATTCTACCACATCCGTATCGTATCGAGCCGCCGTTCAATAAATCTCGCGTAGAGCCGCCAGAACCGACAGTCGTGCCGTCGCCCATGCGATCAGACCCGATACGACGGGAACGGCGAGAAGCCATGCGAGTTCACCAGGATGCAATCCCAAAGGCGGCAGAAATGGGACCGGCTCGACGCCGGCAAATTCCAATCCCCCCGCTAGTAGAAACGCCAGTGCGGCAACGCCTGCGCCAGCCGCGGCGGCGGCCAATGTTGAAACGAAATAATGCCACTCGAATGCGCGCGCAATGAAACCTGATTTCGCGCCCATGCCGTGCAGCAATTCCACGATGTCATGATGTGCTTCAAGGCCCGCGCGCGTGGCGAACGATACAGCTGAGGCGGTCGCAATCGCGATCAATGCGAGAACGGCATAGGCGGCCCAAATCACGGTGTTGGCGAGGCTCTGCAGCCGTCCGATCCAATGACTATGATCGTCGACGTTGGAATCCGGCGCGACGGCTTTGATGCGTGCTGTGAGGGAAGCGATATTCATATTCGCACCGGGCTGAATACCGGCGTCGATGAGTTGCGGTAACGGTAGATCCTTCACCATCGCATCCGCGCCAAGCCATGGCTGCACCAGCGTCATCGCGTCCTTCTGCGACATCGCGGTGACATCGGTGATGCCATCGGTGCTGCGCAAAATCTGAAGGGCGGCCTCGGTTTCGTTCTCCATCGTGCGGCCCAGTGTTTCGTGTTCCGGCAAAAGAATTTGCACGGTGATGCGATCGGCGAGGCCCGCCCGCCAGCTTTCCGCTTGCCTTTGTGCCAACAGCGAAGCGCCGAGCGCGAGCGTGGCGAGAAACGCCATCACCCCGATCACCACATCGAGCGGCGCGGCGCCTTTTTCGCGTGGCAGAATACGAGCTGTCATGCGCGAGGCTGCCGCAGTTCGACGAGCCGTCCATCCACCAGCCGCAACTCGCGCGCGCTCGAGCGTTCGATCAGCGAGCGGTCATGAGTGGCGATCAGCACCGTGGTGCCCAGGCGATTCAACTCGCCGAACAGGCGCAGGAGGCGCTGGCCAATATCCGCATCGACGTTTCCAGTCGGCTCATCGGCGAGAAGAAGATCGGGCCGCGCTACCACTGCGCGCGCGATGGCCACACGCTGCTGTTCGCCACCCGATAGTGTCGGCGGCACCGCATTGAGGCGGTCGCCGAGGCCCACCCAGTTGAGCAATTCCTCGACGTCCTGCGTGTAATCGTCGGGCTTGGCACCAGCGAGACGCAACGGCAAAGCCACATTGTCGAAGGCAGACATATGCGCGAGCAGGCGGAAATCCTGGAACACCACGCCGATGCGCCGGCGTAGCGGGGGAAAGGCGGAACGCTTGGAAGTGGCGAGATCATTCCCAAAGAGGGTGATGAGCCCCCGCGACGGCTTCTCGGCCAGGTACATAAGCTTGAGGAGTGTCGATTTACCTGCGCCAGACGGCCCGGTCAAAAACGTGAACGAGCCCGGATCGAGCTGGAAGGTGACGTCCCGCAGCACTTCTGGCCCCGGCCCGTAGCGCATCCCGACATTTTCGAAGCGAACCATGATTCTGCGACCATAAAGACCGGAATCCGGCCTGACCATCGGCCCATCTTTGCTTCCGCGCGCCACAGCGTTAAGCCTATTTTTTTCGCAGACCCGGTATAAGCGCGCATGATTCTGACCTGTCCCGAATGCGCGACGCGCTATGAGGCCGACGCGGCAAAATTCCCTGTTGCGGGCCGGAAAGTTCGTTGCGCCAAATGCGGTCATGTCTGGCATCAGCCCGGCCCGGTGACGGTCGATGAGGCGCTGTTCGAGCCGATGACAGCGCCGGAGGCCGAGCCAGAACCCGAACCCGAATCGACAGCCAAGGAAGACGAGGTTCGTAATATCTCGCCGGCAGAAGCAGTCGCGGCAATTCGCCGGTCTACGCGTGAGTCAAAGCCCGAGCCGCGCGTTGCCGGCGAAGACGCGCCGGGGCGTGCGAAAGCGCAGAAGAAATCCAGCGGCGCAATACGCGTAGTCGGCACTGTGTTCGGGTGGCTCGCGCTGATCGCCGTTATTCTCACCATCTGCTTTAGCGCTGCGATGTATCGCCAACAGATCGTGACCGTGTGGCCGAAATCAGCGTCGTTATTCGCCAAGCTAGGCATGGGTGTGAATGCGCGCGGGCTTGAGTTCGCCGATGTGCGCCATGCGAGCCAGGTCGAAGACGGTCAGCCCGTGTTGCTCATCACCGGACAGTTGAAGAACGTGAGCAACCGAATCGAGAAGGTACCGCCGATCCGGGTCGTGTTGAGCGATCAGGCACAGCATCCAGTTTTCGCGTGGGAGTTTCTACCGGGCAAGCGCGTGTTGGCGCCAGGATCAGTCGTGTCGTTCCACACCCGATTGTCCAACCCGCCGGCGACCGCACGGCATGTCGAAATGCGTCTGTCGGAGAGCGCGGCGGAGTGACGACGCGCAAAATTTTGCACACGGAAGCGGAGATTGCAGAGCGCATTGATGCTGTCGCCGACGAAATCGCAGTGCATGCACCCAGGTTTGAGATCGCCGTTCCGATTCTATCAGGTTCGTTTGTTTTTGCGGCCGATCTTCTGCGCGTGCTGGCAAAACTGGGGCTCGATTTCCCGGTCGAGTTTCTCTGGCTCCGCAGCTACGGCGACCAGCGCGAAGGCGGCGAAATCGCCATCCTAAGCCCCAAACTTGAGCAAGTCCGCAGCAAGCATGTTCTGCTGATCGATAGCGTTCTCGATCGAGGACGTACAATTGCGAGAGCGAAAACGCTGCTTACAGAGGCGCGCGCTGAATCCATCACAACTGTCGTCGCGGTGGACAAGCAATTGCCAGATGCGGTCGCGCGGTCGGGTTTCGCGCTGTTCGCTGGCACGCGCGGATTTTTAGTCGGTTATGGCATGGACGACGCGCAATCGGGCCGTGGGCTGCCTTACATCGCGGCAATCGAATGATCAGAACTGCTTGAGTAGCCGGTCGAGATAATCCAATTCCTGTTGTGTGCGGCCGCGATCGCCGTCGCGCTTGCGCAGCTCCTCAAGAATTTGCCGCGCGCGTTCCAGCGCATCCTTGTTGGGCACCTTCACATTGCCGCCGCTGACCGCGCCGCGTGCGCCTTGCGCGCGTCCAAACGGGTCGTCGTTTCCGTTATTGCCGTTTCGCTTCGCTTGTCCCATCTGCTGCATGAGCGTCTTCGCCATCTGGCCGGCTGCGTTACGCATGGCATCGAGCGCCTTCTGTTCGGACTTGGTGGCGTCGTCGAAAGATTTCGAGCCAAGCTGCCCTTGCGCATCGCCCATATCGTGCCCGGCATCGCCGAGATTTTTGGTCGCAGGTGATTTCTTGTCGAGCTTGTTGAGGAGCGCGTTCAGATCGTCGCGCAGCTTGCCCTGTTGCTTCGACAAGCCTTGCGCGCCTCCGTCTTTCGGATTTCCGGCATCGTTTTGCTCGCGATAGGTCTTGTCCATCAAATCGCGCTGGCGGCCCATCAGATCCGAAAGGCCCTGGATCGCGTCGTTAAGCGCCTTGTCGCCTTGGCCCCCTGCGCCGCCTTTCGACATCTGCATGTTTTCGAGCAGGCTCTCAAGCATGGCGAGCATCTGCGCCGCCGCCTGCCGCGAGCCGGTCTGCGAAAGCTGCTGAATGAGCTTGAGCATCTTGGCAATGTCGTCGCCGGTGATGACTTTTGAGCTCGGTGGCGTCTTGCCATCGGCCATCGGCGCGTTCTTCGCCATCGCTTCGAGATAGCGCTGCAGCGCGCTCTGATAACGCTGCATCAGCGCGTCGATCACGTTTTGCGGTGCGCCTTGCGCAAGAGCCTGGCTCAACATCTGTTGTGAGCGGCGCAGTTCTTCCGCGGCACTCGCAGCGCCATTGCCTTCCAGCGACACGGCGATCTGCCAGAGCATGTCCTGCACCTGTGCGATGTCTGCGCGGTCATGCACATTTCTCAACATCCAATACGCACCGCGCAGCGCGAGATAAAGACGCTCGTTGTTCTGATAGAAGAGCTCCGGCTTATAGGTCAGCGCCGCAAGCGTGGCTGCCGCC
>Ga0265340_10001692_pt1 | contig 12685 bp, 13 predicted proteins | sample 4CB225metaG_FD_202082 | JGI IMG/M metagenome (GOLD analysis project Ga0265340, IMG submission 202082) | Rhizosphere microbial communities from Carex aquatilis grown in University of Washington, Seatle, WA, United States - 4-CB2-25 metaG | ecosystem: Host-associated > Plants > Roots >...
AAATACGAGCTTACCGACAAGAACGAGAAATCGATCGTTAAGAGCGAAGAAACGACGCTCGAATCCTTCGACGTGGCACAGTCGCCTTATGCGTCGCTGTCGGCACAGGAAGATGCGGAGCGTCGCGCGGCGGGTGACATCGCACAGCATATTCGCCTCGATCTCGCTGTGCATTTCGCGCACGACCGCTGACATGATCGTCAAATCGCAGGACGCTGACCGTTTCGCGGCCAAGCCGCCCGTAACGCTGAAAGCGGCGCTGCTGTTCGGGCCCGATCAAGGCCTCGTGCATGAGCGCGCCGAGAAGCTCGCACGCACGGTGGTGGACGATCTGAAAGATCCTTTCCGCGCGGTGGATTTCGAGGAGTCGGCTCTTAGTGCCGACGGAGCGCGGTTGTTCGACGAGGCCGCCGCGATTTCGATGATGGGCGGGCGGCGCGTCATCCGCGTGCGTAGCGGCGGAAACGCACTTGCCAAGCTGTTCGAGTCATTCTTGGACGAGCCGGTAGGCGATGCGCTCATCGTCGTCGAAGGCGGCGACCTTGCGAAGAACTCGACACTCCGCAAAGTATTCGAGGAAGCCGACAACGCCGCCGCAATTCAGTGCTACGGCGACAGCGAGCAAAACCTGTCGAACGTGGTGCGCGACGCGCTGAAGGCGCAGGGTTTGTCGATTTCGGCGGAAGCGCTAGACGATGCGGTATCCCGGCTGGGATCGGATCGCGGTGTCACACGGCGCGAGATCGAGAAACTCGCGCTCTACGCGCATGGCCAGAAAAGTGTGTCGCTCGAAGACGTGCGCGCGACGTTGGGCGACGAATCCGAAGTGCGTGTCGAGGAAGTTCTCGACGCCACCGGCGAAGGCGATCTCAAGCGCCTCGATCTGGCGTTGGAACGCGTGTGGGCCGACGACATGAACGCGATTGCCGTTGTGCGCTCGGCGCTTGGTCATTTCCAGAAATTGCTGTCCGCCAAAGCGGCATCCGATCGCGGCGAATCCATCGACACAGCGATGCGCAAGATGTGGCCGCCGATCCATTTCAGCCGCACCAACTCGTTCAAGGCGCAAGCCACGCGCTGGAACGAAGACAAGCTTGGCGAAGCGCTCGATCTGCTTCTGGAAACCGAAGCGCTGTGCAAGACGACGGCGGTTCCGAGTGAGGCGGTCTTAGGCCGCGCACTGTTCAACGTCGCGGCAATGGCGAGGACGCGCTAGTGCTCAAAGTCCGTGTCATTCCCTGTCTCGATGTGAAAGACGGCCGTGTCGTCAAAGGCGTGAACTTTGTCGGTTTGCGCGATGCTGGCGATCCGGTCGAACAGGCGATAATCTACGACAAAGCCGGCGCCGACGAACTTTGCTTCCTAGACATCACCGCGTCTCACGAGAAGCGCGGCATCCTGCTCGATGTGGTGCAGCGAACGGCAGAAGCCTGCTTCATGCCGCTCACCGTCGGCGGCGGCGTGCGCACACTCGATGATATTCGCGCGTTGCTGCTCGCGGGCGCCGATAAAGTCTCGATCAACACCGAGGCGGTGAAGCGGCCGCAATTCGTGCGCGAGGCGGCAGAAAAATTCGGCAGCCAGTGCATCACGGTGGCGATCGATGCCAAACAGACTGCGCCAAATTCCAAGAAAAACTTCAAGTTCGAGGTCTTCACGCATGGCGGCCGCAACGCCACGGGCATCGACGCCGTGACGCACGCAAAAAGAATGGTCGAATACGGCGCGGGCGAGATCCTGCTCACCTCGATGGACCGCGACGGCACCAAACAGGGCTACGACATCCCCCTCACCCGTGCGATTTCGGATGCGGTTTCGGTTCCTGTCATCGCGTCCGGCGGCGTGGGAACTGTGGATGATCTTGTGGGTGGAATTGTGGATGGCCATGCATCTGCGGTGCTGGCGGCGTCGATATTCCATTTTGGCGATGTAAGCATCGGAGCGGCCAAGCGAAAACTCGCCGAAGCCGGTGTGGCGGTTCGCCCCGCCTAAATATTTTCTCCGCGATTGATGACACATTGTTTCATGCCTTACTTACCTCCATACGGGGTGGCTTCAGGCAGGAAACCTCGCGCGTGAAAACGCGGGGAGCACGAACACATGGGTCCACAGATCGAACTGAAGCTGGGGTTGCAGGAAGACTCCTTCCCGCCCAAGCGCTATGCACCGCCCGCGCTCGTCGATACGTCTATGAAAACGCGCAGCCATCCTGCGGCGGTGAAAGCGCGGGCCGCGATCCTGCCGCGCGACATTCCGGCGGAAGACGCGTATCGCCTCACGCTTCTCCAATGTCAGTGGCATATCGCGGCAAACATCTCCGCGGTCGTCGAGGCGCGCGAGATCGAAGGCCTGCATCAGATGCGCGTCGGCTTTCGCCGGTTGCGCGTAGCTTTCACGTCTTTTGGCAAACACTTCCGCAATAGCGAACTCGATACGCTGAAGGATCGTGCCAGGCGCATGGCGGAGAACCTTGGACCCGCGCGCGATCTCGACGTCTTCACGGAAGAGTTGCTGGAACCGGCGGCACAGGCGAACGGTGCAGTGGAGTCATTCGAGCTTTTGCGCGCGCGCGCCAACGATGCACGCCGCACGGCGTGGGATTTCGCGGCCACGCATGTGCTGTCGCCATCCTTCGCGGCATTCATGGCCGATCTCAACTCCGCGGTCGAGCGGCGCATCTGGCTCGATGGCGCAAAAAACACCACACCGTTCGATGTGCCCGCGCAGGAACTGGCGACGAAGGTTCTCGATAGCCGGCTCAGAACCGCTAAGAAAAAAGCAAAACGGCTGGAAGACGCCTCCGACGAGCAAATTCATCACCTGCGCATCGCGCTCAAGAAACTTCGTTACACCGGCGAATTTTTCTCGCCATTGTATGAGAAGAAAAACGTCGAAGAGTTTGGGGAGCGACTGTCGAAAATGCAGGACAGCCTCGGCGCTGTGCATGACGTAGTTGTCGCGCGAGAAACGTTGGCGCGGCTTACCGCGGGCGCCAACGATCATTCCGATTCCGGTATCTCCTTTGCCGCCGGCATCGTCTATGGCTGGCATCTCGACCGCGCCACGCACATCTTCAAGAAGAGCGTAAAACGCTGGAAGAAATTCTCGCGCACCGAACCGTTCTGGCAGAACGAAACCAAGCATTGATGCGCAAGACTTTCGACCCGGCAAAGGCGGAAAGCTATCCGCCGAACATCCAGGCTATTATCAAGCGTCAGGCCCCGGCGAGCGCCTGGCTCAACCAGCAGATTCTAGAGCTCGATGTCGAAAACGGCTGGGTGAAGATCGGCTACGAACTGGGCGAGCCGCATTTCAACCGTTTCGGCGCGCTGCATGGCGGTTCGATTGCCTGTGTGATGGACGATGTGCTCGCGGTGGCTGCCGGCATGGCGGCAAAATGGGGCGAGATTGCGCCGACGCTGGAAATGAAAGTCAGCTATCTCAATCAGGGTGGCGCGGGCAAACACGTCGCCGAAGCGCGCGTCGTGAAGCGCGGCCGTCAGATTAACTTTCTCGACGCCACGCTGTCTCGCGAAGACGGCAAAGTGATCGCCACGGCGACCGCGACCATCATGATCGCGCCACTCAAGCGTTCATAATTTTTCCTCGGCTTCGTAGATCGGAGCGTCGAAACTCGGTAGCACCGCATTCACCTGCTGTTCGTTCTCGCTGTAGTAGCGACGCAACAGGAAGAACATGGAGATCGTGCCGCCGAGGGCGAGCAGAATTCCATAGGAAAGCGATGCGCCAGACCATAATAGTGCAGCAGCGACGAGACATGCGGACGCTCCGCCCGCATCCCAGCTCGCTTCGGTTGCGATGTGAAAGCGCATCGTGCAAGGCGAGTTCTTTGCTTCGTTGTAAACCGCCGTCATCATCGTCGGCACGTAGAAAGCTGTTACAAGCGCGCCCGCCGCGTTGGCGATGACCGCGAAGAGCGGATGCCCGAAGCTTGCCGCGCGCAGAATCACGTTCGCGCCGTGCGTTCCGGCGGCGAACCACACGGCGCGCTTGCCGTGACCCGCATCGATCGAACGGCCGAGCAACAGTCCCAAAACCGCGCCAGCGAACGCAGCTATCGCCATCGCGCCGCCGAACTTTGCAAAATTCTCTCCGAGAGAAATGAACAACGCGATCTGCCAGCAGAAATAATATCCCGCCGCGCTCCAGGAATCGGCGGCGAAGATCAACATGCTGCCGCGCGCGCTTTTGAAGAGACCCGGTGCTTCTTGGGGAACTGGCACATTTGGTGTCCAAAAGATCGGGACCGCGGCGAACATCAGCACTACGGCAGTTGCGCCAAAGGCGACATGCGGCCCGAAAGCGACGAGCGCCCATCCGGTTATCAATGGACCGACGATGCCGATGACAGATGCGATGGCTTCGCGCGCGCCGATCTGTTGGCCGCGATGTTCCTTGTCGCCAAGCGCCGCGAAGTAAGCGTGATAAGTGGTCCAGTAGATCGTGTCGGCGAGCGACGATGTGCAAAGCAGGATGAATAGCGCCGGCCCGACGCCGTGCACATTGGCGAGCAGCGGATATTGTAATCCGGTCGCAATGGTGCCGATGATGAACAGCGGCTTCAATCCGAAGCGCTTTGCCGCTGGAAGAATGAAGGGACGAATGACGAAGCGTCCTGCCAGAATAGCCGCGAGCGATGCCAGGACGCCGGGTGCCGGCACGCCCGCGCGTAAGAGAAATACGGAGAAGAACGCGCCGCCGCCGGACAGCGCCAAAGCATGGATGCCATAATGCAGGTTCAGAAGATTGACGGTGTTGTTGCGGAAGAAAGCCATGGAAGCGGTCCGTTACAGGAGAGATCGGCGAAAGCCAGCGCGTGCCACCTGGGCCGCGCAAGAACGGAAGCCCCTCAAAACCGAGGGCAACCGGCTAACGGGTTCTCATCACCAACATGAAACGCTTCGAATCCTGAACGGACAGTTGTGAGTGTAGCGCAGTTCGTGCCCCACGCCAGCGGTCAGAGTGCAAAATCGGCAATCACCGGTACATGGTCAGACGGCTGTTTCCAGCCGCGTGCCTCTTTCAAAATCGCGTGGCTCTTCACCGCGCCTTTTAATGCCGGGCTGGTCCAGATGTGGTCCAGCCTGCGGCCGCGATCGGACGCTTTCCAATCCTGCGCGCGATAACTCCACCAAGAATAGATTTTCTGATCCGGCGGCACGAAGGAGCGTGTGACATCGCTCCAGTCGAGCGCTGCATAGACCTTGTTCAAAAGATCGACTTCGACCGGCGTGTGACTCACCACATCCAACAACTGCTTATGGCTCCAGACATCGTTTTCAAGCGGCGCGACGTTCAGGTCACCGACAAGAATCGCCGGTGTCGTGTTGCGGTCGCGGCGCTCGGCGAACATCGCTTCCATCTCGCGCAAAAAGGCAAGTTTGTGGGCAAACTTATCGTTCGCTTTGGGATCGGGAATATCGCCACCCGCAGGCACATAGAAATTGTGCAGCTCGATGCCGCTCTGAAGCGTGACGCTTACATGGCGGCAATCGCCCTTCTCGCAGAAATCCTGTGCCACCTGCCCTTTGAATGGGATGCGCGAGAGGATCGCTACGCCGTGATAGCCCTTCTGTCCGTTGATGGCCTGATGGACGTAGCCAAGCTTGGTAAATCCTTCAGCCGGGAAGAGGTCGTTGATGACCTTGGTCTCCTGCAGCGCCAATACGTCCGGCGCCTCCTTTTTCAGGAGTTTGGCGACGATCGGAAAGCGCAGCCGGACGGAGTTTATATTCCAGGTCGCCACCTTCATTTCCCGGCATTCCAGCTATGCGTGCGGCGCAACACAAAGCGGTCGAACTGAAATCCTGCTGTCATATCAGTATGATACCTGCATAGGTGGTGAGATTATTAATCTCTGAACACTGAATACTTACAGAATTATTCATTGAAACGTCACTGCCTTCGCCCTATATCCCATCTGTCCGGCAATGAGGCCGGGAAAGAATTTTCAGGCCGGTTTCCCCTGATTGGCCAGATTTTAGGAGAGGCACCATGACCAATATTTTCGCTCCCACGACCTCGCAGTCCTCGGGCTTCACGTCCACGCTTTCCAGCATCTTCATGACCGTCATGATCGTGCTCGTCGGCGCCGTCTCGATCGCGCAGTTCGCGGGCTGATCAATACTTCCGGGATTTGTCCGCGGTAAGGCTCCCACCTTGCGGCAGATCCCGAAGCGGCCAGCGAGCCCTCGGCGCGTACCCCAACGCATCGAACAGACCCAGCTGGCCACGTTCAACCCCCGCCCAGGCAACCATCGCGGCATTGTCCGTGCAGAGCTTGGGCGGGGGTATTTTTTTTGCGAAACCGTTTTCGTTCGCTAGTTTTGTGAGCGCCGAACCGATGGCTTCGTTCGCGGCGACACCGCCGGCAACGACAAGCGACGGCGATGAAGCATTCGCATAGTCGCTGCGAAACATCTCCATCGCGATGCGCGTGCGATCGGTGAGGGTATCGATCACCGCCGCTTGAAATGACGCCGCGAGATCGGCTTTCTGGCCCTCCCTGAAACCCCCGTCGTGCACGATCTGCCGTGCGGCCGTCTTGAGACCGGAGAACGAGAAATCCGCGCCCGCACGGCCTTTTAGCGGCCGCGGCAAGGCAAAGCGTTTCAGATTTCCTTCTGTGGCGAGCCTCTCAATATTTGGCCCGCCGGGATAAGGAAGGCCGAGAAGTTTTGCGGTTTTGTCGAACGCTTCGCCCACCGCATCGTCAATGGTCGCGCCATAGAGTTTGTATTTTCCGACACCTTCGACAGCGAGCAACTGACAATGCCCGCCGGAGATCAGAAGCAGCAAAAACGGAAATTCAACGCCATCGGTCATTCGCGCGGTGAGCGCATGAGCTTCGAGATGATTGACGGCGATGAAAGGCTTGCTGCTGGCGAGCGCCAACGCCTTCGCTGTTGTGAGGCCCACCATCACGCCGCCGATCAAACCCGGTCCAGCTGTGGCTGCGACGGCATCGACATCGGCAAGTTCAAGCCTGGCTTCGGCAAGCGCCTGTTCGATGAGCAGGTCCAGCGCCTCGATATGAGCACGCGCCGCAATCTCCGGCACCACACCGCCATAAGGCGCGTGATCGGCAAGCTGGCTGAGCACGACATTCGACAGGATCGCACCCGGTCCCGGACCACGCCCGCGCACCACGGCCGCCGCGGTTTCGTCGCAGCTCGTCTCGATACCGAGGACGGTTAGATCGCGCAAAGCGCCCGATGTCCATGCTAGTTTCGTGCAGTCACTAGCCCGAACAGCGCGCCGCCGCAAAGATTTCGATGCGTATCCTCATCACAAGGCCACAAGAGGGCGCGGCTGCAATGGCCGAGCGTCTGCGCACGATGGGACATGAGGCTGTTGTCGCGCCACTTCTGGAAATTCGCTTTCGCGACGGTCCGGAAATTTCGCTCGACTGTATTCAGGCGATCCTGGCCACCAGCGCCAACGGTGCGCGCGCGATCGCGCGACGTACCCATCGGCGCGACGTTCCCTTCTTCGCTGTGGGCTCGCAAACAGCGGCAGCTGCGAATGCTCAGAGCTTTCGCGTTGTCCGCAATGCCGGTGGCGATGCGGAAGCCTTAGCCGCTTCGATTCCAAAGTGGGCGACACCGGATAAAGGTGCGCTTCTTCTCGCTGCCGGTGCCGAAGCGCCAAAGCTGCTTGCATCGCAATTGACCGATTCCGGTTTTGATGTCCGCCGGGAGACGCTTTACGAAGCGATCGCTGTTTCCGAACTTCCCACCGCTCTGGAAATGTATCTGAGGAACGGCAGACTGGATGCCGCGATTTTCATGTCGCCCCGCAGCGCACAGATATTCGCCGATCTTGTCGCGAAAGCCGGATTGGGCGCATCGACCGAGACGTTGGACGCCTTCTGCATCAGTGCGGCATGCGCAAAAGCGCTGTCACCTTTGCAATTTCGCAACATTCGCATCGCTGACAAACCCAACCAATCCGCGATTTTGCAATTAGTTGGCTGACGCCACACGCTGGCGGGCGCGCCAAAGGCCGAGTAAATTCCCGCTACCGGCACAGACCGGATCAGGGGGATTCCATGGGTAGACTTTTAGGCAGCCTTATCGTCATCATTGCGCTGATCGCCGGCGCGGTTTGGTATTTCGGCGATCCGGATATTCCGCGTAGCGTTCTCGAAGCGAAATACGGCACCCCGCCATCGCAATTCATCATGCTGCCGGACGGCGCGCGCGCGCATGTCCGCGATCAGGGATTGAAGACCGGGCCGGTGCTCGTTCTCGTTCATGGTTCCAACGCATCGCTATTTACATGGGAGCCGTGGGTTCAGCGGCTCGGCAACAGCTTTCGCATTGTTACGATGGATCTACCGGGCCATGGGCTCACAGGTGCCGTGCCAAACAACGACTATTCGCAGGAAGGCATGGTCAAGTTCGTGAAGGAGATTACGGACAAGCTGGGGATTCAGAAATTCGCGATTGGCGGCAATTCCATGGGTGGCGGCGTTGTTGCGCGGTTCGCTGAGGAATATCCGCGGAACGTCTCCGCACTTATTCTGGTCGATGCCGGCGGTGAGCCTTCGCAAATGGGGGATCACATTCCGTTGGTGTTCAAGATCGCGCGCACGCCGGTCCTGAATAAGCTGTTACTTTATGTGACGCCGCGCGCATTGGTGAAGGAAGGTCTCAACGATGCGATCGTCCACAAAGAGCTCATCACAGACAAGATGATCGACCAGTATTGGGAGTTCGCGCGCATGACTGGATCGCGCGCTGCAAACGGTTTGCGGTTTCAGCTTCCTTGGACCAATGAGGTGAAGGACCACATAGGTGATATCAAAGCGCCAACGCTCATCCTGTGGGGCGTGCAAGATCATCTGATTCCCGTGGCAGCGGCAGATGCCTTCCACAAGGATATTCCGGGCTCGGAGCTGATCGTCTATCCGAGTTCAGGCCACATTCCGCAAGAGGATGTCGCGGATCAATCGGCAGCGGATGTCCAGGCGTTTTTGAGCGGGGCCGGAAAATAATGCTTACCGGACGGTGAGAAGGCCGCGGCGCTATTTTGGTGCTTAAAGACACCAAAGTTCTACCGCGCTCCCGAAGGACTGTGGCCGCCCACAACCCCTCGTCAACCGCGTGCCGGATTAAGAAGCGGACGGGCGACCCGCATTTTGATGGGCCGCCCGTTATGCTTTTGAACCTTTGGACTCAACGCGTGACGAGCGCCTGCGCGACAATGGGCATCACCGATGCCCAATCGGCAAATTTCTCCGGGGCGAAGACGCGGGTGGTCCGATACCACGGGAAATGATCGGTGCCGAGCTGCGGCCAAGTGCGACCGGCGGTGAGGAACCAGACTTCCGTTCCGACAGCGCCAGCGACAGCAGCCGCTGCGGTCGGCGCAGAGATCACGACATCAAGCGCTGCGGATAGTGCCGCGCCCCCGTCGATGTCGTTCTTCAGATCGAGATCGGGAATGACATGGATCTTCACGCCATGCTGTTCCTCGGCACGCACGATTTCCGCAGCGCAATCGCCATATTGAATATTCACGAATGTCACGCCGGGCGTCTTGAGCAGTGGTCCCCATTCGTCGAGCGCGCTGTAATATTTGCTGCGCTTGGTATCGAGAACCATCGAGCGCCAGCAGATACCGACCTTCAACCCAGGACTGAACGACCCAATCTGATCGCGATATTGCGCGACGCGCGATGGATCGGGCTCTAGGAATTGTGCGCGGGGAAAGTCTTCGAAGCGTTTGCGAAGGTATTGAAGTGTTGAGCCCATCATCACGTAGTAGTCCGGTGCGCCATTTGCGACGGCCCAGTGGACAAAGCGCAATTCTTTGTTGCCATTGGGATCGATGAGCTTGCGATCGTCATACGCGCCGACGTCTGCTTGCGGGAAGGAGCGTTGGAAAAGCGTGACAAGACGCGGATCGACGGCGATCTGAACTTTTCCAGCCGGACCGACAGCATGCAGCAAATCGGGAATGATCCCGGCGAACATGAATTCGTCGCCCAAGCCCTGCTCGCCCACGAGCAGAACGCGCTTTCCATCGAGGTCTTCGCCCTGCCAATAGGGCGCTTTGATGATGTGGTTCACATAGGTGCGGAAGCGGGGGTTGTTGCGGATTTCGTATTCGCGCCAGCCTTCTTCGAGCTTGCCCATGCCGATGAGACAGATGCTGCGTGAATGCTGGCCTTCGATGCGTTCCGAAGGATCCTTCGCACGCTCGAGTGCATGATCGTAGCATTCGAGCGCTTCTTCGAGCCGGCCGAGATGCGAATAGGCAAAGCCAAGATTGTGATAGGGGCGCGAGAACGCCGGATCGAGGCGGATCGCTTCCTGGTAGAACTGGACGCTTTCTTCCGCGCGACCGGTTTCGGCCAGAACAGTCGCCAGTGAATTCCACAGCATCGATTCCGTCGGCATGCGATAGATCGCCGATCGCAGGGTCTCGATTGCGACGGACGCATGACCTAGCTCGCATTGGATCATGCCGAGATTGTTGTAGCCGAGCGGCGAATCCGGGCGCGCTTCGATGAAATGCCGGAACATACGCGCGGCACCGTCGCTCATCTTGGCGTTCCATGCCGATAAGCCGAGATTGACCAGCAAATCCGGATCTTCGGGATCGAGTTGGAAAGCGCGCTCGAACGTGACGAGCGATTTGTGCGCGTGACCCATCCGGCCAAGCGCCATGGCAAGAAGATGAAAGGCCTGCGCGTTCTCGTCGTCGGCCTCTGTTGCTGCGAGCGCCAGCTGAGCAGCCCGGGCGATGTCGCCCCGCTGCCAGGCCTTTACGGCACGGCGGACGAGACCGTTGGATTTGCGGCGTGACAGAGCGGCATCGAGTTCTTCCTCCAGCCGCTCCAGCTTGGCGAGCGCCTGTTGATGCGCACCGACCCCGGCGACCGAATTCAAACTCAATGCGGCTGCGACTTGCGCCATGAAATGCCCCTATGCCTAGCAGGCGATAAAACCGCGACCATGCTTAAGGGCTGGTGAATGCGAAGCCTCTCAATGCAAGGTCTTTGTTAAGGAATAACGGCTAGCTTTTTGCGCGGGAATTACCGGGCATGGGATGCAGGGCTGCATCGCGCCCGCGTTTTCCAAGAAGGAAACGGCAATGCCCCTCAAACTTTCGCTCAAGCCCGGTGAGAAGTTCGTGCTTAACGGCGCGGTCCTCGCCAATGGCGACAAGCGCACCAGCCTCGTCCTGCAGAACAAGGCCTGCGTGCTGCGCGAGAAAGACATTCTCAAGCCCGAGAACGCGACGACGCCGGCGCGCCGGGTCTATTTCCCGATCATGATGCTCTATCTCGAGCCCGACGACAGCGAAACGCATTACACCGAATTCGCGCTGCGCATGACCGAGTTCATGGGCGCCATCCGCAACCGCGACGCCCTTGCTGCCTGCCTGGAAATAAGCCGTCAGGTCATGGCCGGCGCGTATTACAGAGCCTTGATGCTCTGCAAGAAATTGTTTGAATTCGAAGGAGAGCGTTTGAACTATGTCACACAAGGCCTACCAAAACACGCAAGCGGTAACTGAAGATCCCAGAGCCACCGAATACCGCGTATTCGGCAAGATCACAGGCGCGTTGATCGACGCAGAGAAAAAAGGCGTCAAAGGCGGCGCGCTGGCCGAAGCGATCGACTGGAATCGCAAGCTATGGCGCACGCTCGCCAGCGATTGCCTCGACGACCGCAACCAGCTGCCGCGCGAAGTGCGCGCGCAGATCGTATCGCTGTCGCTCTGGGTATCGAAATACTCCAAGCAGGTCACGCGCAACGGTGCACCGATGCAGCCGCTGATCGAAGTGAACCGCAACATCATGCAAGGCCTTCAGGGCGCCGCCTGAACAAAACATAGAAATCACCTGGATAAGAAAAATCCTCGCGGGAAAATCTCTGGCGAGGCTTCTTCGTTGGGCTACTGCGCAGGCTCTGTGAAGGCTGCATCAGCCAACCCGTGAGCACTTTCACCTTTCCCCGGTTTGCATGCGGATCGTTCCCTGACGTTTTTCGAATCTGTCACCTTCGAAAGCTGGATCGCGACCCACGCGGGCCGCCCGCAAGAATGGCGCCCTTACCTGTCTGGTCTTGCGGCAAATCTAAGTCGTCATCTCTGTTCAGCGCTCCAACCACGTGTGGAACAAATAAAGAACACCAGAAGGAATAACAAGCCTGATTTAGGAACTAAATCTACGGGCAATTTTGGGCGATTATCCCGGACTTGACCAAGAACAAGGAATCGTATCCTGCTCTATTCCGGGCATAAGACGGGAGCGCGATCATGACGTGGCAAGACTGGGTGACAATCTTCGGCCTGCCCTTGCTGGCCGTGGGATATATCGAGGCTTTTCTAAAGTGGGGTCCGGCAATGACTAAGGTTCGGAAGCCGCTTGGATACGCGCTAATCGCGTTCGCTGTCCTCGCCTACGGCTTAGACCTTGCGGACAGATTTGGAGCGTTTGGGCCGACCAAAACCGATCTAGCGCGCTCCGTGCAAGCGGAGGACATGAAAATCCGCACACTAGAAAAAAAGCGCGAGCGCCTACAGGGGCAGTCTGACTATCGCCGCTTGGTTATCGAAGGCGCTGATGGGCGTGGAGGCCTAAGAAAGCAAATCGCAGAAATGTCAGCCGCCAATGCCAACCTTCAAGCGCGACTTCACAAATTGGTGC
>Ga0265340_10001695_pt1 | contig 12660 bp, 1 predicted proteins | sample 4CB225metaG_FD_202082 | JGI IMG/M metagenome (GOLD analysis project Ga0265340, IMG submission 202082) | Rhizosphere microbial communities from Carex aquatilis grown in University of Washington, Seatle, WA, United States - 4-CB2-25 metaG | ecosystem: Host-associated > Plants > Roots > Rhizosphere...
GCCACGGGTTTCCGCTCGCTTTGTCGGCGAGGTAGAACTTCGTGGAGGGCGCGTATTCGATGGTGGTCTGCGCTCCGAGGTTGTTGACCACGCTCGAAAGCAGGTGCGGCTTGATGCCACCCATGAGGTCAACGTAGAAGATACGCTCGCTGCCGGGACTGCTGAGGGGCGTTGACCAGACCAGAGCGCTCATTCCCTGCCCTAGCAAGTCTACGAAGTTGACTTGTGCCGCGTTGTCCACTCGCGGCAGGCTGGTGATGGGTTGACCCGGCGTGAGGCTATTGCCGGATTGATTTAGGTAGAGCGTGACCTTGTCGCGACCGAGGTAGACGATGTCGCTGGTGCCGCTGCCGTCAACGTCGCCAAAGCGGACGCGGGTGGGGTCGAATTCGTCCATCACGGCGAATACGGGGCTCTTTTCCAGCGTGATTTTGGCGCCAAAGCGGCCGTAGCCCAGGTTGGGCCAGTAACAGACCTCACCGTTTCTAACGCGAACGATGTCGACAAGTCCGTCGCCACTCATGTCGGCGAGTTGAATCGTTTGAGTACCGTCGGCAAAGACAACCGCAGGACCGCGGTCTTCGTCGAAGTAGCGCGGGAGGCGGCCGCCTAGGTCGTAACCTGCTTTTCCGCGGGAGCGATACCAAAGAAAGCAATCACTCTCGGTAATAAGGGCATCGGAAAGTCCGTCACCGTCGAGGTCCACGAAGCGTAGATCGGGGTCGTTCCAGTCGATGTTGGGGATTTGCTGGAATGTGTGTAGGGGCTCGAAGGTGCCGTCGGGTGTGCGGGTGAAGAAGCCGGAGAGCGGCTCTGAGAACTGGACGAGGTCGAGTTGGCCATCGCCGGCAATGTCTTCGAGTTTCTGTACACCGCCAGATAGACTTGCGGGCGAAGGCATTGTCGGCAAGCGATTCGGAGGCGTAAGCGAAGCGTTGCCGTTGTTGGATTTGTAGTACCAGGCGCTGTCGGCATCAATCAGTACGCCCGGGATGCCTTCGCCGTCGAGGTCGACCCATTGTTTGCGGGCGCCATCGACGCCGCCGGTCAGGCCTTCGAGGCTCGCCTGCGGGAGGCTGCTCAGCGTGTCGTGAATGACTGCGCGCTGAAAGTCGAGCGTGAGTTCCGGCAGCGAATCGGTGTGCCAGGTGTTGCTGGCGCTGTCGATCAGTTGATAGCCAAAGTGCGTGGCGCCTCGCAGATAAGTGACGACTGCTCCAGGTTCGTAACGAAACGTCGTGGCGCTGACTAGCAGCGGCTGGCTCTTGTCGAGGATGCGATGAAACATGAGCACGCGCTGGCAGAGCCGGTACGTGCGCACGTCAAAGCCGGAGCGGAAGCTGGAGAACGGGTCCTGTCGCAGCAGCCACGGTCGATTGGGATCTTCTTGGTAAGCCTGGCTCAAGTTGGTCAGGTCGTGCTCGCCGTAGTCGAACACGACTTCGAACAAATAGTCCTCGGGTAGAGCGCTGGTCGTGTCAGACGCGGGCGGCATTGCGGGTGCGCCGGGTTGGCGATTGCCGTAGAGGATGCGATGCAGATAGCGCTGAGCGGTCGCAGCAAAGTGCGGTCCGGACGTGTCAACGGTAAAGCGTGTCTTCTCGCTGAGCCGGTAGGTAACGAGGGCGCCGTCTTCGGCCTTGTAAATGTATCTGATGACATTTCCTTTGTCGTCCCGGCTCTCTTCCAGCAACCAGCTAAAAATACGCGCACTGTTCGTTGGGTCGACAATCTGTGTTCCGCTGCCCGAGCGGCCGTAGATGTGGGTAACGCTGTCCTTGGTGGTCACACGCCAATGTGCGGCGCCGCTGGCATTGTCAACGTAACGTTCAATGCGGGAGAACGCGCCCTCGACACGCGGCCGATAGCGATACGCCGTGTAGTTGCCGCGCAGTACAGAGTGGGGCTTGCCAGTGCTGGCGTCGATCACCGGCACCAGATCTTCGGCGCCGGCTAGAATATAGACATCCGAGTCTTCTTGGTCCCAATAACGCGGCAAGCCCTTGTCGGTCTTGCGCGTAATTGCCGGCGCAGACAGGTGAAAGCCCATGCCAAAGGGTCCATTGCCGCTGCCGCTGTCGTAGGCGAGCTCGAGCTCGGGGCCAAAGCCGCTGCGACCCGGCGAGGTTGCAATCGGGATGCTGAGTGACGCGGTGCCCGTGGCGGCATTGACCGAGAACTTCTCGCCGATGTCGCGAATCGCGCCGCCACCCTTGGGCGCTGCCACTGAAGGTAGCGAGACCGCACTGGACTTGGTTGCATCACCGCCGCCAGAGCTTGTACCACCCGAAGTGGTTGCGGCGGTCGGCGTTGGACTTGACGCTGCCTTGCTTTCCGCGCCGCCAAGACCATAGCGAGCGGCAGAACCTACTGCATTGGCCGTCCCTGCTTGGCTCGTCTTGTTGCCGGCTTTCGATGGGTCCTTGTCGTCCATGGGCATGGCGTCATATCCAGTAAAAAAGAAGGCCAGTACGCCGTGATTTGCCGACTCGACGAGTCTTAGTGCAGCAAATTAGCTTTGTTGAGCTTGTCCAAGCTAGGCTTGGGCGACGCAGTTTCTTGGTTGTAAAAGATCTGATTCATCTGCGACATGTTCTGCTGAATCCAGGCGCTGGTGGTGGCCGCGGTCAGCAGCTTGCGCAGGTTGGTGGGTGAGGTCTCTTGAACCTGCGCCACGAGCCCGAGGCCATTACGTTGCACGCGCAGCGCATTGTCGAGCTGATCTTTGCCGTGGGGAACGATCACGAGCGGCACCTGGCCCCAGATTGATTCCTTGATCGTCGCAAGCCCGCCATGAGTGAAGACGACCTTGGTGCTGCTCGAAGTACCTGGATTGGTGCTGGGATCACCGATGATGTCAAGCTGCGATACCCAGGGGTACAGATACACGTTCGTTGGTAATGTCAAAGTATTCGTGTCTACCCCGTATTGAATGTTGAGCTGCGATAGCAGGGCGTCACCCACGGCCAACACAAGGTCATAGCCAGTCATGTCCGGGGTCTGCATCATCGTGATCAGGTTGGTAAAGAACTCTCTGGCGCGTGACTGGTAGTCCTGTACCTGTGAACCAGCGGTGCCAAATATCACGTTGGCGCCTTTGGGATCGAAGACTTTGGCAGGGGCCGAACCGTCGAAGCGGTTGCGCGTGATCATGGGCTCCACGTAAAAAACATTGGCGCCATTGGTGGCGGTGTATTGCCAGTCGTCGTCCGTGAAATCGAAGTTCTTGGGGCAAGGAATCAGTTCTACCGCATTGTCCAACGGCTGAACGAAGGTGTCGAAGTCCGTCGGATTGATCTTCGGCGTGACCGTCGTGGTTGCGGATTCGATGATCTTTTGCGACATCGGCTGCGACATGTAGACCAATTTGGTCTTGGCGAGCATTGCTGGCCCTTCGATGGGGTGGCGCAGGTATGTCGTTATCGTGACGATCGGTGTGCCGTACATGTAGTGGATGAGCAGCGTCTCGAGCGCATTGAAGTAGCCGCTGATCAACAACTGCGGTGGCGCTGAGTTCTTGAGCGGGTTAAAGATGTCATCGATCCCCGCCGCAGTCTCCCTCCGGCACATGGGCAACAAGTGATGCGGCTTCCAGCGTTGACCTTGGGGTTCGAGTTTGTTTTCGATCGAATAGCCCGCCGGGTAAACGGAACTGAGAATCGTCTTGAAGGTGGTCGAATCGCCTGCGACCAAATACGGGTCCACGATGGATTGGCAATCCGGGATCCCCATGAAGTCCACGCTGTGGCCGGCGCTGCGCAGTGTGTTCGCGAGGCTCACACAGGGCAGCCAGTGACCGTGCTCTTTGTATAAGTCGGGCCAAATCATTACTCTTGTCATGGTTGTGTCTCCGGGTTCGGCCGATTAGTCCTAGGTGATGGGGCTGACGAGGTAACTGACCTCGAGCACGATGTCTTCAATGGCATCATCGAGAAGACCAACCTGAGCCAGGGACCATGTTGCCTGCGTCCATTGGGTGCCATTCCACAACAGGTCTGATTTCTTCATATCGCTCGACGTGAGCGCGATGCCATTGTCGTCAAATTTCATGCTCCCCGTAGGGGTTGGTAGAGTTGGCGGCGAGGTACCTACGACCAGCCCAATGTCAGCAGTCAGGGTTGCCGTTGCATGGGAACTGAGCAGCACACGAACGTCGACCAGATTGCCTTGTACCAATGCCATCTTCAAACGGGCACTCCGCAATATGTAAGGGAAGTGCTCGGGCAACAGCGTCATCGACGCCGACCCTTGGCTCAGCAACTGGTGGAACACATCTGGGAATTCTTTGCTCAAGCTAAAGGCGCGCACGAGGCCTTGCGGCGTCTTCGCGGCCACGGTACTAAGGATGTTGTTCAGTTTGGTCTGGATGTCGGAAGCGGCTTGTGTCGCGAGCAGTCCCCCAGCGTCTCTGGATGTGTAGCTCAAAAGTATGACCACGTCCGAGATCGTATCGTAATCGAACTGGCGGGCTGCCGTGGGCAGCTCTAAGTGCCAGTGACTGATAACGCCAGCGCCTTCGAACGGAAGGTAGCGTTCGTCTTTGAAGTTGAGCTCGAATAACCCGGGATCATTCTGTGCGCTGCCGGTGGCAATCGACTGTATCCCCGTGACGTCGTGCGCAAAGCGCGTGTCGTCATAACCGCCGTAGCCATAGTCGCTGCCCACCGTTGGGTCGACGCGTATGGCGCTACTGGTGAGACTCAGCTTGGCGCTGACATTCGTGTGTGGGCCGGTGACACAGGGGATGGTCAACCTCACACCACGAATACGGCGGAAATACTGTCCTGGGTAGTCCAAATCAAAAAGGATCTCCGGCAAGTCAAAGTCACAGGACCCCTTCTCGCGCAAGTCCTGCAGAGCGCTACCATTGATGGTGGCCAATGATATCGGTTTTTGAATCTCGAATTCGCGCTTGTTCTTTTCTAGATATGCCAAGTCCATGCGCTTGAGGTCGAAAATGAGTTTCTCGCCCGTCAACAGACCTTGCTTAAGGTTGTCCATATAGTTCGACTGGACGTAGTTGGTGTCAGAGATTCCCAGTTCGAACTGGAATGCGCGTTCAGCCGTCTTTGCCGCATCGTAAGCAAGGTTATAGATCTGCCTGAACGTGCTACTCAGCTGGGTGATCATCCACTTGTACAAGTCTTCGCTAGTGAACTTGTCTTCGAGGAAGGTCTGTATCTCCTGAGCCTGGTCGATTTGCGTATCTTGGTTATCGAGTTCCTGTTGCGCAATCTGCACGCGGATCTCGGCAGTCACGATTTGCTGGTCAATCTGAGCCATCTCGTCGAGGGCCAGTCGCTCCTGCAGTTTCCAGTCGTCCCAGCGCCGGTCGTAACCGGCATTCATACCGGTGATGCTGGCAAGACCGCGGGTGGCACTTGCAGTGGCGCCAAGGACATTTGCCACCGCGGTTGCCGCCGATTGAACCGCCGCTCCAATCTTCATTTCGCCAGAAAAGAGCGGAAACGGACCCACCATACCCACGTTGGCATCTGGGATAACGCCCGCTAGGCCAGCAATCGTGTGTGCGATACCCTGCGCAACATCCAAGACCGTTGTTACTTCCGTTAGTGTCAGCTGTGTCTTCTCCTGGCCACTGATCTTTTCCCGGCTGCTGTAGTAATCATGCCGTTCCTCAGCTAACTTCCGGGATAGATTGAGCGCTTCGACTTGGGCATTGGCTTCGTCCAGCTGTAGTTGTTTGACTTGGCGAACCAGTTGTAACATGCGGACCTCGTGGTTCTGCCGCAACAGCTGAAGGTGCTCTGCATCCTTCTTCTCTAATGCCGCCAAAAGTGCCGCACCGAAGCTCTTGAGTTCATTGCACAGGTCCACGGCGCGCTGCAGCCAGACATTGAAACGGTAGAGAGGCAGAGGGGCGTTCAATTGTGAGAGTACGCTGCTCAGATCCAAGCCAGCCGCCGCCGCACGCACCAAGAGGCCAGGTTCGATAGGTGGCTCGAACAGCGCCAGTTGTCGCTTGACACCGTCGATGTTCATGCTGTTGCGGATCTTGAAGAGTCGATCGGTCACCGTGTCCCAATAGGTATCGAGCTTTGGGTTGCGAGGAATTACGAAGAAGAAGGTCTGCAAGGAGAGGCGCTGGAAGTGCTCGGCACCGGCCGTGGGGGCGTCGGGATTCAGGCCAGCCACGTAGGGCTTGTTGCTCACCATCATGTATTCGACGTCGGCAATGGCTTGCGCAAAGTGGTCGATGCCCTGTGCATCGAGTTCCCGATACGTGTACCGAGGTTCGTGAATCAGCGGCTCGATGTTTTCCGGCCGCTTGCCGACCAATTGCGCGGCCAGAATATAGAGCTGCGTCGCCTCGTTGATGGCTTCGAACGTATCCTGCCGGAATAGCTGATCACCCCACGCGATCAAGTTGTCCAGATACTTCATGACCACGTTTTTCTGGTATGCCACCATCCTTTGCCGTGCGATCAGATGCGGATTGAACGGATCGCGACGCCAGGCATCGATTAAGTTGTTGAGCTCCTCCTTCTCCCAGACGGTAAATCCCTTCTTGAACCCTAGCGTCACCGCTAGACTCTCGGTGGCGTCTTTGTTGGCGAAGAACGGCAAGAAGTTCCAGTAGCGGCTGCCGTCAGCCAAGTCCAACGCCCACCGCCGGGTCTTCTCGTATGAATTCAGGTCGAGTTTGGGATCGAATACGAAGTGATACCAATGCATCGCGTCTTCGAACTGCAGGTCCTGACTGAGCCGGTCCGCGATTAGCACTGGGGCGTGGAAAAAGAGTTCCCAGTTGTAGACGCCGTAGGGCGTGCCATAACCGAATTCGACAGTAGGCAACGCGTACGGGGCAACGACGCTCGCGCTACCAGGGTTGTATTCGATTTCGAACTTCCGCTGGGTGTTGCCCCATGCCATCTGGTCGCCAGCGATGTAGTAGCCTAGATAGAGGCTGCCATAGTAGTTATAGTAGTAACTCGAGTGGGCGGCGTAGTAGTCATAGTAATAGTTGTCCGACTTGGGCAACGCCTGCGTGAGGCGATTCATGATCCCAGGCGGGCCGTAGTTCTGATAGAGATTCACCACCTGGTTCAACACCGGGTGATTGCACGCCTGAAATTGCACAACAAGGGTCTGTTGGTCGGGGCTCAGCCCTCCTTGCACACGGAGCTCTTTGATCTGCCCAAACAGACTCTTGGTGGGTGTCTCGTAGAAGAAGGGTTTGTTTTCCGCTGGTCCAAAGTAACCGAGGTTGGTGTCATAGACCCGGAACGTTTCTGGGTCACGGTTGAATATTGGAGCTGTCTGCTCGAACTTCAGGGCAGTGTTGGCGTCGTAGCCATCTTCTTCGGCCGCATTGCTCTTCAGGATCGTCGACTCGGGCATATTGTAACCGAGCAGGAGAGGGGGGACGCCTGAATCAGCGTTGAATGTGTCATGGCCACTAGCCAGAATCTGGAAAATGCCCAGCTTCTGCTGAGCGATGTCCGACGATGACTCAGTCTTGGTTTTCACCAGCAGCAGTGAGAGCGCATCTTCACTAACCGCGTCGACCCGCAAGTGATAGGGTGTACTCGACGCCTGATCTTGCCCAATCTCTTGATTGAACGGCATGGGCGCATTGGTGTCCTTGGCTTTGCTCTTCGACACGCAGGTCTTGAGCCACTTGTTCTGAGCCGGGACGTATTGGCTCCAGCTGAGCGATATTTCAGCCTCGTATTCGGCGCGAACCTTCGCGGCATCTTTCCCCGTCACGTCCGAGGATTCCGGCATCGGGTCGGATTTCTGGCGGCTCTGCACCGAGGGCCAGAACAAGTACAAGCGACCGTTGAAGATCGCGGGCATGGCTATGTCCGCCTTGATGTCGAGGTCAACCTTACGCCAGGGCGTCCAGTAGCCGTTGGCCAATTGGGGCGACAGGAAAGTTCGATAATAGAACGTGCGCGACTGCGACCGCGTGCGCCCAACCACGTGAAGGATGTAGTTGATGCCACTAGCGCCCACGTCCTGCGAATAGGCCCCAACGACCTCCAGATTGGACGTTTCGGCGATCTTGTCGAGAAACGCTCCTAGCACGATCTTTCCCCGTTCATCCGAGGGCTCGTGCTGCATGAGGTCTTGTTCCATTTCTACGAAGAACGGGGTCTTGTCGTCGCGCAGCTCGGGTTCGATCCAGTTCTCTGGATACAGGAACACCTTGCGATTGGCTTCCCATACGCGATACATGCGCATCCAAGCCCACTGTTCCTTGGCGTCGTCGATATCGTAAGCAACCACCTCGGGCTCGAGCCCAAGAAGAATGCGTTCCACGTAAAGCTGGATGGAATTCAGCGCCAACTTGAGCCGCGAGATCTGTGTATCGGGCTCCATCTGCACGTCGATCAAGAAGTGACTGTACAGGTCGTCAGCGTCGAAGTAATTGAACGTGTCGCTACCCACGGTTAAGTAGCCCACCAATGCGTCGCGTTGACGCTGGCGCAGCCTGTCGCTCAATGGCTTGAACGTGTCATTCCAGGTGTTCTTACTGAATTGCGAGCGATAGGCATTCTTGAGCGTATTTGCCGCTAGTATTGTGGGTTCCGCTTTCACCAATAGGTCCATGATCAGCTGCGCCCGCAGGTCCAGTCGATTGACGATGCTCATGCATGCGCGCAGCACGTACCAAAGTGACGGATCTGTCCAAGCGGGCGCCGTGGTCCACAGCGCCAACACAGTCGTAATATCTTCCGTCTTCCAACCGGTAGCCGTTGCAACACTGTCTCGAGAAATGTCCCCGCCGGTCCAGAACTCGAACAATGTCTCATTCTTCAAGGCGATGGTACGATTCAAGCTGAGCAGGTCGACGAAGTCAGCCAGCGTCTTCCAGGCGACAGGCGTCTGGTGTGTACCCGTCGTCTCGGGCAGCGCGTCGAAAGAGAACGCAATATTGACCTGTTTGTCGTTGAGATACTGGAGCTCGGACTTGGTCAGGCCTAGCCCCGCGACCAATCTGGCGGCCTTATAGAGCTTCAGATACACGTCTTGATTGAACGGAATCGTGGCGCTCAAGGGGATTGCTACCGGGTCAGTAGTCTCGGTTTGCCAGAGCAATGACGCAGTGATGCCTCCGCTTACGGTGAATTGCACCGTATGCACAGTACCAGCCTTCAACGGCACCGAATCACTGACGAATGCGCCGCCGGTGGATTTGACAATATTGCTACTTTGCAGGTTCAGTAAGTCACTATCGAAAGTGACAGCCACCGTGCCATTGGTTCCACTGGTCGTGACTACGAATTGATAATTCCCATCTTTCGGAATCACTAGCGAGGTCGAGATTCTGCCGGATGGTACGTTGTCAGCGGTCACCTCACCCGGCAGCCAACCGCCCTTGAGGAAAGTCTTCCAATCCTCGAAGGCCGGCGTGGTGCTGTTGCCCAGTTGCGTAAGGCTCAGTTTCAGGAGAGCATCGACAGTGTCCTTGCCAACCGACATCAATTCGGACGCGACGGTCGTGACAGCAGCCGTGCGAGCTTGCTCAAGCAGGTAAGGGCTGAGTTGGCTCCACACGAGCGCGTACCGACTCGACTTGTCACTTGTCGGAATGCCCAGCAGCTGAGTAATGAACGAGGTGGGAACAAACGGTGCAAAGTAGCGCACCAGCAGAGCCGCGTCGGTACTTGTCGCGTCGCTCACCGTCTCCACAATGCTGACAAGGCGTCCCACCTTGTCAGCTGGAATGATCTTTGCGAGACCCTTGGTAAGAACATCCGCATCTGGACTCGCCGAACTTGGGTTTGCAGCAACGATTTCGGTAATGGCCGTTGCAATACGAGCGACGGCTGCGTCGAAGTCGGCCTGCACGGGCACGAAGCTGTCGCCCGCGGTGCTCTGGTTGCGCAGGAAGTATCCAATCTCGTCCGCGGGTAGCTTGATGGCAAGAGCCCGCCTGAATTCTCGAATCGCCGCATAGGTCTGCTCCACGGCGGACACGTTAAGGACGCTGCCGTTCTCGCTGTCGATGGTGAACGGATTAGTGTTGTCCGTCAGTGCGACCAAATCATAAAAGTCCGTTATCGAGATCTTGAGCGCGGAGCAGAACGACACCACGCGGTACATGCGCGTGAACTCGGTCAAGCCAAGCTCGCTGCTCACGATGTTTGACCACAGGAGCTCGACATCGGTCGCACCCAGATTCAACGCGTTCCGCAGATACGCGACGTAGTCAACGCCCTGGGGAATTTGGGTTGGATCCAGGCTAATGGTAGGGCCACCTTGGGCCACCAAGGCGACGGCCTGATATTCAGGCTGGCTCGGCTCACCCTGCAAGAAAACATTGTCGAACGCGCTGGTTGGAAATCTCCCCGTTCTGCGCGTGTCCAGGGTCCGCCACCAGCCGAAGACCTGCAGCGGTTTCACGGTAAGTTCGTCACAAAGTCGCTTGACCAAGAACAGCTTGTGCAGGCTATCGGTGGGAATGAGACCTTGCTCGAGGTCCATCAAGTAGACATTCAGCTCGCCCATGGTCCAGCCAAGCTTGCGCCACAAGCGTACGAAAAAGCTGATGCGGCGTAGGCTGGCTTCGTTCAGATTCTCAATCGTGAACTGCGAATAGTTACAATCCGCCAACTGGTCGCTCGGTGCGGTTATGACTAGTCCGGTTGCTGCGTCTTCCGCTTCCACGTGAACGAAGCTCGCATCCAAGAGGTCCAGCACCTGCTGATAGGTGAGACCCGTGCGATGCATAAAGATGGGCACCATCGCCATCAACGTCACCCAAAACCCTTGAACTTGTTCGGTAGGTTGGTCGGGTCGACTAATCTGCGGGGTGTCGCTATCGAAGCCCCAGTACTGGTAGGTGAACAAACCCGGAACCGTCGCAAGAATCGTCTGTGCCTCGGCTCCAACCAAATTCAAATACGCCAGTGTGCCGAGACCTTGATCGAGCTTGTCGGCAATGCTCACTGTCGTGAATGCCTCGAGCACTTCATGCAACCGCACGCGCCGTTGCTTGAGGAAGATATCTGCCTGTTCCTTGCCGAGTGCCAGCGGCAGATTGAGTGGAAACACCGCGTTCTCGAGTACTTTGTACGCGTCAACGTTATAATGTTCGGGGAACACTGCCAGCGAGTCGGCATCGCTGGTTTGTGGCGATAGAAACGCCGTGTACACGGCGTCGCTCGGCTGCTTCAAGCGAATTGAGAAGCGCCAAGCCTTGTCCTCGATGACCCATTCGTAGACTGAACTCGTGTACGTGGCGCTGCGCTGGATGTACGCTTGATCGGTGAGCACGTAGGAATTGTTGTTAAACGCGCTGCGCAACGCGTCCGAAACGACATGATCGCCCGTTGCCGCATTGTCGATGGCCGTCCAGTCCAGTGAGTTCGGCAACGGGAATTGCAGCGGAGCGACGGCTGCCTCGAGGATCTCGTTCACGAGATCGATGTATGGCAGCATATTGTTCGTATTCGGGCAGGTAATCTCGAGTTCCTGCAGATCAGGCCGTCGATCGAAGAGCCCATGATTGAACAGCGCTTTGATGAATTGCAGCAAATCGACCATGTAAGCGCCAGGACTGAATACGGTCTGACACTCCATGCAAGTGCACTTGCTGAGATCTCCAAATAGAGTCACCCAATTCGGGAAACGAATGACATCACTGCTCGTATCTGTCGTGGTGGTACCCGTGGCAGCCGCCGAGGCCACGACCAGCTTGCTCATCGCTGCCGCCGCTGGTAGCCCAATAATTCCGCCCGCGTCATTGAGATTTTGGTGGTACTTGACCAGCGTGAACAGGGTCTCCCCCGCGTAGTGTACTGCAGTGCGGTGAATCTTCCGAGCTGCTGTCAAACCACCAACGAATTGCTCGTAGTCGACGACGAACTGGTCCTCCTGAATCTGGGCGATTTTCACAGCCGTATCGAGCCCGACGCTGATGAGATACGAGGCTGCATCGAGATCCGTGGTAAGCCGGTAGACGCGCTGCAGACTCTTGATAGCGCTGACATCCGCTGAGCTGAGCGTAAGCCCATTTGTGCTCAGGTAGGTATCGATGTTACCGGTGGCTAGGTCGAAGTTGGGGTTGCTGCTCAAGAACTCGGCAACGCTCGCATAGCCACTGCTACTCGGCAATTGTCCGAGGTCCGACACGAACTGATTTTGTGGGCCGACGTTCGAAAACAAGTCGAACAGCCGTTGCGCGTAGATTGTGGCCCTTTCGAAAAGGCCATTTCCCGGCTCGTATTTGCCGGGGATGTCTCCCGGTATCGGAACGGAGGAGTCGTTGAATGCCTCAACGACGTAGTCATACCAACCCCGAATATAGGTCGGTGTGGTAACCGTCTGCAGCGGCACGGACGCCAGGTCCTTGATCGTTTGCCACTTGAATTCCCCCTTATAGTAATAAACGTGCCTGACGATGCCCAAGTATTGATGAACAGCGTCATACAACTCGAACACGAATTTGAGATTGTTCGCGTTATCCGCGGTGATGACGTTAGTACTCGTCAAATATGCGCAGAAATCATCAAAGCCACCAACGAACGTGAAGTGCGCCGCAACTACCTTCTGCATCGTTATCGTGTCGGCGCCAAACACGAGCGACAGCAATTGCTCTTGCCACTGGGGCTGTGATGAATCTGGCGTGGTCATGTAAACCGTCAGCACGGTTTGCCAAGCTGCCAAGAGCGCGGCCATGTTTTGCTC
>Ga0265340_10001696_pt1 | contig 12650 bp, 12 predicted proteins | sample 4CB225metaG_FD_202082 | JGI IMG/M metagenome (GOLD analysis project Ga0265340, IMG submission 202082) | Rhizosphere microbial communities from Carex aquatilis grown in University of Washington, Seatle, WA, United States - 4-CB2-25 metaG | ecosystem: Host-associated > Plants > Roots >...
CGGGGTCTGCTGGCGCCGGGCGAGTTCCTGTCCGTGGCCGAGGAGAGCAGCCTGATCCTGACCATCAGCGACTGGGTCCTGGACGAGGCCTTCCGGCAGCTTCACACCTGGCGATTCGACGAGCCCGGCTCCCGGCCGTTCCGGTTGAGTGTCAACGTCTCCAACCGTCAGTTCTGGCACAGCCGGCTGATCGACGACGTGGACGAACGGCTGAGGACGGCCGGGATCGAGCCGAGCCGGCTGGCGATCGAGATCACCGAGGGAGTGATCATGAACGACGTGGTTCTCGCCTCGGCCATGCTCAGCAACCTCAAGTCGATGGGGGTCCAGGTCCACATCGACGACTTCGGGACCGGTTACTCCTCCCTGGAGGCCCTGCACGAGCTGTCCATCGACGCGCTCAAGGTCGACCGTTCCTTCATCTCCCGGCTGAGCACCAGCCCCCGGAGCCGGGAACTGGTCCGGACCATCGTCACGATGGGCCTCAACCTCGAGCTCGACGTCATCGCCGAAGGCATCGAGACCACCGCCGAACTGGATTTCGTCCGCGAGCTGGGCTGCACCCACGGCCAGGGATACCTGTTCTCCCGCCCGGTTCCGGCCGCGGCGCTGATGCCGATCCTGGACGATCTGACCCGATCACCCTGAAGTCCCGATCGCCTGAAGTCCGTTCCGCCGTAACCGCGTCCACCGGCCCTCCGGGCGGGATGATCCGGCCATGGACGCTCTGCGCAAGACGGTGCTGATCTTGGTGATCAGCACCCCCTTCGGTGCCCTGCTGGGATGGTCCGCGCAGACGTTCGGCCTCCGGGGAGCCGGCTTCGCCTTCATCGTCACCTGGTTGTCGATGTGCTGGCTGTCGCTGGTGGGCAAGGTGATCGTCTGGCGCCTGCCGGCGGGCTACTACCGGATCCGGCCGTTCGAGCGCGGCGGTCGGCTCTACCGGCGGCTCGGCGTCCGGATCCTCAAGCGGCTGCTCCGCCGGGGGGTGATGACGGTGTTCAACCCCACTTTGTACCTGCCGGCGGTCCGGGACGCCGAGGGGCTGTCCCGGCTGGAGCGGGAGATGCGGGCGGCCGAGACGGCTCACGTCCTGATGTTCCTGCTGATCCTGCCGGTGATCGGCCACGCGGTGATCCGGGGCTGGTGGGGCGCCGCGGGCTGGACCCTGCTGTTCGACGTCCTGATCAACGCTTACCCGGTCATGCTGCAGCGGTACAACCGGGACTGGGTGGGGGAACTGATTGCCCGTCAGCGACCGGCCGGGCGCTGAGGCTTAAGCTCCCGGTCGTGGACATGTCTGGACGGGATCCGAGGGTCGGGCGAGTGGTCGACGGCCGGTACCTGATCAAGTCGCGGATCGCCCGCGGTGGGATGGCCACCGTGTACCTGGCCCTGGACCGCCGGCTCGATCGTGAAGTAGCCCTGAAGGTGATGCACGAGCACCTCGCCATCGACGCGGAATTCGTCTCCCGCTTCGTCCACGAGGCCCGCGCCGCCGCCCGGCTCTCCCACCCCAACGTCGTGCAGGTCTACGACCAGGGCTCCGACACCGTCGTCCTGTACCTGGCGATGGAATACCTGCCCGGGCGCACCCTGCGCGACGTCCTGACCGAACGCGGGGCCCTGACCCCCCGCGAAAGCGTCTCCGTCCTCGAACCGGTCCTGGCCGCCCTGGCCGCCGCCCACCGCGCCGGCATCGTGCACCGCGACGTCAAACCCGAGAACGTCATCCTCACCGACGACGGCCGGATCAAAGTCGCCGACTTCGGTCTGGCCCGCGCCGTCACCGCCCCGATCAGCACCACCGCCACCAATGAACTCCTGGGCACCGTGGCCTACCTGGCCCCCGAACTGGTCAGCCACGGCCACGCCGACGCCCGCGCCGACGTCTACGCCGCCGGCATCATGCTGTTCGAACTACTCACCGGCAAACAACCCTTCACCGGCCCCGACCCCCTCCAGGTCGCCTACCGGCACGTCCACGAACCCGTCCCCGCCCCCAGCTCCCTGTTCCCCGACCTGCCGGCCGCCTTCGACCAGGTCGTCCTGCGCGCCACCGACCAGAACCCCGACCACCGCCCCCCCGACGCCGCCATCCTGCTGGCCGACCTGCACGCCGCCCAGGCCCGCGTCCCGGCCCCCCAACTCGACCACCGCGCCGCCGACGCCGGCACCCTGCGCCTGGACGCCGCCCGCACCCAAGTGTTCTCCGCCCTCTCCGGCACCCCTGCCGGCCCCGCCGCCGCCACCACCCCCCAACCCACCCGGGCCCTGACCCTCTCCCGCCGCCAAGCCCGCGCCCACAACCCGATCAGCACCCACCCCACCGGCAGCCACCCCCTCACCACCACCGGCAGCCGAGTCCCCCTGCTGCCACGCCTCAGCGTCCACGACAGCGAAACCGCCCCACCCGGATTCCTCGGCGAACGCCACCGCCAGGCCATCGCCGCCATCGCCGGAGCCCTGACCCTGCTCCTGATCATCTTCACCGGCATCTGGTGGTTCACCGGCGGCCCCGGCTCCTACACCACCACCCCCTCCCTGACCGGCCAACGCCTCGACGACGCCCAACGCGTCCTGTCCAGCCAGGGCCTGTACGGCCACGAGAACGACGCCTACAGCACCACCGTCGCCGCCGGCCAGGTCATCTCCACCACCCCCACCGCCGGCCAGCACGTCAAAAAGAACGGCACCGTCCAACTCACCGTCAGCAAAGGCCCCCACCTCATCGCCATCCCCGACGTCACCGGCAAAACCGTCGCCGAGGCCACCACCCAGATCAAAGCCCAAGGCCTGACCATCGGCACCACCAAGACCAAGTTCAGTGGCACGGTGGCGAAAGACATGATCATCTCCACCTCGCCCAAGGCCGGCACGCAGATCGCTCCCGATCGGCCGATCACCCTGACGGTGAGCAAGGGCGCTCAGCCGGTGCTCCTGGACAACGTGGTGGGCCAGAACGTCGACGCCGCAACCCAATTGCTGAAGAGCAAGGGCCTGGTCGTGCAGCGCGCGCCGGATCAGCCGGCCACGGACGGGACGGCGCCCGGCACGGTCGTCCTCCAGGATCCGGCGGTGACGACCCCGAACCAGACCGTCAACAAGGGCTCCACCGTCACCCTCACCGCGATCGCGCAACCGGCCCAGGTGACGGTGCCGAATGTGGTCGGGCAGCAGTTCGACGCGGCCAAGCAGCAGCTTCAGCAGCTCGGCCTGTCCGTGAACAAGCAGGGCGGTGGCTTCTGGGGCGGCGGGGGTAACACCGTGGTCTCGCAGAGCGCCGTCGGCCCGGTCGCGCCCGGCACCCAGATCACGCTCACGGTCAACTGAGACGGTCCCGGCGATGAGCGACTTCGGCACGGTGACCCTGCGCCCGATCGGTCAGGACGATCTGGTCCTGCTCGAGACCTGGCGGAATGATCCCGACCACGCCAGCGTCTACGGCGACTTCCTGGTCATGCACCGGCGACAGCCGCACAGCCAGGAGCGCTGGGACGTGGACGGGATGCTCGGCGAGGACGAGGGCGCGCTGCTGGTCTGCCTGGATTCCCAGCCGGTGGGCGTGATGGACTGGCACTCGGTGCGGTACGGGCCGAATCGGGGCAGCCAGGCGATTAACTTCGGGATCTCGATCTCACCTTCGGCGCGCGGGCGGGGGGTCGGCACCCGGGCCCAGCGGATGCTGGCCGACTACTTGTTCGCGCATACGACTGTGTACCGGGTCGAGGCCAGCACCGACGTCAGCAATCTGGCCGAGCAGACCGCCCTGGAGCGAGCCGGCTTCACCCGGGAGGGAGTCCTGCGCGGCGCCCAGTTCCGGCTCGGCGAGTGGCACGATCTGGTCGTCTACAGCCGGCTACGCACCGACCCAGCCGAGCCGCCTGAGCCGGCCTGACCGTCCGGAGCCAGGCGGTTCCGCGGAACCGTTTGAGAGCCTCCGCCTGCCCGCCGCCGGCAAGCGGGGTCCGGCAACTGATGGAGTTGCTGGACAGGCGACTAGTCGCAGGTAGTTAACGACACTCGACAGGTAGTCATTGAAACCTACCCGGGGTTCACGTACACCTACGTGTTATGAGCTCTCAGCTACCTGGGTACCACTGGCTGATCGGGCGGGGCGGCTGGGTGCGGGTCGACGTCGACACGGCGCCCGGCCCGCTGTGGCTGCGGCTGACTCAAGAAACCGGCCGCTGGTTCCTGACCGAGTTCTACCTGGACGGCCAGGGCTCCGAGATCACCGCCGGGATGCTGCGGGCGCTGGCCGGGTTCCCGGCCGCGGTGATCGGCTCGCTGATCGACGGCGGGGCCGAGAGCCGGGGTTTCACCGGCCGGGCCACCGACCCGGGGCCCGACCTGTCCCGGCTGGCCGGCTACGCCCTGACCCCCAGCCTGCACCGGTGGGCGCCCCGGCTGGTCAAACGGGGCGAATCAGGCTGGGCCCTGGATTCTCTGCGGGCCCAGCTCCCCGCCCAGTTGCAGCAGGAGATGTTCGGCGAAGCGATCCGGCAGGCCCCGGTGTTTCCGGAGCCCGCCGCCGGGCCCGACACCGAGGAGACGGACGACGGGCCGCCGAACCCGGTCGGCGGCCGGATCGACGCCGAATTCCTGCGCGCCGTCGCCAATTACTACCGCTGGGCGGTCGGCAACCGGCTCCGCCCCGGGCCGGAGATCGCCCGGGCGTCCAAGGTGAATCTGCGGACCGCGCAGAACTGGGTCTATCTGGCCCGCAAGAGCGGCGCTCTGGCCCCGACGAAACCGGGGCGGGTCAATTAATGAGAAGACCTGGATGGAAGGACGCTCGACCTGGGTCGACAACTGGTGCACTGCGAACGGCACGACACTGATCAGGTCAGCGAGTTCCGGATCATTGAGGTCGTGCATTTACTCCTGGTAGGAGTAGCGCTGTTCACGCCAGGGGTTGCCCTGGATGTGGTAGCCACGCTCTTCCCAGTAGCCGCGCCGTTCGGACGTCATGTACTCGATCATCCGCAGCCACTTCGGGCCCTTCCAGCCGTACAGATGCGGGACGATCAGGCGCAATGGCCAGCCGTGCTCGGGGGTCAACTGTTCCCCGTTGCGGTGGGTGGCCAGAATCGTCCGGGCCGACATGAAGTCGTCCAGCTGCAGGTTCGAGGAATAGCCGTATTCGGCCCAGACCATCAGATGGGTGACGTCGCTGGCCGGCGGCACGGCATCCATCAGGGTGCGGGCGAGCACGCCCTCCCAGGTGTTGTCGAGCACCGTCCACTTGGTCACGCAGTGCAGATCACCCACCACCGAGTCCCGCTTCAGCGCGCCGAAGGCGCCCAGATCCAGGTGGTGCTCGGTGCCGTCCTTGGTCGCACCGTTGATGGTCAGCTTCCAGGTGTCCGGGCGGAAGCGCGGCACCGGCCCGTAATGGCGCAATGGAAAACCATTCGCCAGGCGCTGCCCGGGAGGCAGCACGCGGGGGGACTGCGATGCGGGCTCCGGCACCTCCCCATCCTCCCACTCGCCCACAGTCACTCGTGCCACCACTGCGTGCCGAAGTTGGAACCGAGCAGTTACAGTCGTACTGTGACACCATACGGTTACATTGAAGTGTGCTGTCGCTCGATGATTCATTTATTCTGGGCCCGATCGTCCGGCTTCCGATCCAGAGAGGTAGTCCATGGAGATGCTGAACGCCCACCAGATTCAGGTAATGACGCGCGAGCGTCGACTTGATCTCGGCCTCAGCCAGGCGACCCTCGCCACCAGGGCCAATGTCTCCCGAAAATGGATCTCAGCCTTCGAGCGCGGTAAGGCCTCGGCCGAACTACCCTTGGTACTCCGCTTACTGGCGGCCCTCGAATTGCGCCTGGACCTTACTCCGGCCGGACCCGCCGCATCGAAGCCACTCTCACCCCATCCGATCGCACCGGCCCTGCCCATGAAGCGCCTGTCGACCTAGCCGTGGTACTGAGCAAATATCTGGCATCATGACCGCACCGCTGAGCGTACTGATGGGCAACACCGTGGCGGGACTTCTGAATCGCCATCGAGACGGTAGCCTCCGATTTGAATACGCCGAGACTTACCGTAGGCACCTGCGCCCGACTCCTCCTTCGCTGTCAATGCCTATCCAGGCAAAAGCCCACTCCGATAAATTGATCACCCCCTGGTTGTGGGGACTGCTGCCTGATAATGAGGCCGTCCTCGACCGCTGATATCCTCAAACCCGCCATCACGGGGCTTGACGATCATGACCTTAACGAGCACCTCTGTTTGCGCGTCGCTCATCTGATATGCGTAAGATGCGACTTTCGATGAAGTTCGGTGGCTCGTACCTCTGGATAGCGGATGCCTTCAGCGAGGCCGCGGACGAGACGTCCGTCCGCAACCTTCAAAGTTCACTTCCAGCCCGGCTCACCGATGCCGTGGCCGCCCGGTCGCTCAATGCCGGGCGACCCTGCCGTGAGGCCAGATTTCAGTCCGTGGCCTGCAGAGCAGTCTTGACGATGCTGGGCAGTAGTTCGCAGGCCCGGTCGATCGCGGCGGCATCGACGTCCAGGTGGGTGACCAGACGCACCGCCCGGGGGCCGAGCACCGAGACCCGGATTCCGGCCGCGGCCGCACCGGCGGTGAAGGCCGCCGACTGGGCCGGAGCCGGCCAGTTCACCACCAGGATGTTGGTCTCGGTCCCGGCCGGGTCACACAACTGCGGTTCGACGTCGGCGAACGTCTGGGCCAGCCGGCGGGCGTGCTCATGGTCGTCGGCGAGCCGGTCGATGTGGTGGGCCAGGGCGTAACGGCCGGCCGCGGCCAGCAGGCCGACCTGACGCATCCCACCGCCGTACCGCTTGCGCCAGACCCGGGCCCCGGCGATCCGCGCGGCCGAGCTGACCAGGACCGAGCCGACCGGGGCCCCGAGCCCCTTGGACAGGCAGACCGAGATGGTGTCCGCGCAGGCGCCGTACTCGGCCAGCGGCACCCCGGTGGCGACGTGGGCGTTCCAGATCCGGGCCCCGTCGAGATGGACGGCGATGCCCTGCTCGCGGCTGCCCTCCCGCAACCGGCGCAACTGGACCAGCGGCTGCACGGTGCCGCCACCGAAATTGTGGGTGTTCTCGACCGCGTAGGCGGCCGTCGAGACCAGGTACGGCCCGGCGTCCGGAACCGCCATCGCCAGCGCTGTCCCCGCGTCCAGCAGGCCCCGCCGCGAGCTCCAGGTCCGGGTGCTGACCTGGCCGAGGACGGCATGGCCGCCGAGTTCGGCCCGGACCACATGGGCCATCGAGTCGCAGAGCAGTTCCTGACCGGGCGCGACCAGGGTCCGCACCCCGAGCATGTTCGCCATCGATCCGGTCGGGCAGAACAGCCCGGCCTCGTGCCCGAACAGCGCGGCGACCTCCGTCTCCAGGGCGTTGACCTCCGGGTCCTCGCCGTAGACGTCGTCGCCGACCGCGGCCTCGGCAATCACCGCGCGCATCGGCGCAGTGGGCCGGGTGACCGTGTCGCTGCGCAGGTCGATGAGCGCAGGGTCGGTCCGGACGGCACCGGCAGCGGGCACCGCGCTCACCGCTCCGCCAGCATCTCGGCGACCAGGAAGGACAGCTCCAGCGACTGCTGGTGGTTCAGCCGGGGATCGCACAGAGTCTCGTACCGGCTGGCCAGGTCGGCGTCGTCGATGTGCTCGGCCCCGCCCAGACATTCGGTGACGTCGTCCCCGGTCAGTTCCACGTGCAGGCCGCCGGGGACGGTGCCGGCCGCCCGGTGCACCTCGAAGAAGCCCCGGACCTCGTCGAGGACGTCGTCGAACCGGCGGGTCTTGTACCCGGACACCGATTCGAAGGTGTTGCCGTGCATCGGGTCGCAGATCCACAGAGCCGGCACCCCTTCCCGCCGGGTGGTCTCGACCAGGGCCGGCAGAGCGTCCCGGATCGTGCCCGCACCCATCCGGCTGACCAGGGTCAGCCGGCCGGGCTCACGTTCGGGGTCGAGTTTGTCGACCAGCGCCATCAGTTCGCCGGGAGTGGTCTTCGGCCCGATCTTGACCCCGATCGGGTTGCGCACCCGGGACATCAGGTCGACGTGCGCGCCGTCCAGTTGCCTGGTCCGCTCGCCGATCCAGACAAAGTGGGCCGAGACGTTGTAGGGCGAGCCGGTGCGGGAGTCGATCCGGGTCAGCGCCCGTTCGTAGTCCAGCAGCAGGCCCTCGTGGCTGGAGTAGAAGTCGACGGTGCGGATCGGGTCGGCGTCGGCGCCGCACGCGGCCATGAACTTCATCGCCCGGTCGATGTCGCGGGCCATCACCTCGTACCGGGCATTGGCCGGGCTGCTGATGAAACCCCGGTTCCACTCGTGCACCTGACGCAGGTCGGCGAAACCACCCTTGGTGAAGGCCCGGATCAGGTTCAGCGTCGAGCTGCTGGTGTGGTAGGCCTTCAGCAGCCGCTGCGGGTCGGGCTGACGCCGGACGGCGTCGAAGGCGTAGTCGTTCACCGCGTCGCCCCGGTAGGCGGGCAGGCTGACGCCCTCGCGGGTCTCCGTCCCGCTGCTGCGCGGCTTGCTGTACTGGCCCGCCATCCGGCCGAGCTTGACCACCGGCAGGCTCGCGCCGTACGTCAGCACGACGGCCATCTGCAGGATGGTCTTGATCTTGTTCCGGATCCGGTCGGCGGTGGCCTCGGCGAAGGTCTCGGCACAGTCACCGCCCTGCAGCAGAAATGCCTCACCCCGGGCGGCCGCGCCCAGACGCTCCCGCAACAGGTCGCATTCTCCGGCGAAGACCAGCGGCGGAACGGTGGCCAGCTCCGCCGTCACCGCCGCCAGGGCGATCGGGTCGGGCCACGTCGGCTGCTGGGCCGCGGGCAGGTCTCGCCAGAGGTCCAGACCGGCTTCCAGGGCCGCGGCCGCCGTGTCTGGGGCGGAGGACCCGGGGAAGAGATCGGACGAAACAATGGGGTACAGGGGCGCGCTCACCCGATCAGGGTATGGGACGGGTGCTCAAGCTGTGCACCTTTACCGCCGACATCGCTGAGGAAGCGTCTGAGCCGCCCCGGGACGCCTCGACACCGGAATCGTGGAGGTCTCGTGCCGAGCGCGCAGGAGCTCCCGGATATCAATCACTTGGTCCGGGTTTCGCTCGGTGTCCTCGACGACCTGGACAGCAACGGCTTCCCCACCGACGTGCCGTCCCGGATCCAGGACCTCGACCGGGATCCGAAGACGAAGCGAATCACCGGTTATGTGATCGCGGCGCCGGTCTTCGCCGGGGACATCGAGGGGCCGGTTCCGGGCGCCGAATGCCGGCTGCAATGGGTCTCCGTGCGGGGCATCTACACCCTTCCCACCACTTTCCTGAAGCGCGAGACCATCGACAACGGGCTGCGGGTATGGCGGCTGCGGGTGACCGGGGCCCCGATCCGGGACCAGCGCCGCCGGTACTTCCGGGTGCAGTCGGCGATCCGCACCGAACTGGAGATCCGCCGCGACCTGGAGAATCTGGACCAGGCGCGGCTCGACCAGCTCGAGCGGGCCGGGATCCGGGAGGCACTGGCCGACCTGCCGCCGAGCCTGGAGGCAGTGGCGCTGAACATCAGCGAAGGCGGGCTGCGCTGCCTCACCCCCGCCGAGCCGGTGCTGCCCGCGGACCTGCCGTTGATCGCCCGGTTCACCCTCGGATCGGCCAATTTCGAGATTCCGGCGTACGTCGTCTGGTCCGCTGTCCGGGACTACAACGGAAAGGCCGCGGTGGAGAGCGCCCTGGCCTTCGACGATCCGGGGAAGAAGGGTGACACCCTGCGCCCACTGCTGTTCGAGGTCCAGCTCAAGGCCCGGCGGGCCGGCCTGGAGTGAGAGTGGTCACTCCGCGTCGAGGCCCTGCTCGATCGCGTAGCGGGTCAGTTCCACCCGGTTGTGCAGTTGCAGTTTGGTCAGCGTGTTCTGGACGTGGTTCTGCACGGTCCGGTGCGACAACTGCAGCCGCTGCGCGATCTGCCGGCTGGAGCGGCCCTTGGCCACCAGCCGGAGGATCTCCGTCTCGCGGTCGGTGAGTTTCGGCCCGAGCAACTCGCCGGGGGCCGCCGGGGCTCCGGCCATCCGCCGGTACTCCCCCAGCACCAGCCCGGCCAGGCCGGCGGTGAAGACCGCCTCCCCGGCCGCGGTCCGCCGGACGGCGTCGATCAGTTCCGGGCCGGACGCGGACTTCACCAGGTAACCGCTGGCCCCGGCCTTCACCGCCTCCAGCACGTCCTGCTGCTCGCCGCTGGAGCTCAGCACCAGGACCCGGGCCCCCAGACCGGCGGCGATCACCTCCCGGGTGACCTCGACGCCGTCCAGAACCGGCAGGTGCAGATCGAGGACGACGACCGCGGGCCGGGCCGCGGCCAGCCGCCGGAGCGCCTGCGCACCGTCGGCGGCGGTCGCGACCACGCAGAGCCCGGCCTCGGTCAGATCGGCGCAGACCACCCGCACCCACATCGGGTGATCGTCGACCACCATCACCCGGATCGCCCCGGCCGGGTCGTCCCCCTCACCTGATCCCACCAGCTCAGCGGGCACCGGCATCACCCCTCACCGCCATCGTTTCCCGAGCCTGGCCGCGGGCCGGGGCGGCGCCGGTACCCGGGGCACCCGCAGCTCGACCTCGGTGCCCTCACCCGGCGTCCCGGTGATCTCGACGGTCCCGCCGAGCTCCTCGATCCGGCCGCGGATCGAGGAACTGACCCCGAGCCGGCCTTCGGCCTGAGCCTGAGCCAGCCGTTCGGCCGGGAAGCCCCGGCCGTCGTCGCGCACGGTCACGGTCACCTGATCCGGCTCGTCCTCCAGCAGCACCCAGGCCCGGGCCCCGGGACCGGCGTGCCGGTGAACGTTGTCCAGGGCCGCGGCGACGGCTCCGGCCGCCGCCTTCATCACGTCGAGGGCGACCAGCACCGGCTGAGCCGGACCGGACACCCCGACCCGCTCCCCGGCGTACCGGGACAGGGCGGCGCTCAGGTCGCCCTCGCCGAGACCGGGAGAGGCGATCGGGCCGGTCGAGATCAGCGTACGCAACCGTACCTCCTGCTCCCCGGCCAGCCGGGCCAGGTCGGAGGCCGCCCCGCCCTGGCCGGTTCCCTCCCGGTGCACGAACCCGAGCACCTGCAGAACCGAATCGTGGATGTCCCGGGCCAGCCGTTCCCGCTCAGCGGTGGCCGCCCGTTCCGCCACCGCGACCGCCATCTGCGCCTGGCCGGCCCGGACCACCTCGGTCGCGTAACCGACGATCAGGCCGACCAGGACCAGCAGCACGATGTTGTTCACGGTGTTGCCCGCCGAACGCGGCCGGAGGCGGCCCAGCTCGAGCAGATCCGCACCCGTCACCACCACGGCCGCGACCAGACCACCGCGCCGGCCCTTCCAGATCGCCCAGCCGAGCACCGTTGCGGCCGGCCAGATCGAGGGCAGGGTGCTGGCCCCCTGGTGAATCCTCTCGGGCTGGTCCAGCAGCCGGGTGGAGAGCACGGCCGCGACCGCGACCGCCAGGTCGGCGACCATCATGGCTGGTTCCCGGCGATGCCAGCGCGGCCAGAGGGTGAGCAGCGCGCTCCAGCCGGCCAGCCCGGCGAGTACCGCCCAGGCCGCCCAGGGATGGCGGTAATCGTCCTGGACACCGATGAAGAGAATGACGGCGTAGCCGAGAGCGGCGCCCCGGAACACGTCCACCACCCGCCAGAGCCGGGCGTCGTCCTCGATCGTGATCAGGCCGCGTCGTCCGGGGCCGTCCGGGCCACCCGGGCCGCGGTGGCCCCCGGAATCACCGGTGACTCGGCGTGCCCGGTCGGCACCTCCCAGCCTCCGGCGCGCTTGGCCGCGGCCAGTCGCTCTTTCATGGTGGCGGCGTAGATGTCCACGTATTCCTGACCGGACAGCACCATCAGCTCATACATGATCTCGTCGGTGACCGACCGGAGCACGAACCGGTCGGTGGCCATCCCCTCGTACCGGGAGAAGTCCAGCGGCTTGCCGATCACGACACCGACCTTGCCGAACTTCGGCATCAGGGTTCCGGGAGGCTGCACCTTGTGGGTGCCGATCATGGCCACCGGGATCACTGGGACACCGGTCTCCAGAGCCATCCGGGCAACCCCGGTCTTGCCCCGGTAGAGCCGTCCGTCGGGTGAGCGGGTGCCCTCCGGGTAGATGCCGAGCAACTCACCGCGGGCCAGCACCTTCATGCCGGTCTTCAGCGCGGCCTCGGAGGCCCGGCCGCCACCACGCTCGATCGGGATCTGGCCGGCACTGCGGAAGAAGGCCGCGGTCAGCCAGCCCTTCACGCCCGGACCGTTGAAGTAGTCGGACTTGGCCAGGAAGGTGATCTGCCGGGACACCTTGAGGGGCAGGAAGAAGTGATCCGAGAACGAGAGGTGGTTGCTCGCGAGGATCGCGGGACCCTGGTCCGGGATGTTCTCCAGGCCCTTCGCCCACGGCCGGTACACCACCCGCAACAGGGGTCCCAGCAGGATGCGCCGAAGCAACCAGTAGAGCATCTCCACCTCCTCAAGCCGTCGATGAGCACTCTAGAGAGTCCCTGGCAACTCCCCATTGTCAGGCATGGCCGAAGCCGGGGGCGCCCGGGTGTCCCTCAGCTCCATTGTCCAACCCGAACGGGCCTGAGCGATATCCCTCGGGTGAGGGCTGAGGGGTTT
>Ga0265340_10001699_pt1 | contig 12638 bp, 12 predicted proteins | sample 4CB225metaG_FD_202082 | JGI IMG/M metagenome (GOLD analysis project Ga0265340, IMG submission 202082) | Rhizosphere microbial communities from Carex aquatilis grown in University of Washington, Seatle, WA, United States - 4-CB2-25 metaG | ecosystem: Host-associated > Plants > Roots >...
GCAGCCTCGGCTGGAGCAACGACCAGATCGTCGAGCTCGGCAACGCCATCCACGTCACCAAGGACTCCACCCTCAGCGCCGGCTGAGCTGGATTTACCCCACCCAAGCTGGGTTAGCACCGGTTAGGCTGTTCATGGCCCTGGTCTGGGCCCGGATCACGGCCCCAACCGGTGCTGACCCAGCTTGGGGTTGGGCGGGACGGGACGGGGGCCGGACGGCGGGGGGAACGGGTCCGGATGGCGGGGCGGCCCGGCGGGGAGTCGGGGTCAGGCGGGAGGCTGGGTCGAGGTGGTGCGGACGAGGGGGAGGAAGATGTCGTCGACGATCTCGGCCAGCAGCCGTTCGACCTCTACGTCGTCCACGATGTCAACGGGAGTGGCGACGGCGAGGACGGACTCGTAGCGCATCAGATCGATCGGCAGTGAGATGACCCGGGGGCTGAGTGGGGCCGGCCCGATCTCACCCCGCTGCCGGGCCCGGGCCAGGATCTCGGCCATCACGCCGGGCAGTATCGCGAAGGTCCCGGCAGCGAGGTCGGGCATCTCCAGCAGCAATCCCTGCAGCTTGTCCATCGGCACGCGGCGACCCCGAGCCACCATCAGCCGCAGCACGGTGAGCACGTCTTCCCGCAGCGACCCGGTGTCCGGCGTTCGCTCGATCAGCGGGCCGAGGACGTGACGTACTGCGGCCAGGGTGACCTGAGCCCGGTTGGGCCAGCGCCGGTAGAGCACCTGCTTGCCGGTCCGGGCCCGGGCGGCGATGGATTCCATGCTCAGCCGGCTGTAGCCGACCTCAAGGAGTTCGTCCCAGGCCGCCTGGAGCAGGCTCTCTTCCAGTGCCGCTCCCCGCCGCCGGGTCGACGGCAGAGCCGGCTCGTCATTCGCTTTCACATCACGCCTTCCCGAAGAGACCTTGCGTCTCTTCGCGCCCGAGGCTACCTTGTTATCAAGAGACATGGTGTCTCTTATGACTGGGGGTACTCCAATGACCGCTCCACCCACCGAAACCGGACCCACCAATACCGGACCCACCGAAGCCGAGTCCAGCGAAACCCGGCCAGATCCGCAACTGCTCGTCCTGGCCGGAGTCCTGATCCTCGGTCTGGCCGCGCCCCTGCTCGACAGCACCATCGTCAACGTCGCGCTCCGGACCCTGAGCCGCGACCTGCACGTCTCGGTCTCGACCATCCAGTGGGTGAGCACCGGTTACCTGCTGGCGATGGCAATGGCGATTCCGATCACCGGGTGGGCGTCCGAGCGCTTCGGCACCCGCCGGGTCTGGATCGCGGCGCTGGTTCTCTTCACCCTCGGTTCCGTGCTCAGCGGGATGGCCTGGAACGTCGAATCGCTGATCACCTTCCGGGTGGTCCAGGGGGCCGGCACCGGCCTGATGATGCCGATCCTGATGACGGTGCTCGTGCAGGCTGCCGGCGGCCGCACCGAGGGCATGGGCGGCGTGATGGCCCTGATCAGCCTGCCGACCCTGCTCGGGCCGGTGCTCGGACCGGTGCTCGGCGGCCTGATCCTGGATCACCTGAGCTGGCGCTGGATCTTCTACGTGAACCCGCCGATCTGCCTGCTGGCCATTGTCCTGGCCTGGCGGATCCTGCCGCGAGCCAAGCCGCACGAGGCGCCCCGCCTCGACGTCACCGGTCTGCTGCTGCTGTCCCCCTCGCTGGCCGCGATGATCTACGGCCTGGCCCAGGTCGGCAACCAGGGCGGCTTCGATCACCGGCAGGTGCTCGTCCCGGCGGGGATCGGCGCCGCCCTGCTCGTGGCGTTCGTCGGGCATGCCCTGCGCACCCAGGACCCGCTCGTCGACCTCCGGCTCTTCCGGGTGCGATCGTTCACGGTGTCGTCGGTGCTGCTGTTCCTGGCCGGCCTGTCCGCCTTCGGCGCGATGTTCCTGCTGCCGCTGTACTACCAGGAGTTGCGCGGCGAGAGCGTGGCCACCGCAGGCCTGCTGATGGCCCCGCAGGGCCTCGGCATCGCCCTGTCCCGAGCATCGGGAAGCCTGCTCGACCGCCTCGGCGGCCGGCCGGTCATCCTGGCCGGCATCGTCCTGCTGGCCGCCGGCACCCTGCCCTTCGGGTTCGCCGGACCGGACACCAATGCCTGGCTGCTGGCCGCTGTCCTGGTCGTCCGCGGAACCGGTCTGGGCGTGGTCATCATGGCCGTGATGCTGGGCTCCTACACCGACCTCGGCCCGGCGCAGATCCCCCATGCCAGCAGCGCCACCAGGATCATGCAGCAGCTCGGCGGCTCCTTCGGCACCGCGGTCCTGGCCGTGATCCTGCAACGGCAACTGGCCAGTCATTCGGGCCCCGCCGGCGCCAGCGCCGCCTTCCAGCACACCTTCTGGTGGGCGCTGGGGTTCACGCTGATCAGCATCGTGCCGGCGTTGCTGATACCCGGACGCCGTCCCGGACCGAAAGCACCGGCCGCCGAACCTACCGCCGCCGAACCAGCCACCCTGGAGGCGACCTGAGAGACGACCTGACCCGCTCTGACCGGGTTATCTGCGGCTCCGGTTGTCCTACCGGGCCGCCGGCCGGTTACCCACGTCGAGGGGAAGCCTGGCGCTCGGACAGCTGGAGGTCGAACCGGGCATCGAATTCCGCCAGCAAACGGCTGATCTCCGGACGCTGGAGAACTTCCTCCACCCGCTCGGCCCCGCGACCGAGCTCACCGCTCGGATCGAGAGCCGGACCCAGAGCCGGATCGGCGCCGTCCTGGCTGAAGGCTTTCCGGGCGTAGCCGACCGCGGCTACCGTCAGGCCCTTACCTTGCGAGAGCGCGTCGGCCAGCGCCCCGGTGAGCAGGCGCAGGTCCAGGCCTGAGATGGTCCGGTCGAAGGCGGTACGGATCTGCGCCGCCGCCGGGCGCAACTCCTTCGGGTCGGAGCCGGCCAGCCGACCCTGCCCGAGACAGCGGTGCACGGTCCGGGCCAGTACCAGCACCTGCATGACGTCGGTCGGCACCCCCTTGACCGCGCCGAACACCGCGACGTACTTCCGGACCGGGAACAGCAGCACCCGGCGCGGAACCGACTTCAGGTACCGCCGGGCGTCCTGGAACGTGCCGCCGAGGCCGGCGTCCGCTCCGGCGTACAGAGGCTCGACCGCGGCGGAAGGATAGTCCCGCTGGTTCGCGCGCAGGGTTGCGACCACCGCGACCTGGGTGGCGCGCAGCCGCACGGCGTCATCGAGCAACGGCACCGGCACGAAGCGCGCCGCGGCGGCCGCGATGGCACAGACGGCCCACTGCCCGACGAGCTTCTTGCCCGGCTGGTCAGCCTCCGGCATCGGCGTCCCCGCCTCGGTCGGCGTCATACCTGAGCGTCAAGCGTCATATCTGAGGACACTACGACCGGCACCTTCATCCAGCACCTTCATCCAGCACCTTCATCCAGCACCTTCACCCGCCGGCTCTTCGCACCACCCGGGCCCCTTCGGCACGCACAACACCTCGTCCGACCGGGGGCGGTAGATTCGCAGGCCGCTTGTGCGTGCCGTTGTGCGTGCCCAAATGGCCCACCGATCTGGAGCGCCGGATGACTCTGAACCCGCACCCGCTGACCGGCCGGCTCTTCCCGTCGCCGGTGCCACCGGGTACGGGCTGGCCGGAAGACCCGGCCGGCCCGACGGACCCGGTCGCGGCCGCCGACGACGACGTCCGGAAACTCGCCCGATCGGCCGCTGAACTGGCCGAACTCGATGGCCGGGTGTCGGTCTGCCGAGCCTGCCCGCGGCTGGTCGCGTGGCGTGAGGAGGTGGCCCGGACCGGGCGGAAGGCCTATCTCGGCCAGCCGTACTGGGGCCGGCCGATTCCCGGCTGGGGCGATCCGGCGGCCTGGCTGCTGCTGGTCGGGCTGGCTCCGGCCGCGCACGGCGGTAACCGGACCGGCCGGGTGTTCACCGGCGACCGGTCCGGCGACTGGATCTTCGCCGCGCTGCACCGGGCCGGCTGGGCGGCCATCCCGACCAGCACGGACGCCGGCGACGGGCAGGCCCTCAGCGGGGTCCGGATCGTGGCCCCGGTGCGGTGCGCGCCGCCGGACAACAAACCGCTGCCGATCGAGCGGGACACCTGCGCACCCTGGTTCGACCGGGAACTGGCCCTGCTCAGCCCGACCCTGCGGGTGATGTTCGCGCTCGGCGGTTTCGCCTGGGACGCGGCTCTGGCCGCCGCCCGCCGGCAGGGCTGGAGCGTTCCGGTCCCCCGGCCCCGGTTCGGGCACGCCACCGAGGTGCTGCTGGAACGCCCCGGATCGGCCGGGGTCTGGCTGGTGGCGAGCTATCACGTCAGCCAGCAGAACACCTTCACCGGACGGCTGACCGAGCCGATGCTGGACGCCGTCCTGGCCCAGGCCGCCAGTCACCGCTGAGTCGGGCAGTATCGCACTGCGTGGTTAGATGACCGCAGGTACGCACCGGACCAGCCCAACCGGGACCAACCGCCGAAGGCCGGTTCGCCCGCACGCTCCGAGTCAGCGGAGGACCACCGTGATGCACTGGGCCGGCGCAGCGCTTGTGGTTCTCGGGCTGATCGCCGGCCTCGGCGGGCTGTTCCGCGCGTTCTGGGCGGCGAGCCCGGGGCCCGAATACCGGCGACTGACCGCCCCGGCCCGGGGGCACCTGGAGAATCGGGTTCGGGACCGGCACGGCGATCCGGCCGAGGATCTACCGCTGTTGCGGACCGCGGCCCAGATCATGATCGTCCAGCGCAATCTGCTCGGGCTCTGGCTGGGCTGCTTCCTGGTCCAGCTCGGCACCACGCTGTGGGATCTGACCACGGTGCACCTCGTGGTCACCGTGCTCTTCGCCTTCCCGGTCCTCGGTCTGACCCTCTACATCGGGCTCCGGGCCCGGGCCGGAGCCGAGTTTCTCCAGCGCCACGACGACAAACCCGAGAAGGACGAGGACACGGCCGTTCCGGAGACCGGAAGGACCCCGGAACCGGCCGACCAGGCTGACGGTTGACCCGACTGGTTGACCAACCTGAGTTGATGATTGCCCCGAACTGGGCTAATGGTTGACTCTGCCCATGGATGAGGTGGGCATGGTGGGTGGGGGCGTCACTCTTGTGGGCAGCGCGCTGATGGTCGCCGCGCTGATCCGGATGGGCGACCTCGGGTTGTTGCAACCGAAGCGGTCGGCCGATCCCGGGAATCGGCGGATTCCGCCCCGGCTGCGGCAGTACCGGAAGCTGAGTGACCAGCGTCCGGCCGATCCCGAGGCGATTCCGGCACTGCGGCAACTCGCGCGATCCTCGGTCGCCAGCCGGTGGTCGCTGCTGCTCAATCTCGGGATGGCCGTGGCCGCGAGCGGCGGGGCCGTCTCCCATCACCACAGTTTGCTCTGGATTCAGCTGACCGGTTGCTTCCTCGTTCTGACCGCCGGGTCGAGCCTGGCCACCGAGATTCAGGCCCGGGCCGGAGCGTCCTTTCTGCGCCGCTACCCGGAAACTGTCTGGCCCTCGGCCGCCTGACGGATGTGGCTTGCGTCTCGCGATCGTGGGGTGGCCGCGCCCGGACCAGCACCTACGCTCGAAGCCATGCGCAGCCCCAAGGACTTCTTCCGGCCGCTGGCCGTCGGTGCGCCCGAGCCGCTACGGGAGATCCCGGCCCGGCCGTCCCGGATGATCCATTTCTTCCCGCCGTCGAACCCCAAGATGGTGGCCAAGGTGGCCGACCTGGCCCCGACCGTGGACGTGCTGCTGGCCAACCTGGAGGACGGCGTCCCGGCCGCCGACAAGCTCCCGGCCCGGGCCGGGCTGATCGAGGTGGGCCGGAAGTGGTCCACTCCCGGCACCCAGTTCTGGACCCGGGTCAACTCGCTGGACTCCCCCTGGGGCCTGGACGACCTGACCAGCGCCGTGCTCGAGATCGGCGACGTGCTCGACGTCGTCATGGTCCCGAAGGTGGAGGGGCCGGAGGACATTCACTACGTGGATCGGTTGCTGGCCCAGCTCGAGGCCAAGGCCGGGCTGAACCGCCCGATCCTGGTGCACGCGATCCTGGAGACGGCGGCCGGGGTGGCCCGGGTGGAGGAGATCTGCGCGGCCAGCCCCCGGATGCAGGGCCTGTCGCTGGGCCCGGCCGATCTGGCCGCGAACCGGCGGATGAAGACCACCCGGGTCGGCGGCGGGCATCCGGGCTACCTGGTCCGTCAGGATCCGTTGCCGGACGGGGCCCCACGGGCGACCTACCAGCAGGATTTGTGGCATTACACGATCGCCCGGATGGTCGACGCCTGCGTGGCCAACGGGATCTTCCCGTACTACGGCCCGTTCGGCGACATCCGCGACGTGATCGCCTGCGAGGACCAGTTCCGAAATGCCTTCCTGCTCGGCTGCGTCGGTACCTGGACCCTGCATCCGGTCCAGATCGACATCGCCAAGCGGGTTTTCAGCCCGGACCCGGCCGACGTCGCGCACGCCCAGCGGGTGATCGGGGCGATGGGGGACGGCACCGGGGCCCTGATGCTGGATGGCAAGATGGAGGACGACGCCTCGGTCAAGCAGTGCCAGGTGATCCTGCAGACGGCTCGCGCACTGGCCGTTCGTGACCCGGAATTGGCCACTGCCTATGGTTTTGGAGCCGCATGATGAGCGAGTCGAACCCGCCGGAATCGCTGCCGGGCCCGCCGGAATCGCTGGATCCGGCGCTGCGTCCACGGCGGTCCGTGCTGTACATGCCGGGCGCGAACGAGCGCGCCCTGGAGAAAGCCAAGTCCATTCCCGCCGATGCGCTCATCCTCGACCTTGAGGACGCGGTCGCCCCGGACGCCAAACCGGCCGCCCGGGAACGCGTCGCCCAGGCCGCCGGGTCGGGCGAGTACGGCCACCGGGAAGTGACGATCCGGGTCAATGGCCTGGGCACCGAATGGCACGCCGCCGATCTGCGGGCCGCCGCGGCGGCGGGGCCGGCCGCCGTCGTCGTCCCCAAGATCGGGTCGGCCGCCGACGTACACGCGATCGAACGGGCCCTGGAGTCCGGGGGCGCGCCGGAGCACACCATGATCTGGGCCATGCTGGAGACCCCGGCGGCGATGTTCGCCGCCCAGCAGATCGCCGCCGCCTCGGACCGGCTGAGCGTGCTGGTGATGGGCACCAACGACCTGGCCAACGAACTGCACGCCGAGCATGTGCCCGGCCGCGCGCCGTTGCTGGCCGGGCTCGGACTGGCCCTGCTGGCCGCCCGGGCCGAGGGCAAGGTGATCCTGGACGGCGTCTACAACGATGTGAAGGATCTGGCCGGTTTCGAGGCCGAATGCACCCAGGGCCGGCAACTCGGCTTCGACGGGAAGACCCTGATCCACCCCGGGCAGGTCGAGCCCTGCAACCGGGTGTTCGCCCCGACCCCCGCGCAGATCGAGGAGAGCCGGGCCGTGCTGGCCGCCTGGGCGCAGGCCCTGGCCGAGGGCCGGGGGGTCGCGACCGTGAACGGCCGCATGATCGAGAACCTGCACGTCGACAACGCCCGCCGGATCCTCACCCTGGTCAACTCTCTCTCCGGGATTGACTGACGACGACGGCCAGACCGAGCAGCATCAGCGCCGCCCCGGGCAACACGGCGGCCGGCGGCACCTGCCCCAGCCAGGCCCAGGCCACCAGCGCCGCCCCCGGCACCTCGAGCAGGATCGCCAGCGCCAGCGGCGTCACCCCGACCTGCGGTAACGCCGCGTTCAGCAGGGTGTGGCCGAGGAGTTGAGCACCGATCGCGATCAGCGCCAGTTCGGTCCAGGCCCGGGGCGTGAACCCCACCAGCTTGGTACCGCTGAGCAGGCAGGCCGCCAGCAACACCAGCGCGCAGGTGCCGTACACCACGAAGGTGTAGACGGCCGTCGAGGTGGAACGCAGCACCCGGTTCCCGACCGCGACGTATCCGGCGGCGGCCAGGGCCCCGGTCACCGACAGCAGGTCGCCCAGCAGCGCCGGACCGGACCGGGCCGCGTCCACTCCGGTGATCGCCAGCACCCCGGTCATCGCCAGCAGCACCCCGATCAGCACCCGGCGCGGCACCGGCACCCGGCGCATGAGGTCAAAGGCGACGGTCCACACCGGGGTGGTACAGACCAGGGCCGTCGAGGCGGTCACGCTGGTCAGCCGCAGGCCGGTCAGCCAGGTGCCGAAGTGGACGGCGAGCAGCATTCCGGACAGCAGACACCGTCCCACCGAGCGACGGTCATGCCACAGCCCGGTGAGCCCGTCGCGCTCGCACGTCCCGACCCAGCCGGCCGTGGCCAGAGCACCGATCAGGTTCCGCCAGAACGCCACCGCCAGCACCGGGGCCACCACCGCCGTGCTGAGCGGGGCCGACGACGAGATCCCGACCACGGCCACCGCGACCAGCAGCCACGCCCGCGTCAAGGCCGGCGATCTGGTCCGGGAACTGTGCCACCTGCTCACCCCGGAACTGTGCCACCCGCTCGCCCGGGTCCACCGCCGGCGGCCCGTGAGTGTGCAGGTCTACAACGGAACAGTTACGTCATCGCAACGGGGCGTCGCGTTGCCGGGAACCGGGCTCAGGGTGTGGCAGTCTCGGCAGTTGTGACCTACGACGCTGTTGTGGCCCCGGACGCAGGGCTGACGATTCGACGACCGCTGTCACCGGTCGAGGCCGCCCTGGTCGCGGAAGTCTGTACCCGTAGCGACGTGGTCTGGCTGCGCACGGCTGGGGAGGATCGCCATCACGCCGTCTGGCATGTCTGGCACGACGACGCGGTTTGTGTGGTCTACGGCACCGGCGAGCAGCTGCTGCCGGTGCTCAGCAGCGAGGTCGAGATGGTGGCCCGGAGCAAGGACTCCGGCGCGCAGGTGATCGGTTTCCTGGCCCAGGTCGACACCCTGACCCCCCGGACGCCGGAATGGGATGCCGCCGCGCAGGCGCTGTCCGCGGCCCGGCTGAACGCCGTCGACCTCGCTCAGCAGCGGGAACGCTGGGCCAGTGGCACGCTGATCTCGCTGCTGCGCCCGGTCGCGGTCACGGTGACCACCCCTGGTGACGACGACACCCCGGCCGGCAGCGCTCCCCCGCCGGGTGGCCCGGGGACCACCCTGAAGCGGCGGCCGTTCCATCTCGGCCGGCGCCGGCATCGGGCCCTCCGGTTGCGCCGGCGACGCGATGACGACCAGACCTGATCGCCCGGCTGGTCCTAGGCCCTAACCTGGGACGGTGAGCGCAGCCGCTGCTCGGGTGTTCGTCGCGCGGATGGCCGGACTGGCTGTCTTCGACCCTCTCGGAGATCAAGTCGGGCGGGTCCGCGACGTCATTGCCATGGTCCGGCCCGGTAAGCAGGCACCGCGGGTAGTCGGCCTGGTGGTGGAGGTCCGGGGCCGGCGCCGGGTCTTCCTGCCGATGACCCGGGTGACGAACATCGACGCCGGTCAGGTGATCACGACGGGCCTGGTGAACATGCGCCGGTTCGAGCAACGGCCGACCGAGACCCTCGTGCTCGGCGAACTGCTGGACCGGACGGTCATCCTCCGCGACGACGGTAGCCCAGTGACCATTGAGGACGTCGCGATGGAGCCGAGCCGGACCCGGGAGTGGCGGCTGAGCCGGGTCTACGTTCGCCGGATCCGTCCGGGCCGGTTACGCCGTCGCGGTGAGGCGTTCGTGGTCAACATCGACCAGCTCGAGGATCTCGGCGTGGTCGAGCAGCGGCAGGGCGCGGCCAACCTGCTCGCCGCCTTCGAGGAACTGAAGGCCGCCGACCTGGCCGAGGTGATTCACGAACTGGCCCCGAAACGACGACTGGAGGTGGCGGCGGCGCTCGACGACGAGCGGCTCGCCGACGTCCTGGAGGAACTGCCGGAGGATGCCCAGGTGGAGATCCTGTCCGAGCTGGCCAACGAACGAGCCGCCGACGTCCTGGAAGCGATGCAACCGGACGACGCCGCGGATCTGCTCTCCGAGCTGCCGGCCGAGCAACGGGAGCAGCTACTGGCCCTGATGGACCCGGGGGAGGCGGCCGATGTGCGGCGTCTGCTGGCCTACGCGGACAACACGGCCGGCGGTTTGATGACCCCGGAGCCGGTGGTGCTGCCCCCCGACGCCGCCGTGGCCGAGGCCCTGGCCCGGGTGCGGCGCACCGAGCTGTCACCGGCCCTGGCCGCCGCGGTGTTCGTCTGCCGGCCGCCGCTGGAGACACCGACCGGCAAGTATCTGGGCATGGTGCATATCCAGCGGATGCTGCGCGAACCGCCGCACGAGTCGGTCGGGGCGGTGATGGACCGGGACGTCGAGCCGTTGCCGACCAGCGCTTCGCTGGCCCAGGTGGCTCGGCACCTCGCGGCCTACAACCTGGTGTCGGTGCCGATCGTCGACGAGCTCGGCCGTCTGGTCGGTGCCGTCACCGTGGACGATGTGCTGGACCACCTGCTGCCGGAGGACTGGCGGGACACCGACAGCGACCTCAGCGACGTCACCGGGGAGATCCCCCGTGTCCGCTGACCGCCGGGCGTCCCCGTCCCCGGCGGTTTCGACGTCCACGCCGGGTCACGACTTGAAGTCGCCGAAGAAGAGCCCGAAGAAGAACTCCGGGAAGCGGGCCAAGAACGGCCAGCAGAGTGTCTACCGGAACAACCGGCAGCAGCCGCCCGGGCGGGAGCCGCGCCGCGAGTCCGGGTCGCAGCGACCCCAGCAGCGGTCCCAGCGGTCTCAGCAGCGGTCCGGTGGGCGCCGGGCCGGCCTGGACACCCCGCTGGACTCCCGCTGGATGAGCCGCGGCCCGGTGGTCGACAGCGAGGCCTTCGGCCGGTGGTCGGAGACCTTCGCCCGGTTCATGGGCACCGCCTGGTTCATCGTCGGGATGACGGTATTCGTCGGCGCCTGGCTGTCCTGGAACGCGCTGGCCCCCGGCAGCCTGCAGTTCGATCCCCGGCGGCTCAATTTCACCTTGATGACCCTGATCCTGAGTCTGCAGGCGTCCTACGCGGCGCCGCTGATCCTGCTGGCCCAGAACCGGCAGGCCGACCGCGACCGGGTGAGCGCGGAGCAGGACCGGGACCGGGCCGAGCGGGCCCTGGCCGATACCGAGTACCTGGCCCGCGAGGTGGCCGCGCTGCGGATCGCGGTGGGAGAGGTCGCGACCCGGGACTTCGTCCGCTCCGAACTGCGGACCCTGATCGAGGAGCTCGGCCCCACCCGCAAGCCGGCCCGGAAGCACTCCGACTCATTCGGGTCAACCCAGGACGCGCAATTGCCGACAGACAGTGGGTGACGACGTCGGATCCTGCCCGCGGCGCGGCGCCGCCCCGGCAGGTACCGCCGGCCCGGGTCGCTGATCGCCGCCGACTGGGGGATGTACTCGTCAGTTCCGGCCTGCTCACGGCCGGACAACTGGAGCAGGCGCTGACCGAGCAGCGCCGGGCGGACGGTCCGCGCCGCCGGCTCGGCCAGGTGGTGTCGGACCTGAACTTCGCCACCGAACGCCAGGTCGCCGAGGCCCTGGCGAAGCTGCTCGGGCTGCAGATGATCGACCTGTCGAAACGGATACCCGCCCCGGACGTGGTCCGGTTGCTGCCCCGCGCGGTGGCCGAGCGGACCCGGGTGCTGGTGCTCGACAAGACGGCGAAAGGGCTGATCGTGGCGGCCGCCGACCCGACGAACGTGCTGGCCCTGGACGACGTCAAGCTGTACACCCGCAGTCCCGAGATCCAGGTCCTGGTCGCCACCGACAGCCAGATCCGTGATCACCTGGCCCGGGCCTGGTCGCTGGGCTCCGATACCTCGACGGTCTCCGCGATGGTCGAGGAGGCGGGCGAGGAGGACGACCTCGAAGCCTCGTTCGGGACGGTGGACGACGAGGCCCCGATCGTCAAGCTGGTGAACCGGGTGTTCGGTGACGCCGTCCGGCTGCGGGCCTCCGACATCCACGTCGAGGTGCAGCGGGACACCCTGCGGATCCGGTTCCGGATCGACGGCCTGCTCCGGGACGTGATGACCGCCCCGAAACGACTGGCCACCTCGGTGATCAGCCGAATCAAGATCATGTCTGGGCTGGACATCTCGGAACGGCGGATCCCGCAGGACGGCCGGACCCGGATCGTGGTCGAGAACCTGGCCATCGACTGCCGGGTCAGCACGCTGCCCAGCCTGCACGGCGAGAAGGTGGTGATCCGGCTGCTCACCCGGGGCGACGAGTTGCCGAGTCTGGCCGCGCTCGGGTTCGAGCCCCGCCAGCTTGCCGATTTCCAGGCCGCGCTCAGCGTCCCGCAGGGCCTGGTGCTGATCACCGGGCCGACCGGCTCGGGCAAGACCAACACCCTGTACTCGGCGATCGCCGAGATCAGCGACCCGGACAAGAACATCGTCACCCTCGAGGACCCGATCGAGGTCCAGTTGCCCGGGATCACCCAGGTCGGGGTCAATGTCCGGACCGGGATGACGTTCGCGGCCGGGTTGCGCTCGATCCTGCGGCAGGACCCGGACATCATCCTGGTCGGCGAGGTCCGCGACGGTGAGACCGCCGAACTGGCGCTGAAGGCCTCGATCACCGGCCACCTCGTGCTCACCACCTTGCACACCAACTCCGCGGTCGCCGCCCTGACCCGGCTGGTCGACATGGGCGTCGAGCCGTTCCTGGTCGCCTCGTCGCTGACCTGCGCCATCGCCCAGCGGCTGGTGCGCCG
>Ga0265340_10001700_pt1 | contig 12631 bp, 8 predicted proteins | sample 4CB225metaG_FD_202082 | JGI IMG/M metagenome (GOLD analysis project Ga0265340, IMG submission 202082) | Rhizosphere microbial communities from Carex aquatilis grown in University of Washington, Seatle, WA, United States - 4-CB2-25 metaG | ecosystem: Host-associated > Plants > Roots > Rhizosphere...
AGGCCAGAACGCGTAACCCGAACATCAAGCTCTACGGACTCGCCTGGGGAGCGCCCGGCTGGATCGGCGGTGGCAACTTCTGGTCCACCGACATGATCGATTACCTGACTTCCTGGCTGGGCTGCGCCAAGCAGCATAACCTGACCATCGACTACCTCGGTGGGTGGAACGAACGCGGCTACAACATCGGCTGGTACGAGAACCTGCGGTCCACGCTCAACAGCAGCGGCTACTCCGCGGTGAAGATCGTGGGCGCCGACTCGGACTGGTCGATCGCCAACGACGTCAACTCCAATCCCGCCCTTGCTTCCGCCATCAACGTTATCGGCGCGCACTACCCGTGCGGCTACCGGTCGTCCCAGTCCAACTGCAGCGTGCCATCGGCCGCCACGTCGTCCGGCAAGATGCTGTGGGCCAGCGAGAACGGCTCGGACGACTACAACGGTGGCGCGCAGGCGATGGCGCGCGGCCTCAACCGCGGATACATCGACGGGAGGATGACCGCGTACCTCAACTGGCCGGTGATCGCCGCGATCACCCCGAATCTGCCCTATCCCACCATGGGGCTCGCCCTGGCCGCGCAACCGTGGTCCGGCCACTATGCGATCGGCAAGAACGCGTGGGTGATGGCGCAGACCAGCCAGTTCACCGCCCCAGGATGGCAGTACCTGGACGGCTCCAGCGGCTACATCGGCGGTAACCGGAACAACGGCAGCTATGTCTCGCTGAAGTCCACGAATAACGGCGACTACAGCACGGTCATCGAGACGGTAGACGCCGGCGGAGCACAGACGTTGAACTTCAACGTGACCGGCGGCTTGTCTACCGGCACCGTGCATGTGTGGTCCACCAACCTCAACTCCAGCAATTCGGCGGACTACTTCATGCATGCCACCGACCTCACGCCGTCCGGTGGCAACTACAGCCTGACCGTGCAGCCCGGGTACGTCTACACCGTGACCACCACGACGGGACAGGGCAAGGGCACCGTGACCGGCCCCGGTCAAGGCGCCCTGAGCCTGCCCTACAGTGACTCCTTCGACAGTTACGCCTCCGGCACCGAGGCTAAGTACCTGCTGGATTGGCAGGGCGCCTTCGAGGTGGCCGGCTGCGGCGGTGGCCGCGCGGGTCGGTGCGTGCGTCAGATGAGCGCGCAGACCCCGATCACCTGGGACACGCTGTCGGATCCGCACAGCCTGCTTGGTGAGCTGAGCTGGAGCAACTACACCGTCTCGTCCGAGGTGCTGCTCGAAAAGCCCGGGTACGCCGAGCTGATCGGCCGCGCCAGCGGGCAGGGATACACCGGAGCGGCCGGGCTCAACGCCTACCACCTGCGGGTAAGCGACACCGGGGCCTGGTCCATCCTGAACTCGAATACCAATGGCAACGTCACCACCCTGGCCCAGGGCACTACCACGGCGCTGGGCACCAACCGGTGGCACACCCTCGCTCTCACCTTCACGGGCAGCACCATCACAGCCAGCATCGACGGCGCCACGGTCGATTCGGCGAACGACAACACCTGGGCCACGGGACAGATCGGTTATGCGACCAGCCAGGGCGAGACGGCGCAGTTCGACAACCTGTCCATCACCCCAGGCAGCGGGGGCGGCTCCGGAGGCACGACCGCCACGATCGTCGGGGCCGGCTCCGGGCGCTGCCTCGACGTGCCGGGCGCCACTCAGACCCTCGGTACCCAGGTGCAGTTGTGGGACTGCAACGGCGGCTCCAACCAGGAGTGGACCGAGACTGCCGCAGGCGAGTTGCGGGTCTACGGCAGCGACTGCCTGGACGCCAACGGCCAGAACACCAGCCCCGGCACCAAGGTCGACATCTGGACCTGCACCGGCGAGGCCAACCAGAAATGGCAGCTCAACGCCGACGGCACGATCAGCGGCGTCCAGTCAGGACTCTGCCTCGACGCCAGCGGAGCGGCAACCGCCAACGGCACCTTGATCCAGATGTGGACCTGCAACGGCGGAAGTAACCAGCGATGGACCCGGAGCTAGGGAGGGACCTCTACCCATCAGCGGTTGACCGTCCTTGTCCCCCGGCGTCACCGCGCGGGGTTCGAGACCCCCGACCGCCGAGGACCGCGCCGACCAGACCCTGAACACCGATGAATCCGGTCCTCCCTGCATCCTTTCCGCCGACGTTCCCTCCGGTCACCGCTGGTCAGTGCCCGAACCCACGAGGTGCAACCCGGCGCGTCGGGTCCCCTGGGCCGCGGTGCGGTGGTGCCGCAATAAGAACGATCTATCCGGCGCCCACGGCAGGGCAGGAGAACAGTCGACGGTGGTGGTCGAGGAGATCATCACCAACCCTCAAACTCAGGACAGACGTTAGAATCCTGGCACCAAAGGTGCCCTAGGTTGCAAGAAGATGACCGGTCTTCTCACCAGGGGCTACCTCCTCCATTGGTGCTGGGCAGGAAACGCCATGCGAGTAACAGGATTGGCGACGGCCGGCCGGCACACTTTCCCCCGAGCGCGGACCAGAGTTGTGCGAACTCGTTGTCAGGCAGTCATCAAGCTCTGTCCGATGCCCGGCGACATGTCCGGAATGGACGCTAATCGACAGGGCATGCACCCGCAAGAGCCTCTTTGTCCAATTTTGCCGGATTATTGAGAGCCGGCTCAGGGGCGGGCCGCGCCGCCGGGAAGGCCGGAGAGCCTGGCAGCAGGAGATCGTCTGCGATCTGTGCGGGCACGCCCAGCCGCACCGCACGAGCACCGGCTTGGCAGGTTCGCCACCTCGGAGATCTTGCTCCCGCTCTTCAGCCGGTTCGGTGAAGTCGGGGACGAGCCAGGGCGGCAGGAGGCGAAGGTGCGCCGACACGTTCGTTGACCTGGTGCCCGCAGGGCTGGGCCTGGGCGATGATCACGGGCTGCTCGTGGGCGCGAGTTCGGGCCTCCTCCCCAGAAAGCAGCGATCACGTCCCGGACGGTGACCCGAACGGATAGTTCGCTCTCTTCAACATACGATCGTGATGAGGGCGGCGAAGAACCTTATCCGCCAGTGACCACACGACGTAACCGATCCTCAAGTCGTCACACAGCGTCCCGCTCGGTTACGCGGAATAGCTCAGTGTGAAGATTCCGTCGGCAAACATCCACCGACGGCACCTTCACAGTCACGACGCTTCACGGCGGTGACCCGAATCGGGGCGGCTCGCGGAGAAGACGCCGACGTAGTGCGCGACGTCCTCTCGGGCCTGCTCGGCTCCGACCTTTCCGAACTGGAGCGGCATGGTGCGGTGCGCTTCGCCGGGCCCGGGTTGATCGACCTCACGGCCCAGCGCCTGGAGCTTGCGAACCAGGCGACCGGACTGGCTGGGGTGATGGATGGAATGCTGATACCCAAGGTGGCCGGATTGACGGTGGAACTGACGCCGTTGGGAACGTGGGCGCTGCGCCGGGCACTCCTGCGCGAAGAGGCCAACGCCCCGCTGGTCAGCCCAGCCCCATCTCCGGCGACATCTGGGTGAGTTCGTCTGCCGCTTGTCGCCGCCGAGCGTCGTCCTTGCGCTTGTCATCCAACAGCGAACCGGCCTGAACCCGCCGATGGGCGCGATCACGGCCCGGACGGCGTCCGATCGCAAGGAAGGCGCAGAGTGAAGACCGAACCGAAGCCCGGTCCGGGGCTAGCGGCCGAGACCGTGCCACCGTGCGCCTCGACCAGATTCCGGACGATGGCCAGGCCCAGGCCGCTGCCCCCGGTCTGCCGGCTGCGCGACTTCTCGGCCCGCCAGAACCGGTCGAAGATCCTCGGCAAGTCCTCGGAGCCGATTCCGCTCCCGGTGTCGGCCACGTCGATCACCACCTCGGCGCCGTTCGTTCGGGCCCGGAGCTGGACGCTGCCGCCGGCCGGCGTGTGCCGCACCGCGTTGGACACCAGATTGCTCACCGCCTGGCGCAGCCGGACCGGATCGGCGATCATCTCCGGTTGACCTTCACCGTCGATGATCAAACTCACCCCGGCGGCGTCGGCCCGGCCCCGATGCGCGATCGCAACCTGGCGCAGCAGATCCTGGACGTCGACCAGTTCGGGATGCAGCTTCAGCTCACCGGCGTCCGCGGCGGACAGGTCGCGCAGATCATCGATCACGTGCTGCAGCAGCATGGCCTCGTCGAGCAGGGACGCTGAGAGCGCCTGGTCGGGCACGACCAGACCGTCGGCAACCCCCTCCAGCCAACCCCGGATGTTGCTCAGCGGGGTGCGCAGTTCGTGCGCGACGTCGTTGACCATATCCTTACGGGCGCCCTCGAGTTGCACCCGGCGCTCGGCCATCACGTTGAAAGCCGTCGCCACACTGCCGATTTCATCGGTGGAGGCGACCTCGACCCGGGCGCCGAGGTCGCCGTCACTCATTCGCCGGGCGGCCGAGGCAAGGGCCCGTAGCGGGCGGGACATCCGGGTGCCGGCGACCGCGGTGACGGTGATCGTCACGAGCATGACCAGGGCCGTGACCTCGCCGATCCGGGCCCGGTTGGCCGCCGACAGATCGAAGAAGGTGGCGGCGCTCTGGGTCGGGGTGGTGATGAAGAGCAAAGCCGGGGGGGCCACGTAACCGGCCAGCAGGTCGCTGCGACTGCTGTTGATGCAGGTGGCGACCAGTTGATCGCCGTCCACGGTATGCGGGGCCCGCTGCGTCCAGGACAAGTCGAGCAGCAGGACGACGGACGGCACGCGCCGCTTGCTCAGGCACCGATCGACTCGCGCATTCAACGCCCGCAGGGCCGTGGCCTCGGTCTTGGTCGGTGAGTTCAGCACGGGACTGTCGCAACTGGTGGTGGGGAAGGACTTCAGTTGCGGGGTCTCGATGCTTGGCCGCCCGCTCGGGGTGTCGACGATCCGGGCCTTGATCTGGAACCGCCCTTGCAGGCACGATTTGGTGTATGCCGCCGCGGCGTGCAGGGTCTTCCGCTCGCCCGCGGTCAGCAAGAATGGCCCGACCGCCCGGGGGTCGATCCGGTCGGAGACCACACTGCCGAACGATTGTCCCGTCGATTGCCCGGCCGACTGATCGCCCGACCGAACCGTCGTCGGCTGCCGGGCGGCCTGAGCGGCGGCCTCGCACCGGAGCCGGGAGACGCCGGGCGGGCAGGGAGCGGGCGTCCCGGCTGAGGCCGCGGCCGGCGACGCCGCTGGGTTTGACGAAGTTGACCACGTCGACGGCAGGGTTGCCGCGTTTGAGGACGCCATCAGGGCCGTATTGACCGCGAGCGGATCGATCACGGCCGAGGCCTGTGACGGCAGCGAACCGGCGCCGACAGCCGACACGGAGGAGGCCGACACGGAGGAGGGTGACACGGAGGAGGGTGACGCGGAGGAGGGTGAGCCGGGCGGTGCAGCCGGGGGCGGGTCGGAGGCCGCGGCCGAGTCCAGGATCGGGCGGCGGTCGGGATCGGTGAGGGTCACCCGGTAGTGGGTCTGCCGGGCCAGCCGGCGCACCGTCGGGCCGGCGCCGGACCAGGTGTGATGGGACGCCGCGTAGCCAAGCAGGGTGTCGTAGATCTGGGCGCCGTCGCTGAGGGTCTGGCCTTGCTGCTTACTGATCGCCACCGCGGTGGTGTGCACCGTGAGCCAGGCGGTGGCGGCGATCGAGCAGGCCGAGACGAGCGCCGAGAGCACCAGCAGTTTCACCAGCAGACTGCGGCGCAGCGGCACCTCACGGCGCACGATCGACCTCCGGCGCACGATCGGCACCCGGCGCATCACCGCCGCCTGACGCACGCCGGCCGCCCGGCGCCCGGCGGCCATCCGACGGACCCGGACGGTCCGCCGAAACCGGAGGCCCCGCCGTCAGTTTGTACCCGACGCCGAACACCGTGATCAGCCGCACCGGGCGCTCCGGGCGCGGCTCGATCTTGCGGCGCAGGTTCATCACATGCATGTCGACCGTGCGGAAAGTGATGTACCGATCGATACCGTGCTGCTGCTTGAGGATCTGCTCGCGGGTGAACACCCGGTCCGGCGCAGCCGCCATCATCGCCAGCAACTGGAATTCGCCCGGGGTACAGTCGATGCCGCGCCCGTCCACTCGCACCTCGTGCCGGGCCGGGTCGACGCTCACGGATCCGACGGTGAGCACCGGTTCAGGGATGGCGGTCAGGGCTCCGGTGCGGCGCAGCAGGGTCCGCACCCGGGCCATCAGTTCGCGCGGGCTGAACGGTTTGGTCATGTAATCGTCGGCGCCCAGGTCCAGCCCGACCAGCAGGTCTTCCTCCGTGGAGCGCGCGGTCAGGATGAGAATGGCCAGATCGCCCTCGGCCCGCAGCATCCGGCACAGGTCCAGTCCGTCCAGTTTCGGCATCATCACATCGACGACCAGCAGGTCGGGCCGGGCCCGGCGAGCCTGGTCCAGGGCGGCCAGGCCGTCGTGCACGACCACGACGTCGTGCCCCTCATGCTCGAGGTAGCGACGGATCAGCTCCGCCTGCTTCCGGTCGTCTTCGGCGACGAGGACCTGTGCGCACATGCTTGCGAGTGTAGAAAGGCCCGGCCGGGCAACCGGGCCGCTGAGCCGCTCCGCCGGGCGGCAATACCGGATCACCACAGCTTCCTGACATCCTTCTGACATCCGCTCCCTAGCGTCAGCACATGATCTACTCGACACTCGAAACGCACTGGTCAGCCCGCCGAGCGGTCCTGGCCCCAGCCTTGGTCGGCGTGGTTGCCCTGATCGTGGCCGGCTGTGGCGGCGGCTCTCCGACCAGCCAGGTGGCCTCGTTGCCGTCGGCCTCGGCTTCTTCCCCAGTCGGCGACCCCACCGGCAGCACAACCGGTGGCAGCGCGACAAGCAGCACAAGCGGGCAGGGCGCCGACGGTTCGGGCACGGCCGTCGGGCGGCAGGAGCGACTGGACGACACCCCCGAGGAACATGAAGCGATCATTGATGCCTGGGATGTGTGCCTGGTCCATCACGGCGCCAAGTACGCCGACGAGGCCGGCGTCCGGGCCCAGGCCGGCGCCGCCCCGGGCAAGTCCGGCGGCACCAAGGCCGGCGCCGAAATGTATCGATCTCTGGCCGAGCCCATCCCGAACGCAGCCAAGAAGGCCTGCGTCGACCGGGCCCCGATCGGGGCACCGGAACTCGACCCGAACCTGAACGCGCACTACCGCGACGACATGCTCGCCGAGGTGAAGTGCCTGCGGGCCCAAGGCATCCCGGTTCACCTGGTTCCTGACACCAGCGCCGGCCCGAACGGGCTCAGCTGGGGCTACGACGACAACGCCGGCCCGCTCCCGGCCAACGAAGAGCAGATCGACCGGGACTGTGAGCTGAAGGCTTTCGGCGGCAAGAATTGAACGTTCTGATCGCCAAGCGGGTGGCGCTGGGGGCGGTGGTGCTGGCGATCGCCGCCGCCATCGTCCTGGCCACGGTCGCGGTGGCTGCCGGCGGCCACGAGTCCCACAGCACGGCCCGGGGCCCGGCCCGGGTGGCCACCACGACGGTGGTCAAGACCGACCTGTCCGACAGCCAGGTGCTACCCGGCGTCCTCGGCTTCGGAGCCCAGACCCCGGTGATCGGGCGCGGCACCGGCGTGATCACCAAGCTTCCGGTCCCCGGACGCATCACGACCCGGGGGAAGTCGCTGTACCGGGTCGACGACCAGCCGGTGCCGGTCTTCTTCGGCGACACCCCGCTGTTTCGCACCCTGCACAAGCCGACGGTGAAGAAGACCGGCGTGACGACGGGCAAGAACGCGGATTCACCGGCCTCGCCACCGGCTTCCCCGCCCGCCGCGACACCGCCGGCCTCGCCACCGTCCGCACCTCCAATCACACCGCCACCGACCACGAAACCAACGCCACCACAACAAGGACGCGACGTGAGCGTGGTGGCCGAAAACCTGCGGGCTCTGGGCTATCACGTCGGCTACCAGCCTTCCGGCCGCGGCCGCTACACCGCCACCCTGGCCACAGCGGTGAAACACTGGCAGCACGACGTCGGGATGAAGGCCACCGGCACCCTGCGCGTCGGCCAGGTGGTCGTCCTGCCCGGTGCCGCCCGGATCGACAGCGTGCAGGCCCAACTTGGGGACGACGCCGCCGAGCCCGTGCTCACCGTCACCTCGACCACCAAGACCATCACGGTCTCAATCGATCCCAGCGCCATCAACGGCATCCAGGCCGGCAGCCGAGTAAGCATCGCACTGCCCGACTCCCGGCAGATCCCGGGCCAGGTGGCCTCCATCAGCCAGAAGGTCAAATCCGGCGCCCCGGACGGCCCCAGCGGCCAGAACAGCACCCCGACCCTGACCCTCAACGTCCACCCTACGCATCCGTCCGACCTGAAGAAGCTGGACTCGGCCGACGTCCAGGTCACCTTCAAAAGCGGCCTGCACCAGGGCGTTCTGGCCGTTCCGGTGTCGGCCCTGCTGGCCCTGCGCGGCGGCGGCTTCGCCCTGCAACGCCCGGACGGCACGCTGGTAGCGGTTGAGACCGGTCTGTTCGCCGACGGCCTGGTCGAGGTCAGCGGCTCCGGGATGACGGCCGGAATGCGGGTGCAGACCGCCTCATGAACATCGTCAAGGAAGTCTTGCGGGTAGACCACGTCAGCAAGGAGTATCCGGGCGGGGTAAAAGCCCTGGACGACGTCTCGCTGACCATTCACGAACGCGAACTGCTGGCCATCCTGGGGCCGTCCGGGTCGGGCAAGTCGACGCTGCTGAACATCATGGGCACCCTCGATCTGCCCACGAGCGGCACCGTCGAGGTCGCCGGCCATGACATCAGCGCCCTGTCGGACCGGCGGCTGTCGGCCCTGCGCGGGGGCTGGCTAGGCTTCGTGTTCCAGCAGTTCCACCTTACCGACGGCCTGAGCGCCGCCGAGAACGTGGCCACCGGGCTGCTTTACGCCGGGGTCTCGCGGCGGCGCCGAATACCGCTGGCCCGCCAGGCCCTGGCCCGGGTCGGGTTGGCCGATCGAACCTCTCACCAGCCACATCAGCTCTCCGGCGGCGAGCGCCAGCGGGTCGCGATCGCCCGCGCTCTGGTGAACGGCCCGGCGCTGGTGCTGGCCGACGAACCCACCGGCGCCCTGGACACCACCAACGGCGCCGCCGTCCTGGAACTACTGATGCAACTCAACCGGGAGGGCACGACCATCGCCGTCATCACTCACGACCACGGCATCGCCGCCCGGTTGCCGCGCCGGGTCGAGATCCGCGACGGCCACCTCGTCACCGACACGCGATGAGCGGGAACACGACCGGCGGGAACACGCTGCCCGTCGTCCGGCTGTCACCGGTCGATATCCTCCGGCTCGGCCTGATCGGCTTGCGAGTGCGCAAAATGCGGGCCGTGCTGTCGGCGCTGGGCATCTCCATCGGCATCGCCACCATGATCGTGGTCACCGGAATCCCGGCCTCCAGCCAGCGAGACCTGCTGGCCCAGCTCACGGCGCTCGGCACGAATACACTCAAGGCCCAGCCCCAGCCCGACCAGCAGCCTCCCGTGCTGCTACCGACCAACTCCGCCGACCTGGTACGCCGGATCGGCCCGGTGACCACGGCCAGCGCACTCGGCAACACCCACCAGACGGTGCAGCGCACGAACCGGTCCGACCCGAACGACAGCGCCGGGATCAGCGTGCTCGCGACCCAGAACGACCTGCTGCAATCGATCAACGCGACGGTCGGTTCGGGCCGGTTCCTCGATGCCGGCACCGACCGGTTCCGCACCGTCGTGCTCGGCTATCAGGCCGCGACCTGGCTCGGGTTCAACCGGATCGCCCCCGGTCAGCCGGCACCGCAGGTCTTCATCGGCAACCGCTGGTTCACGGTGATCGGGATTCTGAACCCGATGCCCCTGACGCCCGATCTGGAACAAGCGGTGCTGGTCGGATGGCCGGCGGCGGTGCACTACCTGCAGTTCGACGCCCATCCCACCGTCGTCTACCTGACCGCCCGCGAGAATGCGATGGAGGACGTGCGCTCGGTCTTGCCCGCGACCCTGTATCCGCAGTTGCCCGACCTGGTGCAGATCAGCCGGCCCTCGGATGCGCTGGCGGCCAAGCGGGCCAGCCAGAACACGTTTTCCAGCCTGTTTCTGGGGCTGGCCGGGGTCGCCGTCCTGGTCGGGGGCATCGGGGTCGCGAACACGATGATCATCTCAGTGCTGGAACGACGCCGGGAGATCGGGTTGCGCCGGGCTCTGGGCTCGAGCCGGGGTCAGATTCGCGGGCAGTTTCTCACCGAGGCGGTGCTGCTGTCGGGGCTCGGCGGGGTCGCCGGCACCATCCTGGGCACCCTGGCCACCATTGGCTATGCCGCCTACCAGGGGTGGCGGCCGGTGATCCCCTTGTCCTCGGTCACCGCCAGCATTGCCGGGGCGCTGCTGGTCGGAATCGTGGCCGGGGTTTACCCCTCGATCCGGGCCTCGCACCTGACCCCGACCGAGGCCTTGGCCACCGTCTGACGGCCAGCCGACCAGTGAGCCTTTCCGCGTAACCGATAGTCACTCTGTGCAGTAAGTCAGGTGGTTCGATCGTTTTCGATGTGGAGGAGGACGAGGGCGGCTGCGGTGATGTCGCCGATCCGCCAGGGGCATCCACGGACTCGGTTGAGGACCCTGAATGGTTCTTGAGAAGGGCGTTCGCTCGCTCGCCGAGGCAACGCAAGGCGCTGTGGACGGCGTTGTAGGCCTGCTGATCCTCGGTCAACTCCACACCTTTGGGTTTCTTGGCCGGGAGGCGGAAGAGATGGGCTTCGCTCTGGTGTCCCAGGTCAGCCAATGCCAGGCCGCCGTCCTCCACCCAGTCTGCCATCCGTTGCAGAAGAACGGGATCCGCTCTGGCCGCGGTGGTGTCATGTTCGCGGCCGGGTCGGGCCCCGGAGCTCCACAGTGGCCATCCGTCAGGGGGGACAGGACCTGAACATTTCCGCCGTGATGCTTGTGTTTCCCGCTCCACCACAACCTCGGACGGGTCTGGGTTGGAGATCGAGGTCCATGGCCAGATGCGACCTTCAGCCCCCTCAGACGGCCAGTTGCTCGTTCTGCCGGGAAGCCTACTCACCGCAATGACCGCAGGGGCACGCAATCCGGAAAACGGACCGGAAGGACGGCACCGGAGCCGAGCAATCTTGGGACACCCTTGAACGTTGGGGCAGCCGAAGCCCAGATCCCGTCTGATGGCCGAGGTCAACTATCAGACGGTGAGCGCTGCCCTGCCCCACCAAGGAGGACCGCATGACCGATTCTGACCGCCGGAACACGTTGTTAGATTCTTACGAGAACGCTGCGGTGATGGTCTCAGGAATAGATGCTGACGAACTCAGTCGCCCAACACCGTGCCCCAAGTACGACGTGGCCGGACCGATCGACCACCTCGTCGAAGCAGGCCACCGGGCGGCCGCTCTCGGCCGCGGGCAGGAACCCCCGCCCGGAGTCGAGCCAGGAGCCCCTTTCGGGGCGGAGGTCTACCCAGCTCCCGATGCTGACGACTGGGAACGCCTCGCCGCCTTCATGGGCCGCGACCCACGGACCACGCTCGGTCTATAGGGGTGAGCAGAGCGCCAGGCCCTCGATCGACTTGGCGTCGTGAGCCTGGGCAATAGCCTGACACCCTCGGAAACGCGGTCACGACGAGCGTTAGCTCTCCCGGCTCGCGCGGCCGTAGGTGATCAATTCCATCCCGTAGGTGAGTCACCAGGCGGCGGTGGTCAGCAGTAACACGGTCAGGCTGACCCGCCCGGCCGCCCGCGACGAGTTCGTTATGAATTTGTTGCACGGATTGTGGTAAATATCCAATGGCTGTCTCGTCTAGCAGGTGTCGCCATCGCGAGAAGGGCACGGGCCGGCCGCCGTCCCCTTCCGGAGCTACGGCACCCACCCCGGTCTCGATCTCAACCCTGGAGTCGTCATGTTCAGCAACCTGCGCCGCACTCAGCTCGGCGGGCGAGCGAGGGCCACGCCCAGCCGGATCCTTCTGACCGGGCTGGCGTTGACCGCCACGATCGCGGTGATGGTCTCGGTCCCGGCTCTGGCCGGCTCGGTACCGAGCCACCCCGTGACCACCGCGGCGATCGAGCAGGCGACGAACACCGCCACGGCGCCGCCGGGGCACCTGGTCTTGCTCCCCACCGGGCAGTACGTCCTGGTCAGCGGCGTGGGCTCCACGGCCCGGGTCGCGATCCACCGCACCCCCGGCGACACCGGCGAGTCGATGGTCACCCTGCGCCGCCCGACCGGTACCTACGTCGTGCCGGCCAGTGCCGTGCCGTACCTCGGGCACGGCCTGGACCGTGAACTCTTCAACATCACCCGCACGGATGCCGCCGCGGCGAAGGTCCCGGTGCACCTCACCTACCACTCGAAGCGGCCGGCGGTGGCCGGGGTCACGGTGACCTCGGCGTCCGGCGGCGTCGCCGACGGGTACCTGACCGCGACGTCGGCGCGGGCGTTCGGTCGCTCGGTGCGGGCCCGGTTCGCTGCCGACGCGAAGGGTGGCTGGAAGCAGCGGCCGGCGCTGCTGAGTAACGGCGCTACCCTGACCTCGACGTCCACGATCAAAGCCCGGACGGAAACGAAGAAGGCCACACCGGTCACCCTCACGGTGAAGGCGATCGGCGCCGACGGGCAACCACTCACGTGGGGTGAAGCCGATCTCTTCAGCACTGAAGAC